>Ga0310811_10007828_pt1 | contig 13692 bp, 15 predicted proteins | sample YCmetagenome_FD_207642 | JGI IMG/M metagenome (GOLD analysis project Ga0310811, IMG submission 207642) | Soil microbial communities from experimental microcosm in Duke University, North Carolina, United States - YC | ecosystem: Engineered > Artificial ecosystem > Soil microcosm > Unclassified ... | reverse complement strand
AACCAAAAGCTGAATAAGTTCATTAACAACTTTTTCAAGAAATTCGTGTAAACACGAGGTTAGCTACAAATATTGTTTTCTATACGAAAAACGTATAGAATGTTAAATAATTCAGTTTTTATATGAACACGGAGTATAATTATACATTTTCAGATCGAGCGATATCAATTAATTCTTTCAACTTGTCATTGGTCAGCGAATAACTACCGTTAGATACATATGACCAATCTTTTTCGCATGCTTTAACGTACTCTTCACCACACATATGTGCATAATACTTTTGATAATCAACATAACCTCCGTAGTAATGATGACGTATAACGTAAAATCCAATATCTTGTTTGCTCTTTTCGTGTAAACAGTCTTTTTCCGGAAGAGGTCGTGTCGTCATTCTTATTGGTACTAACGGTTCATCGCCATGTGCTTGCACACTCTTATGTACAATAATTCTTATCGCTAAGTGCGATTCGTGCTTGCTAACCATACATTCATGTATTTTTTCACCGGGTCGTACGCCTGTTACTCTGACAGGAAAGTTATCGCAGGGTTTCATAACGTTAATTAATTGTTCGATATTATAAGAGGGTAATTCCGGTACAAACACTTCTCCACCGATCATCATACTCAAACAATTCATCGCAAAGTTAACGGCCTCTTGCTTCATAATGGTGAAACGGGTCATATTCATATCCGTTATTTTTAATTCACCAGATTTTATTTGTTCGGTAAACACGTGAATAGCCGATCCTCTCGATCCCAACACGTTTCCGTATCTTGCTACGGAAAAGATAGTATTCGATTCTTTTTGCTTATTTTTTATTGCCCAACTAAAAAAAGAAAGTGTCGCATCTTTTTGAACAGGCGTTGCATTAAAATTGGAATTATTATTTAAGACATTAGTTACTTCATTAATACGTTGTTTATCGTCCACATTTTGCGCAATTTCCCTGAAGTTGTTAGCTGCAATCATGACACGTTCCAAACATAATTTACTCGCCCCATAAATATTAATAGGATCGACGCATTTATCGGTACTCAGCGCCAACACTTTTCTAACACCCGCTTCTTTGCATGCATCAACAATATTAACCGATCCTATAATGTTCGTGTCGATACATTCTGTTGGATTTTTCTCACATATGTCTATGTGTTTTATGGCTGCTGTGTGTACAACCATTGTTACACGATAGTCACGTAAGGTTTCGTATAAACGTTGTTTATTGCGTATATCACCGATAACATAGTGTAAGTTTGGATATTTTTCTTCGCTATAACCACCAACTGTACGCATATGGTGTTGCTTAAATTCATCTCTCGAAAATACAATAACCGATTGAGGTTTAAAGTTATCGAAAAGTGTTGAAATGAATTTTTGACCGAAACTGCCCGTTCCGCCAGTTATTAATATTGCTTGATTATCAAAGGTTTTGGATAACATTTGATTATTCAAAGATAATATACCAACGGCACTCGACATTTCGTCGGATACCGATAACTGGGAACTTGATACTCCATCACAAACTTCCGGTTCGTCACTTGTGTTTTCTGATAGCATAAAATTGATTCGTAACGCAGGTATTAATAATAACTGTCCCATCTTTATACTTTAAAACAGAATTTTCGCATGTGCATGCGAAAATTCCAATTTGATGTTAATGTTCAACTAAAAAAGTGAAAAATTACGAACAATATTTGAATAGTTTTTCGATACCTTGTACTATCAAAATGAACTTGTCATCTTTTGTTAATGAAGACTCATACGAATCATTATACGAATTAATTAGATATTTGTTATCATTCTACGACGGCACTGCAAAAGAAACGACATCGATTATAATCGTATCTGGAATAACATCATCGGGAAAGACAACTCTAACGAAAATTATATGTAATTTGGTGAATTGGCGAAAGAATGGGAATCGAGAGATAGTTTTATACCCTTCAATGAACCGTATTTCTGCTGATGACTTGCGCGAATATGGTAGCGGTAAATATATAACCGGTAAACATATATCCGGTAGTCAATTATATTTATTTGAACAGGATTTGGTAACATGCGGCCAACTTAAATTGGAGCACAATATCGGTGTTGTGGCAAAATTTCATGAAGCTATCAATACATCGATAACACATAGGCGTATTTATCATGATATAAGTACAATTACAAATCCTGCGGTATTGCTTTTAGAATTTAATGAAGATGAAGTGAGCGCTCACCCTTTTTTAATGTCCAATGGGATTGACGCGTCGTGCTTTCACGAAGTATCGCGGGATAATTCAAGGCGCGCCATTAAGATTATAAGTCTTCCGGATAAAGATTTGTTATCGACATCATGTTGGCCCCGGCTTGACTCGTATTATTCTAATTTTGTGACCCAATGCTTGCAAGAATTGGATGACATTATAACCATACGTGATATTTACAAACATTACAACAAATTTCGCATATTTAGACAATTTCATCTTTTCACGGAAATTATGAGTGGTTGTGCCACAGACATATCAATTCATGTATTCTCATTACTTTTGAAAAGATCTGTCACTAACATCACGGGTGAATGGCTCAAAATATTGTTGCCACTTTTTAATGAATAAGAATTATTACGCAGTGTGTTGTGATTGCACAGCACACTGAACAATGATTTTCTTGTGCAACGTTGTATATTTGATTTATACCTTACATAAGATGTAAGGTATAAAAGAAGAACAGCAATTAGCAAATAGAACAATAATTTTCGGTACTTTGCGTTCAAGCACAAAGTACCGCTTTATTTTTATTGCAATGGAAACTGAGCAAAATAACATAATGGAACACTGTGTTAAGCGTATTATTATCTTAGGTTCTAATGGTATGTTGGGGAGATATGTCCATAAATTATTTTCGCAAAGTGAGAAATACGTAAGTGCGAGCGAAATTATATGTATCACACGTTCCCATTTTGATTTTGGACAATCTTCAACTACCGTATTTGCATATTTATTGAATTTGGTGAAGCCTAGTGATTTAATCATCAATTGCATAGGAATGATTAATAAACGTGATGCAAGCACGGCTGAAAATGAACTACAATTCTTTCGTATAAATTCTGTATTACCAAGATTGTTAGCCGAAGCTACACGTAAAAATAACGCTTATTTAATACATATCACAACAGACTGTGTATTTGACGGAAGTAGCATTCCTTGTAACAACGATTTTTCGTCCGAAGAAAATCGATCGATTACAGACCCGCATACGTCCATTGACTTGTACGGTATAAGTAAAAGTTTAGGTGATTGCGGAATTCGTAACTACTCAAATGTTGCAACAATAAGATGTTCTATTATCGGTGAAGAAAGTAATGGTCGCAGTCTTGTTGAATGGGTACTGCGTAATGAAAATGATATTATTCCGGGTTACACAAACCATATTTGGAACGGTATAACGTGTCTCGAATTAGCTTCTTTTATATTGCTGTTACAAAACGTAAAAACAGGGAAAGAATTCTTTGGTAAAGAAACAATTATAATTGGTGACACTATCAGCAAATATACGCTCGTATCTACGATTGTTGAAGTGTACGAATTGAATAAACACACTATTAAAACGGAAGACAAACAATCAAAATATATGCAATTAAAGGGAAATTATAGATGCAATAGATTTATCAAAGATCAAATAATTAACATGAAAAAATTTGATGTGTTGGATAGAAGAACATAAAAGACATAACAACTAAACATAATATAACAATCATAATACATAACCATGAATCTCGTACTGGTCACATCTGTACTAAGACCCGTTAATGATACAACTATTTTCACAACTGCACAACGAATTGGTCAAACTATTCGCACAATCAAATCTATACGAGAGAAAGTTGATAATCCTTATATTGTTATGATCGAAGGTGGCGTTATAACAGACGATGAAAAAGAGTTATTTAATACACTTGCGAATTACCTTTTTACGACCGATGTTTCGAATGTATCAAAGTCTCAAGGGGAGGGTTGGTTAATATATCGGTATTTAACATCTGAGCATTATAAATCGTTAGTGTCAAACGAAAGCGAACCTTTGTGCTCGAGCAATATGAAATATTGCGTCAATACAATCACAAAAATAAGTGGTAGATATTACCCTAACGAGCGTTTTAACAATTTAAGTGAACAAACAGATAAAACGATTATATTATCAACAGATAATTCATGGTCGGGACATCCCGTATATAATACGACCTATTATCGCATACCTTATGACAAAGTTCGACAATTTACAACTAACTTGCACACTTACGTAAGTAGCGATATTGATACGATCGATATTGAACACGCGTTCCACATGTTCAATATAATCGATAAGAATAACGTATATTCTTCCGATAAAGAGGAAATTGTACTTGGAATTTCTGGCATGATTACTCGGACGGGCGAAGTCATAACAATATAAAACAAATTATATTAAAACAATAATTAATTATTGTCTTACGCAATGTGTTGTGCAAGCACAACACATTGAACGATGATTTTCATTGTAGTGTGAAAAGTGAAATAAAATTTCATTAAATATATACAAATTATCGTTAACTTCTACTTACACTTACCTACATTCTTTATTATTATGCAAGATACAAGTATCACCCCTAAATTCATTACATTTGTTTATAATATGTTAAGATTTCGTTGTAATTTGAAGGAAAGTACCGTTAATGACTTCTTTATTACCAATAAAGAAAGCATGGCGTTGTTCAGACAAGCATTTATCCACAGCACGTTTGATAATGAAACAAATTACGAATTACTCGAATTTGAAGGCGATGGTGTCATTGCATCGGACGTTGTTCAGTATATTCGTAGAACATATCCCGATATTGTTAGTGTACGTTTTAATACGAGATTGAAACACACGCTCGTATCGGGAAAAGTATTAGCTAAAATCGCAATTCAAAACGGATTCGAAGAATTTCTCGTCATAAGTAGCGATTTACAAGCGTATATTGAATCTTTCGAAAACAAATGGGATTGTGAAGATTATGGCAAAGCATATGAAGATACGGTCGAAGCTGTATGTGGTGCCATCATGTCGACTCTCAACAAATACACAGCACAAGGTGTCGGTGATGCAGCATGTTATAATCTCATTAGCAGCTTTTTGGATGAGTATGAAATATCTCTAAAGTACGAGGATTTATTCGATGCCAAATCTCGATTGAAGGAAATATTCGACGCGCAAGGATGGGATCGTGTGAAGGGATGTACACTCAAAAACTGTTTGGTAACGCTCGAACTAGAAGATGTATTGGAAGACGATCGATTTACAAAATATAAATACGAATTGATGAGATTTAATCCTAAAATTGCAAATTCAGGGCACAAGTACGTAACGTTTGGTTATGCGTGTATCGGTGGAATACCTGGTGACAAAAAGTTATTGACCATCAATACAGCAAACACAAAAGATTCGGAGCAACTCGCCTCGGAGATTATTATCGACCGATTGAAACGTATGGGTATCAGTATACCTATTCCCGACGCATACGAACGTAAACCTAAAAAAGTAAAAAAATATACAGTAGATAATAAAAGAAAAGTTGTCGATAAATAAGAAATCGATATACTAAATAGTTTTAAATAGTTTTATGCTTGTCAAGATATGCAGCGTAAAATAAACTTCAAAGTTCCCGTGAATAAATTTAATCCCTCAATTTCTCGAGATTATAACATCGCGCAAGGGGTCACTCACCCAAGTGATTTAGCGCCGCAAATCATTCGCGATATAAACTTAAGGTATATCACAATTGAAAACTCAAGTGTTGATAATGCCATAGGTATCGCCATCGCCAATTCTTATGAGATGAATCCTCGACCGCCTATTAAATTTTCGCTCGCACCGGGTGAGATACGACACATCGGTGTCAACACTATTGGGGAACAGATGCAGTACATCCACATGATTGATCTCATAAGCAAAAATCATGTGGGCGATCCTTACGCATTACGTACCGATGCCAATCAGTTTGTTTTACGGGATGGTATTAATAAGTGGTGGGTCCAACCTTTTCATCGACCATCGTATCACGCGACTCGATAAGAAAAATTGATAGAAAAATATGACCTTTATGCAATCATAAAGGTCATCGTAAATATAATAACAATATTGTTATATCGTTTATGCACAGACCAAAAAGAAAAGCTGCACCTACAGTGTTTGTAGATAATGGAGTAATCCCTCCGGACGAATCTTTTGAGGATAAATCCATTGAAAATGAAAGCGACTTATTGAAAAGTACAGAATCGGATGTTTGTTCGGGTAGTTACACCGAAGAAGATGCGATCGTAGTTAATAAAACGAAAAATAATACAAAAAATAATGCGAACGCTGACGAGGTATCTGTAAAAAAGAAGAACTTAAGAGTATTTCAGCTTATACCCGAATCTGTTATCGAACAATCACCCACTTTGAAGATAACTCTAACGAAAAAGATTAAAGATACACAATATACAGCACCAACAGCCCTTCAAGCGGCAAAACAAATCGCTCCTATTTTATATGCACGAAAGAAACCGCAAACAGGAATATTTACGTTTAGTTATATGTTTACTATAGAGGAGATATGTGAAATCCCCAAAAAGTTTACTTATGTGACCGAGCATATTGTCGATCCCCATACAAACGAAGTGACACACAATGTAAAAGCAAAACCAAAAACTATTCAAAAACCCGATAAAAATGAGGTTAAATTTATACCGACAATAGAAAGACCTCCCTTACCTACAGTAAAAGCAAACATTGGTAAAAAACGTGTCCCTACAAAAGATGGCAGAACAACGATCATCAGTAAATAGATTATCAAAAACGAACCTTCGTGTTTACACGAAAGGTCGAGTAGTGTTTCGTATTGCAGTATCAAAAGTGTAACTTCACGTTCGCGTGAAGTTTGAAGCGTAATAAATTTATACCAATATTAGTTACATAGAGACGGGAATTCATTATTAAATTTTCATCTTGCAGGTTGATTTAAACATCAAGTAACATTCAATAATAACTACACACATATCATGGAAGAAGCGGGTAATAAATTCGATATGGGGTATCAACCTGTACGCATATCCGATGCGGCATCAATGTTACGTAGACCCGTCGACCCTAATGAAAGACCTTACAATAAAACAGTTATCAAATCAAATAATCTTATCGTTGATGAATGGTTCGAACAAGTTCTTAAGAAGATATGCGGGCAGTCTTCCACTATTTTGGCTGGTCAAATGTGGTGTGAGTGGCAATACTTTTATGCGGGTAAAACGATCGAAAAATTTATGGAAGGTTTAGAGAATGGATCCGTGTGTCGACCGAGTGAAAAATCGATTGAATATTGGGTTAAAGTTTTTACCGAGAGTAATGTCAAACAACTCATTAATTTAGGCGCACAATTGGTTGGGCATGGATGGAAATTAATAGTTGACGAGTCCTTCATTCGTAGTCAGCTTGCTAAATGGGATAAAATTTATTCTCAATCGGACGATCCCTTAGTCTGGAGAAAGTTGGCGAACGATAACCCTAAACTTTGGAATGTTAACGGTGATTCACCTTTTTGGGGACCCGATGATTTTGTCAAGATTTGTGAAAAGGTTACACCTATACTTAAGATCGCAATATCACCGGCGCAATAAATTGATGGCGAAACGAAACTTCATGCTCGCATGAAGTTTCAAAAAATACAAAGTATTAATATCGCTTTTATCAACTTCAACTAAAAACAGCAAAGTGATAGGAGTAGGGTCCTATTTGCATTATGTCGGACTTATTATATCGACAATATATACTTTTGTCCATTATATTGGCTATACGCGGGGTGTATTCAAACAATAATTCGAAATCCCTAAACATGAATGTGATTGAATGACGATCAAACTGCAAGTTGTTATCCTGATGATTTATTTTCGCAACATACGATCCGATTTTTTTCATCTTCAGTAAGTTCATAAACGTTGTAAAATGAAACTATTATTTTCTTTAGTTCATTCTCCGACATAATATGATATGAACTATTGCTAAAAATTGATATTATGTTTCATTTTTATAATGTTAGTATTATACCATTTATTTCATGTCAAAAATGTCTATTGTTTTTGAAAGTGAGAATTCCGAAGAGCAAAATATTAAAACTCTTCCCCCGCTTTACACGATCGATTCAAAAGGAAAAAGAAGATTGTGGAAATGTTGGGTTATCGACGATACGGTGTATCGGGAACACGGATTGATCGATGGAAAAAAAGTATCATCGGAACGTACTTTTGAGGGTAAAAATATAGGTAAAAAGAATGAAACATCGCCCGAAGAACAAGCTTGGAACGAAGCGAACAAAGAGTGGGTTGCACATATCGACAAGGAGTATGCACCCGACAAAACGGATAAAGAAGGATTATCGATGATGCGCAAACTTATAAAGGAAAAGGAAAAAACAGGCGGGCACAACATTAACAGCGTCGCAACTACAACTTCTACTAAAAATAATACGAACGATAACAATACGGTTAAAACAACCGCTAAAGCTGTAAAAAATGTATCAAGGAAAAAGACAGATACATGTATGGTCGATGAAATTATCGGCGGACCCATCATACCTATGAAAGCGGAAACATGGGAATTGGCGGACGAGTCCGATCCCCATTCCGTTTTACCTAAAGTATCAAAATACTTTATGGAAGTTACAGGGAAGGGTAAAAACGCAGTTACACACCCAACAGATCTTTATTTGCAAGGGAAAATTGATGGCTGGCGCTGTAGAGTTGCTTTGCAACGCTCTACGAACGATACGTTTGAAATTGTAATGACATCTAATAGTGGTAAACAATATCCTTGGTTTTCTTCTTTACGAGATTGTTTTATAAAGTGGTTAACTTCCAAAAAGATCAATATGAAAGATTTACTCGATGGATTGGATGGAGAGTTGTATGCCACGGAATTTTATGATGAAACCGGTAATTTGTTAGATCCGCTTACAAGATTTTCAACTGTGTGTAGTATATGCGCATTAGCAAGAAGTGCACCACATGATCTTGAGGATCAAATTCAGTTTCATTGTTTTGATCTCATCGACAAGAGTGGAGAGATCCCTCAACATGAAAGATTTGCCAGCCTCTACAAACTTTTTAAGCAATTACCTCCCGACTGTGAAAAAAGGATTATAAGGGTTGAAACACACGTACTTAGTGATATTAGTGAAATCCCCGATAAACACAATAAATATGTTGAAGAAGGGTACGAGGGTGTTATTTTACGAGCGTATAATATGAAATATAAAGTCGGTAAAAGAAATGCGGAAATGCGGAAATTCAAGTACTTCAAAGATGAAGAGTATGAAATCGTTGGTTGTAAAGTCGATAAGGGTGTATCAAAAGAACATTTTGTATGGGTATTGAAAAACGATGATGGTAAAGAGTTTAGCGCAAAACCAATGGGAACGCGTGAACAAAAATTAAAATGGTATAAGAATGAGGGAAGTTATATTGGAAGGTTCATGACTGTTAAATTTCAGGAATTTACAGATAATGAAAATAAAATACCCCGTTTTCCTATCGCAAAACATTTTAGAGCGGGGAAGGGAGTAGATTAAATGTGTTAAGTGTAAATACAAAAATTCGATTTTGCTACCGCATTATTTTCCTTCAATAATTGAAGGAAAATATATACTACTGGTTATCTTATTAACACAAAAGTTAGCTTTTTATGAGCCTATATTTTTTATTGCTGTAACAATAAGAATTATTGTGTAGAATAATAGTAATACGCATAATACCTCATGAGCGATAATAAACAATTATATGTTGTAGCCGCAATAGCAGCCGTTACATTTGTCGCATATCTCGCATGGAGAAATTGTGAAGTAAGTTGCACAACAACCGAAGGATACGATCGTATGCCCCTATCCTCCATCGGTATCTTGAAAAGAACACCTGTCACTTATGCATTTCAAGGTGACGGTATGACCAACAATCCTCATTACCAAGCCGATCCTATGGATCGATTAGTACCTCTAGAATTTGGAGGATTCGATCCTTACAAACGTGTCGTCAATTACCTAAAACCACCATTAACTCGAGATGGTTTGCAATCGTGTAAACCTGGCGAAATGTGTGACGAAAGAGGATTCTTTATTATCAACGATTCAAAGGCGAGAAGAGATATGGCGGAATCCGGTGACATGGGTTGGTACCGTGTCATGACCAACATGGAAACAAGCGCTAATAAACCTTATATGGGTGTACGTCAATACGAGATTGAATCGATCGATCCTGATTATTCACAACCTCCATTGTACAGTGGCGATTTCCATTACGATTCCGTATTAGGTCAATAAGTCTGCGAAGATTGTAATTTTCCTTCAGTAGCTCGAAGGAAAATATACGAATGAAACATAATCACTAGATTATACTCACAAAATGTTTGCATAGGTTTCGTATTTACCGTCATGGTGTAATTGCACAATCATAAGTAAATTGGTATTCCACTCATATTTACTAATAACATCTTTATTTATTACGGCGTCTATCACTTTCTTGTGATAAAAAGATGTTTGCGAAATGTATTGATATTCACAATTAGTATTTGGCGCGCATATTCCCTTTTCTATAAGTTTGACCCTTTTTGAATTCTTTAGAAATTTGAATAGACATAAACCGGGTCCTCCCAAATAAGAATCCTGCATGCACTTGTCAACGAAATGTTTAATACGTATAAATGCAACTGCAAAATTATGCGGTATATTATCTACATCTATTTGATCATCACGTAGATTATCTGTGTGAAATTGATAGCCTTCGTTTGTACTCAAATGATATAATGTTGATTCTTCTATTTTCTCCATAAGTTATCGATGATGATCGAATAATATCCTTTCTTTTCTTGTACTTTAGATGGATCAAGTTTTATATTTGTTACGAGATTGTATATGTTCTGACCGACAGCAATTTCAACAGGTTTTCCCAATATTTTTTCAACACCATCAACATACTCGTACTTTACGACGTTCATCAGTATTTTATCATTTTGAAGATTGTTACTCGGTTTAATACCCGAATCGTGAATAGCGCTTACATTACCGAAAGAATCGATTGTTTTAAAGTATAAAGTATCGTGAACGAGAGTTTTATTAAGGATCGATTCGACATTAAGAGTATTGTTGGGAGTTGATCTTTGGTATAAATAATATAATGCTACAGCGACAACAATTGTTGTACCAATAATGATGAATATGCGCATCTCTTATATATTATGACAATAAATAATTGTCATATCCAGACCGTAGTAATATTTTTATTGTAATAAGAAATATTACGCGATCCTCACGTAATATGGCATTATGAAATATTGCTCGAATCTTCGTGTAAACACGAAGATTCGTTTTTATTATATTACTCGAAGCTCACGCTTAAGCGTGAGCTTCGCTTTATGTTCCACCGAGGATCGATTTAATTTTTACTCAAATCGTTTATTATTACTCTCGTAATATTGGCGTTGATTGTCAACAAGAAAACCTTCGCACATTTTGTATGTTTTTGAGTTGTCGTATACACCCCCAAAATGGGTCACAATAAATTGTATTTCTCGGTGAACGGCGTAGTTAAGAAAAACGCGATTCCAATAACACGAAAATTTTAGAGGATTACTTCCCGGTGGTAGCTCTTTTGAATAAAATAAAGCTCTATAAAATAAGTTATCGTTATAGTATTCACCATGCAAATGAAATTCTTCACATAAACAATCGATAATTTGCTTCTGTTGATCAACGGTAATGTAAGGGGTATAACGCAACATTTTAAAGTAAGAATTAGTACCCACAACTTCTTTGCGCGTCCACGCGAGGAAGTTGTGTTCTTATAGTAATGCAACAGAAGTATCACAATGAAAATCGATACTTCGTGCAAGCACGAAGTATCGCGTAATAATTCTTATTACATTGAAAATCGATCCTCAGTGTTCCACTGAGGATCGCGTAATAATTCTTATTACAATGAAACGCAACCTTATTATTAACACCCATTAGTGTTTTTAACTCTCATTTTCACTTGGTTAAAAATTGTTTCCCTCTCTTTACTCTTTTCGTTGTTTAATCCGTATTCTAACAATCTTAACTCTGCATCCATTTTTGATAATTCCGGAATATTTGCTGTGAGTAAATCTTTGCGCGATTTTTCCGTAAAAGTATCCAAATGTTCGGAAGCTCGATCTGCCAAAGTTGATAGGATTTGGTGTATGAATTTGGCGCTTCCATCTTGTTTCCAGTGATTTCGCTTTGCGAAATCACTTAAAATCTTCCGCAAGCGGAAGATTTGTCCTCAACAAGTCTATGGAAAGAACCACGTGACGTATCTGTGCATGCATAACTCATTTCAATAGTTCCATCGTTCAACTTTAATATTGTGATATCTTTGATGAAATTCGCTATACCTTTTGCTCCTTTCGTAAATGTGTTATAATCGTATTTATCTAAATTTTTGTTAACAAGATCGATAGTGAGCGGTTCGATAACATTGATCGATATCATATCTAGTTTTTGCTGAACTACTTTATTTATCGTACCATTGTTAATTACTTGAGGTTTTGCATTTGTCATACCAATGACAATACCTTTCTCAATACCTTTCTTAATACCTTTCCCTGACGCTGTTTCTTTTTCTAATTTGGATATCCTAAGATTTTGCTCCTTAATTTTTATCTTTTTCTTTTTTAATTTTTCAGAGAATTGTCGATTCGATAATTCAAGTTGTTGATTCAGTAACTCAAGTTGCCGTATTTTGGTTGCTAATTCCTTATTTTTTTCTGTTATTGTGGTGTTTTTGTCGCGCAATTTATCACAAAGTTTAGTATTTGTTTTTTTCTGTGATATCAATTTACTTTCCAATATAGCTATTCTATCTTCAAATTCTATTGTTTTATCGTTCGTTTCGATTTTTATATTTCTTGCGAGCTTACATACTTTCAAATGAGCCGTTAATGGACCCTTCAAATTAAATCCCGATCCACAATATTCACATGAATGTTTTATAGAAATTGATTCGCCTCTGATTCTTAAACAATATTTTGCTGTCTGAATATGCTGTTGAAGGTTCCATTGATTATAAAATACTTTTCCACAAAATTCGCATTTATAGTTAATGGAGGTTAGAGTTCCTTTACTCATCAATAATTTATTAGGATAAATGTATACCTTTAAGACTCCTTAAGTAAAATTCTTAAGACTTAAGAAAAATTCTTAAGGCCTTAATGAAAATTCTTAAGACTTAAGAAAAATTCCTAAGACCTTAAGAATTTTCATTAAGGTTATTTTCCGCATGGATTGAAAATTATCGTATTTTATGATAATTTTGACGGTAAGATTTTTTTTAAGATTCATTGAAAGCCCCGGGAATATTTTTGGAAATCAAGGGGTCGACACACACATACCCTGTGTGTGTGTCGACATCAATATTATAAAAGTTATATGCCCACTTTCATACTTTGTGTTACAATTATAGGGTTGAATTGTCTCCCAAATTCTTTCAAGTAAAATATAATTCCTATTTCAAATAATATCGATGTTAACATTTCATGTCAATACAGTACTTCTGTAATTGTACAGAAGTATTATCTCAAAAAAATAAGTTTAGTTACATAATCTCAATACGTAATGGTTTTATCTCTATTTTTTCACGCGATCGATGTATACG
>Ga0310811_10007827_pt1 | contig 13692 bp, 6 predicted proteins | sample YCmetagenome_FD_207642 | JGI IMG/M metagenome (GOLD analysis project Ga0310811, IMG submission 207642) | Soil microbial communities from experimental microcosm in Duke University, North Carolina, United States - YC | ecosystem: Engineered > Artificial ecosystem > Soil microcosm > Unclassified ... | reverse complement strand
CAGGGCCCGGGAAAAGTTCCGGCCGTCGAGCAGGGTCATGCCCATCGTCGCCAGGTAGTCTTCATCGACGATCCAGTACTGGCCGAAGATGGGGGCGTCGAGCTTGGAGCGGCCCCATATATAGAAACTGTTGCCGTTGGTTTTGCCACCGGAGATATAGACGGGCAGGTAGTCGCTGACGGAGACGTTTTTGGCCTGGGGTATCTGCAACAGGTCGTTTTTAAAGGACTTGATATCCTTGATCGCGGCAGTGCCCTGGAGGACCATGACCTGGTCCTTGTCAAAGCCCACCTTTCTGTTCAGGATGAAATGCATCTGCCGGTACACGATAAAGGTGCCGATGATCAGGATGATGGAGGTGGTGAACTGGAATACGACGAGCGTGCTCCGCAGCGCCGAGTTCCGGGAGCCGCGGGCAATGCTGCCCTTGAGCACCTTGGCGGGTTGGAAACGGGACAGGTAGAACGCGGGGTACAAACCGGAGACGACGCCCACTACGAGTATGGCCGCCAGCAGCGTCGGGACGAACCACCAGACGCCCCACGGTAACGACAGCGCCCTACCCGTCAACTGGTTGAAGAACGGCAACAGCATCCAGGCCAGGAGCAAACCCAGCACCACGGACAGGAAGCTATACACCATCGATTCGGTCAGGAACTGGCGGACGAGGCTGCCGCGCTGCGAGCCGACGACCTTGCGGAGACCGACCTCCTTGGCGCGGTTCGCGGACTTCGCGGTAGCCAGGTTGATAAAGTTGATACACGCGATGAGCAGGATAAAACAGGCAATGCCCCCAAACATCCAGATCAGCCGGATATCGCCGTGGAAGGGCAGCTCGTCGCCGATCCCGTAGGAGCGGAGATAGACGTCCCGGATGGGTTGCATAAAGACGTTATATAACGCCCCCTTCTTATCCGCGTCCTTCACGCCGTAATCTTTCAACGAGGGCGTAAAAAACCGTTTGGACAGCGAAGCGGACAGCTCCTTCTCGAAGGCGACGGGGTCGACGCCGGCTTTCAGCTTGAAATAGGTGATGTAATTGTTGGCGCCCCAATAGGATTGCTCGCCCTTCCAAAGCTCCACGCCCTTGAGGGTGAGGAACCAGTCGTATTCGATGGAGGATTTGCCGGCATAGTCGGGAATGACGCCGGTGATGGTATACGGATGCTCCTTGTCGTTGTTGAGGATCATGACCTGGCCAACGGGGTTCTGCCCGGGGAAATACTTATCGGCTATACGTTTCCGTATGACGATGGTGTTGGGGGCGTCGAGCGCGTGACCGGCCGTGCCGTAGAGCATGGGGAAACCCATGATATCCAGGAAGGGCTGGTCGGCGTACACGAACTTATCCTCGTACGTATTCTGGGCCTGCGCGGCGGTGCGGACCTGGTTGGCGCCCACCTTCGCGAACAGCTCGTTCGGCATCAGCCGGCCGGCCTTTTCGATCTGCGGGTAGTCCGCTCCCAGCGTGACGCCCAGCGGACCGGGAGTAGATGTATATATACCCATGTCGGCTTTCTGCCAGTTCACCACGTAGCGGTAGGTGCGGCCTGGATCGGGGATGTGCCGGTCGATCGCGAGCTCGTTACGGATATATAGCGCGATCAGGACGCAGGCGGCGATGCTAAGGGCAAAGCCCCCGATCTTGATGGCGGTATACATCTTCTGGCGGCGGAACTGGCGCAGGGCGACGAGGAGGTAGTTGCGATACATGGTTATTCCGATTTAAGGCTCTTAATGGGGTTTTCGAGCGCCGCGCGCAGGCTTTGATACCCGGTGGTGCACAAAGCGATCAGGAGCGCCGCGAGCCCGACGGCTCCGAATACCCAAAGGTCGACGGGTTGGCGGTAGTCGGCCTTGAAGTCCTGGAGCCAGCGGTTCATGGCCCACCAGGCGACGGGGGAGGCGATCAGCACCGACAGGAGGATCAGGAAAACGAAGTTGCGGGACATCAATGCGAGCAGGTGGGGAATCGACGCGCCGAGGACCTTGCGGATGCCGATCTCCTTGATCCGTTGCTCGGCCATGAAGGAGGACAGCGCGAACAGACCGAGACAGGCGATGATGACGGCCAGTACCGTGAAGCAGGTGAGGATCGAGCCGTCGCGCTGGACGTCTTTGTAGAACGTGCGGAAACCTTCGTCCATGAAGAGATAGCGCAGGTTTTGGTTGGGCACGTGCTGCTTCCAGACCTGGGACACCACGGGTATGACGTTGCCGATGTTCGGCGTTCCGAGCTTGATGCTCACCAAACCGGGACTGACGCCGAGCTTCAGGCAGACGGCCGGCATGTCGTACTTGAAGAACGAGGTAAAGTTTTTGATCACGCCGACGACGCGGAGCTGGGCGCCGCTATGGTCGATCAGACTGCCCACCGGATGGGGCCCGAGACCGAGTCGTTTGGCGAACTCCTCGTTGACGACGACAGCGGCGGTGTCGCCCGCCATTTCCTTTGAGAAGTTGCGGCCGTCGAGCATGGTCATGCCCATCGTTGGCAGGTAATCGTGGTCGACGATCCAGTACTGGCAGAACTGTTCCGGGTCGGTCTTGGCATGTCCCCACTTGTAGAAGCCGTTGGCGTCCATCTTATCCCCCGGTACATAGACCGGCAGGTAGTCGCTGACGGAAACGCTTTTGACCTGGGGTATCCTGAGCAAGTCGTTTTTAAAGGCCTGGATGTCCTTCACCGCAGTGGTACCCTGAAGTATCATGACCTGGTCCTTGTCAAAACCGATCTTTTGGCGCAGGATGAATTGCATCTGCCGGTACACGACAAAGGCGCCGATGATCAGGATGATGGAGGTCGTGAACTGGAAGACGACCAGCGTGCTGCGCAGCGCGGAGTTCCGCGAGCCGCGGGCCACGTTGCCCTTGAGCACCTTGGCGGGTTGGAAGTTCGAGAGGTAGAACGCGGGATATAAACCAGCAACCACGCCGACCACGAATATGACGGCCAGCAGCGACGGCGCCAGCCACCATTCACTCCAGGGCATGGACAGCTCTTTACCCGTGAGCTGGTTGAAGAACGGGATCAGGACATACGCGAGGACCACGCCCAGCGCTACGGACAGGAAGCTATAGAGCATCGATTCGGTCAGGAACTGGCGGATCAGGCTGCCCCGCTGCGAGCCCACGACCTTGCGGAGACCGACTTCCTTGGCGCGGTTGGCGGATTTGGCGGTGGCCAGGTTGATGAAGTTGATACAGGCGATGAGCAGGATAAAACAAGCGATGCCGCCAAACATCCAGATCAGCTTGATGTCGCCCTTGTCCCACCCGCCGTCGATCCCGCTGGAATGGAGGTAGACGTCGCGGAGGGGTTGCATGTAGACGCTTAACAGCGCGCCTTTTTTTTCCGCGTCATTGTCGCCGTTGGCCTTCATGTTGGGTACATAGTAGCGCCTGGCGAGCGTCGCCGACATCAACTTGCCAAAGGCAACCGGGTCGACGCCGGGCTTGAGCTTGTAAAACGTCGAATAGTTGTAGGCGCCCCAATCGCCTTGTTCCCCCGGCCAGAGCTCCACGCCCTTGAGGGTGAGGAACCAGTCCTCGGTGACGGAGGAAACGGAGGTGTAATCCGGTATGACGCCGGTTACGGTATAGGGATGCGTCTTGTCGTCGTTGAGGATAACGACCTGGCCGACGGGGTTCTGCCCGGGGAAGTATTTGTCGGCTATGCGTTTCCGTATGACGACGGTATAGGGCGCGTCGAGCGCGTGACCCGGTTGGCCATAAAGCATCGGGAAACCCATCACGTCCATGAAGGCCTGGTCGGCGAAGACGAATTTTTCCTCGTAGGTGTTCTGGGTCTGCTGTGCGGTCCGGACCTGGTTGGCGCCCGCCTTGTCAAACAGGGCGTTGCCCATCACCCGGCCGGCCTTTTCGATCTGCGGGAAGTTCTCGGTCAGCGCGGGTCCGAGGGGCGCCGGGTCAGAGGAGAAAATGCCCTGGCCAACCTTATGCCAGTCGGACACAAACCGGAAGGCGCGGTCCGCGTCGGGGATATGGCTGTCGATCGCCATTTCATCGCGGATATACAGCGCGATCAGGACGCAGGCGGTGATGCTGAGGGCGAAGCCGCCGATCTTGATGGCAGCGTACATCTTCTGGCGGCGGAACTGGCGCAGGGCCACGAGGAGGTAGTTGCGGTACATGTCCAAGGGTGAACAAAGGGAATGCCACCTATAATGGCCTGAGGAGCAATGACTACATAAAAAGGCGGCGTACGCTTTCGATACAAGTCGCGTATATGTACGCTTTCAATTGACCTGAAAAGTTTAAAATTTTGTCCCCGATTCAACCGCTCACTACTCATGGGACTAACCAAGAAAATACCAAGGCCCCTTGTCTGCCTTTGTGTGTTGTTTTTACACCAGGCAGCGACAGCGCAGGACACGCTGCTTCGACCCATAAGACCGATTGGACCCATCCGTCTCATCTCTCCGCCGGACACGTTGAACTTCGGCAACTTCACCGTTGTCGTGGACTCGTTCGTTTCCCGCGGCGCCTATGACGCAAAGGGGCTGGTCTACACCGGTCTTTCGGGCACGGGCACGATCCACTTCGGCTGTCAGCGGCCGATCATCATCTTCGAAAACCGGTTGCGGAACGGCCTGCGCTGGCCGGGTGTCACCGTGCATTTTACCGGGGTGACGACACACCCCCTTCGCCGGGGGTACGGAACCGTTAGCGCGGGCATGGCCACCGGCGGCGGGTTTAGCCTGAACGTCGCGCCGGGCTTTAGCCTCGAAGTGGACACGGTGACCATCCGACCCGGCCAGAACGCGGAGGCGGGCGCCCGGCTGCGGCTGCCCGCTACACTAAGCGGGACGGGCGGTTGCCAGGGGGCCACCATCGGACTGGGCACGATCAGCCTCACGAACGCGTGCGAATTCTATAAAGTCCTGCCCGATTCCAACTATGGCGTTTTCACGGTGGGGAACACCACCCTGGCGGTGCACGGACGGGGATATGTCGCGGACTTCAGCGCCACCCAATCATACGCGGCGGACGGACACCCGGCTGCGTGGAAGGGCGTGGACCTGTTGAACGGCGGTTCCGATGGCAGCCCCGGGGACACGGTGCTGTCTAACACCGGCTACCTGCAAGGTCATTATCTCTATACCCTGGCCTCCGTGGACGCGGGCGGCCTTGCCGCGACCATGGTGCTGGCCCAGCCGTATACGTATGCGCCGGCCCAGCCCCTGGGATACATCGTAACGTTCGACACCGCCCGGCTGGTACTGGATTCCAGCCAGGTCTTCAGCGGGTTGATGTTGGGCGGCCGGATACGGCTGCCGCGGACCGCGGCACGGCTGTTGAACGATGCGGACGTGGTGCTGCCCCGTCCGCTGCTGGCGATCACCCGCAACCTCGACGCGATCGGCCTCGTCACCGTCCCCGCCGGGATAAACGTGTGCTGGGGAGACCTCGTACACGCGGGCGGCGGCGATCAGAAGTCGTTTGGGATCGGGGGGATCGACAGCGCCGCCATGGTGTATTTCGCGGCGCAGCCCAAGCCTTTCCGCCCACCCTTGAGCGGGGGTGCGTCGATCTTCGATTCGGTGCGCTACCTGAGCTTGCGCGACGTGGACAGCCTGGGGTTCCAGGGCGTCACCTTCAAGGCATTCAGCACCCTTTTTGTCAATACGCTCCAGTCCCCCACCCACTTCGACCCGCAAAAACCCGCGGTCAGCCTGAGCGGCAGCCACCTGGACTTCGGACTGCTCTACCAGCGCAGCGGGTGGCTGAACGTCGCCTCGGAAGGGGTCGCGTGCAACATCCACACCCGGATCGGCAGGGCGGACAGCGTGTATATAGGCGACCCGTCCCAATCGCTGTATGACGGGGTCACGCCGTTTACCTTCCTCCCCGTGGGCGACCAAAACAGGGCGGTCGCGGTCAAATATGTCGACGCCATCGAGCTCCAATGCTGGGAAAGCGCGGTTGTCCAGTGCCGTTATAAGTCCATCCTGAAGGAGCCCCAACCCACCGGCGGGTACTTCGTGGTGGACGGCATCTTCTTTACATCCACGGCCAACAACGCGGGCGGACAGGTGGGTATCGGTCTCAACGATTCGCTGTCCTACTGGGGCCTGGCGCTCGTCCAGAAACCGGGGTTCGCCAGCGGTGGCACCCTGAGCGGGCGCACGGGTCAGATCATCCTCACTGCCAGCGGGCTGTCGGAAAAAAGGCACTTCGCGCAACCCTTCTGGCTGACCTGGGGGGAAATCCTGGCCAACGGGTCGGTGGGTCGTCTTTTCTTCGACTATAATTCGGCCAACCAATCCTTTGACAAATTTGACTTCGTGCCCACGGCCGTGGCGCTATCACCCTATCCGGGTTCCAAACCCTATCTCCATGTCGCGGGGAACGCCCACTTCCATTTCTTCGGCGGGGACTACCTGAACATCGTCGACAGCTATGTGCCCGCACACCAGGCCGATCCTTTCGACGGACGCGAGGTCTCCCTGAGCAATGCCCCGACCGGCGACTTCCTGCCGACCCACCGGTCGGTCGGCGGGAACTGGCATGACGGGCTCGGTTTGTTCCAGTTCGACATCAACTATAACGCGACCAGCCAGGACGGCTTCGTGGGAACGGGAACGAGCGCGCTGCGATGCCTGCCGGGTGGCTCCGGCGTCGGGTCCACCCTCGACATGAGCAGCCGCGGCACCTGTATCCGTATGGGGACCGACCCGACGGACATGCACGCCATCGCGCTGGGGCCCGTAGCCGATGTGTCCAACCTGACCCAGATCTGGGGATGTGCCTGCGTACACGGCGACGACATCGACAACGTCGTGGTGGGGGGGTCGATCTCCAACGCGGCCAACCTTAGCGCCGTCATCCGGGCGGGCGACTATCTCTCGGCCATCCTGCAGGTCACGCCCAGCATGCAACGCCTGACCCTGGACGGGATGTGCAGCCTGTCGCTGGCGCTCTCGCTGGACGCTGAGGTCAACGGGCACGCCCAACTGACCGTCAACGAGGCGCAGGGCTTTATCGAGGGCGAAGTGGATGGGGACATCTCCCTGGGAGAGGGCGACGTGCTCAGCGGGAATTCGCTGCAGGCGCAGGGCCAGCTCGACTGGCACCTGGGCACCGACTACCAGTCGCTCCAGGGACAGGTCGCCCTCACCATCATGAGTGGGATTACGCTGGTCGGCGGCACGGGGACCACGCTCGGGTCCGGTTTTTATATCGGGCACAACGCGCCAAAGGCCGATGCCTGGGTGCTGATGGGGACTTCTCCGCAATATGCCCTGAACACCGCGGCGTTGCCGGACAACCTATCCGGGATCTATGGCTATATCCACGTCCAGCAAGGCGTGAACCTCTATATCGTCTCCGGGCAATACGAGGTATTCCTGGGTCTGGGCGCGTTTATGCTCACACCCCAGGGCGCCGGCGCCCTCGGCGCGCTGACATCCGGCGTGGGTCTGCCCTATATCGTCGGGAACCTGGGGGGATCGATCAACGGCGAGATCCTCGGCGGTCTCGTCTCCGCGGGCGCCAGCTTCGACCTGCAGATCATCGGGCCCTATCCCTTCTCCTTTCAGGGATCGGTAGGACTCCATGCCTGCGTCCTTTGGGTCTTCTGCGGGTCGGTGAGCGTCACCATCGGGCTCAATTCTGCACAGGGATTCTATATTAATTAAAATGACACAGATGAAAGGATTCCGCGTCTTCCTGATGCTCAGCGTGCTCATCCGCACGGCCGACGCCCAGATCGCCGTCACGTCCAACCCGGGCCCCGGTTTGTACGTGGCGCTCAATTGGCCTTCCGTCAGCGGCGCCACGGGCTATAATGTCTTCCGTAAACCGGCGGCCGATCCTGCCTATCCGGCCGCGCCGGTCAACCCCACGCCCATACAACCCGCCACCGGTTGCGCCGCCATACGTGCGTTGCTGATACACGGCCTGGACTCCACGGCCTGGAAATTGGTCGCGGCCGGCCTGGCGGACTCCACAACGCTATTCAATCCCTGTCTGGTCAACGGTTCGCTGACCAGCGCCAAGCGCCAGCGCCTGGCCGTTCTTACGGCCAGCAACATGCCGGTCGCGGAGGCGGTGGGGCTGGGGTACGAGGACCACGGCGTCACGAATGGTCAGGCTTACCAGTATAAGATTGTCGCGATAGGCCCCGGGACGACCGTGGCCACCGACCTGGCGGTCACCGCCGGTGTGGTGTCGCCGCTGGCCGCACCTGGCCAGGTACAGGCACAGGCCGGGGACGCCACCGCGCAGGTCAACTGGGCGACCGTTCCCGGGGCGGCCGGTTATGCCGTCGAACGCGCTACCAATGCGGGTGGGCCTTATACCCGGGTCAATCCCAGCCCCTATACATCCACCTTTACCCGCCAGCTCAACGGGGACACCCTCGTGCCGAACGCGCTGGGGTACGTCGACTTCCAGCACTATGACGCCACGGGTCACCCCGTCACACATATCGTCGCCGGCGTAAACGTAAACGGGCCGTCCGACAACACCGCCTACTTCTATCGCATAAAAGCCCTGGACTTCTTCCTGCGCCCGGGGACGGCTTCCGGACCGGCTGCCGCCGTGACGCCCAGGGACACCACGCCGCCGGTGGCGCCGGGGAACCTGACGACGTCGGTGGACGACGTGCACGGGTATGTACGCGTCGGCTGGACCCAGGTCACCAGGGACGTCAAAGGCCGGCAGGAACAACCCGACAGCTCGGTCACGTACAAGGTCTACCGCTTCACGGGGTCTGGCAGCCCGCTCACGCTGACACCCACCCTGGTGGCCAACATCGTCCCCGCGCGGAAGGGCCTCCATACCGACGACACCCTGGACACCTATAGCGGCTTGCGCGCGCAGTACGGGGACAAAACCTGGTGGTACCGCGTCCGGTCGGTGGACGTGGCGGGTAATATCAGCCCCTGGTCAACGGCGGTATCCGCCATCGTCAAGGATACCACGGCGCCGCGTATCGTCAAGGGCGTCATGGCAAAGGGTTTCGAGGACCATATTTCGGTGATGTGGCAGCTCAATACCGAACCGGACATGGCGCAATACACGGTTTACCGCAGCCTGTGTCATTTGGGGCAGTGGGTGAATTGCGACCGGCCGGATACCTGCCGCAGCTGGTATGCGGGCACGCCCGATGCCAATACGGGCGTGAAGAGCTATGTCCCTCCCACCCTGGCCGTGAATGACCGAAAAACATTCCCCTGCCCCTGCAGCGGCACCTTCGTTTTCCTGGGGACGATCACCCAGGACTCCGCCAAACGGGCCAAGGCCGCGGGACACTATATGCTCGACGACTACACCGTGCCGCCGGGCTCACCCCTCTGTTATGCGTACTGGGTAAAAGCCAAGGACTCTTCCGGGAACGAAAGCGGCGCTTTCCCCGTGCCCACGCCCGCCGAACAACAACAGATCGTGTGTGCGCACCTGCGTGACACCACACCCCCGGAAGCCGCCACCATCACGGGGTTGAACGCGCTGCCGGCGAGCATCCTCGTCCAATGGGTCGGTCCTCCCTCCCAGGACATACGGGCCTACCAGGTGTATCGCGCCCAAGGCGCCATTCCAGGCAAGGAGCCCCCCGTCACCGACTTTACGTGGGTGGGCGGCATGACCGTGGAGCTCCCGCCAAAATCCCACCAGGTACTCACGTCACCCTATCACGCACCGGCCGTGCTGCCCTGCGATAGCATACCGGTCCAGGCTATGCCCTGGATGAGCCAAGGGTTTTTCCTGGACAAAACCGTTCAACCCAAACTGACCTATTGGTACAAAGTCGTGGGGATCGACTACGGGGGTAATCAAACCTCCCTGGAGCTGGCGGCCTCGGTGAGTACCTTTACCTTCAGCACGACCGCGGTGCCCGCTCCGGTGATCGATACGATCGGTACCACCGCGGCGCCCTGCTCGGTGGTTTTGCGTTGGACGCCCGCGTTCGACCCGGTCACGGATAAGGGCTTTATCGTCTACCGGTCGGCGTCCGCCACGGGGGTATTCAACCCGATTGTCAAGGCGCCGGTGCAAGGCGATACCTATACCGACGCGAGCGTCACCCATGGTCAAACCTATTACTACAAGGTCGCGCTCCTGAAGACCGACGGGAAGCTATCGGCTTTGTCTACCGTCAAACTCATAACTCCCTAGCATATGAAAGCACTCTTGCCCGGCCTTTGTATGATGGCTTTCCTGGCCGCTTCCCCGGCCGCTTCCGCCCAGGCCGTGGACACGCCCTGGCTTCGCGAAAATACCTGGGCCTTCGGGAACATGGACTCCGGGAACGTCTCCTGGGACAACTTCCGCGCCACCTTTGTGGGCGTCGCGCCCAACCCGGCCGGGGACTTCGACCAGATCTTCTACAACGACCTCTATAAAGACAAGTTATTCAACGCGGGGTTTTGTTACGGCATGGACGTGATGGCCATGTTGATGATGTCCGACGGCGGCTGGATGGGGTTCTGTCACCCGCCCTATATCTATCCCGCGAGGTCCAGCCTGTCGGGCGCGCTGGACCCAAAGCTCGTACAAGCCATCATGATCACCCATGGCAACCAGATCAACCGGGGGTTCCTCGTCTTCCTGCTCGACGTGATCGCCGCCCAGGAAAACCGGGACGGCAACTATGCGTACTACCAGGTCGGGAAATACCTCGCCCAGGGGGATCAGCCGGTCATCAGCGTCTCGCAGTCGCTCATCCCCACGGACTCCGCGCACGTGCTGGTCCCCTACTATGAGGATGTCTCCGGTTCCATAAAGCGTATCTTCGTCTACGACCCCAACCGGTCGATCTACGTGCCCGGATCGGACCGCCACGACTACTATGCCAATGGGAGCAACTTCATCGCCATAAAATCCGACGGGACGTGGAGCTATCACTTCAACGACCTGTCGGTGCCGCCCTGGACCGGGAACCCCTCCAGCGGCGGTAACTGTATCGCCATCCCGCTCTCGGTGGCCGGCCGCAAGGACCGGCTCCCCCAAAGCCTGTTCGCGGACGCTCAGCTGGCGATCAACACCATCTTCATCTTTGGCCGTGACGTCCACGTCCGGCAGGTCACGGCGGGGGACCGGCGGTATATGAATGGGCGGGAGGTGGCTTTTGGGAAAAACGCGCTGACCACCATACTGCCTTTTCAAACGTCCGGAAGGAATCCGAACGACACGTTGCAGGTGTATTTTGTGCGCGGCATCGAGCCCCAATGCTGGGAAATCGAGGCGCACGGCCCTTATCGCGTGGAAATGTTCTATGCGGGGCAACACACCGCGGTCAGCGGTGTCGGCAACGGGGACCGGATGCGTTTCTACACGCCGCTCCGGCCGGTCATCAACCAATCAAGACGGTAGGGCACCCCAGGGTGATCGTCCCCCCGTGGGCCGTCGTATCGCCCATGCGGGCGGCGGGTTTGCCACCGATCAGGACGGTGGTGGAGCCCATCACGATGGAGTCGGGCGGGCCTACGCAGACGCAGGTGTCGCCCACGACGGCGGCGGGCATACCGCCGATCAGGACGGTGGGGGCGCCCGGGCCGACGACCGGGCCGCCTACGTGGGGAATGGGCGGGAGACCGGGGGTCACCATCGGGCAAACGTGCATATCGGTTAAACGTGCGGCGGGTTGTCCCATAGCTGTAAATCTTATATACAAAATACGCGTTTAATCGCGAAAATTTACCTACTTTTCGATGAAAGCTCTGACAAAATCGATAAAAGGGGGGACGTGAAAAACCAGGACAGGCGAGGGAATAATCGACGAAGAGGGCGAAAAAATCGACCAGCGTAAATGTTACCCAACGAACTCGACCATAAATATTTTTCACGGGAAAGGGTGCGCGCGCGTCTGCTCAAACGCGCGGCCGAAGTATGGGGTTTCTCCGAAACCGAAATGGACGACTTCGACCCATTGGTCAACCTGTTGATGGAGGCCCTGTCGGTGGAAGTCGAAAGGGTGGCCGGGGAAATCCCCAAGGCCCAGCACCGTATGCTCGAACGCCTGGCGCAGCTCCTGCATCCCGGCACGGTGGACGCCAAACCAGCCACGGGCGTGCTCCAGGTCCGCTCCACCGAACCCGTCTCGACGCTCTACCCCGACGCACAGTTCGTATTCAAAGCGCCCAATCCGGAGTTGCGGCGCGATGCGCCGATGGTCGATTGTTTTTTCTCCCCCGCTTTTCCGATGCGGATCGTAGATGGCTCGGTGAAAACGGTGGCCTCCCGGCGGGAGCTCTTCCGCGTCCATGACGGCGCGCAGAAGCAGTCGCTGGCGGTCTCTTCGGGGCGCGTCCCGCAGCAGCAATACCAAAGTTTCTGGATAGGACTCGAGCTTCCCCCACAGGCCAGCGGGCTGGAGGGGCTCTCGTTTTTCTTTTATTGGGCCAACCGCACGGGGGCGGACGCCTGGTACGCCTATCTCCCGTATGCCACGTGGTACGCGGGAGGGCGGCCGCTGAACGTCCGCGTGGGCTTTCCCGAATGGGAGGAGGTTCCCGCGGGGATGGATGGGATCGAGCACGAGTTCGATTCGATGCAGAAGACCGAGCAAGAGGCCGGGCAGCATTATGCGAGGCATTTCGTGACGATCACCGGCGGCGTGGGCACGGCCACTGAGCGGCTCCCCTACCCCGCGGCGTTTACGCAGTGGTTCGCCGCGCGCGACCTCCAGGAGCTGCGCGACCCGCTGACGTGGGTGGAGGTGCGCCTCCCCACGGCGCTCCCGGAGGAAGCCCTGGACAGCCTGTTTTGCAGCATCAACGCGATACCGGTGCTGAACCGCCGGTTGAACCGGATGACCTATAAGCTGATGCAGACGATGAACATCGTGCCGCTCGACAGCGACGGCATTTTCCTGTCGATAAAGGAGGTCACCAACAGCCAGGGGACGGCGATCCGCCTGATCCCCTTCGGTGTGTCGGGGAACCAGCCGCCGGAGACGTACGCGCTCCGGTACGGGATCAACCGTTTTGACGAGCGCGATACGTACCAGACGCTGGCGGCGCTCACCGAATTGATACGGGAAGAAAGCGCGTTCTTTTCTTCCCTGGGAGAAGACTTCCTGGAGCAGAATATACGCGACCTCAACCAGATCCACGCCCGGCTGGAGGAAAAGGTCAAGGGCCAAAGCCGCAACCGCTCGCCCCACCCTTACCTGATGGTCCGGCCGCGGCGGGAAGGCGCGAACATCCTCATCGAATACTGGACGAGCAACGGCGAGATCGCCAACAAGATCCCGCTGGGCTCCAAGCTGACACCCTATCAGAACGGGACGGTGCGCCAGGGTTCGATCTATATGATTCAGTCGACGTTCGGGGGACGCGCCCGGTTATCGGACAAGGAAAAGATCGATCAATACAAACGCATGCTCCTCACGCACCACCGGGTGGTGACGCTGGAGGACGTGAAGGCGTTTGTGCGGGCGGAGCTCGGCAGCGACCTGGCTTCGCTCGACGTGCGCAAGGCCTACGTCCGCGGGACGGGGAAGGAAGAGGGGTTTATGCGTTGTATACAAGTATATGTGACGCCCGCGCCGGGGGGGCTCAACGCCCAGGACTGGCAGGAAAGGCTGCGCACGTTGCAGCTGAAGATCGAGCGGCAATCCGCGGGGAACGTGCCCTATCAGTTCGTCCTAAAAGGCGCCTCCCGATGAACGAGCGCATCAACATAAAAGACGTCGTACTACCGGAGGCGGACATCCGCCTGGAGGTG
>Ga0310811_10007826_pt1 | contig 13693 bp, 13 predicted proteins | sample YCmetagenome_FD_207642 | JGI IMG/M metagenome (GOLD analysis project Ga0310811, IMG submission 207642) | Soil microbial communities from experimental microcosm in Duke University, North Carolina, United States - YC | ecosystem: Engineered > Artificial ecosystem > Soil microcosm > Unclassified ... | reverse complement strand
CTTGCGGTACCAGCGGATGCAAAACAGCTACCTGATCGTCCATACGAGGGCGGGTGACCCGAGGTCTGTGCTGGCATCGTTGCAGGCATCCTGGCATAAGCTGGATCCCAACGAACCCTTTGAATATTCCTATCTCGACGAGGATTTCCAGAAGAACTATGCGAGCGAGGAACGGTTGTCGGCGATGATCGGTTATTTTACGGTGATGGCCATCCTGATCTCCTGCCTGGGGCTTTTTGGCCTGGCGAGCTTCAGCGCGGAGCAGCGCATCCGGGAGATCGGTATCCGCAAGGTGCTCGGGGCGAGCGTGGGCGGGATCGTGGTGCTGCTGTCCTGGGATTTTATGAAGCTGGTGGCCATTGCGATGCTGATCGCGTCGCCGGTGGCGTACCTGATCATGCATCAGTGGCTGCAGGATTTTGCGTTTAAGGTGCCGATCGATTGGATGGTTTTCGCAATAACTTTCCTGTCTACGCTGTTGATCACGTTGGTGACCATTGGGGTGCAGGCGGTGCGGGCCGGGCTGGCAAATCCAGTTAAATCTCTAAAGTCTGAGTGAGGCGAAAAAATATTCGTTGCGGGCATACTGTACCGGGAAGGTAAGGGCGGGGGCGTACACGCTCTTGCAGTAGTTGAAATCCACAAAGCCCTGGTTGTGGTCGTTGGCCCAGATCTTTGTTTCGGGTTGCAGCTCGTATCGCTGAGCGATGACGCGGTCGCCGGCGCAGGTAAAGGTCAGCCGGGCCTGGAGATATTCGGGCAGGTCGATCTGGACGACGATGCGGGTGGAGTCGCCGCTGTTCTGTAAGGTGTCGATGGAAATATGCTTTTCATGAAACTTCCTGAGCCCTGCGGTGAGCCCGCTGCGGGTCAGCGTGTCGGTATAGAGGGTATTGAGAGTCTGAAGGATATGGGTCACCTTTTCGGTCTTGCGGCGATTGTATTTGGCGGGGAAGTCGAGCTGGCCGCGGCACCAGATCGTGACGACCTCCATTTGCAAGGAGTCCATCATCCGCGCGTTGTGTTGTTGAACGGCGGTGAGCTGGGCACTGGCCGGCACGGAAAGGCAGGCGAGCGCCAGGATATAGCAAGCAAGGGCTATGCACCTCATAACCGTAGAGTTGTCTTCTTCAATTTACTGCTTTTTTGCGGGATGGTCAATTTTTTTGTTCATTGTCCTGCTTTTTCTTCGCTTCTTCCTCTTCTTTCTTCTTCTTCTCCTTGTCCTTCTTTTTGAAGAACCCGCGGAGCAGGAAATTATGCTGGGCGGCCTCCATGTTCTCGTCCAGCTTCTTGCTGCTGGATTTCAGGTTCTTCATGGTTGTGCTGATGTTTTCGGAAAGGGTCGTGTCCTTCAGGAGCCGGCCCAGGGCGCCGCGGCCGTTGTTGATCCGGTTTGAGATCTCCGCCAGGTTGCCCGTGATGATGGCCGCGTTGTCGGCGGAGGCCTTGAGGCTGGCCATGATGGCGTCGGTCTCGACCGGTTTGAGGGAGCCGAGGGATCCCCCGTTGGCAATAATGGGAGAGTCGGGGGTGCCGGCGGCGATGGTGATCACCTTATCGCCCATGAGACCGTCGCTGCTGATGTTTGCTTTGGCGTCCCGGCGGATAAAGCGCTGGACCTTTTTCTGGATGACCATTCCCACCTGGACGGTGGTGTCGGTAGTGAGCTCGATATTGTCCACGGTGCCCACGTCGATGCCGCCGAGGCGGACATTGCTGCCCATTTTCAGGCCGCTGACGGAGCTGAACTGTGCCGTGATATGGAGCACGGAGCCGAACTTATTCCTTTGCTTGCCGATATAGTAGATGGCGGCGATGGCGATCACCAGTGCGGCGACCGCGAAGAGCCCGAGCTTCCATTTATAATTTCTTTCTTTTGGCATAGTATCGCGTTAAAAGTTAAAGAAGGATTGGATCCAGTCGTCATTTGAGGATTCCAGATCGCTATAGCTACCTTCTGCATAAACAATACCATCCTTTAGAAGGATGATACGGTCGGCGGTCAGCTTTGCGGTGGACATGTCATGGGTTATGGTTATCGAGGAGATCTTGTATTTCTTTCTCATCCTGCAGATGAGCTCGTTGATCTCCCTGGCCGTACCGGTGTCGAGGCCGGTGGTGGGCTCGTCATAGAGCATGACCTCGGGGCGCAGGATCAGGGTACGGGCCAGGCCGATGCGCTTGCTTTGACCACCGGAAAGCCTTGAGGGCAGCTGGTCGATGCTATCGGTGAGGCCAACATCGTCGAGCACCTCCATGATCAGCGACTCTTTCTTTTCCTTCGACATCGTCTTTTTGTGTTGTCTCAGGGGGAAGGCGAGATTCTCCCGGACGGTCATGGAATCATAGAGAGCGGCGTTTTGGAACAAAAAGCCGACGTGGAGCCGCAAGGCGTTCATCTCTTCATATTTCAGCGTGTCGAGGTCCTGGCCGAAAACGCAGATCTTGCCGCTATCGGGCCATTCCAGCCGGACGATGCACTTTATCAGAACGGATTTTCCCGTACCGGATTTACCGAGGATAACGAGGTTTTCGCCTTTGTTGACGTGGAGGTCGATGCCGCGCAGGACGGGATGGCCGCCGAAGGATTTGGTCAGACCGCGGATGAGGATCACGGGTTCCTCGCCTTTTGGGGGTTCGGGTTGTTCCTGGGGTTGGACGTTGAGGTCCGGGGTGGGCAACGGGTCGGGGAGAGGGGGTTTCTCCTCTTCGATGGCGGTGGCTTCATGGGTGTCTTCTATGTTTTCATTCTTCATAACGAGTAAATCATTTTTCAATGGAGTTATGCAGTCGAGGCCTTCGGCAAAGCTTCGTTCCTCGCTTTTCCTCGGTCGTTCCCTTCGCTTCGCTTGTGAATGCCTCGTGTCATATGTTCGTTTTACAACAGGTCGGTTATCTGGGCCGCGATCATGTCGATGATAAAGACGGCGAGAGAGGACGCCACGACGGCGCTGTTGGCGGCGATCCCTACGCTTTCCGTTCCGCGGCGGGCGTAATAGCCTTTATAGCAGCCGATGATGCCGATGACATAGCCGAAGAAGAAGGTCTTTATGATGGCGGGAAAGATATCGATGAATTCGAGGTGTCGCATGGCGGCCGCGAAGAAGTGGCGCATGGTGGTCGTGTCGTGAATATTCATCGCCAGGTAGCCGCCGAAGAAGGCGATGAGGTCGGCGATGATCGCCAGCAGGGGGACCATCAGCGTCGTTGCGATGGTGCGGGAGACAACGAGGTAATGGAAGGGGTTGATGGCGGAGACTTCCATGGCGTCGATCTGCTCGGTGACGCGCATCGAACCCAGCTCGGCGCCCATCCTCGATCCGACCTTGCCACAACAGATGATGGCGGTGATGACGGGACCTATCTCCCGGACGACAGAGACGGCGACCATGCCGGGGATGAGCGAGATGGCGCCAAAGGCGGCCATGGAGGGGCGGGTCTGGATCGTAAGGACGGCGCCCATGATGAAGGCAGTGAGCCCGATCAGAAAGGTTGATTTATACCCTACCAGGTAGCATTGATAGAATATCTCCCGCCGTTCAAAGGGCGGCCGGACCGCTTCGCGGAAGAAGCGCAACATGAAAGCGGTAAGGTCGCCGGCGCGATAGAAGAATGCCTTCCACTGTTGATATCGGCCGAGAATGGGTTGCATACCTAAGTGGATTCAATAATCAATCCCCACGCTGGCACGCTACTTTTTTCCAAAATTGTAGAAATAGTTCCACATAAGGGCGGAGGCGGAAAAGGGGTTTATCGCTTACTTTTGAAGATGATCCTCATCGTTGATGATAAGCCGGAGAACATTTTTTCACTAAAGACCATCCTTGAACTACATTCCTTTCCTACCGATACGGCGTTGAGTGGAGAAGAGGCGTTGAAGAAGGTCCTTCGTAATTCCTATGCGTTGATCATCCTCGATGTGCAGATGCCGGGCATGGATGGGTTCGAGGTAGCGGAGGCGATGAGCGGGTATAGCAAGGCGAGAGATATCCCGATCCTTTTTCTTTCGGCGGCCAATACAGATAAGAAGTGGATTACAAAAGGCTATTCTTCCGGCGGGACGGATTATATCACCAAGCCGATCGATACGGATATCCTGCTGTTGAAGGTCAAGACCTTCTACCGGTTGTATGAGCAGAACCGGGAGCTGAACCGAATCCATGCCAGCCTGCGCAGCGAGATCGAGTTCCGGAAAAAGATCGAGGAGGAGCTGCAGGAGGCTGTTCGGAAGAGGGACGAGTTCATCAGCATCGCCAGCCATGAGCTGAAGACCCCGCTGACTACCATTAAGGCCTACGCGCAGCTGCTGGATCGTTCCATCGGGACCGAAGACCCGACGAAGCTGTATGTCGACCGGACGCTGGTGCAGGTCCGCAAGCTGGATAACCTGATCGTGGACCTGCTCGACCTGTCGAAGATCGAGAGCGGGAAGCTGAAGTTCAATAAGAAGTTGTTCTCTTTCGGGGCGACGTTGACCAATGCCATCGAGATGATCCGGCAGACCAACCCGGACTACAGGATCACGCGGACAGGCGAGGCCGATGTCGAGCTGTATGGGGATGAGATGCGGATCGAGCAGGTGATCGTCAACTACCTTACCAATGCCGTGAAGTATTCGCCTGAGAAGAAGGAGATCGATATCGAGGCCAGTGCGCGGGTGGACGGACGGCTGTTCGTGCAGGTGAGAGATTACGGGATCGGCATCGGGAAAGATCACCAGGCGAATGTCTTCAGCAAGTTCTACCGCGTGGAAGAGTCCGCCACCCAGTTCCAGGGACTGGGGATCGGGCTTTATATCTGCGCGGAGATCATCCGGCGGCATGACGGCGAATATGGGGTGCAGAGCGAGCCGGGGCAGGGGGCGGCGTTTTATTTTTCTGTACCGCTGAGATCGGAGGAGTCGTTGCAGAAGGTGGGGTGAATATTATTTACTATATGAGAAATTTACAGATCGGATTTGGGCTTTCCCTGTTACTTCTTATCATCACTTCGGTGGCTTCGTTCAGCAGCATCCGCAACCTGCTGGACGGTTCGCGGTTGGTGGATCATACCGACTCGGTGATCAACCAGCTGAACCTGACCCTTTCGACGCTAAAGGACGCCGAGACGGGCCAGCGGGGTTTCCTGTTAACGGATGACACGGCGTTTCTGCGGCCGTATTACGGCGCCCAGGAACGGGCGTTGGGATATATCGATCATATCCAGGGTATGACGAAGGACAACCCGGTGCAGCAGGACAACCTGAAAGAATTGCGGGATATCGTGTCGCACCGGCTGAATATCCTTCAAACGGTGATCGATCAGAAGCGAACCGACAATATTTACAGCCTGGCCGATGTGCGCAAGGGGTTCGAGCATATGCAGGAAGTTCGCCGGATCGTGCAGCGGATGCAGGATGAGGAGCATCGGCTGCTGGAGGAGCGGATCGCCCGGGTGCGGCGGTATTCGGTATTTACGCCGGCGCTGATCATCGTGGCGGCGATCCTGTCGATCCTTGTCACCGTATTTTTTTACCGGCGGGTGCATATCGATTTCCTGGAGCGGGCCGGGTTGTACATCCAGCTGCAGCAAAAGGAGGCCGAGATCGCCCGGCGGATCGAGATCGTAGGGGATATCGCCGAGCAGGTGAGCAAGGGGAATTACCAGGTGCGGGTGCCGGGCGATCAGCAGGACAGTTTGGGAGAGCTGGTGGGCTCATTGAATAAGATGGCCGAGTCGCTGGAATATTCCTTTGGGCTGTTGTCGGAGAAGGAATGGCAGCAAACCGGTATTGCCCGGCTGAGCGACCATATCGTGGGGGAAACGGATATGAAGACCCTGGTAACGAATGTCATTTCCTTTGTTGCGGAATATACCCGGAGCGTAGTAGGAGCGTTGTATGTTTTGGATGCGTCTTCGGGGGCGCCGGCCCTCGCAGGCGGTTTTGCGCTTACCGCTGACCCGGGCCGGGAGCGATTCAAGCTTGGGGAAGGTTTGGTCGGCCAGGTGGCAAGGGATGGGAAGCGGGTAGTGCTGAACGATATCAAGCTGGGAGAATGGGTGATCCGGCTGGCGAGTGGGGATATTACCCCGCGGGCCGTAGCGGCCTTCCCCCTTTATCATCAGAAAAAGATCAAGGGGGTGATCGAGCTGGGTTCCCTGGAAGGGTATTCCGGGCGGGAGCTGGAATTCTTCGACAGTATCGGGGAACCTATCGGAACGGCGATACGCAGCATCGAGAGCCGGCTGCGGCTGCAGCAGCTGCTCGATGAGACGCAGGCGCAAGCCGAAGAGCTGCAGTCGCAGCAAAGCGAGCTGGAGGGCCTCAATCTCGAGCTGGAGCTGCAGGCCGAGAAGCTTCAGGTGTCGGAGGAGGAGCTGAAGGTGCAGCAGGAGGAGCTGATGCAGACCAACCAGGAACTGGAGGAACGGAGCCGGACGTTGGAAGAGAAGAACCAGCTTATCCTTATCCGCAACCTGGATATCCAGAAGAAGGCCGAGGAGCTGGCCCTCACGACGAAATACAAATCGGAGTTTATGGCCAATATGTCGCATGAGTTGCGGACGCCGTTGAACTCGATATTGCTGCTCTCGCGGTTGCTGGCGGAGAACCCTAACCGGAACCTCAGCGACGAGCAGACCGAATATGCACGGGTGATCCAGAATTCGGGTCAGGGTCTTTTGCAGCTGATCGATGAGATCCTCGATCTGTCGCGGATCGAGTCGGGCAAGCTATCGCTGGAGCATGGGTTGGTCCCGGTCGCGGAGTTGGTGGAAGACATGCGGAGCCTGTTCGAGCCCATTGCCAAAGACAAGAACCTTGCATTTGATATCCTCATTGAAGAGGGGACCTCTTTGCAGCTGGAGACGGATAAGATGCGACTGGAGCAGATATTGAAGAATTTGCTGTCGAATGCGTTTAAGTTCACCCATAAGGGATCGGTGAGCCTGCGGGTACGCGCTTCTGCCTTGCAGAAGAATTTTATCGAGTTTGTTGTCAGGGATACGGGGATCGGCATCCCCGAGGATAAGCACCAGCTGATCTTCGAGGCTTTTCAGCAGGCGGATGGGTCTACGCGGCGGAAGTATGGGGGGACGGGGCTTGGGTTGTCGATCAGCCGGGAGCTGGCGAAGCTGTTGGGCGGGGATATCCGGGTGATGAGCCGGGTGGAGGAGGGGTCGGAGTTTGCGGTGAGCGTTCCGCAGTTTAAGGTGGAGGTGGCTTCTAGTGGGGCGGCCTTTGGGGCGACGGGTGGGGTTACGGGCGCTCCTGGGGCATCAGGTACTTTTGGGGTGGCGGGTGCATTTGGAAGGACTGCGGGGGCGGCGGACAGTGGAGATGCGGCCGGTGTGCGGTCTTTGGCGGCCGGCCCGCTCTTTACTCTTTCGGAGGCGCCGGAGGAGATCGCGGATGACCGGGGACAGGCCGGGCCGGGGGACAAGGTATTGCTTATCGTGGAGGACGATACCTTCTTTGCGCATGAGCTGCTTGATCTCACCCGGAAGAAGGGATATAAGGGGATCGTTGCGGTAAGCGGCGATGTTGCGATCGGGATGGCGCGGCAGTACCTGCCGACGGGTATCCTCCTCGATATCCAGCTGCCGGTGAAGAATGGCTGGGAGGTGATGGACGAGTTGAAGAAAGATGCGCGGACCCGGAGCATCCCGGTGCACATCCTATCTTCCTTTGAGGTGAAGAACGAGAGCCTGATGAGGGGAGCGGTGGATTTCCTGTCCAAATCGCAGGCCTTCGAGAATATGGACCAGGCTTTTGAGAAGATCGAAGCCGTTTTGAACCGAAGCGCGCGGAAGGTCATCATCGTCGAAGACAATATCCGGCATGCGCAGGCACTCGCTTTTTTCCTGGGCGAGCATCATCTCCATATGGAGATCGGGTCTACCATCGCGCGGAGCGAGGCTATCCTGCAAAAGGAAGACGTGCATGGTGTCATCCTCAGCCGGGAGGCGGGTGAGGATGACCCAGAAACACTGGAGATGGTCCGGAAGAATCCTGCTTTCGAGCATATCCCGCTGATCGTTTTTACGGGGATGTATATTTCCAAGGCTGAAGAGACGCGGTTGCGGCGGTATGCCGACTCCATTGTTGTCAAGACGGCCCATTCCTATCAGCGGGTGCTGGATGAGGTATCGCTGTTCCTGCATGTCGTCGGTGAGGGCAAGGACCTTTCCGCGGGTAATAGGGTTGGCCGGTTGGGCGCCCTGGAAGAGGTGCTGACGGGTAAGTCCGTGCTGGTGGCCGATGATGATGTGCGGAACATCTTTTCACTTACCAAGGCGCTGGAGCAGCATAAGATGCGGGTAGTGACTGCGATGGACGGCCGGGAGGCCTTGTCCCTGGCCGAAGGAGGCGGGATCGATATCGTGCTGATGGATATGATGATGCCGGAGATGGACGGGTTCGAGGCGATCACCTGTATCCGGCGCATTCCCCGGCTGCGGCATCTGCCGATCATCGCGGTGACGGCCAAGGCGATGGTGGGGGACCGGGAGCGATGTATCCAGGCGGGAGCCTCCGACTATATTTCCAAACCCGTGGATATCGATCAGCTATTGTCGTTATTGCGGATCTGGCTTTACGAGAAATAACCGGCGCGCAAGCGCTTTTACCGATGGAAGGCTACCAACTACAGTCCGAAGAGGTGCAGTTGCTCCTGAATGATATCTATACCCAGTATGGATATGATTTTACGGAGTATTCCAAGGCTTCGTTGCAGAGACGGATACAGCGGCTTTTTGCGTTGGACTTTTTCCCCTCTTTTGCGGAGTTCCGGTACCGGCTACAGAATGACGGGCCCTATTTCCGGCGGTTTGTGGAGGAGATAACGGTCAATGTGACCGAGATGTTGCGGGATCCTTCCTTTTACCGGACGATCCGGACGACGATACTCCCCGTGCTGTCGACCTATCCCTTTATCCGTATCTGGCATGCGGGTTGTTCGACGGGAGAGGAGGTGTATTCGATGGCGATCTTACTAAAGGAGGCGGACCTGTTACATAAGTCGCTATTGTATGGTACGGATATCAATCCGCAGGTGATCGAGAGGGCGCGGAAGGGGATCTTCCCGGTGAGCCAGATGCAGAAATATTCCGAGAACTATATCCAGGCAGGGGGTCTGAAGGATTTTTCGTCGTACTATACGGCGAACTATCACCTGGCGAAGTTCGATTCCGCATTGCAGGGGAAGATGATGTTTTCGACACATAACCTGGTGTCGGACTTTTCGTTCAATGCCTTCCAGCTGATCCTTTGCCGGAACGTGCTGATCTATTTCGAGCGGGAGCTGCAGACGAAGGTGTTCCGGCTGTTTGATCACAGCCTGGAGAATTTCGGCTACCTGGCGCTGGGGTCGAAAGAGTCATTGAGGTTTGCCCCGATGGCTGCCCGATACCGGCAGATCGGACGGGAGAAGATCTGGAGGAAAGTAGATGAACAAGGATAGATTATTGGTCATCGGGGGCTCCGCCGGGAGCCTGCATGTGATCGTCACCGTTTTGGCGGCGTTGGGGAAGGATTACCCCATGCCGGTGTTGGTGGTGTTGCATCGGAACGGCATTTTTGAGTCGAACCTGGAGGAGCTGTTGGCGAGCCGTACGGGTCAGAAGATCCGGGAGGTGGAGGAAAAGGATCTTTTGCAGGCGGGGGTAGTCTATATCTGCCCGGCGGACTATCATGTGCTGTTGGAGCGGGACCGGAGCTTTTCGCTGGATTATTCGGAGCGGGTGAACTTTAGCCGGCCAAGCATCGATGTGTCGTTCCGGTCGGCGGCGGATGTTTATGGGGAGGGGCTTGTTGCGTTGTTGTTGTCGGGGGGGAATGCGGATGGGGCGGAGGGGATGGCGTATGTGAAGCAGCGGGGGGGCTTTACCATCGTGCAGGACCCCGTGACGGCGGAGGTGCCGTATATGCCGCAGCAGGCGTTGCTGCGGGTGGGGGTTGACGTGGTGGCGGCGACGGGGGAGTTGCCGGCGGTGGTGAGTGCGCTGGGGAGGTAGGGGCGCGTTAGCGATCGCAGCGGCAGCCCGGAGGCCGACGGAGGAGGCCGAGGACTATAGCGGAGAGCGCGACCCGCGGCCTTGCGTTAGCGGCCGCGGGGAACGCCCAACTCGCGGGAACGCCCAACTAGAGATAACTCAGCCATTTCTTTTGGGCCTGGTTGGCGCGTTTATAGGCGTCGAAGCGTTTGCAGAGCGGATAGAGGGCAAGGACGACGGCGATCCAAACGGCATATACTACTCCCAGACCGAAGCCATAACCTTTGAGCTTGGGGTTGGCGGTGACCCAGTTGGTGAAATTGGTCATGTCGGAGGCCGGGTGACCCTGGAGCATGGCGGCGAGGACCGCCAGGGCGTGGAAGATATAGATATGCAGGATATAGTAAAAGAAAGGGACGCGGCCGAAGACGGCGATCGGCGCAGTCCATCGATTTAGCGGTTTCTCGGCGACGGCGAGGAAGAGGAGGCCGGGGCCGAGGGTCATCAGGATATAGTCCAGGGAGGGCGGATATTTGGTGACGTTGAGAAAGGACAGGATCGTATAGAGGGGGGTACGCTGGGTGGTCCAGGGTACAGGATCGCCATAGATATTGATCGCGCGGATGAGGATGAAGGCAGCGATGGCGCCGAGGCCGAGGATGCGCAGCGTTCTTTTTCTGCGATGGGGAGCAACCGTCGGCGCATAGAGGCTGCCCAGGCAGTAGCCGAGGCTGATGATACCGAGCCAGGGAAGGATGGGATAACCGATGACGAAGCTGAAGCCATTGGAATATGAAAAGAACGTGAACTGATGCAGGAAGGCCCAGCCGACGGTCGAAAGGCTGTTACCGGTGGCGTGGATGCCGTCGAAAAGGTTGTGACCAGCGATAAGGACCAGGGCGATGGTGAGCAGGGCCGGCCGGCCCAGGTAGACCAGCGCGGAGAGGGCGACCATGGCGACGCCAAAGGCCCAGATGACCTGAAGAATATAAAAGGTAAAATGAAGGTTGAAGGTCCAACCGACGGTGACGATAAAAAGCTCGCAGAAGATGAGCCAGGAGCCGCGGGTGAAGAGGAAGAAGGAGACGGCTTTGCGGCCGTTCTTGTTGCCATAGAGCCAGGCGGCGATGCCTGCCAGGAGCATGAAGATGGGGGCGCAGTAATGCGTTATCCACCGGGTTAGGAAGAGGGCGGGGGAGGCCTGGGTAAGATCGGTGGGATCATATAAATAGGCGCTTCCGTTGAAATAGTCGCGGGCGTGATCGAGGGCCATGAGGATCATGACGATGCCGCGCAGGAGGTCGATGGATTCTATACGGGAGCGGCGGGTTGCCGTTTGCGGCGAGAGAGCGGCGGCTTTGGTTACTGTAGCGGATGCTGATGCCATGACAGTGGTGTTTTAGCTCCGCAAAGATGAGACGAATGCGCCAATGTGCAAGAGAATGTGGACTACTACCGGAAAATAAGGGTGGTAGTCCAGATTATTTTTGAGGGAAGCCTTACGGCCGTGCCGCCTCCGGCGGACACAACGCCATCTGGACGGTTGCTTCGAGCTCGGTGATGTCGAAGGGTTTTTGGAGGAAGTAGTCGGCGTGGGCTTCGCGGGCCAGCTGGGTGACATTGCTGTTGGCGCTGAAGAAGATGACGGGAATGTCCTGGGTCTCGGGGGCCAGCTTGAGGAGGCGGGTGGCTTCGATGCCGCCCGGGCCCGGGATCCAGTTGTCCATGAGGATGACATCGGGCTGGAAGGCCTTTACCTGGCTGACGACCTGGTTGGAGCTGCTGAGCGTTTGGACATCGAACCCCTTTTTACGGAGCACGATGGTACAGATCTGCAGGATATCCAGGTCGTCGTCCAATATGAGCACCCTTTTATTCATACCGTACTATTATTGCAAATATCCTTGAAAATCTTGTGCCAACAAAGATGAGGCGCCCGTTGGGCGCCTCTAAATAGAACTATTTGCGGATAAAGAGCGGCTTTAGGGTGTACCAACCGAGGGCCGGGAAGAAATGCATGGGGATGACCATACCCGGGAACAGCTCGGGGGTATCGATCGGCGGGGAGAACCGGTGGCCGATCGGCAGCAGGAGGCTGGCAAAGCTGAGGAGGGTAAAGAGGAAGTTGAAAACGATCTCTCCTTTTGCTTTGAGCAGCTTGTCCAGGACCGTGTACCCGATGGCGGCCAATACGCCGCCGAAGAGGCTGGAGGCGACGATGTTAACGGTGCCGGCCACTTTCGAAAAATCGGCCTCGTTGGCCGAGTAATACAGTTTTGCGTAGATGATCCCGGCAACGCCGGCCAGCAGGCCGGAGACGATACCAAGTAATAGCGATTTTTTAAACATGGCTTATTATTTTGTCACCGGGACGTTGATGTCGACCTTGATGGATTCCCCGACATCGCCACCCGGTTTACCAAGCTTGTAGTCGTTACGGTTGACGGTGAAGGAGCCTGCGAAGCCGCCGCCGGTGGGGGTCTTTTTAAACGTAAATGGGAAGGTGATGGACTTTGTGACGCCATGGAGGGTCAGGTCTCCCGTCACCTGGTATCCGCCGGAGGACCTGGTGATGTTTTTGGAGGCGAAATGGATCTGGGGATATTTCGCGACATCGAACCATTCGTCGCTCTTGGCGTGTTTGTTCTGTAATCCGTTGCCGGTATTGATGGTAGATGCGTCGATCGTTACGTCGAATTTCGAGGCGGCCGGATTTTGTTCATCAAAGGCGATGTTGCCTTTGAACCCCTTGAAGACGCCGCCGGCGTCATCGCTGCTGAAGGCGATGTTATAGCCATCGGCGATCTGCCAGTTCTGTGCGGCGATGAAGGCGAAGGCGCTGCCGGTGAGGAGCAGGAATGCGGCGAGGGGAGCAATATACTTCTTCATATCATTTTTTTAGATATCCCTGCCGGAGGGCCGGCAGGGATTTGGAAAGATTAGCCTTTTACGAATTCAGTGTTGGCGACGAGGGAAACTTCATCGGTAAGCATGCCGGCGGGCATACCCATACCGATATTGAAATCGCTACGCTTGATGATACCAGTGACCTTGAAACCTGCAACGGTCTTTTTCTGCATGTTGGTGGCAGTACCGTTGAAGGTCGCATTGAGGGTAACGGATTTGGTGATCCCATGGAGGGTCAGATCGCCGGTGAGCTGATAGTTCTTGTCGCCTACTTTCTTGAAGCTGGTGCTTTTGAAAGTAAACGTGCCGAATTTGGCAGCGTCGAAGAAGGCGTCGGCCTTCAGGTGATTGTTGCGTTGTTCGTTACCGGTGTTGATGGAATTAACGTCGGCGGTCAATTCGATCACCGCGTCGGTGAAGTCGTCCTTGGTGGCTGTGAATTTCGCTGTGACGGAGCCAAAGCTTCCGGTGATCTCATTGATGCCCATGTGGCCGATAACGAAATTTACCTGGGAATGCGCTTTGTCCATATTCCAATCCTGGGCGAACGTAGAGCCGGCGAGGATAAAGAGAGCTGCGGTGCTAAGAATGATCTTCTTCATTTTTTGGGATTTTTGTGATTCTAAATTATAAATTGATGATTAATTCTTCTTTCGGGCGGCGTACCTTTTTCAGATGGACGAGTTTGTCCGCGGCCGTGTCGCGAACGCCAAGGGCCAGGAGGGCATAGCTGCGGAGGCCTTTATCGGGCAGACCGAGCAGCTGATCCAGCTCGGCATTTCGGAATCCTTCCATAGGGGTCGCGTCGACT
>Ga0310811_10007825_pt1 | contig 13693 bp, 6 predicted proteins | sample YCmetagenome_FD_207642 | JGI IMG/M metagenome (GOLD analysis project Ga0310811, IMG submission 207642) | Soil microbial communities from experimental microcosm in Duke University, North Carolina, United States - YC | ecosystem: Engineered > Artificial ecosystem > Soil microcosm > Unclassified ... | reverse complement strand
ATCCACGAACGCACGCCGGTAATCGAAATGCCGGTGAAGATGAGCCCCATCAAGAACACGGCGCCAAGCGCTATAGGCGGCGCGATGCCTTTGCCGAGCACGAGACCGAATGCAGTAAACGCCGTGAGCGAAATCGCGCAGCCGATCGCGATCGGCAGCTTCGCCCACAAGCCCATCAACAGGGAACCGAACGCCGTCGTGAGACACACCGCGACGAAGACGGCGCTCGTATCGAAGCCCGCGCGGCCGAGCATGCCGGGCACGACGAACACCGAATAGACCATCGCCAGGAAGGTAGTGATGCCCGCGACGATTTCGCCTCGCTGCGTGCTGCCGCGCGCGGAAATGCCGAAGTAGCGATCGACGACGCCCTTGTCCGCGAAGTCGTCTGTCGCGCCAATGCCGACGACCGGCTGCGCGTGGGTATCACTCATGAGCTTGCTCCTTTATCAGCATGCTGAAACGGTCCTTACGGGCCGTCGTCAGGTTTGTCTCGAATCTATTGGATCTATTTGGTCTATTGGATCTCGTGGGCTCGGGCTAGTCGGCGACATGTGCGCGAGCCTTGGCGAAGGTTAGGCGAACGGCGCCTCGCGTCCCATCAGGCGACGGACATGCAGCCCATGTCGTAGCGCTTATATCGCTGTGAAACCGAGCTTTCGCGTAGCGCACCCGGTGTTTACGCCTAGCGCGGATCCGTTAAGGCCAGTATTCGAAGCAAGGAATGACAAAGAAGAGCCGGCTGCCGGCGACGCCCCCAGCGAGGTAGACCGCAAGGCGGTCGCTGCCGCGTCGATGCAAGACACGTGGTCAGCTTCGGCGTCGGCTTCAGCCCCGGTTTCGACTTGTCTTGTCGCTCAATCGCGCCGTACCTTCTGCCACCACATCCGTCCCGCCTGCAGATGCGGGTCTTGAATCGCGAGGTAGGTCGTGCTCCACAATTGCGCGGCGTTCGCCTCCGTGGCGTCGGCGCTATGCGTGCCGAACGCTTCGGCTTGATAGCTGCCGTTCGCGTACGACCACGTCCACATCTCCGAGGCGCGCATCTCCGACGCATTCGAAATTACTTGCCACACTTGCAATCGCGCGTTGGTGAGCAGCGTTCGCACATCAGCCGGCAAGTCGGTGCGCGCCAATTGCCGATCGAGGCCAGCTATCCACATGGCCTGTTGCCACGACCAGACGACGGTGCCGTGATAAGCCGCGTTCGTGAAGCGCGGCCACAACGACGTGGCGGCATAGGCGGGGTTGGCGATCAGCATGCCGGCGCCGGTGACGAGCCCCACCGGAAACGGCTGCACCGCGGGCGTCACGATGCGCGTCAGGTTATCGGCCGAAGGCGTGCCGAACAGCAAGGCGAAGCCGCCATCGGAGTTCAGCACCGAAATCGGGTTGCCTTGCTCGTCGAGCGACAGCGCGTAGAACGACACAGGGCCGGCCGGCGGCGTGCCGGTGGGTACGCCCGCTTGAGCCGCGTAGCTCGAGGCCGCTTGAGCGGCTTGCGCCTGGCTAATCGTGACTTCGAACAGCGCAGGCGCGGCCGACTCCCAGACGGAAGCCTCCTGCGCCGCATCGGCGAGCGCGGTTCGGTCGGCCGCGCCCAAGTATGGATCGAGCAGACCGCTGGCGAGAAAGCGGCTGGCCGCACGCAGGGCAGCGGGCACGAGCACCGCATTGACGTCGTAGGGATAGACGCCGCCGCCCAACCCGTCCGTACTGTCGCGCCAATTGCCGACGATCTCGCCCGTGCGCAAATGAATGAGATTGGTCACCGTGCTCTGCTGCGAAAACGGACGGGCCGTGTTCGCGACGCGCACGAGATTGGCGACGAAGCGCTGCCCGTTGCTCACCCCATCGGCGCCCGTCTGCGCCAAGAAGTTCGCCGCACGCGCAGCGCCGCGCGGATCGTCGATCAGCCAAGCCCCCATGATCGGGGCCAGCATGTAATCGCCGTCGATCATCTTGTAGTCGTAGGTCGGCGTGGGATCGTTCGGCCTGCCGTTCTTCGCATTGTCGATCAGCGCGAATTCGCCGATGCCCTCCTCGTGCGCCACCTTTCCGTCGGCGGACAGCCGCGTCAATACGGCGTTCAGCCCCGCTTCCACCGCGGTGGGTTGCAAGACTGGCATCAACATCCGGACGGAAATCAGCGTATCGCGGCCGAAGTACGTATCGTATTGCCACGATCCCGCCAGCAGCTTTTGCTGGTAGCTCAGAAACTCGACGACGTTTTGACTTTGCGGGTCGACGTTGACCGCACCGTTGAACAAGTCCGCGTGCGTGATCGGCGTCAGCGGGGTCTCCCCGCTTTGCGCGTGGATGCGCAATTGCAACCGGTTGCTCCCGCTGGCGGCCTGCAGCACGAGCCCGCCCGAGGCAGTCTTGACGACGGCGCCGCCGCCGAGCACCTCGACGGTGAGCGCATAGCCGGCCGCGCCATCCACGCGATCGCGCTGCCAGCGAATCGTGTTGTCGATGACGATGGGCGCGGTCTGCACGTTGGCCGGAGCGGGGTAGCCGCCGTTATAGTCGCGCATGAAGCGAACGGAGGTCAGCAGCGCCTGGCGAATCGACAAGTTCGCGACATCGACCGACACATCGGCGGACACGCCATAGAGATGCCGGCCGACCGTGTCGAGCACCGTCGAAGGCGCAAGCGGCGCGTCGAGCCGCCAATTGACGGCTTGCGCCGTGTCGTCGAACCAAATGCCGGTTCCGCTATTGCCGGCTGGAAAAACGACAAGCAACCGAGGCTTCGTGGATGAGCGCATCAACACGTGCGCCGCCACATTGCCTTGCCGAAAGAACGCGTTCGTCTGGCCGCCCGCCTCCATCTGGAATGCGAGCGACGACGCGGCGGACTGCGAATCGTCCCCGCCGCCCCCTCCCGAACAACCCGGCAGCGCGCTCGTCAGCGTCATCAAAAGACAAACCGCACAAGTGGAAAAGAACGTTCTCACGCATGCCTCCATGTCATTCGATGCTTATTGCGTTTTCATTGGCCGGGCGGCGATCGCCTGTGCTCGACCGAGAAACCAGCGTTGAGGCTGCTTGCGGCAGCACCGAGGTGAGCAATGGAAATGCCAGAGACATGTGGCGAGGCATGAGCGATTGCGTTGAGTTGGCATTGATCTAGATCAATGCGAACGCATTCCCCGGCTCGGCGCCGCAACCAAGCCGTCGCCGTCGCGCGGGAACAACAACCGCACATGGAACCCCTAAAACAGCCGTTTTTCATTGATCAGCCTAAACTCGCTGCCGATTTACGCCGTTATAGTGCGATGACCCTGATTGCTTTAGGTCATCGAGACCACCGGCTTTTGTATGCTGACAACCTTCCTTCGCGATCTTGCGACGCGGGCCGCGCAAGCCCTTCTGCGACCGCAAGCCACCGGCGGCCCGCACGGTTCGGCCTCGCGCTTCGACGTGAATCGCAACCTGGTCACGCTCGCCCTCACGGGCAGCGGCACAGGCCTTTGGGACCGCGATGTCGTCACCGGTGAAATCCACTATTCGCCCGCGTGGAAAGCGCTGCTCGGCTATGGGCCGCACGAACTGAGCACGCGAATCGAAGACGCCTACGAGCGCGTGCATCCCGCCGACCTCGCTCACGTGCAAGCGACGATGCAGGCGCACTTCGAGAACAAGACGGACAGCTATGCCGTCGAACATCGCATTCGCCGCAAGGACGGCAGCTACATCTGGATCTGCAGCCGCGGCAAGGTCGTGAGCCGCGACAGCGAAGGCCGCGCGCAACGGATGGTCGGCACGAGCACGGACATCACCGCGCTGCGCGAAACAGCCGCGAGCCTGCAGCATACGATCGACCTGATCACGAATCTGACCAACGAAGTGCCGGGCCTCGTCTTTCAATATCGACTAGGCGCCGACGGTCGCGGGGCGTTTCCTTATGCCAGCGACGGCATCCGCGACGTGTACGAACTAACGCCCGCCGATGTCATGCTGAGCGCCGATGCGGTCGAGGCGCGCATCGACCCGCGCGATGTCGCCGCTTACCGGCGATCGCTGCGCGATTCCGCCGCGAACCTGACGCCGTGGCATCTCGAGTATCGCGTCGATCTGCCGAGCCAGGGTGCATGCTGGCGTCAAGGTGACGCCCGTCCGCAGCGCATGCCAGACGGCAGCACGCTATGGCACGGCTTCATCACGGATGCGACCGATCGAAAGCGGATCGAAGCGGAATTGCAGGAGCTTGCGACGATCGACCACCTGACGCAATTGCCGAATCGCCGCCATTTCACGTTTCAAAGCGAAGCGGAACTTACGCGCCTACGCAATGCGGAAATGGGCATCGCTGCCGTGCTGATGCTCGACCTCGATCACTTCAAGGCGCTCAACGATCGCTGGGGCCATGCCCTCGGCGACCGTGCGCTGAGCCACTTCGCGCAATTGTTGCGGGCGGAAGCGCGGATGGGCGACCTCATCGGGCGGATCGGCGGCGAAGAATTCGCGGTGGTGCTGCCGCATGCCAGCACCGATGATGCAGTCGCCTTCGCGCAACGCGTGCAGCGGCGCATCGACGAAGCCCCCCTCGTCGACGGCGGCTTGCCGATCGCCCTCACCGTCAGCATCGGCATCGACGGCATGCGCTCGACCGACGCCGGCGCCTATCAAGCGCTCTCGCGCTGCGATAAAGCGCTCTACGTCGCAAAGGAGCGCGGACGCAACCGGATAGAAATCTTCGAGGAACAATAACGGGGCGGGTGCTGCACGGCCGGCGAAGAAGCCGCGCTTTCTCCTTAACGCGCCCTCACGTCTACCGCGACTTCCACCTGGTGGTCGCCGCCGCCTAGAATCGTGCCGCGCAGCAACGATACGTCGCTGTAGTCTCGCCCCAGCGCGAGCGTCACATGGTTGAGATCGGCAAGAACGTCATTGGTCGGATCGAGATCGATCCACCCGTTCGTGGGGCAATACACCGACACCCATGCATGCGATGCGTCGGCTCCGATCAAACGGGCTGTCCCAGCGGGCGCCTCGTTGCGTAAATAGCCGCTGACGTAGCGCGCGGCGAGCCCGAGCGAGCGTAAGCAGCCGATCATGACCTGCGAGAAGTCCTGACACACGCCCTGCTTCATCGCGAATGCACGCTGCGCGGGCGTATCGAAAGCCGTAGCCCTCGGTTTGTATTCGAAGTCGCGGTGGATTCGCTGCATGAGATCGATCGCCCCGGCCGCGAGCGACGCATTCGGTGCGAAGCTCGCGGCCGCGTATTCGCGGAGCGCGTCGCTCGTCACGATGTTGGGTGAATCGAAACAGAATTCGCTTTCGGGCCGATAGGTTCCCCCCACACGAAAGCGAAGCGCGCTTGCGACACCTTCCCAGGCTGGAGATGCATCGGCGTTCAGCGCGTGAAAGCGCGGCGATAAACGGACCGTCGTTTCGCACGTGAGCTGCAATGTGTCGTGCGGCGTATCGAACGCGAAATACAGGACTTCGTTGCCGAAGGCGTCGATCCGTGTCGAACGATATGAAGGCGACGGTTCGATTCGTGTCTCGTGCGCGAGCACGCGTTGCCAAGGCAACGATAGCGGCCGGATCGTCGCCAAGTGCTGAGCCGTCTCGACGGGCGTCGAATAACGATAAACCGTGTCGTGCGACACGCACAGCACGACGTCTTGCGGCGCGCTCATGCGGACACCCTCGACATCATCGGGCTCGCGTGCGTGAAATACCGCGCACCGATCGCGTTGGATGCGGCGCCCACGGCGGCCGAGAGTCGATCGCACAACGCGAGCAGCGTATCGAACTTGCCCGCGCCGCCGGCTTGGCACAGGCTCGCCAAATCGGGCAAGGTCGACACCGGCGGCAGCAAATCGTCGAAACCCGCGGGCCGATTGCCCGAGCGTTCGGCGATTTCGGCAATCTTTCTCGACAAACGGTCATAGACGCCGTACAAACCGCGCGGGTTCGTGGGATCGACCACCAGCAAATGGAGCAGCGCCGGCACTTCGTAGCGGCCCGGATAGCGCGACCGATAGGTCAGCGTGCTGTCGAACAGTTGCAGCAGGACATCGAAGGCCGCCGGCGTGGCCAGCATTGAGCTCTCGGCTACGGCATGCAGCAGCGTCGACATGGCGGTCACGCGCTCGATGTGCCGGCCCACGAACAGCAATCGCCATGCGTCGTCGCGCACCATACGGTCCCCTTGCGCTCCGCTGATCGACGAAAGCTGCATCGCCAGCGTCTCGAGCGCGCCCATCAGCGCGACGCGCTCGTACGATTCGTGCCGATCGCCGCGCAGCATCGGCGCCACGCTCGATCGATCGCCCGGCTCGGGGGCCAAGGACAGCGCCCGCAATGCGTCGCGAAAGTCGTTGCGCGAAGCGAGTACGGTGCGCCAGTGATCGTTCGATAGCCGCGCGCGAATCTCGCCGCAGGCGCGCGCCTGGCTGGCCAAGATTTGCCCGACGCTCGCGCAGCCGGAGCGTTCGTGCAGATTGGCGACGAGCGTGCGCTCGAAGGCTTGCCGCGTCGAACGCGCCAGCGTATCGATGCCGGGTATCAATTCCGAACGCGCGGCCAGCTCCGCCAAGGTGACCAGCATTTCATCGTCATCGAGGCTGTCGAGCGAACCGAGAATCAAACGCGACAAGCGCACGCTGTTCTCGGCGCGCTCGCCGTAGCGCCCCGCCCAGAACAAATTCTCCGCGGCCCGGCTCGACACGGTGCGCTCGTGCCGCGCGACATCGTGCGGCTGCATCGGCGTGGGCAAGAGCGAGGAGGCCGGGGCCGCATGACTCGAGAGCACCCAGGTGTCGACAGTGCTGCCGCCCGCGTGCATCGACAGGTTAGCCTGCCCTTCGCCCGCCACGCGCGTGAAGCTGCCGGGCAGCACGTGCCATTGCCCGTCCACGCCCGCGATCGCATAAGCGCGAAGCGCGCAGGCCCGCCGCCAGAGGGCGCCGTCGCGATAGTGCGGCATGCACGAATACGGCAGCGGCGCTTGAACCGTGAAAGCATCGGGATGACGCGCGATCCGCTCCTTCCAAGCATCCAAGCGAACCCTTCCCAACTTGGCGCGAGGCGGCGATGACTCGGGCGAGGCCCCGGCCGCACGCGGCCATGTCGGCGACAACCAAGCTTCCTGAAGTTGTCCGAAGGCGTCCGCCATCACGGGCGCCTCGCCGCACCACCAGGTCGGCACGCTCGGCAATGCCAACGTTTCGCCGAGCAGCGCCTCGGCAAGCGCCGGCAAAAAGCCATTCAATGCAGGCGACTCGACGAAACCCGCGCCGGGCACGTTCGAGACCGCGACATTGCCCGCGCGCATGACCTGCAGCAAGCCCGGCACGCCGATCGTCGAATCGGCGCGCAGCTCCACCGGGTCGCAAAACGTATCGTCCAATCGGCGCATCAGACCATGCACGCGTTCGAGGCCCGCGAGCGTCTTCAGATAGAGCTTATCGCCGCGCACGGTCAAATCGGTGCCCTCCACGAGGGTCAGGCCGAGGTAGCGTGCAAGGAAGGCGTGTTCGAAATACGTCTCGCTGTAGGGCCCGGGGCTCAGCAGCGCGATATGCGGAGAATCGCCCCGGCGGCGGCGCTCTTGCTCGTCCATCGACGCGCTGGCCGCGGCCGCGAGCGCCGCGATCAATTCGGCGTAAAACGGCGCGAGCCGCCGCACGCGCATCGCCCGATAGGGCTCGGCGAACAGGTTCGATACGATGAGCCGGTTTTCGAGCGCGTAGCCCAGGCCCGACGGCGCCTGCGCGCGATGGCCGATCACCGTCCATGCGCCATCCGGCGCGCGCGCGAGATCGACGGCGACGATTTGAAGATAGCGCCCCCCGGCGGGACGATAGCCCTTCAACGCCCGCAGGTAGCCCGGATTCCCGAACACGAGGGCGGGCGGCAGCAAACCGCGAGCGAGCGAGGATTGTGGTCCGTAAACATCGGCCACGAGCGCATCGAGCAATCGGGCGCGCTGCGCGACGCCCTGCTCGATCGCAGCCCATTCGTGCTCCTCGATGATGAGCGGCAGCGCGTCCAGCACCCACGGCCGAGGGCCGTCGTTCTCCGCGTAGACGTTATAGGTGATGTCGTTGTCGCGGATCTGTCGCGCGACGGATGCACAAGCGACATCGAGCCCGGCCACCCCATCCGCCCCCAGCCCCCCGAAAAACCGCTGCCACGGCTCGCGCAGCGCGCCTGCCGCGTCGCGCAATTCATCCCAATGCCCGGCGCGGGGCGGTACGTCGCGCAGGCGGGCCAGCGCGTAGACCGCATCGGCACGCGTTTCGAACGGCAGCGTGGATTGGTAAGGCAAGATCGTTTGTGCTCGGTTCAATCATCATTGGCCGGATAACGCCGCAGATCGAGCGTGAACGGAAACTCGAGGCTGCGCCGGGGCTCCTTCACGACCGCCGGGCCAGGCGTATGGCCGATCGTGAAGAACCGGGCGCGCCGCCGACTTTGCGCTTCATAGGCATTGACAGGAAACGCCGCGTAGTTGCGTCCGCCCGGATGGCTGACATGATACCGGCATCCGCCCACCGAGCGAGCGTTCCATGTGTCGACGACATCGAACGTGAGCGGCGCGTGCACGCCGATCGTCGGGTGCAGCGCCGCCGCCTGCCGCCAGGCGCGGAATCGCACGCCGCCCACGTACTCGCTCGAACGGCCCGTGGGTTGCAAAGCGAGTGGGACGCCGTTGACAGTGACGACGTGCCGGTTCTCGTTCATGCCGAGCACGCACACCTCCATTCGCTCGAGCGACGAATCGACGAACCGAACGGTGCCCCCGGCGGCCCCCTCCTCGCCCATCACGTGCCAAGGCTCGAGCGCGTGACGCAACGTGAGCGTCATGCCGTCGATGCGCGTCTCGCCCACGAAAGGGAAGCGAAACTCGAAATGCGGCTCGAACCAGGTGCGATCGAACGCATAGCCGGCCTCGCGCAAATCGGCGAGAACATCGTCGAAGTCCATTCGAACGAAGGTGCCGAGCATGAAACGGTCATGCAGTTCCGGACCCCACCGCGTGAGCCGCGCGCGATAAGGCGTGCGCCAGAACCGCGCCAAGAGCGCGCGCAACAGCAGCTGCTGCACGAGGCTCATCCGCGCGTGGGGCGGCATTTCGAATCCGCGCAGTTCGAGCAGGCCCAGGCGGCCCGTCGGCCCATCCGGCGAATAAAGCTTGTCGATGCAAAATTCCGCGCGATGCGTATTGCCGGTGACGTCGATCAAGACGTTGCGCAGCGTGCGATCGATCAACCAGGGGGGAATCCGGCCACCGGTCGCGCCGTCTCTTCCCTGAAGCAAGGCGAGTTGGCGCTCGATCTCGGTGAGTGCGATTTCGAGTTCGTAGACCTGATCGTTGCGCGCCTCGTCGATCCGCGGCGCCTGGCTCGTCGGCCCGATGAACAGCCCGGAAAATAGATAGGACAACGAAGGATGATTGTGCCAATAGGCGATCAGGCTCGCCAGCAGGTCGGGCCGCCGCAAGAACGGACTGTCTGCCGGCGTCGCGCCGCCCATGACCATATGATTGCCCCCGCCCGTGCCCGTGTGCCGGCCGTCGAGCATGAACTTCTCGGGGCCCAGATGCGATTCGTGCGCGACGCGATAGAGGTGCTCGGTGTGGTCGACGAGTTCGCTCCAGCTCGCGGCCGGGTGAATGTTGACTTCGACCACGCCGGGGTCGGGCGTGACCTGCAGCATCTTCAGGCGCGCGTCGCGGGGCGGCGGATAGCCTTCGATCACCACCTTGACATCGAGTTCGGCTGCGGTGGCCTCGACGGCCGAAAGCAAATCGAGGTAGTCGTCGAGTGTCGCTAGCGGCGGCATGAAGACATAAAGCGCGCGATGCCCCTCGTCCCGAGCCTGCGCCTCGGCTTCAGGCCCGGCCGCGCGCACCGTCGCGCGCGCTTCCACGCACAGCGCGGTGCGCTTGATCCCAGCGGCCGATTCTCCCGCTTCGGGGGCTCGCATACTGTCGCTGCCGCCCACCTCTCGATGTTGCGTTTCGGAAGACGGTGCAGCGTAATGCATGCGCAATTGCGCCGCGGCCCGCAATGGGGACTGCGGCGCGAACGGATCATGCTCGTGTTGCCACGGATAGTCGGCGGCCGACACCCAGGGCAGCGAATCGAGCGGCAAGCGATAACCCATCGGCGAGTCGCCCGGGATCAAATACATGCGCTCGTCGCGGAAGAACCAAGGCCCCGTGACCCAACGCGGCCCGGCGAGCGGCGCCTGCGGCGATTCCCCGACGCCCGAATCGGCGGCCTCGCGCTCGATCGGCAATGCGTACCCCGTCACGGCCTGCAGCCCGGCATCGAATACCCGGCGCAAACGCACGCGTTCGAGCGCGTCGTCGAGACGCGAGTCGAACGGATCGACGTTCACCGGCAAGCGCCGCTCGCGCCACAGGTAGTACCACACGTCTTCGTAGCCGGCCTGCACGTGCGCATCGTCGAGGGAAAGCTTGCGGGCGAGACATCGGATGAAGCGCTCGGCGTCTTGCGCCGAGTAATCCATCGGCTCGCGTTCATCGGCGAAGCGGGCGCTGTCTTGCCAGCAGGGCTCGCCGTCGGCGCGCCAATAGAGCGACAACGCCCACCGCGGCAACTGCTCGCCCGGATACCACTTGCCCTGCCCCATGTGCAAAAAGCCGTTCGCGCCGTAACGCGCGCGCAGCTTGTCCATGAGCGCCACCGCATAGCCGCGCTTGGTGGGGCCGAGCGCATCGATGTTCCATTCCGCCGAATCGCGCTCGCGCACGGAGACGAACGTCGGCTCGCCGCCCATCGTCAATCGCACGTCCATCGCCGCGAGATCGGCGTCGACGGTCTCGCCCATGCGAAGCACGTCGTCCCAGACAGGCTCGGCGTAGGGCTTCGTCACGCGCGGCGCTTCCTCGATCCGCGCGATCGTCATCGAATGCTCGAACTCGACTTCGCACGCCTCGAGTTCGCCCGCGATCGGCGCGGCGCTCCCCGGTTGCGGCGTGCAGGCGAGCGGAATGTGCCCCTCGCCGGCAAGCAGCCCCGAAGTGGGATCGAGCCCGATCCACCCCGCCCCGGGCAAGTAGACCTCGCACCACGCGTGCAGATCGGTGAAATCCGATTCCGCGCCGCTCGGGCCGTCGAGCGCCTTCACATCGGGAGCCAGCTGAAGCAGATAGCCGGATACGAAGCGCGCGGCGAACCCGAGTTGACGCAATGTCTGCACGAGCAGCCAGCCGGTGTCGCGGCACGACCCGCACGCGCGGGCAAGCGTTTCCTCGGGGGTCTGGACGCCCGGCTCCAGACGGACGAGATATCGAATTTCGCCGGCCAACCGCTGATTGAGCCCGACGAGAAAATCGATGGTTGCGCACGGCGTGCGATCGATGCTTTCGACGAAAGCAGCGAAGCGCGGCGTCGGGGCGCTGCCCGCCAGGTACGGCGCCAATTCGCCCGCCAGCTCCGGTTCGTAATTGAACGGAAAGCGCTCGGCCTCGGGTTCGAGAAAGAAATCGAACGGGTTGTAGACCGAGAGTTCCGCGACGAGCTCCACCGTCACGCGAAACACGTCCGTTCGCTCCGGAAACACGAGCCGCGCTTGATAATTGGCGAACGCATCCTGCTGCCAATTGACGAAGTGTTGCGCGGGTTCGGCCCGCAACGAGTAGCTCAAGATCGGCGTGCGGCAATGTGGCGCCGGCCGCAGGCGCACCACCTGCGGCCCAAGCGCCACGAGCCGATCGTAGCGATACTGCGTGACATGAGTTAGCGCGACGCGAATCGACACGAAGCCACCCCGATAGGAAGAAGAGAAAGCGCGTCGGCCGTCATGCGGCCTGTTGCGCGGCGAATTCCGAAGGCGGCGTTAACGGCACGAGGAAGTCGCGGCTGATGCAGCTCGCCAGCTCGTTTACGCGCACGAGGAAATCGGTCAGCCAGGTGTGCAGCCCACCGCTCAAAATATCGTCGATATGCGAGGTATAGACGTGCTCGCGCAATTGCGCGGCCATCGTTTCCGCAGGCGCGCAGCGTCCGTTGCGCACCCGCGCGACAATCTGACAGACTTCATCGAGACTGGCGGCAAGCGAGCGAGGCCAATCGCCGTTCAGAATCAGCAGATCGGCCACGCGCTCGGGCGTCACCACGTCGCGATACAGCTTGCGATAGGCCTCGAAGCCCGACACCGAGCGCAACACGGCCGCCCAGTGGTAGTAGTCGAGCGATGGCGACGGCGCCGGGGCAGGCGCATTTTCCGCCCGGCACTGCTCGAGCATCTCGTACTTCACGTCGAGGATGCGGGCCGTATTGTCGGCGCGCTCCAAGAACGTGCCGATCCGCATGAAGTGGAAGGCATCGTCCTTGAGCATCGTTCCGGCCTGCACCCCGCGCGAGAGATGCGACCTGAATTTGACCCATTCGAAGAACTCCGCCGGGTCCATTTCCAGTACACCGTCCGCCAGCCTGCGCAATGCTTCGAGCCAGGTCGTATTGAGCGTTTCCCAGAGGTCGGTCGTGATCGCGCCGCGCACGGCGCGCGCGTTTTCCCGTGCGGCGCGCAGACAGCTGACGATCGACGAAAGGTTCGTCGAATCGCTCGACATGAACGCGATGACGTCGCGACTTGCCATGCTCGGATGCATAGCCGCGAAATGATCGACGAGTTCGGAAATCGAAAGCATCGCCCGCCACCCGAGCGAGGCGTACTCGTCCGATTGCGGCAGCAGCGACAGTTGATAATTGGCATCGAGCATGCGGGCCGTGTTTTCGGCCCGCTCGGTATAGCGCGCCATCCAGAACAGATGGTCGGCGGTGCGGCTTAACATGGACGGCTCCCCAAAATGCGTTGATCGACTCGATGCCGCCTGAGCGCGGCAAGCCGTTAGGCGGCTGTTGCGCTTACTGCTCGAGTACCCAGGTATCTTTCGTGCCGCCGCCTTGCGACGAATTGACCACGAGCGAGCCTTCTCGCAGCGCCACGCGCGTGAGGCCGCCCGGCACCATCCGCACCTGCTCGCCCGACAGGACGAAAGGACGTAGATCGATATGCCGCGGTGCGATGCCCGCTTCGACATAGGTCGGGCAGGTAGAGAGCGCGAGCGTGGGCTGGGCGATGTACTTGTCGGGGTGCGCTATCAGCGCGGCGCGAAAGGCCTCGATCTCGGCCGTGGTCGACGCCGGGCCCACGAGCATGCCGTAGCCGCCGGCCCCGTGCGTTTCCTTGACCACGAGTTCGGGCAGATGATCGAGCACGTACCGCAGGTCGTCTTCCTTTCTGCACATGTAGGTGGGCACGTTGTTGAGGATCGGCTCTTCGCCCAGATAGAAGCGCACCATGTCGGGCACGTACGGGTAGATCGACTTGTCGTCGGCGACGCCCGTGCCGATCGCATTAGCCAGCGTGACGTTGCCTTGGCGATAGGCGGAAACGAGCCCCGATACGCCGAGTGCGGAATCGGCGCGAAACACGGTAGGGTCGAGAAAATCGTCGTCGACGCGCCGATAGATGACATCGACTCGTTGCGGGCCTTGCGTCGTGCGCATGTAGACGAAGCCGCCATCGACGAACAAATCTTGCCCTTCCACGAGCTCCACGCCCATTTGCTGCGCGAGGAACGCGTGCTCGAAGTACGCCGAGTTGTACATGCCCGGCGTGAGGACGACGATCGTCGGATCGTCGACGTGGGCGGGCGCCGCCGCTCGCAGCGTATCGAGCAGTAGATCGGGAT
>Ga0310811_10007823_pt1 | contig 13697 bp, 9 predicted proteins | sample YCmetagenome_FD_207642 | JGI IMG/M metagenome (GOLD analysis project Ga0310811, IMG submission 207642) | Soil microbial communities from experimental microcosm in Duke University, North Carolina, United States - YC | ecosystem: Engineered > Artificial ecosystem > Soil microcosm > Unclassified ... | reverse complement strand
ATTGCCCGGGGGCTGAACGCGCTTTGGAAGAACGGCGGCGCCCAGTACGTCCCACCGATCCGCTGAGGTTTTGGTCGCCGGCAGTGTTTTGGCAGGTTGCAACGATGCAATTCCCTTCTACACTGCCGGCAACAATCAATAAGCGGGTGAGCCGCATCAGGCAGGGAGGCTAACCGTATGGCCGTCGAGACACTCGACTCAACGACGCGTCCGAAAGTGGCGCCCTGGAACGATCCGGTCGTTCGCGGGTGGGCCTTCCAGATCGTGATCGTGGGGTTGGTCGGGTTGCTGGCCTGGTTCCTCGTCACCAACACGCTCGAAAACCTGGCACGCCAGAAGATCGCCAGCGGCTACGACTACCTGAGCCGCGAAGCGGGCTTCGAGATCGGCGACTCGATGATCCCCTATTCGCCCGCCAGCACCTATGCCCGGGCGATCCTGGTCGGCATGCTCAATACGCTGAAGGTGGCGGTCCTGGGCATCGTCCTGTCGACCATTCTCGGAACGCTGCTCGGCATCGGACGGCTTTCGCCCAACTGGCTGCTGTCCAAGATCTGCGAATGGTACGTCGAGGCGTTCCGCAACGTGCCGCTGCTGCTCTGGCTGTTCCTGTTCTACAAGATCATTAGCGAGGCATTCCCCGGTCCACGCCAGGCCCTCAGCGTCCTGGGCTCGCTGTTCCTCAGCAACCGCGGCCTCTATTTTCCCGTGCCGCTCGCCGATCCGATCCATCATTGGATGGCGGTCGGACTGCTGGTCGGCATCGTGGCCGCCTTCGTGGTCAAGCGCTGGGCGAAGCGACGCCAGGAAGCGACCGGTCTGCCCTTCCCGACCATCCGTACGGCGATCGCGCTCGTGATCGGCGTGCCGCTCGTCGTCTGGTTGCTGGGCGGTGCGCCGCACCACATGAGCTGGCCCGAGCTCAAGGGCTTCAACTTCCAGGGCGGCACGGTGATCCAGCCCGAGTTCACCGCGCTGCTGGTCGGGCTCGTGATCTATACCTCGGCCTTCATCGCGGAGATCGTGCGCTCGGGCATCCTTGCCCTGAACAAGGGCCAGAGCGAGGCGGCCTCGGCACTCGGCCTGTCGCGCAGCCAGTCGATGCGGCTGGTGCTGCTGCCGCAGGCGCTACGGGTGATCGTGCCGCCGATGACCAGCCAGTATCTCAACATCACCAAGAACAGCTCGCTGGCCATCGCCATCGGCTACCCCGACCTGGTTGCCGCTGTGAACGTCACGATCAACCAGACCGGCCAGGCGATCGAAAACATATTGATCATCATGGCGGCCTTCCTGACCGTCAGCCTCGGCATCTCCGCCTTCATGAACTGGTACAACAAGCGCATTGCGCTTCGGGAGCGCTGAGCCATGACCGACGTGCCGGCTGGCGAGCGCCAGCAACTCCCACCGCCCATCGTCGACTCGGGCGCACTGGGCTGGCTGCGACGGAACCTGTTCTCGAGCTGGGGCAACGCCATCACGACCGTGGTGCTGCTCTTCCTGCTTCTCTGGCTGCTCACGTCATTCCTGAATTGGGCTGTGGTGAACGCGGTCTGGACCGCACCCAGCGGCCAGGCTTGCCGCGGTCACGGCGCATGCTGGGCGCTGATCCATGAGAAGTACCGCTTCATCTTCTTCGGCACCTTCCCCTACGAGCAGCAGTGGCGGCCGCTGCTCGCCGTGATCATCATGATCGTGATGCTGGTGACCAGCGCCGACCGGCGGATGTGGAACCAGCGGCTGCTCTGGATCTGGGGCATCGGCAGCTTCCTGACTTTCCTGCTGATGTTCGGGCAGATCCATATCCCGCTCGGCCTCATCCTGTTCGTGGCGCTGGCCGCGGGCGGCCTCGGCATGCTGCTGCGCAGCACCGTCGCCACGCCGACCGAGATCGCCGGCTGGCGGACGCTCGCGGCAATCGGCGCGGTCGGCATCGTGCTGCGGCTCGCAGGCGTGCTGCCGCCCTGGAGCCTCGCGCTCGCACCTTTCAGCTATGTCGAGACCAGCCTGTGGGGCGGCCTGCCGGTGACGTTGATCCTCGCCACCTACGGACTTGTGTTCGCCTTCCCGTACGGCATCCTGCTGGCGCTCGGCCGTCGCTCCAACCTGCCGCTGATCAAGGGCCTGTGCGTGGGCTTCATCGAGCTGATCCGCGGCGTGCCGCTGATCAGCCTCCTGATCATGGCCTCGGTCATGCTGCCCCTCTTCCTGCCAACCGGCATGAGCATCGACAAGTTCCTGCGCGCCCTGGTCGCGGTCATCTTCTTTGCCGGCGCCTATATCGCCGAGATCATCCGCGGTGGCCTGCAGTCGCTGCCCAAAGGCCAGTTCGAGGCCGCCGATGCGATGGGCCTCAATTATTTCCAGAAGACGACGTTGATCATCCTGCCGCAGGCACTGCGCGTGGTGATCCCGCCGCTGATCAACACCTTCATCGGCTTCTTCAAGGACACCTCGCTGGTGCTGATCATCGGCATCTTCGACTTCCTGAACGCCGCCAATCAGGCCCTGGTCGATCCCAACTGGGCGGGCTTCCCGAGCGAGGTCTATCTGTTCGCGGCCTTCGTCTACTTCTGTTTCTGCTTCTCGATGTCGCGCTACTCCAAGTATCTCGAGGTCGAACTCAACAAAGGGACACGACGCTAGATGGCCACCGTCACCGCCAACGCCAACGCCAACGCCAACGCCAGTCACGACCTCTCGCGCGCCCCATCGGTGATCACGCTCAAGGGCGTGAACAAATGGTACGGGCAGTTCCACGTGCTGTCCGAGATCAACCTCGACGTCAAGCAGGGCGAACGGATCGTCATCTGCGGCCCGTCGGGTTCGGGCAAGTCGACGCTCATCCGCTGCATCAACCGGCTGGAGGAGCACCAGCGCGGCGACATCATCGTGCACGGCGTGACGCTTACCAACGACGTGAAGAACATCGAAACGATCCGGCGCGACGTCGGCATGGTGTTCCAGTCGTTCAACCTCTTCCCGCACCTCACCATCCTCGACAACCTGACTTTGGCGCCGATCTGGGTGAAGAAGACACCCAAGAAGGAGGCCGAAGAGATCGCCATGAGCCTGCTCAAGCGCGTGCGCATTCCCGAGCAGGCGAACAAGTATCCCGGCCAGCTTTCCGGCGGCCAGCAGCAACGCGTGGCGATCGCACGTGCGCTCTGCATGCGGCCCAAGATCATGCTGTTCGACGAACCGACCTCGGCACTCGATCCGGAAATGGTGAAGGAAGTGCTCGACGTCATGATCGAGCTCGCCAAGGAAGGCATGACAATGCTGTGCGTGACCCACGAGATGGGGTTTGCGCGGGCAGTGGCCGACCGCGTGATCTTCATGGACCGCGGCGAGATCGTCGAGCAGGACGCGCCGGAGGAATTCTTCGCTCACCCCAAGAATGAGCGCACCAAGACCTTCCTGGGCCAGATCCTGCATCGTTGATTTGTCATCCCGGATGCGAAAGATCCCTCGGCTCGGCCTCGGGATGACACGGTTGTCGTGTCATCCCGAGCGCAGCGAGGGATCTTTGGGTATTCTCCCGGCATGAAGCTCCTTATCACCGGTGGCGCCGGGTTCATTGGCTCGGCGGTCGTGCGGCACGTGATCCGCAACACCGACTGGTCGGTCGCCAACGTCGACAAGCTCACTTATGCGGGAAACCTCGAATCGCTGGCCGAGGCCGCCAGCAGCAACCGGCACCGGCACTACAAGACCGACATTCGCGACCGTGTCGCCCTCAGGGAGATCTTCCGCGAGGTGCGGCCCGACGCCGTATTGCATCTCGCCGCGGAGAGCCATGTCGACCGCTCGATCGACGGCCCCGCGCCCTTCATCGAGACCAACGTCGGCGGTACCTACGTGCTGCTCGATACCGCGCTCGACTATTGGCGTGAGCTCGAGGGCGAGGCACGGGCGCACTTCCGCTTTCAGCACATCTCGACCGACGAGGTGTTCGGCTCGCTGGGCCCGACCGGCAAGTTCAGCGAGACCACGCCCTACCAGCCCAACTCACCCTACTCCGCCAGCAAGGCAGCGTCCGACCACCTGGTGCGCGCCTGGCACCATACCTACGGCCTGCCGACTCTCACCACGAACTGCTCGAACAATTACGGGCCCTATCACTTCCCCGAGAAGCTGATCCCGCTTTGCATCATCCGCGCGCTGCGCGGCGAACGCCTGCCGGTCTACGGCAAGGGCGAGAACGTGCGCGACTGGCTGCACGTCGAGGATCATGCCGAAGCCCTGACGCTCGTGCTGCGCAACGGTCGGCCCGGCGAGACCTACAATGTCGGCGGCGACAGCGAGCGGCGAAACATCGACGTCGTGCGGGCGATCTGCGCCATCCTCGACGATCTCCTGCCCAACAGCCGCAACCGCCCGCACGACTCACTGATCGAGTTCGTGACCGACCGGCCTGGCCATGACGCGCGCTACGCGATCGATGCTTCCCGGATTCGGAATGAGCTGGGCTGGCGGCCACGCCACGGCTTCGACCAAGGCTTGCGCGACACCGTGCGCTGGTACCTCGACAATCGCGGCTGGTGGGAACGGGTGCTGAGCGGCGCCTACCGCGGCGAGCGGCTGGGGCTCAAGGCCTGATTGTCAGCGCGGCGCGTTGCCCACGTTGGGGCTGGCCTTGCGCTTTTGCAGCGAATCGAACAACGCCTTGGTCGGCTCGCATTCGCCTTTCTCGTCATAGGTGACGAGGTAGAGGCAGATCGCGGCGCGCGTTCCGGGACCGAACGTGCCGTTGGTCGTGCCGTGATAGAAGTTGAGGTCGCGCAGCAGGATCTGGATCGCCCTTGTCTGGTCGGTCCGGTTTTCGGGCCATGCTTGCAGATTGGCATTCGTCGCGTCCGCCGCCGCGGACTTCGGTGGCTCGGCGGCAGGCTTCAGCGGCTCCGGCGCAGCCGCTGCCTTCGGCGGTTCGGCAGTGGCGGGCTTCAGCGGCTCAGGAGCCACAATCGGCTTCGGGGGTTCAGCGACTTCCGGCTTCGGTGGCTCGGCCATGACGGGCTTGGGCGGTTCGGTGACAGCGGGTTTCGGCGGCTCGGCTGCAACAGGAGGCGTCGCGCGATCCGGAACCACGGTCGCAGCCGGCGGCGGTGGCGCGGGCAAAGCTTCGTCAAGCTTGGTCTGCGGCTCGGAGTTGGCGGGAGGGCGGGGCGCTGAAGCGGCCGGCCGCGGCCCCTCCTCGGGCTTGGCAGGCTGAGCCGTCTGCTCCGGGGCAGCCGATGGCAAGGAAAGCGCGCCGCTTGCATTGGCCTCGGCAGCTTTTGGCGATTCCGGCTGAATCTCCTTCCCGGGCGCCGCCGAGTTTTGCGTTTGGATGACAGCCGCCGTGCTTGAGGACGCTGTCGCGGCCTTCGATCCTTGGTAGGTCCCCCATGGAAAGAGCACAAGCCCAACGACCGTGAAGATGCAGGAGAGCGTCGCGACAGTCATGCCGGCGAAACTGAACGCGACCAGACTGCGCACAAGCGCAAACACGGAAAAGGCGACGGCCAGCGGCAGAAACAGCGATGGCGCGGCAAGCACCCCCAACAGGGCGCATACCACCCCGAGGATGCCGGTCACCGCGCCGGCGCCCGATGCCCTCCTGGCTGCTTTCTTCTTCTGGCTGCTCTCTGCCGGAGCAGACGTCGCGGTCGAACGGGGCCCACCAGAGGCCGACGAAGCGCCGGTGGAAGGCCGGACTTCCCTTTTCTCCATGACAGCACCCAACTGAGCCACATCCACCTCATGTCGGCCTGCCGATCACGTGCCGGCAGCGCAGCCAAGGCTAACAACCACCGACGGTTCGATATGTGACATTCCCGACAGTCACTGTTTTTTCACGGCCGGGGCGCAGGTTCAAGCCGATCCGCGGAAATCGCGCCGGCGCCGTTTATGCGAGGGGCCACATTTTTGGCACTTGTTTGGCATCGATTGAGCACCGCTTTTCGGCCGTGGAAGGGACTATCCAACGCCTGGATTATCTGCCAGGGACGACAACGCATGCTGCCCAAGGATTGGGACGCTTTTCAGGAATCGCACCACCGCCCCCACTTAGTGATCGTCGACCTGCCGAAGGATTCCGGGGTGAAGGCGCGCAAGCTGGGATTGTCGTTTCTGGAACGGCTGGCGGCCGAACTCCGCCTCGAAGGCCCCTACGCGATGAATCCCAATCGGACCGACATCCAGGTCGCCTTCGAGAGCGATGTCGACGCCAAACGGTTTGGCGATGCGCTGCAGGCCAAGCCGCGCGGCAAGGACGCCGTATGGGCATCGACGGCCCGCTGCAGCCTCGACCGATTCGCCAAGCGCCGGATTACGTCCTCGATGCGCTCCGCCCATCTCAAGCTCGCGAAACGCCCGGCCAACGACTAGGACAGGCATCGGCCACTTCTTTGCTACAGGCAACAACCGACCGGCTCAGGCAACGTTGGTCGATCTGGAAATGGCAGCGAGGATGATGGCGATGGCCAGGACTTTGGCACTTGTTCTTGGGTTGGCGCTCGGCACGGCCGCCACCGCCGCGATGGCCCAGCAACAGACCGATATCATGTCCAAGCCGCGATCGACTGTTCCCGGAGGCGGCATCCCGAGCCTGACCAGCCCGGGGAGCGGCGGCACAACGGGAACCGGTACACCGGGCACAGGCTCGACCGGCGCTGGCAACTCGGGCATCTCGTCAACACCCGGCGGATCGATCTCGATGGGCGCAGGAATGCAGAACGCGCCACGGCGGCCCTCGTTGGGGCCTGACTATGGGAATAGCCTGACGCCTCCCCGAGACTAGAGGACGGCGACGCAGCCACCCTCAAACATCAGTCGTCGGCTTTGAAGCCGGAAGCGCGGATGACCGGCCCCCATCGGGCATCATCGGCCTTCATGATGTCGGCCAGTTCCGCCGGCCCCAGCCCTGTGGCCTCCAGGCCCAGAGGATCGAGGCGCTGTCTCAGGTCAGGCGCCTGGGCCGCCGCAATCGCGGCCTTGGATAGGGTGTTAACGATTTCCGCTGGCGTGCCCGCCGGCGCGAACAAGGCATACCAGGCCGAACCCTCGATCTCGTAGCCGCTCTCCATGAAGGTCGGCACCTCGGGATACTGCGGCGATCGCTTCGCCCCCGAGCTCGCAAGAACCCGTGCCTTGCCCGACCGCGCGAGTGTGCCGAGGTCGCTGATCGGCAGCACCGCCGCCGGGATCTCGCCCGACACCAATGCCTGCAGCACCGAGGCAGTCCCTTTGTAGGGTACATGCACCAGCTCGACGCCAGCCGTCTTGGCGAACAGGAGGCCGAAGAAATGCGGCAGGCTGCCGACGGCAGCGGACGCGAAATTGGCATAGGCGCCGCCCTTCTTCGCGAGCGCGACATAGTCGGCCAGGCTCTTCGCCGGCACGTCGGCGGCCACGCCAAAGGCAAGCTGGAAAGCCGCGACATGCGCGACCGGCACGTAGTCCTTGAACGGATCGTATTCGAGCCGCGAATAGGAATGCGGATAGGCGACCATCGTGGCGAGCGGCGTCATGAGAAGCGTGTTGCCGTCCGGCGCCGCCGCCTTCACCGCCATGTTGGCGACGATGCCGCCAGCACCGGGCTTGTTCTCCACCACCACCGACCGAGCGAGCGACACGCGCATCTTGTCGGCGATCAGTCGCGTGACGGTGTCGCTGCTGGCCCCTGGCGGAAAGCCGAGCACGATACGCAACGGCGCATCCTGAGCCCAAGTCGGTCCCGCTCGGGACACGCCCATCAACAAGGTTGTGCCGGCAGCGACCGCGCGCCGTGTCAACGGTTTCACGGTTCCTCCCTTTTTTGCGAAGCTAGCAGGCGACGAGCAGATTGAAATCACAAATGCGGCGAGAGTGACGGCGACTTCCCTGCCGGCTGATGCTAGGGGTGGCGCGGGAGGATATTCATGATCAAAAGACGCCTGCTCCTTGCTGCAGCGGCGACCACGTTTGGCACCGCAAGCCTGCCCATCCGCGGGCGTGCCGAGCCGGAATGGCCCAACAAGCCGCTCCGCTTCGTCGTGGGCTTTTCGGCTGGATCAACGCCGGACCTGATCGCCCGAACCATTGGTGATCCGCTCTCGCAGCTCCTGGGTCAGCCGGTCGTCGTCGAGAACAAGCCCGGCGCCAGCGGCAACATCGCCGCCGACATCGTCGCCAAGGCGCGCGATGACCATACCGTGGGCGTGATGATCAACATCAACCTCACCATTGCCCGCATCCTCAATCCCACCGTGGCCTACGATCCGCGCACCGACCTCGCGCCCATCTGCCTGGTCGGCGCGACGCCTTTCCTGCTGGCGATCAGCCCGAAATGGATGGAGCAGAAAGCCGGCATCGACCAGCTCCGGGCCGCCGGCAGCAAGCTGAACTACGGTTCGGTGGGCATCGGCTCGATGGCGCACCTCGGCATGGAACTGCTTTGCGCCAGGCTCGGCATCAAGCCCACGCATATTCCCTATCCCGGCAACCCGCAGGTCCTCCAGGCGCTCGCGGCCAACGAGATCGACCTCGCCTTCGTGCCCGCGGGCATCGCCATGCAGCAGGTGAACGGCGGTAAGATCGGCGCCCTTGCCGTTGCCTCGGCCAAGCCCAGCGACCTGGCGCCGGGCGTGCCGACGCTGAGCACGCTCGGCGTGAAGGATGTCGAGATCGAGGGTTGGGTCGCCGTCGCCGTGGCCACTGCCATGGCCGAGACGCACCGCAAGAAGCTCGAGACGCAGGTGCTCGAGGTCCTGGGCTCGCCCGAGGTTCGCAAGCAACTCACGCAGCAAGGCTGGGATGTGGCAGCCCTGCCGTCGGATGCCTTGGCTCGTCGCCTCGAGACCGAGACCGGCATGCTTTCGAAGATCATCACGGCCCAGAACATTCATGTGAACTAGCCGGAACTGGTAATGACCAGCGACAGTTATGACGTCGCCGTGGCAGGCGGCGGCAGTGCAGGTGTCGCGGCGGCCGTCGCTGCCGCGCGCTCGGGTGCACGGACCGTACTGATCGAGAAGTCGGGGTGCCTCGGCGGCGCCTCAACGATGCGCAATGTACTGACCTATTGCGGTCTCTATACGCTGGGTGAGACGCCGCAGCAGGCGGTTGCCGGCATTGCCGAGGAGGTGCTGCAGGGATTGCGCCGCCTGGGCGCGGTGACGCCGCCGCAGCGCCATCGCGGCGTGTTCGTCGTGTTCGACCCCGAAGGTGTGAAGCGGGTGCTCGATGCGCTCTGCCAGGCAGCGGGCGTCGACGTTTTCCTGCATGCCTTCGTGAGCGCCGCCACGCGGCGCGACAACCGTATCGTCGATCTCTCCTATCACGATCATGCCGGCGCGCATCTTGTGCAGGCCAAGGCCTTCGTCGACGCCAGCGGCGACGGAGATCTTGCCTGGCTGGCCGGCGCCTCGACGCGCTATGGCAACGACGGCATGGTCAACCTCGCAACACTGGGCACGCGCTTTGGCGGCATTCCCAAGGACGTGATCATCGCCCCCGATCAACTCCGTGATGCCATACAGACCGCGCGGGCCCGCGGGCGCGGCCCGTTCAGCAAGGATCGCAGCGTTGTCACGCGATTGCCGCTCTCCGGCGACGCCGTCTGCTACCTCGCCTCTGAGGACTACGACCCACGCGACACGCGCAGCATGAGCGCCGCCGAACGCCACGGGCGCGAGCAGGCCTGGGCCTACCTCGAGGTCATTCGCAGTCTGCCGGGCTGCGAGAGCGCCTATCTCGTCTCGACCGGTCCCGACTTCGGCACTCGCGAATCGCGCCATATCGACTCCGTCTGCCAGCTCACCTGGCAAGATGTCGTCGCAGGCCGGCAAAGGAATGACGGCATCGCGCTTGGCGCCTGGGGCGTCGAATGGCACGACCGCACGACCTTCGAGAGCACGTTCGTCTATCCGCCGGACAACAGCGTCTACGAGATCCCGCTCGGCTGCCTCACGAGCGTCGACACGCCGAATCTGTTCGCGGCGGGCCGCACGGCCGATGGCGACCAGAAAGCCGGTGCCAGCCTGCGCGTCATGGGAACGGCCTTCGCGACGGGCCAAGCCGCAGGCGTAGCAGCGGCGCATCTTGCAACAAAAGGTTGTGCCGGCATCGAAGCGATACGGCGCACTCTGCTCGCGCAAGGCGCCTTGATCGAACGAAAGCAACTGCCCGGCGGCTGAGCGGTTGGGCCAAACGTTCCAGCAGCGAGATGGTTGCCGTCCTTCTGTTGCTTGCGCGCAGATATGCAAGAACGCACAGATACGCTGCAATCTGTTCATGTTAGAAGCCCGGATCAAGAACACCTTGTTGCCGGTTGTTCTTGTTCGATTTTTAGTACGCATTTATTTTCATGGGCCAAGCACTCTCCCCTTCGGATCGAGTTTCGTCGCGTTGAACAACGCGCGCCCTGCAATGCCTGGCTCGTCGGGTCATTGAAAAAGGGCGAGCGCACGCTTTTTGCACCAATACATCGGCCGCTCGTGTCGACCGGTGACTGCTATTCGCTAATACAACTTCCGGATGTAGTTGCGGAGGAGGCAAGCATGCCTCCGAGCAGCCACGCAAACCCGGTGTCCATTTCAAACCAGAGCATTTTATGACCACGACTTCCATTACCAGCACAGACGTCACAGGCACGACCATCCTGCCACTTCAAGATGCAATCGCCATTCCGCCGAGCACGACGACGCCTTCATCGCCGACCGCAGCCAACCTGGGCTCAATCCTGAGCGCCGCGATTGCCGGCGGCACGGTGGCCCATTCGACCGGCGTCAATTTCACGGTGACGTCTCCCATCGTCATCCACATCGACAGCACCATCCAGGGACCTCTGGGGATCGACCTTGGCGGCGCCACGATCTACTCCCAGATCACCAATGGTGCACCGGTCATCGAGATCGACGTCGGGCCGGGTGTCGATGTGCGCTATTTGACGCTCACCAACTTCACGATCCAGGGCAATGGCCACGAAGGCGACGGCATCAAGATCGTGGCCGACGGCAACGACCGCTGGCTCTACAACTGGAACATCAGCAACGTGACCGTCAATCATGTCGGCGGCTACGGCCTCGATGTGCTGGGTAGCGTCTCGGAAGGCATGGTCTCCAACTCGTCGATGACCAACAACGGCGCCGGCGGTGCCTACTTCTCGCACAGCGCCAACGGCGGCCAGGCAAGCGCCCTGCATTGGTTCGGCGGCAGCCTCTCGGGCAATGGCGGTGACGGCCTCACCCTCGACAACGGCACGCGCGACATGAGCGTCGATGGCGTCACCTTCGACCACAACGGCGGCGTCGGCATCAGCGCCGGATCGGGCATCACATCGGTGACGAGCAGCACATTCAACGACAACCACGATACCGGTGTCTGGTTCCAGGGCTTCGGCAACTTCAACAACGACACCTTCACGACCTCGGGCTCGCAGACGACGGCGATCAGCGGCTATCTCGACGGCAATGCCACCCTGATCAACAACACCAGCACCTACACCGGCACGGGTCCTGACCCGACCGTGCTGGCCAACCTGCAGGGCACCGGCGGCGTGTTCGCGACCGGCGACACGGGCGCCCTGATCACCGGCTCGAATGTCTCGGTCGCTCCGGTGGGTGACGGAGATCTTGCCCATGTCACGGTCAGCAGCCAGGGCGTGGCCTTGCCGACGCTCCCGCCGGTCACGGCCGCGGACACCGCCCCGATCGCCACCAGCACCGGAACCGGCACGCTCGAAACCGCGTTGAAGGCCGCCATGGCCGGCGGCTACGTCGCCCATCTCACGGACGCGACCTACACCGTCAGCTCGCCGATCGTGATCAATGTGACGAATACGAACCAGGGCGCGTTCGGCATCGATCTCGGTGGCGCCAAGATCATCTCGCAGGTCACCGGCGGCAGCCCCGTGATCGAGATCGTCGTCGGACCTGGCGTAAACCTGAGTTCACTCACTCTGTCGAACTTCTCGATCAACGGCTCCAGCGGTGACGGCATCAAGATTGTGGCCGACGGCACCGACCGGGCGATCGGCAGCCTCAGCATCAACCATGTGAGCATCGAGCACGTCGGCGGCATCGGGCTCGATGTCATCGGCAACATATCGCATGGCCTGGTGGTTGACTCCTGGATGAACGGCAACCAGCAAGGCGGCGCGCGTTTCGCCAACAGCCCGGCCGGCGGCGTGGCACAAGGGCTCGAATGGGAGGGCGGCGGCTTCCGCCTGAATGATGGTGCCGGCATGATCCTCGCCAACGGCACGCACGACATGGTCGTGAAGGGCGCCTATTTCGTGCTGAACAACGGCCCCGGGATCGACGCCAGTTCCGGCATCACCTTGGTGCAAGAGAGCGGCTTCGAGAACAACCAGCCCGCCGGCGCGATCGTCCAAGGTCCCGCCAACTTCACCGACAATTCCTTCTCGACCTACGGTCCGCAGACCGCGGCCGTTGCCGGCTACTTGTCGGGCGGCACAATCACCATGACCAGCGACAGCGACGAGTACTACGGCTCGGGCGCTGATCCGACGGTGCTGGCGAATATCCAGGGCAATGGCACAGTTGCCATCGTCGGTTCCGGTAATGTCGTCGCGGGTCCGAACATCACCGTCACCGGCGGCAACCCCGTCGTCGGCGTGACGACCACGACGGTCACGACCACACCTGTCGTGACGGAAGGCCTCGCCAACGATACCGGCGCCTCAGCGACCGACCATGTCACATCCAACCCGGCTCTCGCGGGGACGGCGGAGGCCGGCGCGACCGTGCACTTCACCGTCGACGGTACGGCAATTGCCGCCACGGCGTCGGCAAACGCCAATGGCGCCTGGTCTTATACGCCGACCGGCCTGACCGACGGCACGCATACGATCATCGCGAGCGAGACCAATGCCGCCGGTACGGGCTCGGCCTCGATAACCTTCACCCTCGACCGGACGGCGCCTCAGGTGACCGAGAAGCTGGTGAACGGCGGCACGACCACGGCCAGTGCGGCCCTGACAGGCACCGGCGAGGCCAATGCCACCGTGCATTTCACGATCGACGGCAATCCGATCGCCGCGACGGCGACAGCCGATGCAACCGGTGCCTGGTCCTACACGCCGACCGGCCTCGCCAACGGCACCCATACGGTCGTGGCGAGCGAGACCGACCTTGCCGGCAATACCGGCAGCGCGTCGCTCACCTTCACGCTCAACTCCGTCACGACCCCGGTCGTGACCGAACGCCTGGTGAGTGACACCGGCGCTTCCCCGACTGACCGCATCACCTCGAATCCAGCTTTGAGCGGCACGGCGGAAGCGAATTCGGTCGTGCACTTCACGGTCGACGGCAGCGCGGTTGCCACGACGGCGACAGCCGACGCGAACGGCAGCTGGACATATACGCCAACCGGCCTTGCCGATGGCGTCCACACGGTCGTGGCCAGCGAGACCAATACCGCGGGGACCGGCTCGGCTTCCCTTTCCTTCACGCTCGATACGACGGCCCCCCGGGTAACGGAAAGCCTGGTCAACGACACCGGTATCTTGGCGACGGACAAGATCACGTCGAACGCGTCGCTGACCGGTTCGGGCGATGCTGGCGCCATCGTGCACTTCACTGTCGATGGCACGGCTATCGCCGCCACTGCGACAGCCAACGCCAATGGCGTATGGTCTTACGCTCCTGCCGGCCTGGCTGAGGGCGCACACACGATCGTTGCCACAGAGACCGATCTCGCCGGAAATACCG
>Ga0310811_10007822_pt1 | contig 13697 bp, 15 predicted proteins | sample YCmetagenome_FD_207642 | JGI IMG/M metagenome (GOLD analysis project Ga0310811, IMG submission 207642) | Soil microbial communities from experimental microcosm in Duke University, North Carolina, United States - YC | ecosystem: Engineered > Artificial ecosystem > Soil microcosm > Unclassified ... | reverse complement strand
TCATTCGCGCCGCGGATGTACGGCGCGCGCTACCGAAAGATCTTCTTCAACGATTCCGACATCGTCGACAAATGCGCCACCGCGATCTGGACCGGCGACACCTGCTTCTATGTCAATTTCTACCGCATCACGTCCCAGGGCCGTTTCGGCGACGCCGAACGTGCACGCCTTCAGACCATCGCGCCTGCGATCGGCGCCAGCGTCGCGCGCCACTTCCAGCAGGCGGCGACCCCCGACCAGAACCTCGCCACGTTGTTCGCGACCCGCGCGCCGCTCTCCACGCTGACACCGCGCGAGCAGGACGTCTGCCGCCGCATCCTGCTCGGCCTCAGCTCCGAGGCGATCTCGCAAGCGCTCGGCATCAGCCTGCATTCGACCCTGACCTATCGCAAGCGCGCTTACGAGCGGCTCGGCATCTCCTCGCAGAACGAATTGTTTGCAATCGTGCTGCGGCTGCTCGCGGGGCCACACGACTTGAATTAGCGGCACTTTGGTTCTGCAATATCCGCCCCGCGGAGCAAGGCGCGTGGGACTTACTTGTAGTAACCTACGCCGCATCCCAGGCCGGCGACCGCGGTAACGAAGCTCGCCTTCGGTACCCACGTCTTGTCAGCGCCGGCCTTGGGAGACATGTAGCTGACCTCATTGACCTGGCCCTCCTTTGCCGCGTCATAGAGCCGTGGGCCATACAGGTCTCCCGTAGGGTCCTTGAATGTCCTCGCATCCTTGCCGAGCAGTCCCTTGACGTTAGGATTGCCGACCGCGACGAGGAGTGCGTCGCTCAGATTGAAGCAGAACGGATAGAGGTCGCCTACAACGAAACCGTTTTCGCCCTTGTTGATTTGGTCGAGCGTCTTGGCTCTATCGGCCTTGATGGCCACAACCGTCTTTTCAAGCATGGCCTTGGCATCCGTCGCCGTACCTTGTGCGAATGCCGTAGTTGAGAACACGACAGCCGTGGCACTTAGCGCGCCAATCAGGAACTTGCGAAACATGGTCATTCCTTCCTGCTCTTCGAGCCATTCGGCGTGCTGTCCCGTCATACAGAAATGCATGATGACTTCTCCTCTCGGGAGCGATTGATGGATGAAATGCATGCGGTCCATCGGGCGCGATGAAAAAGCGCCGGTCTAAAATAGATCAATTTAGGATTGCCGGCCCTGCCGTGGGCAAATCGCCGCTAACAATCCGGTGGGCCTTCGGCACTGCCCTAATGGCGGCTGCAGGGAACGTTACATCAGTCAGCCATCACGTGAAAGGCTCCGAAACGTCAGTTGAATGCGTTGCAGCAAGACTGTGTTGAGACCTAGTTGTAATATCGCTGAACAAACCTCTGGAAGTTTTCCATCAGGAACCGATGTGCGCGCCTGCTGATTGGAGCGCCCGGCACCATCATATCAAAACCATGATACGCGCCGTCGAACATTTCGAACGCGACCGCAATGTTGGCCCGGCGAAGGTTCTCGACGTAGATTTTCGTTTCATCCCGAAATGGCTCGAGACTGCCGACGAACGTGATCGTCGGCGGCAATTTCGCGTAGTCCGTGCAGCGTGCCGCAGCCGCGTAAGGCGGAATGGTCTCCACGCCGTCGAGATAGCGGGCCCATGCCAGTCTGTTGGCTTTTTCATCCCAGACGGGTGCGTCGTTGCCGATGACGGATGCGCTGGTCTGCCGGTCATCGATCATCGGATAGACCGGCATCTGAAATGCTATTCTTGCGTCGTCGGTATCGGTCGCCTTGAGCGAGACGGCGGCCGCGAGCCCTCCGCCCGCGCTATGGCCCGCCACGATGAATTTGTCACCCCTTCCGCCGAGGCAGGCCGCATGATCCCTGATCCATAGCAGGGTGTCGTAGCAGTCATTGAATGCGGCCGGGTACGGCGCTTCAACGGCCTTTCGATAGTCCGGCGCGACGATGATGCACGGCTCCGTATCGATGAAGTCCTTGAGGATCGAGCCGAACTGCTCAGGCACCCCGTGAACGTAACCGCCACCGTGCATGTAGAGCATGATCGGCAGCGGTCCGGCTGCGGCGGTTGGTCGATAGACTCTCAATCGAATAGGCGCCCCGCCATTCGTGCTTGGAATGTGTCGCTCTCGGCAGATAAGTCCGCTGATGTTGCGTCCCCGCAAAACGGCCGCAGAGAAACGGAATACGAGCAGGGAGAACCATTTCGTGTGAACGAAGCTTGCGATGACCCGTCCAAAGGCATATCGGCCGCGCAGGTCTTCATCCACCATCTCCCTGGTGACTTTCATCCGATGCGTCCTGCCGAGTTCAGCAAGTCAGTCTAAGGCGCGATGGCTCCAGCAGGCCAGCTTCTATTGCAGCGTAGCGATCATCCTTGCGGGGACGGGCGGCCGAAGGCCCAGCCCCCGGGAAAACCTCGGGCGCTGCGATTTTGGCAGTCGTTCCGGAAGCTGTCCAAAATATGTCATCGTTTGGGTCATCGCACCCCTGATGGCGGGCTCGACCTTCGCGCAAATGAACCAGCAGATCAGGACAACGATGCCCAGTTGGACGCACACGGCCGTGGTGGCATCGAGGCCGGCATCGACCAGCGCACGAATGATCGCGGTGCCGACGACGTTGTGCATGAGATAGAACGGATAGGTGATCAGGCCGAGCGTTCTCCAATAGGCCGGCGCTTCGGGAGAAGCGATACCAGCAGCGCGCCTGTTCCTGTTGCGATTCGCGGCGAAGGCGATGAGCAGCACCGCGGCACCCCACACCATGATCGGCACCAGCGCCGACTGGTCCGCGATGGCGGGAATGCTCGTCAGGAAGAACGACGCAAAATAGTAGATCTCCGCGGCCCCCGAAAGACAGGTGACGGCGACGGCGATGCGTTCGAGCTTGGTCAATTCCCTGTTTGCGGAAATGAACAGCCAGATGCCCAGTGCAAAGAAGCAGCCATGATTCAGCAAATATGCTGCGGCCGGCACCCGAAACATCAGAATGATGAGATAGGGCAAATCGGACGGCGTCGTGCACGACAGCACCACCAGCGAGAAAGCGTTGAAGATCGCGCTGTAGATGGTGAGACCCAAAGCCAGGTGCCTCAGCGTGACCTTCTTCGTGAGCATGGCGCAGTACACGAGCCCGTAAAACGCGGTCTCGGCAGCCAGCGTCCAGTAGACGCCATCAAGCCACTGACCCGTAACCCCCTTGGGGACCATCAGCATGGCGTGGATGTAGGGCAGGATGAATTCGGATGCCGGTCCACTGCCGAAGATCAGCAAAACGAGGAGGGTCGTGGTCGCGCAAACCCAAACCGCCGGATAAAGCCTGAGTGCGCGGCCGAGCAAAAATTCGCCCGGCGACGACTTGCACGCGGAATTCGCGATGACGAAGCCGGAAATGACAAAGAAGATCTCGACGCCCACCCAGCCGAACCATGTGAAGGGCGCAGCGGACGGATAGATGACTTCGGCGGAGACGTAACGCTCGAAGCCGGAGACGCCAATCGAGACCCAGGCCCAGGACCAGAACATCTGGTGAAAAATGGCGACCCCGAGGGCGGTGGCGAAGCGCAGCGGATCCAGCAGTGCAAAATGGTTTTTCACGGGAGTGCTTCCGATCCATGAAACGATCCCGTTGCAGATATTGGAACCCTTCACCCGGCTCTGCGACGTCGGTCACACTTGTTCCGCGCACGGTTCAAAATGCCCGGATTCTTGCGGAAACAGGCGAGTGCTCTGTGCCGCGCCTCCCCATTGTGTGACGTTCCTCACGGAGGCGCCAACGCCATCGTCGGATCAACGCCCGCTCTCGTTCACCACATTTAAACCTTAAGATTTTACGAAGGAGGCTGACCACAGGCCGCAGGAACATGCGAACACCCTTGTTACAGAAGCCATCCGTGGACTTCGGGCAATGAAGGCTTTGCACACCAGCTGCATCGCCGGTGTCATCGCGTGCGTGGGACTTTATCTGGCCGCCTCAAACAGACCGGCCGCGATCGTGCCGGATGTCATGCCGGAAGCGGCAGCAAACATCGCGGCACCTGCAAGCATTGCGGCTCCTGCGAAGAACATGGCCGCCCCCGCGAACATGGCGGCTCCTGCGAATTTGGCGACGCCTGAAGAATACGCGGAGGCATCCGCCAGACTTGGAGCAGCGCTTCGGGCTGAAAGCGCAGAGCCTGGCGCGGTGACGTCAGCAGGTCCCGCGCCGTTGAGCACTGGGGCCGAAATCGCCGATGAGCCCGTCGCGCCGAAACTGGCGTCGTTGGGACAGGACATCGTCCAGCCGCTGCCGGCCGCACGCGATGCGTCCGACAATGCTCCGAAAGCGGCGTCGACGCAGGATTTTCGCTATCTGATCTACTACGTCTGGTCCGAGCTGCCGCCCGCCGAGAAGCCGGCGGAGATCGTCTTGCGTGCGTTCAAGGACATCCCGGTCGGAACGCCGGCAGAAGAGATCAAGCGCGCTTCCGACGCGTTCGGTCTCGATTCCAATTTCATGATGGCGGTTGCCAAGATCGAATCCGGTTTCAACCCCAATCAACGCACAGGCTCGTATATCGGGCTGTTTCAGCTGAGCCAGTATGAGTTCGGGAAGTTCGGCTTCGGGCAGATTCGCAGCCCGCGCGACAACGCCGTTGCGGCCGCCTACAAGATCATTACCGAAGGCATCCAGTTCGAGTGGATCACGCACCGCAAGCCGGACATGAGCGATCTTTACCTGATCCATCAGCAGGGCTGGGAAGGCGCCGCTGAGCACATCAGCCGGCCCACTCGCACCGCCTGGAAATCCATGTGCGCCACCAGCGAAGGCAGGGAGAAGGGCGAGAGGTGGTGCAAACGCGCGATCTGGGGCAATGCACTTCCGGCGTTCAAGCGTACCTGGAAGTCGGTGGATAACGTGACGTCAGAGGCGTTCGTCGGCATGTGGCGCGGCCGCGTCGCCGAATTCTACACGAAATATGTGGCGACCGCCGCGGCGGCGGCAAACCCGTAAGTCCAACATCGTCAGGGCCCTTGCCAGTTGTCACAATTGCGGATCTGTCATTGCCAGTGGGCATTCCGGGCCGACTTGTGCTAAGCTGTCGGCATCATCGGCCAAGGCTATGCCCAGGCGTCGGTGGCTGAGAGACCGATTGTGCTCCCGCCTGAGAGGGGAGCGGTCGATGCCTCGCCGCCTGTCCGTCGCCGATCGCGCGATGCACGTCCGCCATTTGGAGCAGGCGGAGCGGCATGTTGCCGAAGGTGAGCGACGGATCGCCGAGCAGGAGCATCGGATTCATGATCTTGCGCGACGCGGCCACGACGTAACAATGGCCAAAGGCCTGCTGGACGAATTCTGCGCAAGCCAAGATCTCTTCATCCAGCACCGAGACGATATCCAGAAGGCGCTCGAGCCGTAATTCTCCACGCATAAGCCCCTGTGTTCCCTGCGGGTTTTTCGTTCGCAAAGGGGCTATACGAACTTCGGCGCCTGATTGTATGGTACCCCCCCACCGTCGGTGTGTTGTCCTGAAGTCACGGTCTTGCCATGACCATCACGCAACCCAATTTTCGGTCGCCGGAAGCCTTGATGGCCGAGGCACAAAACGCCTGGCGTCGGCTATTCGAACATTCGCCGATCCCGGTCTTGTTGCTCACGCCGGACCTCAAGATCGTCAATGCGAACGAGAGCTATCTTCGCGAGGTGATCCGGTCGCGCTCGCCGGATTGCAGATGTTCGAGGCATTTCCCGACAATCCGCATGCGACACTTGCAGATGGCGTCAACAAGCTGAGCGCTTCATTCGAAAAGGTGCTTCATGAAGCGCGCGGGCACACCATGGCGCTGCAACGATATGACATCCAGCCGCAGGACCGGCCATGGCAGGTGCGCTATTGGCATCCGAAAAACTGGCCGGTGCTCGATGACAAGGGGTCGATCATTGCGGTCGTCCATCATGTGACCGACGCCACTGCGGCCGTGTTGTCGAGACTAAACGGACCGTATGCGCCTGTTCTTTTGAAACCAAACCCTGCGGATGATCCTTTGCAACGCGCCGACAAGGCCATTTTGGCGGCGCGTGCGATCGTGCGGGAAACGCAGGAGGGACTTGCGGCATCCCGAGCGAGGGTCGAGGAGATCGTCGGCTTTCGCAGTTCAAGTTGACGGACTGTCGCCTCCGCCGACCATCCAGTCCTCGATACCTTCTTCGTCTTCCTCGACGCCAACTCGCCGATCGCGTCGGCGAGCCTGGCCGGATATCTGGTATTTGAGTCGCGTTCTGCTGCGGCGCATCGAGGTTGGTTCTCCGAGCTATCAACCAGACAGCGCCTGGCAACGTTCCTAGACCGAACCTCACCGCGCGGCCCGCTGCGACAAGTTCCAGTTGCACCCTGAAATAAAGCTTCGATCGCGTTAACCTAGGTTGTCGTGTCGGCTTTTCGCCTTTGGCAAGCTTCGCTCATCACCCGCTGCCGTAGCAGTTCGTGGGTGATGGCAACGCTCATCACAGCGCTCGCACCTCTCTCGTCTCGGACCAGAAAGGAGCGCTCCATGATCAAGCGCCGGCGTCGGTTCAAGCAAACCGAGTCCTTGGAGGCACGCCTTATGGCGGAAGCCGATCGCCTGCGCGCAAGGGCCGGAAAATCTTCGCCAGGTAGCGCTCGAGAGCACCTGTTGCGCAAAGCTCGCGAGTGCGACACCGGCCTGCACATGAGCGAGTGGCTGAAATCGCCTGGCCCGCGGATGCGAAGCTGAGACATGATCCGAGACCCCCACGTTGAAACCCACGCATTTCCGGCCCGTATCTGTCTGGGAATCGCCACCATCGGCTTCGTGATCTTCCTTGCCGGCCTTCTCATGGCCGTCTTCCGGTGAGGCCTCGCAAATGAATATCCGAACGACAGGCTGGCGCATTCTAGGAACGACCGAATTGCGCTGGAGTTGGCGTCGCGTCCGGCATGTTGGACGACTGCCGGACAAGGCCCCGGGGTGCGGTAGCGAGGACTTCCCGACGACCCGATCGTCTCGTCCCCCCTCGGGACATTTTATCCAAGCGCCGAGCGCCGTGGACGGCGGCGTGTCCGCGTCGAACGGCCAGCCGGCGCAATGAGCCTGGCTACGCGACACGTGACGACCAGGCAATCCAGAGAAACCATCTGTCTTCGAGGGCCTTCCCTCCCATGCAAATCGACGTGGAGACGCTTCGCCTGACGCTCCGGGAGCTCTTCGAGCAGGCCGAGATGTGGCGCTCGATGGGCCCCTCCGATCCCCGCCGGGGCAACGCGGCAGCGATTTTCCGCCGTCTGAGGGAGACAGCCGAGGCCGTGGACGACGAAACCTTGTGGGCCTACGCCGAACTCTGGGAGGGCGAGGCCGACAAGCACGCGCATTCCAGTCTCGTGAGATCCGTCGGATTCGGCTTTACGCCAGGCTCGGCTTCCGAGTTCGTAGCCCGGTTCATTGCCGAGCGGACCGGAGGACTGCCCCGCCAGGGAAGGGGTTCGTGACCGGCGGCTCGAACGGACCCGTTGCAGACGTCACCGGCCCGGCACCGCGCTCCCGTCAGATGCCTCGCGGGTCGACTTCCGGGTTCGAGACGATGTGCTCGATATCGCAGTGGGCAATGCCGATATCGTGCAGCTCGCGGCCATTCAGGCCATACAACGCAGCTCGCACTTTCTCGCGTGCGCGTCGCTCCTGAATCGCATTCCAGCATCGCCCAATGAAGCCAGGGGCTTGCCGGGCGAGCACGAACGGCTGTGTGGATGCTGTTATATTGCTCATGGCGGTCTCTTCTGGGGCGTTGTTTCGGCCCAGAGGATGCCGGGGTATGAGCGTGCACGCTTTACTTGATCCTTACATTTTCGTCACCGGCAGCTTAATCTTCACCTCACCGGCGTGTTGCAGCCCCGATATTTGGAGGCTGTTTGGGGGAACGGCAGCTTGCGTTACCTCTTCGAGAACTGCGCTTTGGACACCGATCGTCGCGAGCTACGCCGCCGCGCTGAACTGGTCGCCATTCCCCCGCAGGTCTTCGACCTGCTGAACTACCTGGTCCGCAACAGGGAGCGTGTCGTCAGCAAGGATGACCTGATGGACGCCATCTGGAAGGGGCGTGTCGTCTCCGAGACTGCACTCACGACCCGACTGAATGCCGCTCGACGCGCCATCGGCGATACCGGCGAGGAACAGCGCCTCATCAAGACATTGCCACGCAAGGGTTTCCGCTTTGTCGCAACGGTGCGGGAAGCGGAAGGTCCCGCAGCGGCGGCCTCGGCGGACAACCCGGAACATCTGCCGCAGCCCGCTCTCTCCTTTCCCGATAAGCCCTCGATAGCCGTCCTTCCCTTCACCAACCTGAGCTCGGATCCGGAACAGGAGTATTTCGCGGACGGGATTGTGGAAGACATCATTACGGCATTATCTCGCTTCAAGTCGCTTTTCGTCATCGCACGCAATTCCAGCTTCACCTACAAGGGCAAGGTCGCACACCACCAGCAGGTTGGTCGCGAACTCGGGGTACGTTACGTGCTCGAAGGCAGCGTTCGCAACGCGAAGGGGCGCGTGCGCATCACGGGTCAGTTGATCGATGCGGCCTCGGGCATGCATCTTTGGGCCGACAAGCTCGATGGCACGCTCGAAGATATCTTCCTGTTGCAGGATCGAGTCACCGAGCAAGTGGTGACCGCAATTTTACCCAAGGTTCGCACCGCCGAGGTTGCCCGGGCACAACAGCAGCGACCTGATAGTCTGCATGCGTATGACTGCGTCCTTCAAGCGCAGGCCCTCCGGGTCTCTCGGCGCCTCGAAGACAATGAAAAAGCGCTCGCCCAGCTGGAACGCGCGATCGCATTACAGCCTGGCTACGCCCTGGCCCATGCGCTTTTGGCAGCCTGTTACACTGACCGCTACATGGTGGGTAACGACTCCGGTGTAGAATCTCTACGTGCGAAGGCAATGCGCCATATCCAGAAAGCCATCGAACTCGACGGCGACGATGCGGAAATTCTGGTGCATGCAGCGATCACGATCGGCATTTTTGACGATTCAGAGCGAGGGACGGCCCTGGCCGAACGGGCAGTCAATCTCAATGTCAATTCCGCACAGGGATGGTTCGTGCTCGGCGCGGGTGCCATGTATCTTGGTGAGCATGCCCGCGCGCTGGAGTGTGAGGCGCGGGCGCTCCGGCTTAATCCGGCAGGACCGCTCCGGGTGCAGATCATGTCGATCATCGCAATGACGCATTTTCTGCTGGGTCAGCACAATGAGGCTCATCTTTGGGCCGAGCGCGCCTATCAAGAGAACCCGAATTTCACAATCGCTATCCGTGCGCTTGTGCTGAGTTCGGTTGCCACTGGAGATTTGCCGCGTGCGCGCGCGGCGTTTGAACGGTTTGCGGCGGATTTGCCAAAACAGCTGGAGCTCACAAGGAGGATGATGAAGCGTCCGGAGGATTTCGAGAAATTTTCCAGAGCGATGCGAACCGCCTCTTCGTCCGGATGACGATAACCGCGTTTCACAGTTGGTATCTGCTCGGGTTGACGGGATCGAGGCTGGTCCGATTCGAATTTCGCGTGTGGCTCAACGATGCTGCGCGTAAGGCGACGTAGGACGGCCCGGCGGGCGCCGATCCGCGCTGCCCCGCCCGCGCCGATGAGGTCATTGAGCTCGGCGACTTCCGTTTTTTGCTCGGGCTGTCTTTTGCCGTAAGCCGGGGATCGTCCGGTTTCTGGCTAAGAACGGACGGAAGTCGGACTGCGCAGGCAAGCACGCTTGTGACCTTTCGCGACATGGCGCCTCCGGCTCCGGGAAGCATTTCGCCTGCGCATGCCAAGTGCTAGGCTTTAGCTGTTCACGCGCCAGTCGGGGATCGAGCATGCGACGACGTGACTTTGTTGCAGCGTTAGTGGCGACCGCGGTGCCAAGCGCGCTTGGGGCAGCACAGGCTAACCGGCTGCATCGTTTGGCCGTTTGTAGCCAATTCGGAATGGACAGCTTCGCAACGACCTATTGGGCGATCCTGTTCGGCCGACTGCCCGAGATGGGCTTCACGGAAGGCAAGAACTTGATCGTAGATCGATATGCCAGCGAGGGACGGCCCGAACGCTATGCTGAAATCGCGCGCAACATCGTGCAATCGAAGCCGGACGTGATTGCACTGGGTTTTGATCATCAACTCATTTTGGAAGTCGCAAAAGAGACAACCACAATTCCCATTGTTGCGAGCTTCGGTGATCCCGTCGCGGCGGGCATTGTAAAGAACCTGGCGAGGCCGGAACGAAACATCACCGGCATTTCCTTGGACGCCGGGATCGAGATGCAGGGGAAACATCTTGATATCCTCCGACAGGCTGTCCCGTCGGCGTCGCGTGTTGCCTATTTCTCGAACCGCGCAGAATGGGAAGGGCCTTGGGGACAAGCTATCAAGGAAGCGGGCAAACGGTCGGGAGTTTCGATCATTGGCAGACCAATGGAGCTTTCGGCGGGTGAACCGGAGTACCACCGCGCTTTTGAGACCATGATGGCCCAGGAGCCTGCTGAAGCCCTCATGGTCAGCGGGCTTCCTCCCAATTCGGAACACCGAGAACTGATACTGCAACTGGCGATGAAGTATAAGGTGCCATCCATGACTTGGTGGACGGACATTGCCGAAACTGGAGATGTATTCTTGGCCTATGCGCCCGACTGGCCACACTATTTCGGTCTCTGGGCGGATGAAATTGGCCAAGCCCTCAACGGCGTCGCGCCGAAGGACATTCCCATTCATCAGCCGACGAAGCTTATACTTGTCATCAATCTGAAGACCGCAAAGGCGATTGGCGTTGATGTGCCACCCTTGCTTCTATCCCGCGCCGACAAGGTGATCGAATAATAGATGCCTTGATGTCCGCCTCTGGCTCCAAACGGACGTTCGCTCACGCGCTTGCCGATGTCCGCTGTCGTCGGCCATGCCGGCTTCGTTAACGTGCCCGCGCGTTGCTCCCGCCCATGAAGGCGCGCGGCCAATGCCGTCCGTCCCTATCGCTAGGGACAGACGCCGGCAGCGGAGTTCGCTAGTCTGGCCGGAGCAAACTCCGGGGAGACAGCCTTGAGCACCGCGCCACGCATCGACATCGACCCCAGCGCATTCTGGGCCGACCCCTATCCGATGCTTGCAAGGCTGCGCAAGGAAGCGCCGATCGCCTACGTGCCGCAACTCGGCTCGACGTTGTTGGCGAGCCGCGACGACATCTCGATCTCCGAAAAGCAGATCGACGTATTCTCCTCGCACCAGCCCGCCGGCCTGATGAACCGTTTGATGGGCCACAACATGATGCGCAAGGACGGCGAGGCGCATCAAATCGAGCGGCGCGCGATGTTTCCGACGGTGTCGCCGAAAACGGTGAAGGCGCACTGGACGGCGCTGTTCCAGGCCCATGCCGACCGCATCATCGACGCCATCGCGCCGGGACGTATCGACTTCATGCGCGACTTCGCGCTGCCGTTCTCCGGCGAGTGCCTGAAGTCGATCACCGGCCTCACCAATATCGGCTTTGCCGACATGGATGCGTGGTCGCAAGGCATGATCGAGGGCATCGCCAATTACGGCGGCGATCCCGCGGTCGAGGCGCGCTGTCACGCTGCGACCGCGGGCATCGATGCCGCGATCGACGACATCCTGCCGGTGATGCGCAGGAACCCGGATCAAAGCATCCTCGGCGTGCTGCTCGCCTCCGGCATGGCGATGGAGAGCGTGCGCGCCAATGTGAAACTCGCGATATCAGGCGGCCAGAACGAGCCGCGCAAGGCGATCGCCGGCACGGTGTGGGCGCTGCTGACGCATCCCGAGCAACTCGATCTCGTGCGCAAGGGCGAGGTGACGTGGCTCGAGGCGTTCGAGGAATATGCCCGCTGGATCTCGCCGATCGGCATGTCGCCGCGGCGCATCGCCAGGCCGTGGCGCATTCGCGATATTTCCTTCGAGACGGACGAGCGCGTATTCCTGATGTTCGGGTCCGCCAACCGGGACGAGAAGCATTTTGAGCGCGCCGACGAATTCGACGTGCGGCGCGATACAGCCAAGAGCGTCGCCTTCGGCGCCGGCCCGCATTTCTGCGCCGGTGCCTGGGCTTCGCGCGCCATGATCGCCGACGTCGCGCTGCCGACATTGTTTGCGCGCGCCAGGCAATTCGAGATCGCCGGCGACGAGCCGGTGCGGATCGGCGGCTGGGCGTTCCGCGGTTTGCAGAATCTGCCGGTGACGTGGCAGCACTAGCCCGGTCAGAAGGCTCCGTCCAGGGCACCTGCGATCATGGCATCATGCCAGTGTTTTGCCCGACGTGTCAAACAATATTCGGATTATGCGCAATCGATTGCTCGACGCGCCCCGGCTACTGTGCATGGGGTTGTTTTCGCGTTTTTGGTCCGTCGAGCGCTTGAAAGATCAATCGAGCTCGCCGGCCTCGAAGGCTCGATCCTGAGCCATCTTTCGTCGGCGGACGATCGTGCCTAAATAGAGGGGAACCCCGCTTCGGGGAGCATGCCATGAATCCAGTCCCTCGCGAGCTCATGACCGAAATTCCCGTCTCGTCCGCCGATTTTCGCGGCGCCATGCGCCATCTCACCGGCGGCGTCAGCGTCATCACCGCCGGGCGGGGCAAGGACGTCACCGGCATGACCGTGACGTCGGTGACCTCGCTGTCGGTCGACCCGCCGACGCTGCTGGTCAGCATCAACCGCGATGCCTCGTCCTTTCCGCTGATCCGCCGCTACGGCGCCTTCGGCGTCAACATCCTCGCCGCCGATCAGCTCGATGTCGCCGAGCGCTTTGCCGGCAAGGACGGGCTGAAGGGGGCCGAGCGTTTTGCGGGCGCCCAATGGGTGACGGCCGTCTCCGGCGTGCCGCTGCTGGTCGGCGCATTGTCGGCGGTCGATTGCGAAGTCGAGGACATCGTCGAGCGCCATTCGCACGGCATCGTCATCGGCCGCGTCAGGTCCGTCAGAAATTCGACCCGCAATGCGGCGCTGGCCTATTGGCACGGCCAGTATGTTGCGGTGGATCACGACGAGGACGCTTTGGGACTCGCCGCGATCAGTGTTCCAGTGCGCGGCCTCCGCGGCGTTTGATCGCCGCATCGAGACGCCGCGCGGGCTGGCCTTTTCTCCCTCATCGCTCTAGAAGCGCCCTCAGCCTCCCATGGCGGGACGGCCATGGAGCGGAGCTATGAAGCGCGTCGGGACCTGGGCCTTCTATGCCGTCGGCGCGCTGGCGATCGTCTATCTCGCGCTCTACGCCTATGCGATGTTCCGCGGGCAGCCCTTCGTGCCCGGCGATCCCATCCATATTTTCCGCAAGCCGGACGCACCGAGTTATTCGTGAGGACTCTCTCCTCGTCAGGCCGGGCTTGACGGAGTGGATAACGACTATCCCCGCAAGATCGCCAGGGCCAGCGCCTGCGCGCGCGGCACGATGCTGTCGAGCTCGAGATATTCTTCCGGCGAATGCGCGAGCCCGCCGACGGGCCCGACGCCGCAGATGGTCGGCGTCCCCACCGCGGCCGTGAAGCCGGAATCGGCGCAGCCGCCGGAGAACTCGCCCTGCAGCGTGGCGAGGCCGGCCTGCTTTGCGGCGGCCTGATAATTCTCGAACAGCGCCTTCGAGCTCTCGCTCTGCACGACAGGCACGAACTCGCCCTTGATCGTCAGCGTCGCGCTGGTGCCGGGCACGGAAGGCGTCGCGATGATCCGCTCGATCTCGGCCATGACC
>Ga0310811_10007821_pt1 | contig 13698 bp, 9 predicted proteins | sample YCmetagenome_FD_207642 | JGI IMG/M metagenome (GOLD analysis project Ga0310811, IMG submission 207642) | Soil microbial communities from experimental microcosm in Duke University, North Carolina, United States - YC | ecosystem: Engineered > Artificial ecosystem > Soil microcosm > Unclassified ... | reverse complement strand
TGCCCCTGCAGCATCGCTTCCTTCGAGTCATCGAAGCTCTCGTCCGCCACCACGTCGGCCGTGCCCGCCAGCAGCTCGATCCGCCGCTTGGGCAGGTGGGTGCGGGCCCAGTCGGCGCCGCGCGCCTCGGCGTAGTCGTCGAGGTCCTCCAGCCCGTACTTGAAGTCGTCGTAGCCCTTGGTCTTCTTTCCGTGCGGGATCACCCAGTCACTCAAGCCATCGTTGTAGCGGTATTCGTTCAGGTAGAGATACGACGAAGGATTCGAGGGCACGAACTTGACCAGCGCCGTGTTCGGCTCCGGCAGCTCGTCGATGTCGGTGAACGCCGCGTAGCGCTGGACGAACTGGCCACCCGCCGAGTGACCGGTGATCACCACCCAGCGGAGGTTCGGAAACGTTCCGCTGCGCAGGCGGGCGACCATCGTGTCCACGACCTCGTAGGAGCTGACGCCGCCCGAGGAGCCGCCCGTGACCCAATCGTCCTTCCACCAGGCTTCCGTCTTCCTGTTCAAGGCGTCGCCCTTCTCCTGGAAGTACGGCGCCACGACGATCGTCTTCCCCCGCCAGTCGCGGCCGGGGCTGGAGGGGATGTTGTCCACGATCGAACCGAAATAGTCCTCCACCTTGCGGCCACTCCCGTGGATGACGATGACGGCGCGGCTGATGGCGGTGTTTCGCGCCGACAGCGGGCAATTGGAGTAGTAGGGCACCTGCTTGCCGTTGATCAGCATCGTCTGCCGAACCGCCGCTTCCGCCGAGGCGCCGGCCATGAAGACCAGCGCGAGTGCGGCGCCCAGGGTGCCCGAGAGCACGGGCCGGATCGGCCTCTGTTCAGCTCGAATGTCTCTCTTCATGGTTCTGCTGTCCCTTCTCCAGCGCCAGCCATGCCGACGCGCCGATCGCCGATGATGAGGGCGTGGGGAGTGACACTGCGACAGCGTAGACGCTCCGCGCGCGGCGCTGTATCGGGCAAGCACCCTAAGCGCGAGCGCGTAGGTACCTGACCAGTCTTGCGGTGACACCGCGCGGCGATCTGTCGGAGCCAACACAGGTGTTGGGAGCCAACACACATGTCGGAAGTCGACTGTGAATTGCCGACGTTCGTGAACAGAAACGTTGCGCGTGCCGGACATCGTCGTAGCATGGGTTGGAGCGTGAGGCCGCCGACGACCGCAACACGACCCATCACCAGCATCCTCGGGGGCCCCATGGAGTTCTTCGAAAAGACGCGCGTGAAGTGGCCTTACGTCACCCACCTCGTGGACCAGCGCTGCGTGCAGCGGATCCTGCCCATCGAGGACGGCCGGGATGCCGGAGCGCTGGTGCTCGCGCGCGTGACCCGGATGGGCCGGCCGGGAGAGCTCGAAGCGTCGAGCGGACGGAGGCAGACGCTGTTCGTCGGCGACGTGTTCGTCGGCGTGCTCGGCGACCGCCATGCCACGCGACAGTACAGCGGCGCCGCGGTGGTCGCGGGCGGTGCCGGCCACCTCGTCGCGGTCGGCGGCGTCGTGGGCCAGGTCGCGAGCGCGAGCGAGAGTCTCACGCCCACCGCGATCGAGTTCCTGGGCCGACTGGGGGACGACGAGGGCCGGCCGCTGCACATGAGGCGATTCCAGGCGCTGCCGGTGGAGGTGTTCGAGAGCCGCGGGGCGACGACGCTGCTGGCGCTCGGTGCCGGCCCCGGCAGTGGGAAGTCGACCACGGCGGCGCACATCATCCGCAGCCTCGCGAACGCTGGGCACGTGGTCGCGGCGGGCAAGATCACGGGCATGGCGTCCGTCAAGGATGCGAATCTCCTGCGCGACGCCGGGGCCGTGGCCATGTTCGACGTCACGCACGCCGGCTGGCCCTCCACCACCAACCTCGCGCTCGCCGAGCTGCTGTCGATCGCGGGCAGGATCCGCGCCGCGCTCGCGGCGCACGAGCCGGACTTCGTGATCCTGGAGATCGCCGATGGCATCGTGCAGCGTGAGACGGCGATGCTGCTCGCGGATCCGACCTTCCGCGACTCGATCGACGGCGTCCTGTTCTCCGGGCGCGACGCGCTCTCGTGCGAGGCGGGCGTTCGCCGGCTGACCGGCCTCGGCTACAACGTGCTCGCGACCGCGGGCCACGTCGCCAACAGCCGGCTCGACGTCGCCGAGGCCGAGGCCTGCTGCAACGTGCCCTGCTTCTCGCTCCAGGACATCCTCGCCGGCAAGATGTCGGCCGTGCTGCGCTCGCTCGCGGAGCGCCGGCGGTCGATCCCGGCCGCGTGTCCCCGTGGGGGCCAGTCCGGCGCGAAGCCCGGGGGCGACGCATGCGAAGGCAGCGAGCGCGGATCGGCCCGGTGCTCGCGGCCTTGCTCGCCACAGCCTTCCTCGCGACCGCGTCCCGTGACGCCGTGTCCCAGGCGGGCGAGTGTCACTCGCTGCTCATCGGACGCAAGAAGGTGCCCTACCTGTGCAACCGCGCGCTCACCGTCGCCGATCCGGCGATCACGCGTGCGGTCATCATCATCCATGGCGGCTACCGCGTGCCCGAGGAGTACTACGCACCGCTCCTCGTCGCGCTGGTGGCGAATCCGGATCTGGAGAGGAACTGGCGGCGGCGGACCATCGTCCTCGCACCCCACTTCCAGGAGCGTGACGATGCGGCCGGCGACGAGCACTGGTGGAAGGGCAACTGGCGGGAGGGGGGCGAGTCCGATGGGCTCAGCTCCTACGCGGTGGTGGACACGTTGATCGCGCGCCTGCGCAACGGCACGTTTCCCAACCTCAAATGGGTCGTCATCGCCGGCCACTCCGCGGGCGGGCAGTTCACGCAGCGCTACGCGGCGTTCACGGACGTCGATCTCAGACCCGGGCCCCACGCGGCGCAGGTGAAGTTCGTCGTCGCCAATCCCTCATCCTATGTCTATCTGAACGAGTACCGGCGCGGCAAGGGCGCGCAGCCGTGGATCGTGCCCGAGCCGGATTGCCCCGTGGGCGACCGCACCAACGAATGGAAGTACGGCCTCGATGGCCTCCAGGGGTACGTGGCGGCGCGCGGCGCCGAGTTCGCACGCACACACTTTCCGCGGCGCAACGTCGAGGTGCTGGCGGGCACCGAGGACGAGCTCACGGGCGAGGGGTTCGACAAGGACTGTGCCGGGATGTGGCAGGGCGCGACGCGATTCGAGCGCGCGCAGAACTTCAAGGCGTTCATGGATCACTTCTACCCCGCGAACCACGTGAAGCTGACCGTGGTGCAGGGCGTCGGCCACAGCGGGCCGCTCATGCTCGGCTCGCCGCAGGGCATCCAGGCGATCTTCTTCCCCGACTGAGGGGGCGGGGCGGCTACTTCGTCGACACCGCCTTCAACTCGTTGGCGACGAAGTCGGCGCGGTGGGAGACGGCATCGCAGAACTTCGTCACCGCATCGTCGAACGCCTGTGCCGCCGCCGCGTCCTGGCCGACCACCGCGGGCCGGATCGCGGCCGCCAGCTGCCGGGCGCGCGCCTGGACCTTGCCCGGCTCGAACGTCGAGTCGAGCAGTCGCGCGAGCGTCTTGCGGTAGCGCGCATTGCCTTCCGGCGTCGTCAGCACGGCGTTCGCGACCACGCCCTTGCAGTGGGGAACCGCCGGCCCGTCCGTCCTCCGCAACACCTCTTCGATGTTCTTGGGGAAGAACACGAAGCGCCCGCTCTCCGGATCGTGGTAGAGCCGGAACTTCTTGGCGTCGAGCGAGTAGCTGTCGCTCAGCCACCACAACACCTCCAGCGCGGTGAACGTGAGGAAGCGGTCCACGTCGAGCTGCTGCTGGAGCTGCTTCCAGCGCTCGCCCGGATCGGTCAGGAGTGCTGCGGCGGCGAGCGAGTCGACGTCGGTCTGGCTCTTGCGGTCGCTGCCACGCGCCTTCTCCAGACGACCCGTCACGTCCGGCGGATCGCCTTCGTCGTAGAGGTTCCCGTCGTCGCTGGAGAAGTGGCGCTGGATGAATTCCTTCTCCACGCCCTCGATGAGGACGTAGAGGCCCAGGTCGCGGCCGTTGAAGCGGACCTTCGCGAACCCGCACCGGGGTGCGGGGATCCCCGCCTGCGCGAACATCTCGTGGACGATCGGAGCGGCGACGTAGCTGGGATCGTCGCGGCCCGCCTGCAGGACCAGCCGTCGCTGGCCGCGGAAGCGCTGCTTGTGGACGAACTTGTCGAAGGTCACGATCAGGTCGGGCTTGCCCGTGGCGAGCTCGCTCGCCGGATTGCCCCGGCAATGGAGGCCGACGTTCGTGAGCGTCTCCCCTCCGGAGCTCACCGTGGCCGGGACGTAGCTGTGCGAATCCGGGTTGTGCCGCAGGGTGTCCAGCTCGGCCGGCGAGATCGTGATCGCCAGCGTGACGATGTTCGTGCCGAACAGGTCACCGCCCGCGGCTGGCGCGTGGGTGTCACTGGCGGCGGTGGCGCATCCGATCGACAGCAGCGCGAACGCGCAGGTGTAGAGCGCTCTCGGTCCCGTGCCCATCATCTCCTCCGGCTTCGCGTCAGGAAGCCCATGTGCCCAGGGCGTGGCGCGGCGGACCCTCAGGCCCCGCGACTGCCCCGCAGCTCCTCGAGGGCGACCAGCTCCTGGATCGCCCGCAGCGCGAGCTCCTCACGGCCGAGGGCGCGGAGGCTGCTCCACTCGTGCCGCAGCTCCCGCGCCAGCGGGTTCTCGAGGGTGCGAAGCCAGCCTTCGATCATCAGGTCGATGAACTCGCGCTTCTCGTCGATGCTCAGCTCGCGCGTGAGCAGCAGGCGCGATGCGCACTCCGTGTCGACGAGCGTCTGCAGCACGCCCCAGCGCTCGCCGGGGCGCTCCGCGCACACCGGCGCGAAAGCCGCGTTCCCCGTGTGCCGGAGCAGCTCTCCCTCGCGCGTGGTCAGGCTCTCGTGCTCCTTGGTCTCGTCCCAGCTGTCGGAGTCGTCGGCCAGGTACCTCAGATAGAGCATGGCGAAGCGACACGTCGGCGCCAGCAGGTCCCGGCGCATGCTCCCGTCCACCCCGAGCGCGGCCGCGGCGCGCATGCACCGGCGGGACAGCGAGTCAGCGAAGCGCCGGCCGAACACGAGCGCCACCGACTCGCGGACGAAATGCGGCATCTCGGAGGCGATGATCTCCTGGTAGCCGGGCGCGTGTCGTGCGAGCAGGATCACGGCGCGCCGGTCGAGGGCGGCGAGATCGCTCGTCACCGCCGGCAGGCCGAGGGTGGTGCAGGCGAGGTTCATGGTGATCGCGCGGGGCAGGGATACGCCCTCCGGCCAGGCATCGCGCAGCGCACGATCGTCGAGGAACTCGGTGCCGCCGCACCATTCCGCGGGATACTCCGGGATCGAGCGGCCGTAGCTCGCTGATCCGCTCCTGCGGATGCGCACGCGCGTCTGCGGTACGAGGCCGCCGAACGGCGCCACCAGCGGTGCCACGCGCAACAGGGTCTCGGTGTGGGCCCGCACCCCCGAGCGCATGAGTTTCCACAGCGTCTCCTGGTCGCTCGCCACGATCGCGGGCCGCGGCGTGTCGGCCGCCCACACGGCGCGGAACCGTGTCGCGAGCCGGGCCGCCTCGTCCGGGGCGTCCGTGCGGATCCCCTGCAGGCACACGCCGTCGGCGTGCGCATACTGGCGGATCACCGCGTCGTTCTCGGGGTCCAGTCCGCCGCGGAAGCCGGCGCGACCGGCACCGATCAGGTAGGTGACGCGCGGCGCCGGATCGCCATCGCGTCCGGCCAGCGCCGCCAGTCGACGCTCCGCCTCCGCACGGGAGGCCAGCGTCATCGCCACGGCGGCGTCGGTGGCGATCTTGCCACTCTGCTCGGCGGTGTCGGAGAGCGCCACGAACACGCGCACGATGGCTTCACGGTCGTCGAAGCGGGTCACGAATCCTGGCCGGGGTGCGCCGGCGCTTCCGTCGCCGTTGGTGAGCGCGCCGTAGAGCGCCTCGAGCAGGTCGGGAAGGCGGGCGAGCGCGGCGACGTTCTCGACCAGGGGAACGAGCCGGATGCGCTGCACGCGCTCGATCAGCTGCGCACGCCGGGCTCCGGTGATCCGGGCGGAGAGGAAGTCATCCACCCGCTCGCGGGACCCGTGGAACAACCCTTCGATCGCCTCGCTGTAGAGCGTCGCCACCTTGCACATGGCGTCGATGTCGCCGAGGGCGCAGATCTGCGGAATGGTGAGCTCGTAGATGGCGTTCTGCGCCGGGACATGCCCCACCCGCTCGCACGCGAGGTGGAAGATGAAGTTCGCCCTGGCCACCGCCGCCAGGATCTTGGAGATCTTCTCCTCGTCCGGCTCCAGCCACGGATTCGGCACCCGGACCAGCAGGTGCCGGTCCTCGCCGGCGACCATGCCGCGCCACAGCATCGCCAGCACCACCTTCTCCGGCATCTCCAGCCACTCGGGACTGATGTGCCGGCCCTCGAAGTCGATGAGGACCTCGTTGCACTGGCCGAGGAGGTCGGCGATCGACTCGTCGAATTCCTGCCGCGCCTCGACGAGCGGGTTGTCCTCGAGGTGCGCGAGCGCCCGCGCGCTGTCGCCCGAGACCGTGCGCAGCGCATGCTCGAGCTGGTCGACACGATGGCGCGTGGAATCGGGGTGCTTGGTGCCCGTGAGCCGCGCCCCGGATCCCGGCTCCGGAGCGGCGCTCCTCGGCGCCAGGTCCGGCATCGCCTTGCGGGCCGCGCGATGGATGCCGGGCCCGAGCGCGTCGAGCGCTTCGTACCCCGACGCGCTGCACACGCTCGACCACACGCGGTCCTCGATCGAGCGCGCGGCGATCGACGGCGGGCTCGAGCCGTTTCGGGACTGGCCGAGCAGGGCGTTCCGCAGGCGGTCCATGAACATCGCCAGCTCCCCGACGTCCTTCGAGCCGTAGGAGAGCCGCTGCCACGTCCCATAGCGCCGCTTGTCGGCGCCGGCGAACGCGGCGAACGGGATCCCGCCCATGCCGGCCCCGAGGAGCAACTCGAACGCGTCCTCGGAGTCGCGGACCGTCGAGCGCTCGCGCACGCCGTTCCTCAGGCGCTCGAACGACTCGCCGACCAGGCCCGGGAACGCGAGCGGTGCGTAGAAGGTGCCGCCGTAGTCGCTGCGCTCCACGCCCAGGGCGGACATCTCGTCGGCGGCCGTGGCCATGAAGTCACGGCGCTCGCGCATGCTCGGGGACGGGCGGCGGATCGCCGCCAGCGGGCTCTCGAGCGCCGCGAGCGCCCAGTCCTGGGCGAGCGTCGACGGGTTCGCCGTCAACCACGCGGCGAGGTTCGCGAGCACGTCGCGGGCGCGGAGCTGGCCGCTGCGGATGCCATCGGACAGCGCCACCCAGCACGCACGCGCGCCCGTCGAGGCGCCGAACATGTCCATTTTCGACAGCCCCGACAACGTCACCACCCAGTCGCGCCATTCGGGATCGGCGAACGCCGGGTTCACGAAGTCGCCGCTGTAGTCCAGCCGCTGGTAGACGGCGTCGTAGAGGACGAACACCCGATGCTTCACCGCGACGCGCACCAGGGCTTCGACCAGGGCGCGAGGATAGACGCGCCCGGTGGGATTGTGCGGGTTGTTGAGGATCACCGAGGACACGCCGCCGCGCGAGAGCAGCAGATCGAGCTGCTCGGGATCGGGCTCGAACCCGGGCGCGTCCGTGGGCAGCTCGACGACCCGTTTACCCGCCCGCGTCACGAACCAGTCGTACTCCCAGCTCGGGCGCGGCACGACCACGCCCGATCCGTCGGCGCCCAGCACCTCGAGCACCATCGCCAGCCCGCTGCGCGTACCCGCGGTGAAGAGCACCTCGTCGGGCAGGAATCGCACCTGCGAGCCCGGATAGTCGATCTGCCCGTCGCGGTTGATGAACTCCGCGATCGCCGCGCGCACCTCCATCCGCCCCACCGACGGTCCATAGCTGTGAACGGAATTGCGCGTGATGCGCTGGGCGCCGCGCACGACCTCGGGATGCGGCGCGAAGTCCGCATTCTTGTAGTCGCCCTGGGTGAGATCGAGCGCGCCCTCCTGCTGCACCCGGCGCGCGAACACGCGCACCAAGGGCTCGGGAGTCGAGAGCGAACGGCTCGAGATCAGCCGCGCCGATGCGAGATCCAGGATCCTCGGAGAGGAGCCCTGGGTGGCGGTCGATACACTGCTCACATGCGCGTCCATCGTCGAGCCTCAAGCGGCACCCAGTGAATCGTCATGCGGCCAAACGCCACCGTACTGAAACCATAGTCACTGCCTTTGGGGCCGCCAATCGGTGAATTGCCTGAGCAACTCGGCAGTCCACACCGCATGTCTTCGCGCACGGCGGTCGTTGCCACGTTGCGAACACGTGACCGCAGCGTGATCGCTTGCGCGCGAGGCGCTGCCTCTACTACAAACCGCCATCGCGTCGCTTCCGGTCATCGAGCCCCTCCTTATGAATACGGAGGGTTGTCGGTTCTCGATATGTCACGAACCGGGACCGCGCGCGAGAGCTGGGTCAGGGGCGCGCGGATCGTGGGCCCCGCGAGCGGAGCGTTCGTGGCCGCGATCGAGCTCGGAACATCTGGGGCCGACACCGAAAAGGCCCTCCGTACGTTCCACCTCATCCGTGTTTGCGCGCGCGACGAGCCCCGGCGCCGGGTTTCTCGCCGGCACGGTCGTCGGCTGGCCCACCTTCATCCATGCCGCGAACCACCGCTCGGTCGACGCGCGGGCGACCCGGTCGCGTCGCTGACGTTCCAGGCGCCCATCACTCGAGCCCGACGCGCTCGCTGCGTCGTTCCATCAACACCACGTCGCGCCAATGGCCGAGATGCCGGCCGATCCGCTCGCGCACGCCGAGCACGCGGAAGCCACAGGCTTCGTGCAGCGCGAGGCTCGCCGCGTTCTCCGGGAAGATCCCGGCCTGGAGCGTCCAGATGCCGGCCTCCTCGGAGGCGCGGCACATCGCCACGAGCAGCGCGCGGCCGACACCACGACCGCGCGCCGCCGCGGCCACGTACACGCTCTCCTCGGCGACGCCCGCATAGACGGCGCGGCCGGAGACGGGGGAGAGCACGCACCAGCCCAGCAGCTCACCCGACGGGTCGCGAGCGACCAGGCGCGGGTGCTTGTGATGCGCGGTGTCGAACTCCTCCCAGCGCGGAGCCTCGGTCTGGAACGTGGCGTGGCCGGCGGCGATGCCCGCCGCGTAGATCGCGAGCACCGCTGCGGCATCCGCCTCGCTCATGGGCTCGATCGCGACCGGGCCGCCCCCGACGCGGCCGCCGCTCACGCGCGGAAAGCCGCCGCCAGCTCCGGCGGCAGCTCGCGGTCGCGCGCCGCCACCGCGCACTCGGTGGCACCGAGCACGCCGTCCTCGACGACGACGCCGCGCAGGAGCGGCGCGGGCACCATCTCGAAGTAGACGTTGCGAGGCCGGACGCCCTTCGGGGCGTCCTCCCACAGCTCGGACGCAGGCATCTCGGTGATGCCGAGCGCGGCGGTGCCGCCGGGCATGAGCTTCCGGCGCACCGCGATCGACCACACCGGTACGCCGTGCTCGCGCGCGGCGAGCGCCGCCGTGTAGGAGCCGATCTTGTTGATCACGCCCTGCTCGGTGACCGCATCGGCGCCGAGCCACACCGCGGCCGCCTGAGAGATCAGCAGCGGCAACGCGGCGTCGGCGACGATCCAGGTCTCGATGCCGGCCGCCGCGAGCGCGCGCGCGGTGCCGCGGCCTTCGAGCAGCGGGCGCGATTCGGCCACGAGCACGCGTGGTCGCCGGCCCGCCTTCGCCAGCGCCAGAAGCGCCGCGAGCACGCCGTCGCTCGCCGAGAGCGTTGCGATCCACGGCTCGCTGGTGGTCACGAGCTGCGCCGCGACGTTCGCCGCGTCGGCCACGGCCTGCTCCAGGTCACGGCGCTCCGCGGCACAGCTCGCGGCGAGGTGCGCGCGCAGGTCGGCGGCGCGGTCGCCGCGCTGGACCGCCGCGTCCGCCACCGCGAGCGCGCGCGCCGCGAGCTGGTGCACGAGCGCCATGCTCGGCTGCGCCGCCTGGGCCGCGCGCAGCCACGCCAACAGCAGCGCACGCATGGCGAGCGCGTCGGCGCTCCGGTCCGTGGCCGCCCAGCGCTCGAGCGCGTCCAGGAACCCGCGGCCGACACCCGCGGAGCCGCTCGTGCGGTCGCGCGCGAACGCCTCGGTCATGAGCGCCTCACCGCAGCCTCACGGGTGCCTGCTCACTTCGAGAACAATTGTCGGAGCCACGACAGCGTCACCTGCCGGCCCAGCTCGCCGAACGCCTCGGTGAGCGGGATCTCCTTGGGACAGGCCTCGACGCAGAGCTGTGCGTTGCCGCAGTCGGCGAGCCCGCCGCGGCCCATGATCGCATCCAGCCGCTCCTGGGCGTTCATGCGGCCGGTGGGATGCGAGTTGAAGAGCCGCACCTGCGCGATCGGTGCCGGGCCGATGAACTCCGAGTGGTCGTTGTACTGCGGGCACACCTCCATGCAGCAGCCGCAGGTCATGCAGCGCGAGAATGCGTATTCCGTTTCCTGCTCGGCGGGGGAGAGCCGCGGTCCCGCGCCCAGGTCGTACGTGCCGTCGATCGGGATCCACGCCTTGACGCGCTTCAGCGCATCGAACATCGGCGAGCGGTCCACCTGAAGATCGCGCACGACCGGGAACTTGGTGAGCGGTTCGAGCACGATCGCGCCCTCGCCCAGCGAATCCACGAGCGCGGTGCACGACTGGCGCGGCTTGCCGTTCACGAGCATCGTGCACGAGCCGCACACCTCCTCGAGACACGACGCCTCCCAGTGGACGGGCGTGGTCGCCTGGCCCTGCTTCGTCACCGGGTGCTTGCGGATCTCCATCAGGCAGGCGACCACGTTCATGTTCGGCTGCCAGGGCAGCGAGAACTCCTCCCAGCGCGAGCGTCCCGTGGGCGTGTCCTGTCGCTTGACCTTGAGCTCGATCGTCTGGCGCGGCATCAGTCGTACTTCCTCTCCACCGGGGCGCACAACGACACGTCGACCGGTGCGTAGCGCAGGCAGGGACGCTCGGGTGTGTGCGAGGCGATCGTCGTCTTCAACCAGTTCGCGTCATCGCGCTTCGGGAACTCGGGCTTGTAGTGCGCGCCCCGGCTCTCGTCGCGCGCGAGCGCGCCGAGTGTGACCACGCGCGCCAGGTGCACCATGTTCCAGAGCTGGTTCAGGAACGACAGCGGCGCGTTCGCCCACACGCCATGGTCGAGCACGCCGGCCCGGCTCCAGCGTTCCGTGAGTTCCTGCAACTTCGCATCGGTGGCCCGCAACTTGTTGTTATCGCGCACGATGGTGACGTTCTCCAACATCACCTTTCCGAGCTCGTCCGCGAGCGCGTAGGGATTCTCCTTGCCGTCCCGCTTGCCGAGCTCGGAGAAGCGCGCGGCCCACTTCTTCTCCGCGGCCTCGAGCACCGATGGCCGCGGGTCGTCGACGTGCGCGCTCGACTTGAGATAGGCGAGCACCGCGGGGCCCGCCACCTGGCCCGCGTACACGCACGACAGCAGCGAGTTCGCGCCCAGGCGGTTGGCGCCGTGGTACTGGTAGTCGCACTCACCCACGGCGTAGAGACCCTCGATGCTCGTGCGCTGGTTGCGCGCGCTGGCGTGGCTCAGGAATCCGTCGCTCGTGCGCTCGTAGTCCACCCACAGGCCACCCATCGAGTAGTGCACCGCGGGGTAGATCTTCATCGGCTGCTCGCAGGGATCCTCGCCGGTGAACTTCTCGTAGATCTCGAGGATGCCCTCGAGCTTCTTCTTCAGCGTCTCCCGCGGGATGTGCGTCAGGTCCAGGTACACGACCATGCCGCCGCCGACGCCGAGGCCCATGTCCACGCAGACCTTGTGGATCTCTCGGCTCGCCACGTCGCGCGGCACGAGGTTCTGGTACTTGGGATACTTCTCCTCGAGGAAGTACCAGCGCTCGCCCTCGGGGATGCTCTTCGGCGGGCGCGCATCGCCCTGCTTCCTCGGCACCCACACCCGGCCGCCTTCGCCGCGCGCCGACTCGCTCATCAACCGCAGTTTGTCCATCCCCGGGATGGCGGTGGGGTGGACCTGGATGAACTCGCCGTTCGCATAGTCGGCGCCCTCCATGTAGGCCACGGCCGCGGCCGACCCGGAGTTGATGATCGAGTTCGTGCTGCGGCCGAACATCAGGCCGGGGCCGCCCGTGGCCATGACCACCGCGCCCGCGGCGAACGCCTGCGGCTTCATGCTACGGAGGTCCAGCGCCACGAGTCCGACGCAGCGGCCGTGGTCGTCGCGCGCGAGCCCCACGAACTCCCAGCCCTCGTACTTCTTCACCACGCCCGCGGCCTCGTGGCGGCGCACCTGCTCGTCGAGCGCGTACAGGAGCTGCTGCCCGGTCGTCGCGCCGGCAAACGCGGTGCGGTGGTGGAGCGTGCCGCCGAAGCGACGGAACTCGAGCAACCCCTCGGGCGTGCGGTTGAACGTCACGCCCATGCGGTCGAACAGGTAGATGATGCCCGGGGCCGCGTAGCACATGCCCTTGACCGGCGGCTGGTGGGCGAGGAAGTCGCCGCCGCGGCAGGTGTCGAAGAAGTGGATCTCGGGCGAGTCGTCCTCGCCCTTCACGTTCACGGCGCCGTTGATCCCGCCCTGCGCGCACACCGAGTGCGAGCGCTTGACGGGCACGATGGAGAACAGGTCGACCGGGACCCCTGCCTCGGCGAGCTTGAGCGTCGTCATCAGGCCCGCGAGCCCGCCGCCCACGACGGCCACGCGCGGCGCGCTCATCGAGCAACCCCGCTGCGCAGCACCACCGGCGAGCGCTCGCTGCCGTGCGGCTTCTGCAGGAAGTCGAGCCGCAGGCCGCGGAACCCGAACAGCGCCGCGACGCCGAGGAGCGACAGCCCGACGAACACCGCGAGCCCCAGGCGCGCCATGTTCCGCTGCGCGTCGCGACCGGTGACCAGGCCCCAGTGGATGGCGAATCCGAAGAGCCCGTTGCCGAAGTGGTAGCAGGCGGCCACGGTGCCGAGCACGTAGAACGCCATCACCGCCGGCTCGGCGAGGTGATGGTTCACGTACTGGTAGGCGCTCACCGAATGCAGGTAGTGCGGATCGAAGCGCAGCGCCCAGGTGTGGTAGAGCAGGTAGAAGACGAGCAGGATCCCCGAAACGCGCTGCAGCGCGTACTGCCAATTGCGCGCGTAGCCGTGCCGCACGTTTGCCTGCGCCGTGGTGGAGATCAGGATGCCGACCACCATGTGGAACAGGATCGGCAACCAGATCCCGAGCGCCTCGAGCAGCACCACGAACGGCAGCTTCGCCAGGTCGGCAGCGGCCTGGTCGAACGCCTCCTGCCCCTGGAGCGAGCGTGCGTTCGTGTACAGGTGCTCGAGCAGGAAAAGGCCCACGGGGACGACTCCCGTGAGCGAGTGCAGGCGCTTGAGCGTGAAGTACGACCGGTCGGACAGCTTCACCCGTGACCTCCCGTGCGAGGCCGTACGGCATCAACCTGAACGTTAGCAGACACCCCCGGCCGCGCGCGAGTTCTCGTCGGGTGTCCTCCTGCGAACGCGGTCCGGCATGTGTTCGACTCGGCCGCGTCGCCGCCGATTCGGATTGCATGGTCCGGTTCGTGAGTGCAGTAATCGAAGAGCACGAGGGGAGAAAACGGAGTCGTTTCGTGGCGTCGGTCGAGATTCGCGGGTTGCAGAAGCACTATGGAGACGTTCAC
>Ga0310811_10007819_pt1 | contig 13699 bp, 9 predicted proteins | sample YCmetagenome_FD_207642 | JGI IMG/M metagenome (GOLD analysis project Ga0310811, IMG submission 207642) | Soil microbial communities from experimental microcosm in Duke University, North Carolina, United States - YC | ecosystem: Engineered > Artificial ecosystem > Soil microcosm > Unclassified ... | reverse complement strand
CGGGTGGTTCGCGACGCCGGCTTTGGCGCGGCAACGCCGGCCGCGAGCCGGATGGCGCTCGACGCCGATCGGCTGGCGTTTCTCGTGCGGGCGTTGGGCGTCGGCACGCTCTGAGTCCGCGCCTCGCGGCGGCGACAGATTGCCGCTTGATGCGATCGGCGGGCACCAGCACCTTTCGCGGATGAACGTTCTGAGCAGCTACGCCGTGTTCGTGGCGGGCGTCCGAGTGGTCTTGCTGTACGCGGCAGTCGTTCTCGCTGTCGTCTGCGCGGTCGACTGGGCCGTTCGAACCAGGCGAATCAGCCCATTCAGCAGAATTGCTCGGTTCTTCCGCGCCCGCGTCGATCCGCTCATGGTGCCGGTCGAGCGCGTGATCTTGCGCGCCGGGGGCACGCCAAGCTCCGCGGCGTGGTGGACGCTGGTCGGGCTGATTCTGTTCGGGATCCTCCTGATCACGCTGCTCCAGTTCGCGGGCGGCATTCTCACGCAGGTGGTGTTCGGGATCAACGAGCCGAGAAGCATCCCGCTGCTTCTCGTCTCCTGGGCGTTCAGCATCCTGCGACTCGCGTTGCTCGTCCGCGTCATCTCGTCGTGGCTGCCCATCTCGCCGTACTCGCGCTGGCTTCGGTGGTCCTACGTACTCACCGAATGGATGATCGCGCCGCTCCGCCGAATCATCCCGCTGATCGGAATGATCGACATCACGCCGATCATCGCGTGGTTTCTTCTGAACCTGATTCAGAGCGCGCTGGGCATCCCGTGAGCGGGCTGCGCGTCGCAGAGGTCAACGGTCGCGTTCGGCTCAGCGTGCACGTGCAGCCGAAAGCCGCGCGAACCGAGATCGTGGGGTTGCACGGCGACGCGCTCAAGATTCGACTCACGTCGCCACCGGTCGGAGGCGCGGCGAACGACGCGCTCGTGAAATTTCTCGCCGAGACCTTCGCCGTCGGACGTCGATCGGTTAGAATACTCGCCGGCGAGCACTCGCGATCGAAGATCGTCGAGATCGAAGGAATCACCGCACGCGCGCTGCACGAAATCGTCGACGCCGCGCACTGAAGTTGCTGAACGCAGGAATCCATGACGCAGATTCTCTTGGTCGGCACCGAGCTGCCGCTGCTCGAGGGATTGGCTCAATCGTTCGCCGCTCTTGGCTTCGTCCCGACCGTCGTGCAGACGCTGCACGAGGCGCGCGAATGCGCTGCTCAGCATGCGCCGCTGGTCGCGGTCGTAAGCCGTGCACTGGCAGCAGCATCGATGAGCGACGTCATGAGCATCCCGGTTGCTCCCGGCGGAGCGCTCGTGCTCTACCGCGCGGTCGGAAGCCCGCTAGTGACGTTGTCGCCGACCGTACAACGCGCGGTGATGGCGGACCTGGCACTGCCGCTCGAGCGCAACCGACTCGTGGCACTCGTGCAACACGTCGGTGAGCGCGCGCGGCTCACGGGCCGCGGACCGGACGACCGTCCGCCGGAGCACACGACGCGTCCGTAGTCGGTCCCGTCGGTCCCGTCGCGCCCTGGACCTGGGCGCGCACGACGGCCAATATGCGTGATCTATGATCACGCACACCGATCTCGTCCGCCGCGCGGCCCTCGCCAGCGGCATCGCACTGCTTTGCACGTCGGCCGCGCACCGAGTTCTTGCCCAGGCGGTCACGCCGCGGTCTCCCGCGGTCACGCCTCAGCCTCAGACCACCGATTCCGCCGGACCCGCGCGCTCCACGCTCGGCGGATTTCGACTCCGCTCGATCGGGCCCGGGATGATCTCGGGCCGCGTGACCGATCTGGCCGTCGATCCGCGCGACAAAAAGACGTGGTACGTCGGCGCCGCCTCGGGCGGCGTGTGGAAGACGACCAACGCCGGCACGACGTGGACCCCGGTATTCGATCGACAGGCCACATACTCGATCGGCGCGATCGTGATCGACGCCAGGCATCCGAGCGTCGTTTGGGCAGGCACGGGCGAGAACAACGCCCAGCGTGCGGTTGCGTACGGCGACGGCGTCTACAAGTCACTCGACGCGGGACGGACCTGGCACAACATGGGCCTTCGCGAGTCGGAGCACATCGGCAAGATCGTCATCGATCCCCGCAATTCCGACATCGTGTACGTCGCCGCGCAGGGCCCGCTCTCGGTCAAGGGCGGGGACCGTGGCTTGTTCAAGACGACGGACGGCGGTCAGACGTGGAAGAAGGTGCTCGACGGCGGAACATGGGCCGGCGTCAGCGACGTCGTGCTCGATCCCCGCAATCCTGACGTCTTGATCGCAACGACGTGGCAGCGGATCAGGCGAACGTACGGCTACGTCGCCGGCGGTCCCGAATCCGGCATATGGCGGTCGACGGACGGCGGCACTACGTGGAAGCGATCACAGACCGGGGTGCCGGCGGGCGATCTGGGTCGCATCGGATTGGCGATCTCGCCGGTCAATCCCGACGTCGTGTACGCGATCGTCGAGGCGGGGAGCCCGAGCGGCGCCGATCGCGGCGCGGAGGCCGAAGGCGAAACGCCTCCGACTGGCGGCGGGTTCTATCGTTCGCGCGACGGGGGTGTGAGCTGGCAGCGAATGAGCAGCTTCAACACGACCGGGTTGTACTACAGCGAGCTCTTTCCCGATCCGGTCAACGCCGATCGCGTGTACGCGGTGGACGTACGCAACATGGTGACGGAGGACGGCGGCCGTACCTTTCGGCCGGTCGGCGAGCGCGACAAGCACGTGGACAATCACGTGATCTGGATCGATCCCGACGACGTCGACCACCTGCTCATCGGCTGCGACGGCGGCTTGTACGAGTCGTTCGACCGCGGCCAGACCTACAAGTTCTTCGACAACCTTCCACTCGGGCAGTTCTACCGCGTGGACGTGGACAACGCGGTTCCGTTCTACCGCGTGTACGGCGGTACGCAGGACAACGGCTCGGTCGGCGGCGCCTCGCGCACCCGCGCACCCGGGGGCATCTCGAACGGAGACTGGTTCGTCACCGCCGGCGGCGACGGTTTCGTGTCGAAGGCAGATCCCAAGGACCCGAACATCGTCTATGCCGAGTCGCAGCATGGCGCGATGCAACGCGTGAATCTGAAGACGGGCGAATCCGTGAGCATCGTCCCGCAGCCTGAACCCGGCGAGCCGGCGCTTCGATGGTATTGGGACTCGCCGCTCATCATCAGTCCACACTCCAACACGCGCCTGTATTTCGCGGCGCAGCGTCTCTACCGCAGCGACGATCGCGGCAACTCCTGGAAGGCGGTGAGTCCCGATCTGTCGCGTGGGATCGACCGGAATCGGCTCAAGCTGATGGATCGCGTGTGGGGGGTCGACGCGATCGCCAAGAACACGTCGAGCTCCTTCTTCGGCGAGATCGTCGCGGTGGCGGAGTCGCCGGTGAAGGAAGGCTTGTTGTGGATCGGCACGGATGACGGAACGATCCAGGTGAGTGAGAACGGGGGCACCACCTGGCGGAAGATCGACAACTTTCCCGGCGTGCCCGACACGACGCAGCTGGCGCGTGTCGTACCGTCGAGCCACGACGCGAGCACGGTGTACGCCGCATTCGACGGCCACATGTCGGGAGACTACAAGCCATACTTGTTGGAGAGCACCGACCTTGGCCGCACCTGGCACTCGATCGCGGGGAACCTGCCGACCAAAGGCACCGTGTACGCCGTCATCGACGACCCCGAGGACGCGAACATACTCTACGCCGGCACCGAGTTCGGTCTCTGGTTCACGCGCAACCGCGGCCAGCAGTGGACACGGCTCAGTGGTGGCTTGCCGACGATCCAGGTTCGCGACCTCGTGATCCAGAAACGCGATGACGACCTGGTCGCGGCAACGTTCGGACGAGGCTTCTACATCCTGGACAATCTCGCCGCCCTGCGCGCCACGACGCCGAGCGTGCTCGCGTCGGATGCCGCATTGCTTCCTGTTCCGCGCGCGGCCCTCTACGCACAGTCGAACGTTTTTGCCGGCGGCGTGACCGGTTGGGCAGGCGGCGATTTCTGGCGCGCGCCCAATCCGCCCTTCGGCGCCACCTTCACCTACTATCTGAAAAGCGCCATCCGCACGCGGCGAGCACAGCGCGAGCTCGCCGAGCGTGCGGCGGAGCGTCGTGGCGTGGATGTGTTCTATCCCGCGTGGGATTCGCTTCGCGTCGAAGATCAGGAGGAATCGCCGGCGATCATTCTCACCGTGACCGATGCGCAAGGAAACGTCGTTCGACGGCTCAACGGGCCTACAACCGCGGGCATCCAGCGAGTTGCGTGGGATCTTCGCTACGCGCCGCCCGCGCTGCCGCGAACCGCGGGCGTCAACGATGACTTCGAGGGCCCGCGCGGTGGATCAGGCCCATTGGTCATGCCGGGCACCTACACGGTGTCGCTCATGAAGCGTGTCGACGGCGTCACGACGCCGCTCGGTCAGCCACGGACGTTCGAGGTCTATATGCTCGATCAGAGCCTGCCGATTCGTACGCCCGCCGTGGTCGCGCTTCAGCAGAAAGCGACGAGCCTTCAACGCGCCATGCTCGGCGCCAATTCGCTCGCGGCCGAGTTGTCGACGCGCGTCGAGGCATTGCTGCGCGCCGTGGAGCAGACGCCGGGCGCCGAGCCAAAGCTCGGCGCCGACGTCCGGACCCTCGCCAAGGAGCTACGCGACATCGGCGAGGCGCTCGACGGCGACCCGACCTTGAGCCGGCGTCAGGAGCCGACACCGCCGTCGCTGATGGGCCGGCTCAACGTGCTGGCGCAAAGCGCCCGCGCCCTCGAAGGGCCCACGGCGACCCAGGAACACCAGTACGACATCGTCGCCGCCGAGTATGCCAAAATACAGACGCGTCTCCGCACGATCACCGATACCGATCTCCGGCGCGTCGAAGCCGCCGCCGAAACGGCGGGTGTTCCATGGACGAGCGGCCGCGTTCCGGATTGGAAGCCCTGACGCCCGTGACATACACTGGCATGAAACCGTAGCAAACCCGCCGTTGAGCTATTAGACTGTCAGGGTACAACCGGTTCGTGGCGATTTAAGGCAACTTGCGGCCACGTTAAACATTCCGCTAAAGCGCCTGCCCGCGCGCTTTGCGTTGCGGGCCTTTCTTTTTTTGCACTCGACGAATGGTGGATCACGCTGACTCATCGCGCAGCTCCGGAGCGTCCGTGAGCACAGCCGCCGCGGAAAGTCCCTACCTCGCGGCGGTTGCCCAGCGCGTGCTCGTGTTCGACGGCGCCATGGGCACCAACATCCAGCGTTTCCACTTGTCTCCCGAAGACTTCGGGGGCAAGGCGCTGGAAGGCTGCAACGACCACTTGGTGCTCACCAGGCCCGACGTCATCCAGTCGATTCACGAGTCCTTTCTGGCCGTGGGCTGCGACGTGGTGGAGACGTGCACGTTCCAATCGACGCCGCACCGTTTGCGCGAGTGGGGCATCGAGGACAAGACGCGGGAGCTGAACGTCGCGGCGGCTCGGCTGGCGCGCGCCGCCGCCGACAAGTATTCCACACCCGACAAACCGCGCTTCGTCGCCGGGTCGATCGGCCCAACGGGGTTGCTCCTCTCGAGTAGCGACCCCGTGCTCTCCAACACCACCTTCGCCGAGCTCGAGCAGAACTATTACGTCCAGTCGAAGTACCTCGTCGAAGGCGGCGTCGACGTCCTGCTGGTCGAGACGGCGCAGGACATTCTGGAGGTCAAGGCGGCGATCGCCGGGTTCGAGCGGCTCTTCGCCGAGATCGGGCGCCGCGTGCCGATTCAGGCACAGGTCACCCTGGACACGAGCGGCCGCATGCTCCTCGGCACCGACATCGCGAGCGCGATGACGACGCTGGAGGCGCTGCCCATCGATGTGATCGGGCTCAATTGTTCGACCGGCCCCGAGCACATGCGTGAGCCGATCCGTTATCTCGCGACGAACGCGTCGCGACCCGTATCGTGCATCCCGAACGCCGGGTTGCCGCTCAACACGGGCAGCGGCGACGCTGTGTACCCGCTCGAACCGGAGCCGATGGCCGACATGCTCGGCGAATTCGTCGAGAAGTTCGGGGTGCGGATCGTTGGTGGTTGCTGCGGAACACGACCGGAGCATCTGGCGGCGGTGGTCGAGCGATTGGCCCGGGGCGGCGAAGTGCCGGCGGGGAGCGGCGGGCGGCGGGCGGCGGTAAACGAACCAGCGGCGGCAGAGGGCGGGCGGCGGGCGGCGGCCGTCGCCGGGGCGACGCGCGGGTCGCGCGTGCCCCGCGCGTCCAGCGCCATGCGCGCGATGGATTTCGAGCAGAATCCGAAGCCGCTGCTCATCGGTGAGCGCGTGAACGCTCAGGGATCGCGAAAGGTGAAGCGCCTGCTCCTCGCCGACGACTACGAGGGTATCGGCGACGTGGCGCGCGAGCAGGTGGAATCGGGCGCGCACGTGCTCGACGTGTGCGTGGCAGTCACCGAGCGCGCCGACGAAGCGGAGCAGATGGCCAAGGTCGTGAAGCTGCTCTCGATGACCGTCGAGACGCCGATCATGATCGATTCCACCGAGCCGGCGGTGATCGAGCGTGCGCTGGAGACGATCCCCGGGCGCGCGATCATCAACTCCATCAACATGGAGAACGGCCGCGAGCGGATCGATCGCGTCGTGCCGCTGGCCAAGAAGCACGGCGCTGCGCTGGTCGCCCTCACCATCGATCAGCAGGGCATGGCCAAGACGCGGGAGCGGAAGCTCGAGGTAGCGCGCAAGATCTACGACATCGTGGTCGGCGAGTACGGGCTCAGGCCGCAGGATCTCGTCTACGACGATCTCACCTTCACGCTCGCGACGGGCGATCAGGAGTGGGTCGACTCGGCCGTCGAAACGATCGAAGGCATTCGGCTGATCAAGCGCGAGCTACCTGGCGTGTTCACGAGCCTGGGCGTGTCGAACGTGAGCTTCGGCCTCGCCCCCGACGCGCGCGCCGTGCTCAACTCGGTCTTCCTGCACCACTGCGTGGAAGCGGGCCTCGACATGGCGATCGTCAATCCGGCGCACGTGCAGCCGTACGCCGAGATACCGGCCGTCGAGCGCGCGCTGGCTGACGATCTCGTGTTCAACCGGCGGCCGGACGCGCTCCAGCGATTCATCGAGCACTTCCAGACGGGCGACGGGCGGCGGGCCGCGGGCGACGAGCGCGAGGATCCGACCGCGGGAATGACGCCGGAGCAGCGGGTGCACTGGATGATCGTGCACCGAAAGAAGGACGGCATCGAAGCGGCGCTCGACGCGGCCGGCGTGCGGGAGCAGCCGGTGCGCGTGCTGAACCAGGTGCTGTTGCCCGCAATGAAGGAGGTCGGCGACAAGTTCGGCGCCGGCGAGCTCATTCTGCCGTTCGTGCTGCAGTCCGCCGAGGTGATGAAGAAGGCGGTCAAGCACCTGGAGCAGTTCCTGGAACGTGCCGAAGGCTACACCAAAGGCAAGGTCGTGCTGGCGACGGTGTACGGCGACGTGCACGACATCGGCAAGTCGCTCGTCAACACGATTCTCTCGAACAACGGCTACACGGTCTTCGATCTCGGCAAGCAGGTGCCGGTGAACACGATCATCGACAAGGCCATCGAGGTGAAGGCCGACGCCATCGGCCTCTCGGCGCTGCTCGTGTCGACGTCCAAGCAGATGCCGCTCTGCGTGCAGGAGCTCGACCGGCGCGGCCTGAACATCCCGGTCCTGATCGGCGGCGCGGCGATCAACCGCCGCTTCGGTCGTCGCGCGCTGTTCGTCGAGGCCGATCGCCCGTACGAATCGGGCGTGTTCTACTGCAAGGATGCGTTCGAGGGACTGGAGACGATGGATCGTCTCCAGGATGAGACTGGCCGCGCGGGCTTCGTGGCTCGTCTGCTCGAGGACGCGCGGAACGACAAGTTCCTCAATGCGAACGTTGGCAAGGACGTCGCCGCCGGCATCGCCGGCGGCGTGCGGAGCGACGTGTCGACGGACAATCCGGTGCCATCGGCGCCGTTCTTCGGCGTGCGAACGCTGGACGCGATTCCGCTCGACGAGGTGTTCGCTCTTCTCGATCTGGACGAGCTGTATCGGCTCCAGTGGGGCGGCCGCGGTTCCGGAACAGAGTACGACGACATGGTCCGCCGCGAGTTCGAGCCCGTGCGCAAGCGACTCGAGGAGTCGGCCCGGTGCGAGCGCTGGCTCGAGCCGCGGGCGATCTACGGCTTCTTCCCCGCGCAGGCGAGCGGCAACGATCTGCTGATCTACGACCCGGATGCCTACGCGGCCGACGGCACGACGCGTGAGATCGCCCGGTTCCACTTCCCGCGGCAGGAAGGGCGCGAGCGCCTGTGCATCGCCGACTACTTCCGCGAGGTGGGCGCCAGCGACGTCGACGTCGTTGCCTTTCAGATCGTGACGGTCGGCACGGCGGCGAGCGATCGGTTTCAGGCGCTGCAGAGCGCCGGCGAATACGCCGAAGCATTCTATGTGCACGGATTGGCGGTGGAGACGGCCGAAGCCGTTGCCGAGTGGATGCACCGCGAGGTGCGGCAGGCGCTCGGTGTGCCCGCGGGACAGGGCAAGCGATACTCGTGGGGCTATGGCGCCTGCCCGGATCTCGAGGATCACGCGCAGCTGTTCAAGATTCTGCCCGCCGAGCGCGAGCTGGGAATGACGCTCACCAGCGCCTATCAATTCGTACCGGAACAGAGCACGGCGGCGATCATCGTGCACCATCCGCAGGCGAAGTACTACGCCGTGCGAGGCGAGGGAGGCGCGCGATGAACCCGACCATCGATCGGCTGCTCGATCCGAACGCGATCGTAGTGTTCGACGGCGCCATGGGCACGATGCTGTACAGCAAGGGCGTCTTCATCAACCAGTGCTACGACGAACTGAATGTTCGTGCGCCGGATCTGGTCCGCGACATTCACCGCCAGTACGTGAGCGCTGGTGCAGAGGTGCTGGAGACGAACAGCTTCGGCGCGAATCGCATCAAGCTCACGCAACACGGGTTGCAGGATCAGGTCGGAGAGTTGAACCGCGCCGCGGCGCGACTGGCGCGCGAAGCCGCGGCGGGCCGCGCGCTCGTCGCGGGCGCCGTCGGCCCGCTCGGCGTGCGGCTCGAGCCGTACGGTCCCACGAGCAAGGACGAAGCGTGCGCGATCTTCCGCGAGCAGATCGCAGGTCTGGCGGACGGCGGGGTCGACCTGTTCATCCTCGAGACGTTCGGCGATCTCGAGGAGATCGAGCAGGCGGTTCGCGCGGCTCGGCTGGTCGACGCCACGAAGCCGATCGTCGCACAGATGACGATCGGCGCCGATTGCCGCACGCCCTATGGCGCGGACCCCGAGACGGTCGTGCGCGCGCTCGATGCGTGGGGCGTAGATGTCATCGGCGTGAACTGCTCGGTGGGGCCGCAGACGATACTCGAGTGCGTCGAGAAGATGGCGCCGCATACGCGCCGGAAATTGAGCGCCCAGCCGAACGCCGGGATGCCGCGCGACGTGGGCGGACGCAGTATGTACATGGCCAGCCCCGAGTACATGGCGACGTACGCACGGCACCTCGTGCAGGCCGGCGCCAAGATCGTTGGCGGCTGCTGCGGAACGACGCCGGATCACATCCACGCGATCGTGGAGGGCATACGACCGCTGGCGCCGAGAATGGCGGGCGGCGGGCGGCGGGCGGCGGGCGGCGGTGAGACGGCGGCGCCAGCAGACGCTGTTTCGCCGCTTCCCTCTTCCGCCTTCCCTCTTCCCTCTTTCGCAGCTCCGCTCCCCGCGCCCGTTCCCTTGGAAGAGCGATCGAAGTGGGCCGCAAAGCTCGCGGCAAAGCAGTTCGTGACCTCCGTCGAGATCGTTCCGCCACGCGGTGTCGACGCATCGCGCATGCTGGCCGACGTGCGGCGGCTCAAGGACGCCGGCGTCGACGCGGTGAACGTGCCCGACGGGCCTCGCGCCCAGAGCCGCATGGGCGCGCTCATGACGAGCGTGCTGATCGAGCAGCAAGTCGGCATCGAGACGGTCACCCACTACGCCTGCCGCGACCGGAACCTGCTCGGCATGCTGAGTGATCTCTTGGGAGCATCGGCCGTGGGACTGCGCAATCTGCTCATCGTCACGGGCGATCCGCCCAAGATGGGCCCCTACCCCGACGCGACCGCCGTTTTCGACGTGGATTCGATCGGGCTGACGAATCTCGTCAGCAACCTGAATCGCGGACTCGATCCGGGTGGCAATGCGATTGGAAAACCGACGCAGTTCGCGATCGGCGTGGGCGTGAATCCGGTGGCGATCGATCCCGAGCAGGAGCTTCGGCGATTCCAGTGGAAGGTCGACGCCGGCGCCGAGTTCGCGATCACGCAGCCGGTGTTCGATGCCGCGCAGCTGGAGAAGTTCTTCGGGAGGCTCGGAGATCCGCACATTCCCGTCATTGCGGGAATCTGGCCGCTGGTCTCGGTGCGCAACGCGGAGTTCCTGGCGAACGAGGTGCCGGGCGTATCGGTACCGGACGCAATCATCGCGCGCATGCGGCGCGCGAATGAACAGTCGAAGGAGCACGCCGTGGCGGAAGGCATCGCGATCGCGCGCGAGATGCTGGAGCGCGTGCGTCCGCTCGTGCAGGGTGTGCAGGTGTCGGCGCCGTTCGGGAAGGTCGAGCTGGCGCTCGAGGTGTTCGAGTCGGCGCCGCGGGTCGAGGGGCGTCCAGCCACGGTGTGAGATCGCGCCAGACCCGCTGATTACGACGCGCCGGATATATTTCAGCCCATGCGTGCCATCCTGCTGATCGACCACGGTTCGGTGAAGCCTGAAGCGAACCACATGGTCTCGTGCATGGCCAACCTGCTCCAGCACATGGTCGGCCCCGACGTGATCGTGCGGCACTCGCACATGGAGCTGGCCGAACCGTCGATCGCCGAAGGATTCGCCGACTGCGTGCGCGCTGGCGCGACGGAAGTGATCGCGTTTCCGTACATGCTCTCGCCGGGCAAGCACGTCACCCGCGACGTGCCGCGACTCGTTGGCGAAGCGGCACGCGCATTCCCGCAGGTAGGGTTTCGCGTCACCGGCGCATTCGGGGTGCACGAGAAGCTCGCCGAGCTGATCGCGCTCCGTGCCGGCGTGGACATCGCCGATCCCGTTTCGGCCGCCGATGCGTGCCGATGCTGGGAGCCGGCAGGCAAGGTTGGATCGTGCGGCGCCGCGTGCGCCGCCCGACAGTCCGGGACGCTCGCCCCCGCACCGTAGCGGTGCTCCCCGTCATCCGATTCCGACGGCTCCATGACTCACGCTCCGCTCACGACCCTCGCAGACGACGAAGAGATGTTCCGCGACGCCGTCGCCGGCTTCGCGAACGAAGAGGTCAGACCGCGCGTCCAGCAAATGGAGCGCGACGCCAGGATCGATCAGGCGCTCATCTCGAAGTTCTTCGAGATGGGGCTCATGGGGATCGAAGTCTCTGAGGAATTCGGCGGTGCTGCCGGCTCACTGATCATGGTGGCGATCGGCGTCGAGGAGATCAGCAAAGTCGACCCGGCTGCTGCGATCCTGATGGACGTGCAGAACACGCTCGTCAACTTTCCGATCCGCACGTACGGCAGCGACTACATCAAATCGACCTATCTGCCGCGGCTCACGTCGGACAAAGTCGGCGCGTACGCACTCTCGGAGCCGTCGTCCGGCTCGGACGCGTTCGGCATGCAGACCCGCGCTGAGAAGCGCGGCGATTGCTGGAACCTGAACGGCCGCAAGCTGTGGATCACGAACGGCGCCGAGGCGGAGGTCTACGTCGTGTTCGCCAACGCGAATCCCTCAGCAGGCTACAAAGGCATCACGGCGTTCGTCGTCGAGCGGGGCTTCAAGGGATTCAGCGTCGGGAAAAAGGAAGACAAGCTCGGCATTCGTGCCTCGAGCACGACGGAGCTCATCCTCGACGAGGTCGAGGTGCCCGACTGCAATGTGCTCGGCCCCGTCGGCCAGGGTTACAAGATCGCGATCGAGACGCTGAACGAGGGGAGGATCGGCATCGGCGCACAGATGATCGGCGTGGCCGCCGGCGCGCTCCACGCGGCGACCGAGTACGTGAAGGAGCGCACGCAGTTCGGGAAGAAGCTCGCCGAGTTCCAGGCGATCCAGTTCCAGCTCGCGCAAGCACGGACTGAGCTCGAGGCGGCGCGGCTCATGGTGTACAACGCCGCGCGGCTCAAGGACTCCGGCAAGGACATCGCGATGGAAGGCGCGATGGCCAAGCTGTTCTCGTCGCAAGTTGCCGAGCGCGTAACGTCGCTGTCGCTGGAGCTGTTCGGCGGCTACGGATACACCAAGGATTATCCAGCCGAGAAGTTTTACCGCGACGCGAAGATCGGCGCGATCTACGAAGGCACGAGCAACATGCAACTGCAGACGATCGCCAAAGCGATGCTGCGGTAGAAGCGGCTTGCCGGTCTATCCATCTTTCAGCTCTCACGCGGAGAGATGGCGCGATGAACGCAATTCGCATTCATGAAACCGGCGGCCCCGAGGCGCTTCAGCTCGAGACGGTGCCCGACCCCGCTCCCGGCGCCGGTGAGTTGCTGATCGACGTCGAGGCGATCGGCGTCAACTTCATCGAGGTCTATCAGCGCGAAGGGCTGTACACGCTCCAGCGACCGTTCACGCCCGGCGCCGAAGCTGCCGGTACCGTCCGCGCACTCGGACCCGGCGTCACGAACTTCGCCGTCGGCGACCGCGTGGTGTCGGAATCGGTGCGCGGCGCGTACGCCGAGCGCGCCGTCGTCGCCGCGCAGCGCGCGATCGAGATACCCGCGGGTGTGACCACGAAGCAGGCGGCCGCGGTGTGTCTGCAGGGGATGACCGCTCATTACCTGTCGACGTCGACCTTTCGCCTGGAGCCGGGCCACCGCGCGCTCGTGCACGCGGCGGCGGGGGGCGTGGGGCTGCTCCTTTGCCAGATGGCCAAGCAGCGTGGCGCATTCATCATCGGAACCGCGTCCACCGACGAGAAGCGCCGGCTCGCGCTCGAGGCTGGCGCCGATGAGGTCATCGACTACACGACGCACGATTTCGCCGTCGAGACCAAGCGGATCACGAGCGGGGCGGGCGTGCACGTCGTGTTCGACTCCGTCGGAAAATCGACGTTCGACAAGTCGCTCGAGACATTGGTTCGACGCGGCATGATGGTGTTGTTCGGCCAATCGAGCGGGCCAGTGCCGCCATTCGATCCGCAGATTCTCAATCGCAAGGGCTCGCTGTTCCTCACGCGGCCGAAGCTCGGCGATTACGTATCGACGCGTGAAGAACTACTCTCTCGGGCCGATGAGGTGCTTGGCGCGGTCGATGCGGGGCAGCTCTCCGTGCGGATCGGCGCCGAGTTCCCGCTTCGCGACGCGGCCGAGGCGCATCGCGCGCTCGAAGGCCGACGAACGACGGGCAAGGTGCTGCTCATCCCGTGAGTCGAGCGGGAGCGAACCGTCAGGCCAGACCCCAACCCTCGGAAATGCCGTCTGACGCCATGGTCGCAATGATCCTGAGCTCTCTCGGACTCGCACGCCGCATTTCATAGACGCTGGGACCTATTTGCCGCGGCGACGGGTAGGTGTGTACACTTTGCAACTCTGCCTCGACTGGAGGCTCGATGCGAATGCTCATCGTGGACCGTCGATTCGCCGCGGCGTTCCTCGCGGCCGCGATCGCGAGCGGAGCCGGCGCCCAAGCAAAACCCTCGGCCGTGGTACGCGTGG
>Ga0310811_10007818_pt1 | contig 13700 bp, 14 predicted proteins | sample YCmetagenome_FD_207642 | JGI IMG/M metagenome (GOLD analysis project Ga0310811, IMG submission 207642) | Soil microbial communities from experimental microcosm in Duke University, North Carolina, United States - YC | ecosystem: Engineered > Artificial ecosystem > Soil microcosm > Unclassified ... | reverse complement strand
CTATCCCAAAACGAAGGAGTGTGTTGTGAGCTGTAACATCAAGGAAGTCATGAGCGACGTGCTGGCTGGCACTCAGGAGGCCGTCCGTAGGGATCTGAGGCAGACGACGTTGGCGGATGTGGTGTCCAAAATCAGGGCCAGGTCCGGTTAGTTTTTTTGCTTGCAATATAGATACTTTTATAGTAACTAATATCCAGCGAAAGGAACACAAAATGACGAAACTGAATGTAAAGACCCCTGTGATCACCGGCACCACCACCGGAACCGGGCCCGCCGCTGCAAAGCGGGGCATGGATACACCCACCGCCGTTCTCATCGGGGTGACCGGAGGACTTGGTCACGCGCTGGCCAGGCTCCTCGCGGCAGAGGGCTTCCGTTTGGTGCTTGCAGCGCGGCGCGAGCACGACGCTACGGTGCTGACCGGCCAGCGCGACGGTTCGGCGATTTACCTGCAGGCTGACGTTACCGATCCGGCGAGCCTCGAGAAGCTGGCGGCGGCGGCGTTCGAGCACCTCGGCCGAATCGATGCGGTGGTGAACCTTGCGGGCATCTCGCCGCGCAAACCCATCGAGGACTACACGTTGGCTGACGTCGACACGATGGTCGCGGTGAACGTGAAGGGGCCGATCTTCGTCACTCAGGCATTCCTGCCGGGGTTGCGCAAACAAACCGGAGGCGGGGTGATCGTCCACGTCGGCGGTGCCATGGACGGCCGGGTGGCGCTGCCTTTCATGAGTGCTTACGCGGCGACCCGCGGCGCGCTGGCGAACTACGTGCAAGGTGCCAACCGCGAGCTTGCCGGGACCGACGTGGTGCTTTCGTTCTTCGGGCCCGTGCCCTCCAACACTGAGTCAGAGTCTCCATATTTCGAAATGTGGCGGAAGATGGGCGTCGACCTCTGCGAGCCTAGCGAAGTAGCGGGTGAGATACTTGCCACCATCCGCAAGCGACAAAAGGCACACATCATGGGAGGAGGCCTGCTCAAGATGCTCACGCTTGCTAACGCCGTGTCGCCGTCCATTGCCGACGCGATTGGTCTACGGCGATTCGGGAAGCTCATCAAGCAGCATAGTCCACGTTGATCTCTGCTCGGGGCAGTGACAAGAGGCATCCAAGCGTAGTAATGAGCGATCATTTCGACAAAGGGCGGTTCTTCAACCCGAACGGCGCAGGCGCACAGCCGTTCTGGAAGGCGCCGCGCATGCTGTTCGAGCGTTTCGCCCCATGGCCTGCGCAGGTGCCAGTTGTGCAACGGCCCTCGCCTCCGCCGACCAGCGGCGACGAGATCGTCGTCACCTTCATCGGTCACGCGACCTTTCTGATTCAGACGAGCGCCGGCAACATCATCACCGACCCGGTCTTCACGCAACGCGCCGGACCGTTCGGGTGGGCAGGGCCACGGCGCGTGCGTCAGCCGGGCGTTCGCTTCGACGATCTGCCTCCGATTGCTTACGTCCTCCTGAGTCACAATCACTACGACCACTGCGATCTGGAAACGCTGCGGGCGTTGCAGCACCGCGATCATCCGCGCGTCGTGACATTGCTCGGAAACGCGACGCTGCTGCGATCGGCCGGCGTGACTCGGATCGCCGAACTCGACTGGTGGCAGCGCATGCCAGCTGAAATGTCAGCCATGCCGGGTGCGCAGACGCTCGACCCGGTCGTCACCCCTGGACGCGGGATAGAGATCACCGCGACCCAGGCGCAGCACTTTTCCGCCCGCACGCCCTTCGATCGCAATCGCGCGTTATGGGGCGGCTTTATGATCACGATCGACGAGCGGCAGATCTACTTCGCAGGCGACAGCGGGTTCAGTTCCCATTTCCTGGAGGTCGGCCGGCGTTTTCCGCGGATCGATCTTGCGCTGATACCGATCGGCGCATATGAACCGCGCTGGTTCATGAAGGACATTCACATGAATCCTGAGGAGGCTGTGCAGGCGCACATGGACGTCGGAGCTCGCCGCAGCATCGGCATGCACTTCGGCACGTTTCGGCTGACGATCGAAGGACCGAATGAGCCGGTGGCTGCACTCGGCCGTGCGCGGTCCGCTGCCGGAATCGACGATGCCGCCTTCACGACGCTCGATGTCGGTGAATCCGTGCGCCTCTGAGCGCCTGACGGCGACCGATCGTCGCTGCCCTCACTGGCAATCTGGAACTATGACGACCAATTTGGATTTGATTCCTGAGGTCGGTTAGGCGGCCTCGCGAATCCTCTGCCTCGAGATACCAGTCCCGTATCAACGGCGATTTAGAACGCGCGTTGTGGCGAAGTTTCAGCAAGTCTTGAACAGTATTGGCGAACTGTCCTATCATGCGCCCTGTGACTGACATTTTTGCTGACAGTGGCCGCCCATCGTGTGAGCAAACACTAATAAACAAAGGGTTTAATTAAACCCGCCACAGATGGGCACAGATATACGTAGATTTTCCGGCTTAGCTTGGATTACATCCCTTTCCCCGGATGTTTTCTTTCATCTGCGTTCATCTGGGTTCATCTGCAGTTAAGATTTGTGAAATTCAAACTCGTCATCGCCTACGACGGCACGGCCTATCAAGGGTGGCAGGTGCAGAAAGTCGGCCTCGGCGTGCAGCAAAAGGTCGAGGAATCGTTGGCGAAATACTTCCCCAGCGCGCCGCGTGTCCACAGTTCCAGCCGCACGGACACGGGCGTTCACGCGCTCGGCATGGTGGCGCATTTTGAGATTCCCAAGGCGGAATTCAAAATGCCGCTCCGGCGGCTGGCCATTGCGTTGAACGCTTTTTTGCCGGAGGACATCCGTGTGCTTTCGGCGGCGCGCGTGGCGGAAGAATTTCACGCCCGCTTCAATGCGACCGGCAAGCAGTATCGCTACTTCGTCTGGAATCATCACGCGATGAATCCGTTACTGCGCGGCCGCGCCTGGCACGTTCCACGCAAACTGGATTTCGCCAAAATGCGCGTGGCGGCAAAGCTGTTTGTCGGCAAACACGATTTCAAATCCTTCGCCGCCACGCATAATTACGAGATGGACAGCACCGTGCGCAATTTGACGCGTTGCAGCCTCAAAAAATCCGGCGCGAATCTCACGGTTACGATTGAAGGCGACGGCTTTCTCTACAAGATGTGCCGAGGCATCGTCGGGACGATTGTGCAGGTGGGCTTTGGGAAATTTTCGCCGGGCGACATCAAGACCATGCTCGCCAAGACCGACCGCACGGCGGCGGGCATGAGTGCGCCGGCGCATGGTCTAGTGCTGTGGAAGGTTTTTTATCAGCCACAGAGACGCAGAGCGCACAGAGAAAAGTCTTTCAAGTCCTGACTCTGTGTTCTCTGCGACTTTGTGGCAAAAATCAGAATGAATATCGTTTTACTGGAGCCGGAGATTCCGCCGAACACGGGAAACGTGGCGCGGCTTTGTGCGGCCACGCGCTCGACGTTGCACCTCATCGAGCCATTTGGTTTCAAGCTGGACGACACTCAGCTGAAGCGCGCGGGCATGGATTACTGGCAGCAGGTCGAGTGGCATCGCTGGAAAAACTGGGCGGCGTTCGTGGAACAGCTTCCGGCCAATTCGCGGTTGTGGTTCGTGGAATCGAACGGCCCCAAATTATACAGCGACGCGAAGTTTTCTGCGGACGATCATCTCATCTTTGGCCGCGAGACCGCCGGCTTGCCAAAACTGCTTTTGGAACAACACCAGGAAAACTGGCTGCGCATCCCGATGTTTAATGCCGAATCGCGTTCGCTGAACCTGTCGAACTGCGTGGCGCTGGTTTTGTTTGAAGCGTTGCGGCAGCAAGGCTTTACCGGAGAGATCTTCTAATTTCAACCTGCGCCAAATATCCGCAGCAGCAGATCCAGCATGCCGTAAGTTATATTGCCGAGCAGGGTTCGCACGAGTGGGACGTTGATCAGGACGATCACGATGATGAAGCCGAAGCGCGCAAATTTGGCGTAGGTTTCATGGCTCATGTCGGTCGCGACGCGCAGGACGTGCGAGCCGTCGAGCGGCGGCACGGGGATCAGGTTGAAGAAGCAAAGCAGCAAACTCAACGCCGCCGACTGGACGCAATACTGTGCAAAGGGCAGGGAATGAAAAATCAGCCCCGCTTTCGCCAGCGCCACCAGCCCGATGGCCAGAAGCAGATTCATCCCCGGCCCGGCCATCGTCACGAGAATTTCGTCGCGTTTGGGCTGGCCGAGATTATAGGGATTTACCGGCACCGGCTTGGCCCAACCGATAAGAAAGTGTCCCACACCCGGCAGGAAAATCATGATCAACGGGAGTGCAACCGTGCCAATGAGATCGATATGCACCACGGGGTTCAGCGAAACGCGGCCTTGCAGGCGCGCCGTGTCGTCACCGCATTTCAAAGCGGTCCACGCATGGCCGAATTCGTGGAACGTCAGCAACCCGACCAGCATCAGATACTGGATCAGGCCGTCGGCGATTTGGTTTGAGTCCATCGCCGCCAGTTTAGCAATTTCGCGGTCTGTGAGTCGAGGCTGGACGCGGCGGTAATTTTTTTTAACACTTACCCGAACCAAATTTATATATGCCATTACTTGAAGGAAAAACCGGTGTCGTCTTCGGGGTCGCCAACAAACGTTCCATCGCCTGGGCCATCGCGCAGGCGTGGGCCAAGGAAGGCGCGAAACTCGCCTTCACCTATCAGGGCGAACGTGTGAAGGAAAACGTCGAAGAGCTCGCCGGCACATTTGGCGCGGACACGCTCATCATGCCGTGCGACGTGACCAAGGATGAGGACATTGACCGCGTATTCGCCGAAGTCGGCGCGAAGTTCGGCAAATTGAATTCGATGCTGCATTCCGTGGCCTTCGCGCCCAAGGCGGCGCTGGAGGGACATTTCGTGGACACCACGCGCGAGGCGTTCCGCGTGGCGCAGGATGTGAGCGCCTATTCGCTCGTGGCGCTCGCGCGCGGCGCTGCCCCGCTGATGACGGAGGGCGGCAGCATCGTGGCGATGAGTTATTTTGGCGCGGAAAAAGTCGTGCCGCATTACAACGTCATGGGCGTGGCCAAGGCCGCGCTGGAAGCCAGCACCCGCTACCTCGCCTACGATCTGGGCCCGAAGAAAATCCGCGTGAACTGCATCAGCGCCGGCCCGGTGAACACGCTTGCTGCGCGCGGCATCGCCGGCTTCAGCGCAATGCTCAAGACCTACGAAGAGCGCTCGCCCCTGAAACGCAATCTGATCCCCGAAGAGCTCGGTGCCACCGGCGTCTTCCTCGCGAGCGATGGCGCGGCGTGCATCACCGGTCAGGTGATCTATGTGGACGGCGGCTACTCGATCATGGGCATGTGAGCAAAGTGCCGAAGCAACCAGCCAAGCTGGAGTTCGGTCATCCGTCCGAAACGATTGAATTCTGGAAGCGCCTTGTTCATGAGGCGCTTTCGCTTTCTTCGACCACGCCTTTCTACCTTTTCTCCGCGCTGCCCGTTGCCCAAAGAATTTCCGAACTGGACGCCGCACTGACCAATGCCGGTTTTCAATCGGCTGGCGGAGCTCACAAATCCAAAATTTTCTGCCGCCACTGGCTTTCTTGCAAAACCCAGCCCGTGGCGCCGTTGCTGCGGTGGTGGCGCGAACAAGGGCGGGGGATCGAAGTCGTCAGTGAATTTGAGCTGCGGGCTGCCCTGAAAGAAGGCTATGCGCCGGCAGACATCCTTGTCAACGGCCCGGCCCAGCATCACTGGTTGCCGCATTTTGAATTGCGGGAACTTTCCGTGAACTTCGATTCGCCCGCTGAACTGGCCGCATTGCTGCCGCTCGCGAAAAAACTGAACTGGCGCTGTGGCATCCGGATTTTAACCGATGAAGAATTTGATCCCGAAAACCCGGAATTTCCGACGCAGTTTGGGTTCACGCCGGATGAAGCCGTGACAGCGTTGAAAAAACTGTTGCGCGAAAAGGCCCGCGTGGAAACGGTCCATTTTCACCTGCGCTCGAACATTTCTGCCGTGGCGGTTTTCGAACGCGCCATCGCCGAAGTCGCGGCAGTTTGTCGCGCGGCGAAGTTTAGTCCGCATTTTCTCGACATCGGCGGCGGGATTCCCGTGTGCCAAGTGCTCACGCGCGGCAGCAAGGTTTACGATGGCGAATTTGGGTTGCGCTCGTTCGCCAAAATGCTGCGCCAGTCGGTGAAACAGTTTCCCGATGTGCGTGAAATCTGGCTGGAGAACGGGCGGTTTATTTCTGCCGGCAGCGGCGTGCTCGTGATGAAAATTCTCGACGTGAAGGAACGGCGCGGCGTGCGTCAGCTCATTTGCGATGGCGGCCGGACATTGAACGCGTTGATGTCCGTTTGGGAACAGCACAAGATTTTGTCCGTGCCCGAACGCAGCGGCGCGGAAGTTTTGACCGCCGTTCACGGCCCGACGTGCATGGCGTTTGACCAGCTTGCGCGGATTCCGCTGCCGCGCTCGCTACAAGCCGGTGACCATTTGATCTGGCTCGATGCCGGCGCCTATCATATTCCCTGGGAAACTCGTTTCTCGCATGGCCACGCGACGGTGCTGTGGCACGACGAAAATGGAATCCGATTGGCGCGTGAGCGACAAAGTTTTGATGACTTCTGGGGAACTTGGAAATAATCAATCCGGCCGTTTCATCTCAAACCGGTCGCGTGTTTTGCAATACCAGTGCGGTGATGACATGCGGCCGATGAGAAAAAGCTTGTCTGTGTGAATCCGCTTTTTCTCCGCGTCGAACAATTCATCGCGCAGGTGAAGCCGTTTGATGACGCCGATGACCACGCGGTTGCCGCCGATTTGCAACGTGCCCCATTCGACGCATTCGAGACTCGCGGGCGATTCCGCGATGCGCGGCGGCTTGACGATGGACGAAGGCACGGCGGTCAGGCCGGCGCGCACCAGTTCGTTTTCGCCGAACGGCAATGACGCAGCGCATTGGTTCATCGCTTCGGCGATGGTTTCATCCACGAGGTTCACGACAAATTCATGCGTGGCGCGGACATTGAGTGCGGTGTCTTTCGGCGTGCCGTCCACGCGGTCGCCGGGCGCAAACGCGCAGATGGGCGGGTTCGCGCCAAGAACATTGAAAAAGCTGAACGGCGCGGCGTTGATTTTTCCATCGGCGCTGATGGTGATGACGAGCGCAATCGGTCGCGGCACCACGAGGCTGACGAGCAGTTGATAGGCGCGGTCGGCGAATTCTTTTTCGAGGTCGAGTTCCATAAATTTAATTTGAATGTTTCAGCCGCGCAACGGAAGCGCCATCCACGCCATCCACAAACGGCAATAATTGGCGTGAGGTTTCCAGCGTGAATTTTTTGTTCGCCGCCAGAAATTGTTGCACAACTTCCGAGTTTTCTTCCGGCTCCAAACTGCACGTGCTGTAAACCAAAACGCCGCCGGATTTTAGCTGCGTGGCCGCCTGGGTGAGCAAATCCAGTTGCGTCCGGCGCAGCCGGGAAATTTCTTCGGGCGAAATCCGCCAGCGCAGATCCACGCGCCGGCGCACGACGCCGGTGTTGGAACACGGAGCGTCTATCAGGATGCGGTCAAATTTTGAGTTCTGAGTTTTGAGTTCTAAATTTTGAATTGTCTCAACGCACGTCACGCCAAGCCGGGCGCAGTTGTCCTTCAGGAGCTTCAGCCGGTTCGGGTCAAGATCGCAGGCGATGATTTTGCCTTTGTTATTCATCTGCTGCGCGATGAACGTGGTTTTGCCGCCGGGCGCGGCGCAAGCATCGAGGATGGTTTCGCCGGGCTGCGCGTCAAGCAGGGCGGGGGCGAGCAAGGTGCTGGGGTCTTGCACGTAAAACCAGCCGTCGCGAAAGGTGCCGAGAGAATTGAGTGACGGATGGGCTTTCAACTCGAAAGCGAGATTTTCGCCGGTCCAGTCGCGCGTGACAAAATCGTATTCCACATTTTCCTCGCGCCAGCGTTCGACGAGCTGGCCGGCATCGGTTTTCAGCGTGTTGATGCGGGTGAACGTTTTTGGCGGCGTGTTGTTCCATTCCAAAAGTTGGCGGGTTTTTTCATCGCCAAAACGGACGCGCCATTTTTCCACGAGCCATTCGGGATGTGACCAGCCGAGCGCGGGCTGGGAAACCTTCATGTCCGCGAGGATTTTTTTGATCTCATCGGTTTCGCGCAGGTAGCCGCGCAAGATGGCATTGATCAAACCGGCCTGCGAATGATAGCCGGCACGCTTGGCCTGCTCGACGGTTTCGTGGACGGCGGCGTGAGGCGGGATGCGATCCAACCAGAAAATCTGGTAGAGACCGAGGCGCAGGAGATTGCGCAACGCGGGGCGCAGTTCGCGCGATGGGTCAGTTTTTCGGGCGATAAGGCGGTCGAGCGTGGCCTGCCAGCGCACGGTGCCGCAGACCAGTTCGTGGCAAAGGCCGCGGTCGGCGGGCGAAAGGCGTGCGGTGGCGAGGGCGATATCAAGGAGATTTTCCGTAAATTCGCCGCTGGTGAGGCGTTGCGAGAGAACTCGCGCCGCAATTTGTCTTGGATTTTGGTCGTTCAACTACTTTAATAAAAGGATTCACCTTGCGCGAAGCGAGACAAAAAGATTTATGAAAGAAGAATTCGAGAAACTGGCAGCTTCCGGGAAAATTGAAGGTCGTCATGTCGCGGCCCTGACACAACTGGCCGAAGCCGGCTGCTGCATCCACCGCAGTTGGGGCTTTGGACGAATCAAATCGGTGGACACCGTGTTCGCGCGGTTTGCGATAGATTTTCCGGGCAAGCCGGGGCATCCGATGGATCTGGGCTTCGCCGCCGAATCGCTCAAGCCCGTGCCCAAAGACCATATTCTCGCGCGCAAGGCGACGGATCTCGACGCCGTGCGCCATCTCGCGGCGCATCACATTGACCTGATCAAAATCGTTTTGAACAGCTACGGCGGCAAGGCGACGACGGATCAAATCCAGCAAGTGCTCGTGCCCGACGTGATCACGGATGACTGGAAAAAATGGTGGGAAACCGCCCGTCGCGAAATGAAGAAGGACGGCCACTTCATCGTGCCGTTGAAGAAAACCGAGCCGGTCGTATATCAGTCGCAGGAGACTTCATTGCAGGATCGTTTGCTTGCGGATTTCCGCGCGGCGAAGGGTTTGAAGGCGCGCATCCTGGTCGTGGCCGAAATTCTCAAGGTGGTTTCCGATTTGAAGGACAAGGCGGCGGCGGCGAACGAAGTCATCGCCGCGCTGAATCCCGACATCATGTCGCATCAGCGCACGCAGCCGGCGGTGGCGCTGGAGGCGATTTTTGCGCGGGACGAATTGCGCATGGCCTGCGGCGTTCCACCAACTGAAGGCGAGGTCACGGCGGCACAGGTATGGGCGCAGGACGGTATCCGTTTTGGTTCTTTGCTCGAGGCAATCCCCGCCGCCAAGCATCATCGCGCGCTGGAGTCCTTTAAAGCGGCCAATCCCGACCGCTGGACGGAAGTTTTGCGCAGTGCCATAAATTTGGTTTCCGCGAAGCTCGCCAAGGAAGTCGCCAGCATTCTTATCAGCAACGGCAAGCTGGATTTGCTCAAGGAAACGCTCTCCAAGCTCATCAGCCAGCACGGGGCCAGCAGCGAACTGCTGCTTTGGTTTGGCCGCGAACGGAATGAAGATTACGTGGACATCCTTGGCCCGGAAGTTTTCCGCGCGATGCTCACGGCGATGGAACGTGACCAGTTCAATGAGAAACGTTCGAACCGCCTGCGGGATTTCATTCTCGACGACCAGCCTTTGATCGCCGAGCTCACCGCGTCGGCCGACATCGAAGTCGTCAAGGATTTGACCCGCGCGCTGAAACTGTCACCGGTGTTTGACGACATGGACAAGCGTTCTTTGCTCGCACGGCTCGTCAAGGCGCATCCGGCCGTCCAGTCGCTCGTCAGCGGCGAGCAGACCAAGCAGGAATCCACCCTGCTCGTTTCCTGGGAAAGTCTCGAACGTCGCCGAGTGGAATATCAGGAACTTGTTGAGAAAAAAATCCCGGCGAACTCCAAGGAAATCGCCATCGCCCGCAGCTACGGCGACTTGCGTGAAAATCACGAATACAAGGCGGCAAAGGAGATGCAGAAAATCCTCATGCGCCAGAAGGAGGATCTCGAAGCCGCGCTCACCCGTGCGCGTGGAAACGATTTTACCAACGCCAAGACCGACGTGGTCGGCCCCGGCACAATCGTGCAGGCGACGGATTTGCAATCGAACCAGACCGAGACGTTCACGATTCTCGGTGCTTGGGATTCCGATCCCGACAAGGGCATCATCAGTTACCTCACCCCGGTCGCGATGGCGTTGCTCAACCGCAAGGTTGGCGACGAGGTGGAATTTGAACTGCACGGCAGCAAACGCCGCCAGCGCATCGAAAAAATTGAGGCGTGGAAGACGGAAATCGCTGCCGCCACAGAAACCGCTGCTGTTTCGGCTGCCTGAACCAATTAATATCGAAACCGGAAGCTGGGTTTGATCCCCGCTTCCGGTTTTTTATTTTGAGCTGAGTTTGTCGCCCAGTCTTGACTGCTACGCGTCAATCGCAAGCGCAAATTTCTTCACGCTTTGCCGCCGAAGGTGACGAAATCGTCCATGTCCAGCACGTCGAACCAGTTCGTGATGTCCGTGCGGTTGGGGGCGCCGGCCTTGTGGATCTCGTTGAAATACCCACGACCATCCGGGTTGTTTGGAGCCAGGTTTTCCTGCCAGGCCGTCCAGGCGAGAATTTCCGGCATGGTTCTTTTGTTTTTGGCATGGGCGGTGATCCATTCGAGAACTTCCGTGTCGCTCTTGTTCAGTTGCTTTTTCAATTCTTCCGGATCAATGCCGGCAAATTCCAGAAACCGCTGGTCCAACGGGCAGGCGTAATGATACTCGCCGTTTTTGCCGGCCAGCGTGGCGCGGCCCTTGTCCAGGCAACGTGGCAGGATGGCGTAGCCGCCGAGGCGCACGCGTGGGCTGCGGGGCGGAAACTTCGTCAAATCAGGGGTGTGTAGTGACATAATTTATTATCTTAGTTGCGGTTGTGGTTACAGTTGCGCCGCGTCAACGGCGAGAGGCAAGGTGCCTTGAAAATGCTGAATTGCAAGTGGCGCGGGAAAAAATTATTTTAGGCAGGTGAAACACTCTGGAAAAGCGTCGGGTGCCGCGCTGAAACTTATTGGCCTGTCCGCCGTCGCTGTGCTGCTGCTGCTGGCGGCCGCGCTCATCGGCAAATTTCTCGGCACGCTGGTGCTGGGGCTGGCCGGCGTGATCGGAGCCGTATGGGTGCTGTTCGTCATCTTCACGTTCTACTTTTTCCGCGATCCCGATCCGATGCCGCCCAGCGGCCCGGGCCTGGTCCTCGCGCCCGGCCACGGCAAGGTGGACACAATTGACACCACCATCGAGGATGAATTCATGGGTGGCGAATGCCAGCGCATCTCCATTTTCCTGTCCGTCTTCGATGTGCATGTCCAAAACGCGCCGGTCACGGGACGAATCGCCTTTTTCAAACATTCACCCGGCCAGTATCTGAACGCCATGCGCGCGGACTGCGCGAAGTTCAACGAAAATGTTCTGATCGGCATCGAAGCGGTTGATCCGCGCGACACCAAGGTCGGTCTGCGCCTTATCGCCGGCCTGATTGCGCGCCGCATCGTGCCGTTCGTGGCGCAGAACGAACCCGTGCTGCGCGGCGAGCGCATCAGCCTGATCCAGTTCGGCTCGCGCGTGGATGTCTATCTGCCGAAGCATGCTAAAATTAAAGTTCATTTGGGTGACCGGGTGGTGGGCGGTGTGAGTGTTTTGGCGGCATTCGAATAAAGCAAATGGCTGAATCTCCTCAAACCAGTGCGCCGCCGGGCGAAGATGGGAAGCTGAAAATTTATTTTCTGCCGAACCTGTTCACGGCCGGCAACCTGTTTTGCGGTTTCGTGGCGCTGACCAAAATCGTCGAGGCTAAACTCACGCCGGACGAAGTGACTGGCATGGTCAATTGGATGCCCATCAAATTTGCGCTCGCGTGCATTCTGCTTGCGTGCATATTCGATTTGTTCGACGGCCGGGTGGCGCGGATGGGCGGACATGAAAGCCCGTTTGGCCGCGAGTTCGATTCGCTTGCCGACCTCGTTTCCTTCGGCGTTGCGCCCGCCTTTCTCGTTCATCGCGTCGTGCTGCATCACGCCCTTCCGGATGAATATGCCGAACTCGGCTGGTTCATCGCCTCAATTTATCTGATTTGTGGCGCGTTCCGGCTGGCGCGATTCAACTGCCTCTCGGCGATGAACGCGCCGGGTGCCGGCAAGGATTTTCTTGGTTTCCCGATCCCATCCGCCGCCGGCCTCGTGGCGTCGCTCACATTGTTCATCATCAAGTTGAACGAAAAGGAAAAGGACCTTGGTCACTGGGGCTATCTTCTGCCGGCCGTGCTGATTTTCTTGTCCGCCATGATGGTGAGCGAAGTGCGGTATCCCAGCTTCAAATCGCTGGGACTGCGCTCATCCACCACTTTTTTGAAATTGATCATCGCGGTGCTGTTTGTCGGCAGTCTGCTGATCCTGCGCGAGAAGATTTTATATTACGTCCTGCCGTTGTTCTTCACCGGCTACCTGCTTTACGGCTTCATCCGACCGCACATCTCGCGGGCGTGGCGGCGGGAAATCGAGGAAGAGGACGACGACGATTCGGAGGCGGCGAGCTGACATGGCTTACACGCATCCAGTGTTGCTGTCCGCGATTGCGGGTTATCTGTGCGGCTTGATTTTTTCCTCGATTCCGGTCGGCCCCATCAACCTGACCATTCTCAACGAGGGTTCCCAGCGCGGATTCCTTTGGGCAATCCTCATCGGTTTGGGTGCCTCGACGATGGAGACGATCTACTGCGCGTTTTCGTTCACCGGCTTCTCTTCGCTGTTTAATCATGGCGTGGTGCAGGCGTTCATGGAAGTGTTCAGCTTTGTCTTCATCCTGTTCATCGGTTTCAAATTTTTGCTGGCCAAAACGCTCAACATGCCGACCAAGCTGTCTTCCGCCTCGGAAAAGATCGAGACGCGCATTGAGCAGAAATTTCATCCACACTCGGCGTTCATGACCGGCTTTGTGCGCGTGCTCGGCAACCTCGGCGTGCTGCTGTTCTGGATCATCCTCGCGGCCAACCTGATGGCGCGCGAATGGGTGGATGGCGACTCGCTGGCCGCCAAGGCCGCCTGCGTGGGCGGCGTGGCGCTTGGCACAAACACCTGGTTTCTGGCCTTGAGCTTTGGCGTGTCGCGCGGCCACGGACGTTTCAGCGAAAAGACGCTGCTGCGCCTGCAACATTTTTCAGGCATCTGCCTCATCATTTTCGGTATCATCCAGGGTGCCAACATCGCATGGCACCTTGCCAAACATAATCGGTATCATCCCCAGTTCGAGGAGCGGGTGATGCCCGGCCGGACCAATAACTAATTTATGCTTAAAGCTGGAATCGTCGGATTGCCGAATGTCGGCAAATCAACACTGTTCAACGCCGTCACCCGCACTCGCAAAGCTGAGGCCGCGAACTATCCGTTCTGCACCATTGACCCGAATGTTGGCATCGTCACCGTGCCGGACGCGCGGCTCGCCGTGCTCAAGGACATCGCCAAGACCAGCGTCATCATCCCGGCGGCCATTGAGTTTGTGGACATTGCCGGCCTCGTCAAAGGCGCGTCACAGGGCGAAGGGCTGGGTAACAAATTTCTCACGCATATTCGCGAGGTGGACGC
>Ga0310811_10007817_pt1 | contig 13701 bp, 7 predicted proteins | sample YCmetagenome_FD_207642 | JGI IMG/M metagenome (GOLD analysis project Ga0310811, IMG submission 207642) | Soil microbial communities from experimental microcosm in Duke University, North Carolina, United States - YC | ecosystem: Engineered > Artificial ecosystem > Soil microcosm > Unclassified ... | reverse complement strand
GGTTTCCTTGTTGGTGCGCTCCAGCTCATCGAGCACGGTACCGAGGATCATCGCGCCGGTGGCGCCGAGCGGATGGCCGAGCGCGATCGCACCGCCGTTGACGTTGATCGTGGCGTTGTCGATGTCGAAAGCCTGGATGTAGCGCAGCACCACCGAGGCAAAGGCTTCGTTCAACTCGAACAGGTCGATGTCCGACTTCTTCATGCCGGAGCGCGCGAACAGCTTTTCGGTGACGTCGACGGGCCCGGTCAGCATCATCGCGGGCTCGGAACCGATATTCGTGAAGGCGCGGATTTTCGCCCGCGCCTTCAGCCCGTATTTCGCGCCCGCCTCCTTGCTGCCGAGCAGCACGGCGCCGGCGCCGTCGACGATGCCCGACGAATTGCCGGCGTGATGCACGTAATTGACGCGCTCCACCTCGGGATGCGACTGGATCGCCACACCGTCGAAGCCGCCCATCTGCGCCACCTGCTCGAACGACGGCTTGAGCGAAGCCAGCGACTGCATGGTCGTGGTCGGGCGCATGTGCTCATCCTTGGCGAGGATGGTGAGCCCGTTGACGTCCTTGACCGGCACCACCGACTTGCTGAAGCGGCCTTCGTCCCAGGCCTTGTCGGCGCGCTGCTGGCTCTGCACCGCGTAGGCGTCCACATCGTCGCGCGAGAAACCGTATTTGGTGGCGATGAGATCGGCCGAGATGCCCTGCGGCATGAAATAAGCGGGCACAGCGATCGAGGGATCCATCGGCCAGGCGCCGCCGGAGGCGCCGATGCCGACCCGGCTCATGGATTCGGCGCCGCCGCCGATCACGAGCTCATGCTGCCCGCTCATGATCTGGGCTGCCGCGAAATTCACGGCGTCCAGGCCCGAGGCGCAGAACCGGCTGATCTGCACACCCGGCACCTTCTCGCCGAGGCCCGCCTTCAGTGCCGCGAAACGGGCGATGTCGGAGCCGGCCTCGCCGACCGGATCGACCACGCCGAGCACGACGTCGTCGACGGAATCCTCCGGCAGGTTGTTGCGGTCCTTCAGCGCCTTCAGCGGCACGGTGGCGAGCGCGAGCGCAGTCACCTCGTGCAGCGAGCCGTCGGCCTTGCCGCGGCCGCGCGGGGTGCGAACGTGATCGTAGATATAGGCCTCAGACATGGCGATCTCCGTCGAATGATGATCATCATATATAGCGCGGTTGCATCGAACGTTAAACCGCTCAGAACGCGTCCGCCGCCAATTCCATCGTGGTTCCCGCGCCGGTCTGGATGCGCGCCAGGTGCAGCGCCGTCTCCGGCATCATTCGCTCCATGAAGAAGCGGCCGGTCACGAGCTTGGTTTTCAGATAGGCGGTCTCGCCGGAGGCCGCAATCTTGTCGAGCGTCACCTTGGCCATCTTCGCCCACATGTACCCGAGCGACACGAAGCCGAAGAGCTGCAGATAGTCGGTGGCGGCGGCGCCGGCATTGTCGGGCTTCATCATCGCGTTTTGCATCAGCCAGGTGGTAGCCTGCTGCAGATGGCCGAGGCCATTGGAGAGCGGCGCGATAAAGGGCTTCATCGCCTCGTCACCGCCGTGCTCCTTGGCAAAGGTGCCGACCTCGGTGAAGAACGCCATGATGGCGCGGCCGCCGTCACGCGGCAGCTTGCGGCCGACGAGGTCCAGCGCCTGGATGCCGTTGGCGCCTTCATAGATCATCGCGATGCGCGAATCGCGGACGAACTGCTCCATGCCTTGCTCGGCGATATAGCCGTGGCCGCCATACATCTGCTGGGCCGCGACAGCATTGGCAAAGCCGTTGTCGGTGAGGAAGCCTTTCAGCACCGGCGTCAGCAGGCCCATGTGATCATCGGCCTCCTGCCGATCCTTCGGGTCAGCCGAGCGATGCGCGACATCGCTCTTCAGCGCGGTCCACAGCACCAGGGCGCGCCCCGCCTCGTTGAAGGCGCGGATGGTAAGCAGCGTGCGGCGAACGTCGGGATGCACGATGATGGGATCGGCTGGCTTGTCCGGCGCCTTCGCTCCGGTCAGCGCGCGGCCTTGCAGGCGGTCGCGGGCGTAGGCGACCGCGTTCTGATAGGCGACCTCGGACTGCGCGAGACCCTGCACGGCGACGCCGAGGCGTGCTTCGTTCATCATCACGAACATGCCCTGCATGCCCTTGTTCTCTTCGCCGATCAGCCAGCCGGTGGCGTTGTCGTAGTTCATCACGCAGGTGGAATTGCCGTGAATGCCCATCTTGTGCTCGATCGAACCGCAGGTGACGCCGTTGCGTGCGCCCAGCGAGCCGTCGGCATTGACCAGCACCTTCGGCACCACGAACAGCGACACGCCCTTGATGCCTGATGGAGCACCTTCGATCCGCGCCAGCACGAGATGGATGATGTTGCCGGCGAGATCATGCTCACCGGCGGAGATGAAGATCTTGGTGCCCGTGATCCTGAAGCTGCCGTCGGCCTGTCGCACCGCCTTGGTGCGGAGCAGGCCCAAATCCGTGCCGCAATGCGGCTCGGTCAGGTTCATGGTGCCGGTCCATTCGCCGGCGATCATCTTCGGCACATAGGTCTTCTTCTGCTCATCCGTGCCGTGCACCAGCAGCGCTGCCGTCGCGCCCATGGTGAGCCCGCCATACATCGAGAAGGCCATGTTGGCGGAGATCTGGAATTCGTTGACGGCCTGCGAGAGCGTCACCGGCAGCCCCTGCCCGCCATATTCGGTCGGTGCGGAAAGACCGAGCCAGCCGCCTTCGGCGACCTGCTTGAACGCTTCCTTGAAACCCCTGGGCGTCGTGACGCTGCCGTCGTCATGCCGCGTGCAGCCTTCGAGATCGCCGACACGATTGAGCGGCTGAAGCACCTCTTCGGAAAGCTTGGCGGCTTCGCCGAGAATGGCCTCGCGGACATCGCTCGACGCATCGGAGAAACCGGGAAGATTGTCGTAACGATCGATCTGGAAGACGTCGTTGAGCAGGAAGCTCACATCCTCCACGGGGGCTTTGTAGATCGGCATGGGATGCTCCGGCAGGCAGGGGTGGGAATTGTCGGCGCCGCGCGACGGGTGACTGGCGGCGCATCATTCGTGAGATTCCCGACAAGGAGCTTAAACCTTTCGGGCTTGCAGGAAAGCGATTATCGCGGCCTTTCTCGTTCAGCAGGTTGTTTCCGTTAGACTGGCGCATCAGCTCTTCACCCATCAAACGATGCAGCAGATTGATCGCTTTCAGGGGGCGCACCATCACCTTGAAATGGGTGATCCGCCCGTCTGCATCGAAGGTGATGATGTCGACGCCGTTGATCCTGATGCCGTCGATCTCACGCTCGAACTCGAGCACCGCGCCGTTCTGGCTGCGCCATTCGCCGCGATAGACGAAACCGGAGCCGCCAAGGACCTTCTCCGCGCTCGCAAGATACTTAAATGTGATGTCGCGCCCGCGCTGCGGTGTGTGCACCACCGGGCTCTCGAACACCGCATCCGGGTGCAGCAGGTCCCAGAGCGCCTTGTGGTCGTGAGACTTCATGTAGGCGTACCATTGGGCGAGACCCTTCAGGGCCATCTCCTTGGTCATGGGACGTCTCCTCTTCGGCGGGATGCTCCGCACATATGCACATTGACGCATATGCGCCTATATGCATAAAGTCAAGCTAACCGGAGAAAGCATCATGGCGCTCGGTGACGCGATCCTCGCTTGCCTGACGGAACGGCCGATGACGGGCTATGAGCTCGCCAAGACCTTTGATGCCTCCATCGGCTTCTTCTGGAAGGCCGACCATCAGCAAATCTACCGCGAACTCTCGAAGCTGCGCGACCGCGGCCATGTCCAGGCCCGCGAGGTGGTGCAGTCCGGCAAGCCCAACAAGCTGGTCTATACGCTGACGGCGGAAGGCCGGGCCGCGTTCCGGCACTGGGCGGCGCGGCCGAGCGTTCCGGCCTCGATCAAGGACGACCTGTTGGTGCGGATGTACGCGCTCGACTGCGTCGACATCGAGCCGCTGCGCACCGACCTGATGGCACGGCTGGAGCATCACCGCGACCGCTACGAGCGCTATGAGCGGCTGTTCCACAAACGTTTTCCGCAAGGCGTCGCCGCGCCGGCCGATATGGGCAAGCTGCTCGGATTGAAAATCGGGATGCGCCATGAGCGCGCGGTGGCCGAATGGTGCGAAGAGGCGATCGAGGCCCTCGCCGCCCTGGCCGGCCGCGGCAATGTCGTGGCGCTCGAGGAGAGCAAAAGCGAAGCCGGTTAGGGGTGCGGAACCGGGCAAATTGCACTCCGATACCACGCGGTTCCATTTCCGCTAACTTTAAGGCCCGGCTCGGCAATTCCTTAACTCGTTATTTACCGTAAAGGGAAAAAGTCGGCGTCTGAGGCAGACGACCGGCGCGGAATTGGATTGTCTCTTTACAGGGACGCGCGGGGAAGGCTGCAGGCGCCGGGTGGGGGCGCCGGAGCGGAGCCGGACGAGATCATGAATTCGCGCGTATCGTGGAGTGTTGACGGCATCGATCCATCCGTCCGCGAAAGGGCAGAGGCCGCCGCCCGCCGTGCCGGAATGTCGCTGAACGACTGGCTCAATTCCACCCTCGGCGAATCCACGCCACCCAATTTCAAGAATCCTGCTGCCACCTCCTCGCCGGCCCGCGATGTCGCCGACATCCACCAGCGGCTCGATTCCATCACCCGCCAGATCGAGCGGATCTCGCAGCCGATGCCGCGCAATGACGCGACGCGCGAGCAAGGCGTCGCGCGCCAGCTCAACGACGCCATCTCCCGGCTCGATGCCCGGCTGTCGCAGATTTCCAATCCGCAGGCGCAGCGCCAGAACCAGAACAAGCAGCAGCGCCAGACCGAAGCCGTCGAGCGCGCCGCAAGCCAGATTTATGCCGCCCCAGTGCAAGCGCCGCAGGCCTATCAAGCGCCGCAGGCCTACCGCAACTCGCCGCCGCTGAACCCCGCTTCGCTCGATTTTGCCGTCGCCGAAATCGCCGCGCGTCAGAACGAGCTCGACGGCTCCTCGCCGCGCCCGATGCCGCCGCGCTCGGCGCCGCCGATCGCGCCCGCCATGGCGTCGGTTATGTCCCCGCCACCTCCCCCGGGACCGGATTTCTCGGCGCTGGAACGGCATCTGTTCAAGATCACGAGCCAGATCGAGGCGTTGCAGCGCCCCGACATCGAGAGCTCGATCACGGCGTTCCGGAGCGAGCTCAGTGAAATCCGCGCCGCCATCACCGAGGCGATGCCGCGCCGCGCGATCGATTCGATCGAGAACGAAATCCGCTCGCTGTCGCGCCGCATCGACGACAGTCGCCAGAGCGGCCTCGACGAGCGCGTGCTCGGCAATATCGAAAACGCGCTCAACGAAATCCGCGACGTGCTGCGCTCGCTGAAATCGGCCGAGCAGCTTGCCGGCTACGACGAGGCGATCCGCAATCTCGGCGCCAAGCTGGACATGATCCTGCACGCCAACAACGATCCCGGCACAGTGCAGCAGCTCGAAAGCGCGATATCGGCGCTTCGCAACATCGTCTCCAGCGTCGCCTCCAACGACGCCCTGATGCGGCTTTCCGATGACGTGCAGATGCTGTCGTCGAAGGTCGACCAGATTTCACGCGCCAGCGGCGCCAGCGATTCCTTTGCCGCGCTGGAGAGCCGCATCGCCGCGCTCACCTCCGCGCTCGAGAGCCGCGAGCGGCCGCAAACTTCCGACAATTCCGAGCAGATCGAAAGCGCGCTGCGCGCCCTGTCCGACCGCATCGACCGCATGCAGGTCGGCAATGACGGTGCTTCCGCCTTCGCACATCTGGAGCAGCGGGTTTCCTACCTGCTCGAGCGCCTCGAATCGTCGTCCGTCGAGCAGCGCTCCGGCAATCTGTCCCGCGTCGAGGACGGCCTGCAGGACATCCTGCGCCATCTCGAAAGCCAGCACGCGACGTTGTCCTCATTTGCCGACAGCCAGCAGGCGGCGGTCGCCTCCTTCGCCAATGGCCGGCAGCGTGCCGACGAGCCGCGCGATGACGCCCTGGTCGACCTCGTCAAGCGCGAGCTTTCCGACATCCGCTTCAGCCAGACCAAGACCGACCGCCAGACCCAGGATTCGCTCGAAGCCGTTCACTCCACGCTCGGCCATGTGGTCGATCGCCTCGCCATGATCGAGGGCGACCTGCGCTCCGTGCGCTCGGCGCCGGCACCGGTGGCCGCCGCGCCTGAGCCGCAAATGATGTCGTCGCGCGTCATCGCGGCGCCGCAGATCAAGCCGGAATTGCCGAACCCCGCCGCAAATCAGGCGCCGCATTTCGCCGCCGCGCCGCGTGATTTCCGCACCGCCGAGCCGGCCGCGGCTGCTTCCGCACCGCCGCCTGCGATCAGCGAGATTCTGGTGCCGACATCCGCGCCGCGTTCGGCGCTCGCGCCTGACTTGCCCCCCGACCACCCGCTCGAACCCGGCACGCGGCCGGGCGCGCGGGTCGCCTCGCCCAGCGAGCGCATCGCCGCTTCCGAAAACGCGATCAGCGAGATTCCATCGGCACCGAAAGAGCCGGTGTCATCGTCGAGCTTCATTGCCGCCGCCCGCCGCGCCGCCCAGGCTGCCGCTGCCGCCCAGCCCGCCAATGACAAGGGCAGCCGCGCCGCAAAGGCTGAGAAAGCCAAGGCCAAGGAAACTGCCAAGCAAGCTGCCCGGGAAGCCGCCAAAGCAAAGGATGGCGCTAAAGATGGCGCAAAGCCGTCCTCGCCCATCACCGGCAAGATCCGTTCACTCCTGGTTGGCGCCAGCGTAGTCGTGATCGTGCTCGGCACCTTCAAGCTCGCGATGAACCTGCTCGATGTCGGCGATCTCGCGCGCATTCCGGGTCTCGAAAAGTCGGCCGATCAGGCGCCGTCCTCTCCGCCCGCGGACAAAGCCAAGAGCCCGGAGCCGGATCAATCCGCGCCCGCACCGTCGCTGACCTCGCCGACCCCGATCGGCAAGCAATCGCTCAACAACGCCGCGCCTGACGCGGCGGCCACCGTCGCGATACCGCCGCTGCCGGCCCCCACCGCGCCGGCCGCCAGCGACGTCACGGGGTCGATCCCGTACGCCAACATTGCCGGCAACAACAACCGCAACGCGATGCTGCCGATCCCGCAGGGCGAGCAACTGCCGGGCCTGATCGGCGGGCCGAATTTGCGCTCAGCCGCGCTGAAGGGCGATCCGACCGCGGCCTATGAAGTCGGCGTGCGCTTTGCCGAAGGCAAGGGCGTGCCGCAGAACCTCGAAGAAGCCGCGAAGTGGTACGACCGCGCGGCCAAGGCCGGGATCATTCCGGCGGTGTTCCGCCTCGGCACGCTCTATGAAAAGGGCATGGGCGTGAAGAAGGACATCGAAACCGCCCGCCGCTACTACATGCAGGCCGCCGAACGCGGCAACGCCAAGGCGATGCATAACCTCGCCGTGCTGGACGCCGATGGCGGCGGCAAGGGCCCGGATTACAAGAGCGCGGCGCAGTGGTTCCGCAAGGCCGCCGATCGCGGCGTCGCCGACAGCCAGTTCAACCTCGGCATTCTCTATGCCCGCGGCATTGGCGTCGAACAGAACCTCGCCGAATCCTTCAAATGGTTCAGCCTCGCGGCGGCCCAGGGCGATACGGATGCGGGCCACAAGCGCGACGATCTCGCCAAGCGTCTCGATGCCCAGTCGCTCGCGGCGGCCAAGCTCGCGATCCAGACCTTCACCGCCGAGCCGCAACCCGACGACGCCATCAACGTCGCGGCGCCGCAAGGCGGATGGGACCCTGCCCCCGCCGCGGCCGCCAAGCCGGCAGCGAAGCCAGCCCTGACCAAGCGCGCTGCGCGTTAATTCTGCCTTTTACGCCTGACGTCTCTGGCCAGCGAAGCGCCGCAAATCATATCAGTGGTGCTCTGGAGGATTAGTCCTCGTCATTGCGAGCGCAGCGAAGCAATCCAGACTATCTCGGCTGAGACAGTCTGGATTGCTTCGTCGCTTCGCTCCTCGCAATGACGATACCTCAGCCCGGCTCAATCGCGGTCGCCACACCGGGCTTCAGCAGCTTCAGCCGCTTGCCGAACCCCAGCGCATCGAAACTCACCCGCAAATCCCTGGCATTCTGCCGGAAATGCGCCCAGCCATCGGTGTGCACGGGAACAATCACCGCATCGGCGAACGCGCGCGCGGTCTCGATGGTGTCATTGGTATCCATGGTGAGATGGAACGGCCCGCGCGTCTGCGCGGCGCCCGCGAACGGCAGCACCACGCCGCAATTGAAGCGCTTCGCCACCTCGGCGACACCGTCGAACCAGGTGGTGTCGCCGCTGACATAGACCGGCCGGCTACCCGGCTTGTTCGAGGCCACGACAAAGCCGATGACGTCGCCCGCCAACGGCTCGATGCCGGCCGGGCCATGCCGCGCCGGCGTCGCGGTGATGGTGAGCCTGGCCCCGCCCTTGGTGAGTTCGGTCGTGGCCCAGGGTGCAAACCCTTCGGCATGACCGCCGAGCCGCTTGGCGCCGGCTTCCGTCGTCAGCACACGCCTGGCCTTCGCAAGGAAGGCCTTGCCGGAATGATCGAGATTGTCCGAATGCTGATCGTGGCTCAGCAGCACCGCATCGATCTCGCCGATCGCTTCCGCTGTCATTGCCGGCCCTTCTAGCTTCTCCAGTTTCACATGCGGCAGTTGATAGCTGCCGGGCCCATCGAAGGTCGGATCGGTCAACAGACGGAAACCGTCGATTTCGATCAGCGCGGTCGGGCCGCCGATCAAGGTGATGGAGAGTGTCATGATGAACTCCGTGCGGGACGCGTGACGAGATAGATGCCGAGCGCGACCGGGAGAATGCCAAGGAGATCGCGGAAGGCGACCTGCTCGCCCAGTACCAGCCAGGCGAACAGCATGGCGAGCGGCGGCATCAGGAAATGATAGGCGCTCGCGGCGGTCGCGCCACACACTTTCAGGAGATGAAACCAGAGGAAGTAGGCGAGGATCGATCCGCCCAGCACCAGGAAGGCGAAAGCGAGGCCGAGCCGGAGGCTCGGCACGATCTCGCTCGCGTTCGCGAAAGTGAATGCGATCGGCGTCATCACGATGCCGGCGGCAAGATTCTGGATACCGTTGCCGATCCAGAGGCTGCCCTTGGGCGCGAACAGCTTGAACAGGACGGTGCCGGCGACGATGGAAGCGAGCGAGGCCAGGGTGAACAGGATACCGTGCAGGCTGTCCGTTCCGACCGACATGCGATGCCAGACAATGAAGGCAACGCCGGCGATGCCGAGCAGAAGCCCCACCATCTTGCGCCAGGTCAGCACCTCGCCGAGGAATAGCGCGGCCAGCGCCGCGGTGAAGACCGGATTGGCCGAGACGATCAGGCCGCCGAGGCCGGCCGAGACCGATTTCAGTCCGGTATAGCCGAGGCCGAGATAGAGCGCGTTGTTGGCGACCCCGAGGATCGCGAAGATCGCGATCTCGCGCCAGGACAGTTTCCACGCGTCGGCGCGGAAGGCGGAGGCGCCCAGAATCAGGATACCGGCCAGCGAAAAGCGGCCGGCGAGCAGGATCAGCGGCGGACAATCGGTGACGCCGATCTTGCCGGCGACGAAAGCAAAGCTCCAGAGCAGGCAGAACAACCCGATCTCGAGCGGCAGCCAGTTGAAGCGGGACCGTGGGGTGGAAACCGCGAGCGAGGGCGCGATGGACATGGAAATTCTCCCCTTCGGCCCTTGATCTAGGGCGCCACGTTGCTATTTGGAAATTAAATGATAAACTTATGATTAGTGGATTTCCGAATGGCTAGGGAAAGGACGAGGAAATGCTCGATCTGGAGCTTCTGAAGAGTTTCGTCTCCGTGGTCGATGCCGGCGGCTTCACCCGCGCCGGCGAGCGGGTCCACCGCACGCAATCGACGGTGAGCCAGCAGATTCGCAGGCTCGAGGAGGATCTCGGCCAGACGCTGCTCAACCGCAGCGGCAAGGACGTAACGCCGACCGAGCCCGGCGAACGACTGCTGTCCTATGCGCGCCGGCTGCTCGCGCTTGCGGAGGAAGCGCGCGACGTCGTCGGACAGCCCGGCCATGAGGGCGCGGTGCGGTTCGGCCTTCCGGAGGATTTCGCTGCCTACCGGCTCACACGATTGCTCGCGGCATTCTCGCGCTCACATCCAAGCCTGCGGCTCGACGTTCGCACCGACCAGAGCCTCTACCTGAAACGCGAGCTCGAGCGCGGCGAGCTCGACCTTGCGCTGCTCAAGCGCGACGCGGCCGAGAAGGGCGGCATCGCCTCCTGGCCGGAGCGCGTGCATTGGGTCACGAGCAAGAGCCATCCCTGCCATCACGGCAGCGGATCGGTGCCGTTGATCGGCTTTCCCGGCGGCTGTCTCTATCGCGCCCGCGCCATCCACGCACTGGAGAGCGCCGGCCGCGCCTGGCACATGGCCTATACGTCGTCGAGCCTCGCCGGCATCCAGGCGGCGGTGGCGGCCGGCATGGGCCTGAGCATTTTATCCGAGATGGCGATCCAGTCAGATCACCGCGTGCTCACGGCGAAGGAAGGCTTTTCCCCGATCGACAAGACCGAGCTCGCGCTCGTCGCCTCGCCCGACGCCAGCCCAGCGACCTTGCGGCTCGCCGACAAGCTCGCGGAGTATTGCGACAACGTGCAGGCGAAGGCGGCGTGATGCGCTGCTCACCCTCCCCTGGAGGGCCCTCCAGGGGAGGGTGCATAACGCTCAATAACACCTCGACGCGACGATGGAGTGCACGGTCCTGTCGCCGAGCACATGGGCCATGAAGGCCGGCGCACCGAAGATTTTGGTGAAGGCGATATCGCGGATGCTTAAGCCCCCGGTGTAGGCGCCGAACGACGGCATCACTATCCGCTCCTCGTCACAGGCAAAGCAGCGGCGTTCCACCGTGCGGCCGCGCGTCGGCACCCGCGCCTTCGGATGCAGGTGACCTGCGATCTCGCCGACGGCGCCGGTCGGTTCGTGACGGAAGGTGATCGGGCCGATCGCAGCTTCGGTCGCGACCACGCCGCCGAAATCCGACGGGATCGCCGGATCGTGGTTGCCTGATATCCAGATCCAGTCGCGCCGCGCCTGCATCGCAATCAGCGCGTCGCGATCTCTGGCGCAGAGGCGCGTATGCGCCTCGCGGTCGTGAAACGAATCGCCGAGCGCAATCACCCGGCGCGGATCATGCCGCGTGACCACGGCGGCGAGGCGGCCGAGGGTGGCCGCCGTGTCATAGGGTGGCAGCAGCACGCCGCGGGCGGCAAAGCTCGACCCTTTTTCCAGATGCAGGTCGGAGATGACGAGCAGGCTCTGCTCTTCCCAGAACAGTGCGCCGGAGAAATCGGCGAGCATCGCGATACCGGCGATGGTCATTTCCGAACCGCGCGCCGCCTGATTTTCCTTCGAAGCCTGCGCGCGCGCCGTCACGTCGTTATTCCCTATCCCGCCGCCTCTTTGACAAGCTCTGCGGCTGCTTCCGCCAGAAGCTCGTCGGATGCTTCGCCATAAACTGACTCGCGACCGATTTCCAGCATCACGGGAACGGCGAGCGGCGAAACATGGTCGAGTTCCCGATGGGTGATTCGGCCATGGATGCGCGAGAGCATACCACCGAGGCGCTTGAGGTCGAGCAGCCCGGTGGCAGCATCGGCGCGCGCGCCGCGCAGCAGCACATGGTCGGCTTGGTGCTTGCGCAGCACGTCGTAGATCAAATCGGTGGAGAACAGGACTTGCCGGCGCGACTTGTCCTCATCGGTGAAGCGACGCGCGATCAGGCCCGAGATCAGTGCGCAATTGCGGAAGGTACGCTTCATCAATGCGGATTCGGCAAGCCAGGCTTCGAGATCGTCGCCGAGCATGTCGGCTTCGAACAGTGCGTTGAGATCGAGCTGGCCATGGCGGATCATGAAGCACATGTCGCCAACGCCCCAGATCGCCAGCGCATATTCATTGGCGACGAAGCCGAGCGGCCGGGCGCGGGCACGCTCAAGTCTTCGCGTGAGCAGCATGCCGAGCGTCTGGTGCGCGAGCCGACCTTCGAAGGGATAGCACACGAAATAATGCTTGCCGCCGCGCGGAAAGGTCTCGACCAGGAGTTCGCGGAGCGCCGGCACACGGGAAAAATCCCGCTGCAACAGCAGCCAGTCGCGCACCTGCTCAGGCAACACGCCCCAGGCGCGCTTGTCGTCGAGCAATTTCCGCACGCGCTCGGCAAGATAGGTCGAGAGCGGAAACTTGCCGCCGGCATAGGCCGGGACCTTGGCGTCCTTGTCGTTGGCGCGCGAGACATAGACCTGGTCTTCGACCAGCGCCTCATAGCGCACCACCTCGCCGCCGAACACGAAGGTGTCGCCGACGACGAGGCCCTCGATGAAATATTCCTCGATTTCGCCGAGCATGCGCCCGCCGCGCGCGATCGCGCCAGTCGAGCCTGAACCGCCGGCGCGCGATCGCACCAGCTTCACCTTCAGCATCGGCTCCTCGACGATGGTTCCGACATTGAGGCGATAGCTCTGCCGCACCCTCGGATTGGCGACACGCCAGCGGACCTGCTTGTCCTGCTTGATGCGGGCGAAGCGCTCATAGGTCTTCAGCGCATAGCCGCCGGTCGCGACGAAATCGACGACATCGTCGAAATCGGCGCGCGTGAGATTTGCATACGGCGTGGCGGTCAGCACCTCGGCATAGAGCTCATCTGACAAAAACGGCTCGCCGCAGGCGCGGCCCAGCACGTGCTGCGCCAGCACGTCGAGCGCGCCGGTGCGAAGCGGCGGCGTGTCCTGCGCATTCTCGGCGATGGCATCGATCGCCACCGCACACTCCAGCACCTCGAACCGGTTGGCCGGCACCAGCACGGCGCGCGAGGCTTCGTCGATGCGGTGATTGGCGCGACCGATGCGTTGCAGCAGCCGCGACGAGCCCTTGGGCGCGCCGATATTGATGACGAGATCGACATCGCCCCAGTCAACGCCGAGATCGAGCGAGGAGGTACAGACCACGGCGCGCAGCCTGCCGGCGGACATCGCGTCCTCGACCTTTCGCCGCTGCGCGACATCGAGTGAGCCGTGATGCAACGCAATCGCCAGCGCATCGTCGTTCATGCGCCAGAGATCCTGGAACAGCATCTCGGCCTGGCTGCGGGTGTTGACGAAAACCAGCGTTGTCTTGTTCTGCTTGATCAGCTCGTAGATTTCACCGAGTGCATGGCGCGCGGTGTGGCCGGCCCAGGGCAGCCGTTCACGCGTATCCAGCATTTCCACGATCGGCGCCGCGGCGCCGCCAGCGATAACGATATCGGCGGACGCGCTTCTGCCTTGCGGCTGCGGCACCAGGAAGCGCGCGAGCTCTTCCGGCTCGGCAACGGTCGCCGACAGACCGATGCCGCGGAGATCAGGCGCAAGCTGCCACAGCCGCGCCAGCCCCAGCGAGAGCAGATCGCCGCGCTTGGAGGTGACCAGCGCGTGCAACTCGTCGAGCACAATTCGCTTGAGCGAAGAAAAGAGATAGGGCGCATCGTCGGAAGAGAGCAGCAGCGCGAGCTGCTCGGGCGTGGTCAGCAAGATATCAGGCGGATAGCGGCGCTGCCGCTGCCGGCGCGACACCGGCGTGTCGCCGGTGCGGGTCTCGACCTTGATCGGCAGTTTCATTTCGGCGATCGGCGTTTCCAGATTGCGCGCGATATCGACCGCGAGCGCTTTGAGAGGCGAGATGTAGAGCG
>Ga0310811_10007816_pt1 | contig 13702 bp, 11 predicted proteins | sample YCmetagenome_FD_207642 | JGI IMG/M metagenome (GOLD analysis project Ga0310811, IMG submission 207642) | Soil microbial communities from experimental microcosm in Duke University, North Carolina, United States - YC | ecosystem: Engineered > Artificial ecosystem > Soil microcosm > Unclassified ... | reverse complement strand
ATATGGATCTTCCTTTCCCCTCAACTGGTGCCACCACCGGTTGACGTCGTGGTGGAACGACCCGGTCCCGGTTATCCCCAGCCTGTATTGTTTTGAAATGTTCTCGACCTTTATTACAATGTTGCTCATCTCATTTCCATTAAACGGTATCCATGAAAGATTTCTCAACTTTATTGAACATCAGAACCCCGATCGCCACGCAGGCTACCGTCACACCGGTGCTGTAAAGAAGGGCCGCCGGATCGATACTGCCTTTTCCGAATAACGCGAAGCGAAAGGCTTCCACCACAGAGGTGAGCGGATTGATATCGATAAGCCAACGGTAGCTCTTGTTCTTAAGGAAAGAAAGCGGGTAGGCGATCGGCGTCGCGTACATCGCCAGTTGGATCGCGAAGGTAAGCAGGACGGCCATATCCCGGTACTTTGTGGTCATCGAGGAAACGATGATGCCGATGCCAAGGCCGAGCCCGGCCATCAGGACAACCAGCACCGGTATAAGGAGCCAATAAAAACTAATATGGATCGGGTGTCCTTTGAAGGCAAACCAGATCATGAAAACCAGTAACAATCCGAATTGGATCCCGAAGCGGACCATATTGGAGATGACGATGGACAACGGCACGATCAGGCGGGGAAAGTACACTTTTCCGAAGATCGCTGCATTGGTCACGAAAGTACTCGCCGTAAAGGTGATACAGGCCTGGAAATAGTTCCAGACCGTGATCCCGGACATGTAAAACAGCAGCGCAGGCTCGATCCCGTCCGTGGGAATATTGGCGATCCTTCCGAATACAAGCAGGAAGATCAGGGTGGTGAAGATCGGTTGTATCACATGCCAAAGCAACCCCAATATCGTTTGCCTGTACTGCGCGATAAAATCCCGCCGGACCAACAGCCAGAGCAGGTCGCGATACCGCCACACTTCGGACAGCTGGAGATCCAGCAGCCGGGCCTTTGGTCTGATGATCAACTCCCAATGTTCATTCGGCAAAGGTTCGGGCAGGACGGGAATGTTCTCGTTCTCTAAAATCACATTTTTCATTTGTTTGTTCTTGTCAAAAGTGTTTCGTTAAGATCACGGGAATAGTTTTTTCACGCTATTCCGCATTTTTTTGAACACGCTGACCCGCCGGCCACTCGGCTCCCGTTCGAAATATCCTCCGTCGTGGCCATAGCCATAAGAACCGTATCCATAGCCATAGCCTTCGTAGTAGCCGCCAAAGTACCCGGTCCTGAGCTTGACGTCGTTGAGCAGCAAGGATACCCGGGGTACGCGCTTTTCCCGGTAGAGCTCCTCGATCATGGTGAGCAGCTTGCGCGGCGTGTAACCGCGGCGGACGATATATAGCGTACAGTCGGCATATTGGCCCAGGTGTACCGCGTCACTGACAAGACCGATCGGGGCGGTGTCGAGGATGACCACGTCGAATTCCTGCTTCACGATCCTCATCAGGTCGTTGAGACGGGAATCGAGCAGCAGCTCGGCGGGATTGGGCGGAATGGGTCCGCAAGGGATGACGAAGAAATTATCGAAGCCTTCCACCGGCACCAGCATATCGTTCAGGTCGGCCATCCCGATGATGTAGTTGGTAATCCCCATTTTCCGCTTCAGATCGAGGGCCGAAAGGATCTTCGGCTTCCTGATATCGAATTCCATCACCACCGTACGCTTTCCGCTTAGCGCCATGACCGCGCCTATATTGGTGCTGATGAAGGATTTACCTTCACCGCTGAATGAAGAGGTGATCATGATCACGCTCTTGTCGCTTTTATTGAGAATGTATTGCAGGTTTGTCCGGATGATGCGGAACTGTTCGGCTATAAACCGGCGGCTATTGGCCGTCACCACGAGCGAACTGGAATCTTCCGAATGGGAGATCTCCCCAAGCATCGGCGCGCTCACGGTCTTTTCGATCTCAGCTTTACTGTTCACTTTGTCATTGAACATTTCGAATATGGCGATGATCGCCGCCGCAAGGACCAACCCCAGGGTTGTATAGCTGGTATAGATGGACTTATTGTTAGGGCTGATCGGCTTTCCGCTCCCGACTGCCTTCTCGAGGACCTTGATGTTGGAGACGGAGGACGCGGACGACATGGAGGTCTCCAGCTTTTTCTGAAGCAGGAAGGAATACAATTCTTCAAGCACTTTTTGCTGTCTTTCAATATCGATGCTCTTCATCGATTTAGCCGGCAGAGACTGCATGGTCGACATATATTGCCGCTGTCTCGCCTGCAGGTTATTTGCGGCGATCGTATAGGCCTGGCGGACATTCTCGAGCGTCTGGATAATATCCCGCCGTAACTTAGCCAGCGTCACTTCCATCGTTACGATCATGGGATTCTTTGCCGGCGTCGTTTTCACCGCGGCCTCCCGCTGGGTCTGAAGCGTGTTGTATTGAAGGACCATTTGCGCGAGTGAAGGTTCCTCGGTACCGAGGTTGTTGGGAACCAGCCTGTATTCATTCTCCGATTTCCGCATATAGTCGGTGAGCCATTTATTCACTTCGATGCGGACTTCCAGCTCCGCCTGTTTATTCAACTGGTCGGCAAGCTCGGATTGGTAGGTCTTGGATAGGTCTTTGAGATCGAGGGTCATGTTTTGTCCCATCAGATCGCTTATTCCGCGTTCAACACCCCCGAGGTCCTTTTTCAGGGCATCGAGTCTGTCGTCGATAAAGCGGAGGGTGATCACCGATACCCGGTTCTTGTCTTCGACGATAGTGCTGTCATAGACAGCCATCAGGGTGTTGAGGACATTCTTTGCGAGGTTGATATTCTCGGAGACCATCGAGAAGGTGACAATGGTCGCCATTTCATTCAGCTGGTTGACCTTCAATGAGGAGATAATATTCGATGCGGCATCGAATTCGGGTTGCCAGGAGACTACATAATCCCTGGCGGGAAACTCCTGCAGCAGCACGGAAAGATTGCGATCGATGACACAACGGGCAACCCCGTAGGAGAAGGGTTGGCCGAACTGGAAGACCGTTTTGCCTCCATTAATAAGGAATGTCTTGTCATTGAGGACATTGATGATCAGATTAAATTCGCGGGTGGGGTCGGTATTGGAAAGGATCCTCAGGCCGATCGGGGTGTCGCCATAGATAAGGGTCGACCGGATATTTCCTTTATTGTAATATTGATATTGCAGGTTCAGGTCCCTTACCACACGCTGCACAAGAGCGTGGGACTTCAGCACCTCTATTTCATTTGCAAGGTTGACGGTGGGGGCAAACATGAACATTTGGCCGATCTTGCCATTTTTGTCGACGTCACCGTTTTCACCCCGATCATTATTCACCAGCAAGGAGGACTGTGCCATATACGTAGGCGAGCTATAGCGGATCTTGAGGTACGCCATAACGACGAACAACACCAGTGTCAACAGGATAAGGGGAGCATATTTGAGATACCGGACGAGAAAATCCCGTATCGTCAACACCCCCTTCTGCGGCATCAGCACACCGTTCGCACCATTTCCATTGGTTTGTTCCAGCATGGGAATTGACATTATTTTTTAAAAATACTGTAAAGTAGCGCCGCCAGCGTAACAACGCTGGTTGCGATAGAGACATTTCGGAGTGTCGCCTGATCGGTAGCGACCGACTTCTTTTTGTTTTGCTCGACAACGACCAGGTCGTCCTGTTGAAGGTAAAAGAAGGGCGAAGCCATAATATCGGGTCTGGTTATGTCCAGCCGGCCAAAAATGCGCTTGCCGCTGTCCTCACGGATGATCAGGACATTATCCCGTCTTCCAAATATGGTGAGGTCACCTGCCAGGGAAATGGCCTCCAGGATATTGATCTTTTCATCGGGAATGGTGAATTCTCCCGGTTTGTTCAATTCACCCAACATTCGGAATTTATAGTTGAGGAACCGGACATTGCAATAGGGGTGATTAAGGTACTCCGCCAGGCGGCTATTAAACGTATCGGTCAACTGTCCCCTTGTAAGTCCGACAACATGGAGGACGCCAAGGTCGCGGAAGGTAATATTGCCTTTTTCATCGACGAGATAACCCGAAGGCGGGGCTCCGGTTCCGCCTCCGGATTTGGTTCCCCCTCCAGAGGAACCACCGCCGGCGCTGGATGGAGAAGTAGGTAGCTGCAAAGCTACTGAACCGCCCTGATTATAAAGCGCTGACGCGTCCGGATTGTCACTGAATACAACAATACTCAGCAGATCTCCAATCTTGATCTTGGGGTCGAAGGGCGGAATTACACTGTATTTAGTGGTATCGAAGCCCCCCTGCAGATAGACAAAGGGACGAGTCGTTCCGCAGGAAGAGAAGACAACCATTAAAACAATGGCCAACCCATACAATCGGGCATGGTTCTTTCCGGTCACCCTTTGAATGTTCATATTTGTATTTAGATTTTCCTTGTCATCGGACCCGTCGGAGATTTGACCTGTCCACGATCGCCACCAGGGAAAATTGGAGACTTTCGATCACGATCTGCACCCTTTTCCCCCGCACCTGGAGTATTCTGGCCTCCTTGTCCATTAATAGGCCGCTTTGTATCCTAACTTTTTCATTTGGATGGAGGTCAATCGGTTCCACCAGTACATTCGTATAATCGTTGAGGAATTTCTTTATCGCCCTTATTTCGCTGTCACGGATGACGGCAGGCCGACCCAGCCAGTACACAAAATTCGCTACCCCCGTCACCAACCGGACCGTCGCCATCTCTTCATCAGTCACTTTTACAAACAAATAGGATTTGAACAGGGGTTCTTCGACCCATTTTAGACGATCGCTCCATTTCTTCTGGACCCTGTTCAAAGGGCAATAAGTTTCCACGCCTTTTGCCAGGAGCAGACCGTATACCTTTTTTTCCCAGCGTGGACGGGTATATACTGCGTACCAGCGTCTTACGTTATTTGGCATGGCTTCGCCTCCTCAGTCCCATAAACTGATTTCAACTATATGATTATCAGATCAATATCCGTCTCCCGTCTATTCCTTATTACAGGAAAGGGTACAAGCCGGCATTTGGATGAAAAATACCACTTATACCCTTATACTTATTTAAATGATAAAAGACCCTAAACGTATTCTCCACAGGACGCTGCTATGTTTTAAAAGCTTGGATTCAAAATCAAAAAAGAACTTCCCTCCTTATCCCCCGGTCCCTGCACAAATATAAGAGATTTTAATGTTCGCTGACTTCAACTGTAAATTGAAAAAGAACAATTTAGGTCAAATCCGGCGATTGTTCCTTTTCCCTGGCGCTTCCACTTTTGCAAAAAGGATGCCCTACTTGTTTTCGCCGGCCAATTTTCCGATCCCCCAATAGAGCAGGCAGGCCAGCATGAAGAGCAGGCAAACGATGACGATGGAGAATTTCACTCTCGCCAGATCGTAGGCAATGGATACATCCCATTGAGAGATAGGGCCGCGGAGGGTGCGGGAGAGGGCGATGTTCTCCGTCACATCGCAGATCGTAGCTGCAACGATCAGCCAGGAAAATCCTCTTCCACCTTTGATCATGATCTCATTACCCGTGCAAATGGAGATGAATCTACAGCCGAGGCCGATAGCCAGGGTGTACAAGACCATGAAAAGGTAGGCAAGATACGTGCTTTTTACTCCCTGTTCGTATTTTCCGGTCAATTTCCAGCTGCCGATGATCGACTGGGCCCGGTCAGCCGTCTTTGCGATCTCGAACTGGACGATCTCGTCGGAGGTGAGGGGGGCCAGGTAATTTCTTACCCAGATCATATAGCCAATGGTAAGGAGGAAAAACAACCAAAATAATTGTCGCAGACGGCCAAACCGGATAGTCGCCGAAGGAGGTTCCATTATGCTGGTGATTGTTGCGCCCGTAAATTACTCTTTTTTTCCAAAAAACCCGTGCCCTAAGGCACGGGTTTGTGTTTATGCTTCCATGGCGGCCAGGACGTCCAGGATGGGTTCTTTCCAGCCTGCGACCAGGAAAACCTCGTCGTCGGCGATCTCGAGTGGCCGTGCTCCATAGCCCGCGAGGTCGAATAAATAGAGCTTTGCGTTGGGCGCGAGCTCGCTCCGGTATTGCCGCCAGGATTCTACGAGTGCGGCGCCCGAAGGCTGATTGAAGCCGCGGCTGCCCCAAAGGCGGCAGTCGGTGAAGACCAGGATCCGGTCGAACGCCTGTCTTCTGCGGAGCAGTTCCTGCAGGATCAGGTGGGCGTTGATGCCGTAGCCGGCTTCCCCTTCCTGGAACTGATCGGTGGCCAACAGCACGGGCCGGTCCTTTAGTTCCATCGGCTTCCAGTTGTTCCCGATGATGCCCGCTGTCACCGAATATCCTTTGTTCTTCCACAGCCAGGCGAGCAGGGGCGCAATATCGAAACGTAACGCCTTGCCGCCGGGGTGGACGGGGAGCTTCATGCTGTTGCTGACATCCATCGCAATAAGCGATCTGCCTTCGCTGCCCAGCCGGCTCCAACCGCTATGCAGCACGCCCGCTTCCAGCGCTTCCGCAAGCATCCCGGCGCCGCCCTGGTCCATGCGGCGGAGCTGCCGGTATACTTCCAGCAGGCGGAGCGGCGAGACGCCACTCCTGCGGACGGCCGCAGGGTTGCCGAGGTATTCGGCGGCGAGCTTCAGCACCTTGCCGCTGACGCCTGCGCAGAGCATGGGGCGAAGATTGTCCAACAGCGCGGTATACCCGATGCGGAAGGAGGAGATGCCTTCTTTCCATTTGTCCCGGAGCACGACCTGGCGTTGTTCGGGACTCTCATACAGCTGGTGATGAAGGGCATGCCATTCCTGCTCCCAACTACTGCGTACGGGGACCTTGTCCTGGAGGATCTTACTGAACAGGACTTTCCGCACCCGGTCGGCGCTTTTGGGTTCCAGGAAGCGGAGGGCTTCCTGCAAGGCGACTTGCGTCTTGCGGGAAATCCGGGAATAGGAAAACTCGTCGAGCCGGTTGAACAGCTGATCGAGCGGCCTGCGGATGACACGGCCGGGTTTTGCTCCCGGACCCGCGGCACGGGTGTAGAAGGACAGCCAGAGCGGAATATCGGCGGGTTGCCGGACTATCTCCTCCATCAGGCGGGCGACTTTCTCGTCCCTGCCATAGGCGGCAGCCAGCTCCGCCGTCAGCCACAATGCTGCATCGTGTGAATTCGCTTCTTTGTCGAGCCGGATCGCCATGCGGGCGACCCAATCGGGATCGGCCGCAAGGATGCCGGCGCGGACGTCCAGTCCGGTTTCGAACAGCGGCCTGGCCGGGTCGTCGGCGAACGAGACAGCCAGCAAGGCGCGGTAGAGGTCCTCGTGTGCCTGGAGATCAGGGGATCCGGCTTTGACAAAAGCGTAGCGACTGTCGGCGGAATGTCTGCTTCTAAGGCTAAAATTGAATTTCATGGCTCTTTCCCTCCTTTTTTCATTAAAAAACCCCGGTCGATGGTCGACCGGGGTTTAGCTTCTTGAGCACTGCAAGGCAGCGCCTATCGAATACCTGTCGGTCGATGGACAATACAATACCTAATATGTTTACAATTTGTGGTTCCCATACGAAAAAGCCCCGCGTTTCGGCGGGGCTTTTATATGCTGGCTTTTATTGTTCAAGTTACAGCACTTCATGCCCCGCGCAGGTACACACCTTAATCGGGTTATACCCGGAACTAAGTTGTGTATTTGCAGACTGTCGTAGCATATTGAGTGCGCGTTTTACTATGATGGACAAAAATAAAATTCTTTTTTTTCTTTTAAGCATTTTTTTTGCCATTGGGCAAAAAAAATTTTCGCGGGGCGATTTAAGCGCGATTTAAGATCAGCTTCTGGATCTTATTGTGGAGGTCTTCGGGGCGGAAGGGTTTGGGCACGACCTCCATGAACCCCTTCTTTATGAGGTCGACGCGCATATCTTCGTAGACGGCTGCGGTAAAGGCGATCGCCGGCACGGTTGGATGCACCTTCCGGATCTCGGCCAGCGCGGTGATGCCGTCCATCTCGGGCATTTCGAGGTCGATCAGCACGAGGTCGAAATTGCCGCGGCGGAACTTCTCGACGGCTTCGAGGCCATTAACAGCCTCATGTACCTCGATGCCCCATTTGGTGAGGAATTTCCGCGCCACGCGCATATTGACGATATTATCTTCTGCGATCAGCACCCGCAACTGGTTAAAAGCCGGGAGGTGTTTTACTTTCTGATCGTTGATGTACATTTTCGAGTTCTCGTTGATCTCGAGCTCGATCGTGAAATAGAAGGTGCTCCCCTTCCCCTCCTCGCTGCGTACCTGCAGGTCGCCGGAGAAAAGACTCACCAGCTTTTTACTGATCGCCAGGCCCAGCCCCGTGCCGCCGTATTTCCGGGTCGTATCGGTATCGGCCTGCGTAAAGCTATCGAACACCTCCTGTTGTTTATGCCCGGGGATGCCGATGCCGGTATCCTGCACCATGAACTGGATCGTGGATTTCTTGCTGGTGGAACTGATCTTTCTTGCGCCCAGCGTGATGCCGCCGATATGGGTGAACTTGATGGCGTTTGACAGCAGGTTGCTCAACACCTGGTTGAGCCTTGTTTCGTCGGTCAGGTATTCCGTTTCCAGGTTGTCGTCGATGTCGACCACGAACAACAGGCCCTTGCTTTGCGCCTGCGCCGAGAACTGCGTCTCGAGCTTGCGGAGGAAGGACCGCATATTGACGGGTACGTTCTCCAGCTCGAAGCGGCCGGACTCTATCTTGTTGAAATCGAGGATTTCGTTGATGAGCACCATCATGTGCTCGGAGGAGATCTTGAGGATCTCGAGATGGGAGACCTGCTCGGGCAGATATTGCTCCTGCAGCAGCAGGTTGGAGGCGCCGATGATGCCGTTCAGCGGGGTCCGCAGCTCATGGCTCATATTGGAGAGGAAGCGCGACTTGGCCTTCGACGCCGTTTCGGCCTTTTGCTTGGCCTTCATCAGCTCGAACTGCGTCATCTTGATCTCCGAGATGTCGAGGATGCTGATCTTCCAGAAATGCCGGTTATCATCAAAGAACGAGACTACATTTACGAATGCGAAGACGGTGTTGTCCTTTTGGGAGGTGAGGGCCAGCTCGCCCTGCCAGCTGTTGGCGCTGTCGCCGGCTGGCTTTTTCTCGATGCTGCGGAACAGCTGGATATGTTCTTTTGTAAAGAGGCTGTCCATGGGTGCGCCGACGATGTTCCGTTTGTCCTCGATCTCGAGCAGCTCGACCGCGCGGTTATTGCAATCGGTGATCACCAGCGCTTCGGCATCGAGAATAAAGACGCCGTCGAGGGAGGTGTTGTAGATGGTATCGACGAATTGTTTTTCCTTCATGATCGCCTCTTCGTTATTGCGGTTGATCTTTACGATCGCAAAGGAGAAAAAGGTGGTCAGCAGGAGGGAAAGACCCAGGTTGCTGTCATAGAGCCGGTCGAACATGCCGGCGATATGTACCTGGTAGTGGTTCTCCGCCGGGCATTGAAAATAGCAGAACAGCATGCAGGCGAGGGTGAGCGAGTAGGCAAAGATGAGCTCGCGGATGCTGCGGGTGAAGCTGATGATGAAGGTCATGATCAGGAAGTAGGGGAAGAAGAACAGGTATTCCCCGGCCCTGAGACCTTCCATATAGTTCATCACTGCGAGGTAGAAGTTGAGGTTCAGCACGGACAGGATCCGGGCCAGCTTGAACTGCCGCCGCAGGTTGAGGTGATAGGCTACGATAAAGAAATAGGCCGCCGTGAGATTGATCAGGGCGCTGATAAAAAGACCGAAACAGAAGTAGGAGATGACACAGACAAAATGCGCAATGAGGATGAGAAGGATAAACTGGTTGAACCGGATCGTCTTTTTCCTTTTGGCAGGACTATAGTCATCCCGAAGCCCGGAGTAGACTATGTCTTCATAGAAGGACGTAAATACCGATACGATTGGGTTGCTCACAGGATGTCGAATGATTTATGCGATTAAGGGTTTCTCGCTAAACCCCTATGCTGAACGTCCGGAGGCAATATTTTATTATAGGCCTCGTTATTTAGACGACCCCCACCATATGGAGAAGCCTTTATCCAATACTACTTTTACCTTTTGCGATGCTATCGACAGCAAGTATATAATCGATTTATATGCAGGTGATTATATCATGATAGAAGAGACCCTCAACGATGTTCTCCGCGAGTATGACGAATTTGTCAATAGAATTATCACCACTTACCATGAGAACGATATCGCCGGGTTGAAAAGCGCGGTGCATAAGGTCAAACCCTTATTCGGGTTTGTAGGTTTGACCGCGCAGCAGAACCAGTGCCTGCAGTTCGAGAACGGATGCCTGGCGATGTCTGTGGAGCAGCGGGCGGGTGCTTTTGCTGCGTTGGAGAAGATGTTGCTCGGGACGAAATCCATCATCGAGACCGAGGGCCGGCGGCTGGCGGAGTTCAACGCCGGGCAGATCTGACGGCAACGGTGAGGGCGGCCAGGCCTTCTGCCAGCTGTTCGCGCGTAGGCCAGCCGAAGCCCAGCCGCATATAGTGGCGTGGCATTTCGAACCAGTGACCGGGCCCGACATAGGTGCCGTGATCGGCCAGCAGGGTATGATAGAAGCGGTCGATATCTACGGTCTGCGGAGCCTTCAGCCGCGGAAAGCCGACACAGCCACCCCGGGGTTCCACCCATTCCCAATCTTGTTGTTGTTCCATCCAGTGTTTTACCTGCTCGAATTTTGCGCGGATATCCGCGGTGATGCGAGGGAAATGCCGGTCGCGGTGAAGGAGGAAGCGATAGGCCAGCTCTTCGTCGAGGATGGGGCCGCAGATATGCATCTGTTCTTTTGCTGCGAGGAAGGTCTCGTACAGCGATCGGTCGCGGCAGATGATCCAGCCGGTACGGAGACCGGGGAGGCCGTAGGTCTTTGAGAGGGATGAGACGCTGATGATCCTTGGCGAGTATTCTGCCGCCAGTTGAAGCTGGGGACCAAAGACCATATCGCGATAGGTTTCGTCAACCAATACAGTGAGACCATGGGTTTCGGCGATCTCGGCCAGCTGCTTTACCTGCGCTTCTTCGAGGCAGGCGCCGGTAGGGTTATGCGGGTGGGTAACCGAGATATAGCGGGTTTTGGCGGTGATCGCCTTTTTGATGGCGTCGGGATCGAGCGCCCATTTATTTTCGTATTGCAGATCGATAAAGTGGATCGTAGCGCCGATGGCGCGGGGGGTCTCGATATTGGTGGCGTAATTGGGGCGGACGACGATCAGCTCGTCGCCTTTTTCGAGGAGGCTGGTCGCGGTGATAAAAAGGGCGCCTGCGGCGCCGATGGTGATAAGGACGTCGGCGGGTGTAAGACCCCTGGAGCCCTTTACGATCTGTTCGCGCAGGCCTTCATGGCCTTCGTGCGACCCATAGCAGAGCAGGAGGCGGCCAAGATCGGCGCCTTTGGCGAAGTCGTCCAGGAAAGAGTCGGTGTAGCTGCTTTCGGAGAGGTTATTGCGGATCTTGTCATACCCCATTTGCTCGGGGGACTCGACTTCGATGGGCATTCGCGTGTATCGCATGAAAATTGTTTGTACTTTCAAGTTTATGAAAAATCCTCTACTTCTTGCGATTCTTTTGTTCTTTGCTGCTGCGTGGGCTTTGGCGCAGCCGTCTTCGGCTCAGGCCACGGCGGAAAAAGAAATTTTCTCCGCCATGAATGCCGCGACGGAGCAATGGAATAAGGGCGATCTCGACAGGTATATGTCCTTATACGATCCTTCGGCGACGATGATGCTCTCGTCCGGCCGCGTCGGCCTCGACAGCATCCGCGGGATGTATGTCAAATACTATTTCCCCGGCGGCCATCCCAAGCAGGAGCTTTCCTATGACACGTACCAGCTGACGCTGTTGGGAAAGGATTATGCGCTCCTTACGGGCCGGTTCATCCTCAAAGCCAACGACAAATACCCCGAGCGGAAGGGGATCTTCTCGCTGACGATGGTGCATCGAAAGGATGGATGGAAGATCCTCCACGATCATTCGGGTTAGAACAATCTCATCTGCTCCCCCGGGCGGCGGAACTGCGAGCAGTCCAGCTCCCAGCGTTCGGCGTTGAGGTTATATTTTTCTCCGTAGCGGGCATATTGCTGGGCTACGAGCTGGGCATAGTTGCCTTCACCCCGCATGCGGATGCCGAAGCGGGAGTCGTTGACCTTTCCGTCGTGGCTGGCTTCGATAAAGTGCCACACCTTGTCGGCGCGGTCTGGGAAGCATTTGTAGAGCCAGTCGTGGAAGATCAGCTTTATCGCGCCGTTGAGGCGGATGAAGGTATAGGCCGAGAAAGTGGCTCCGTTCTCCGAAGCGGCCTTCATGATCCTTTGCATCTCGTGCTCGTTGAGCCCGGGGATCATGGGGCCCAGCATGACGCCTGTGCGGACGCCGGCCTCGCTAAGCTCGCGGATGGTACGGAGACGCTGACGCGCCGTGGTGGTACGGGGTTCCATGAGCTGGCGGAGGTCTTCGTCGAGGGAGGTGATCGATACCAGCACCGACACGAGGTTCTTTGCAGCCAGGTCACGCAGGATGTCTTTGTCGCGCAGGATGCCTGCGTTCTTGGTGATGATGCCGACTGGCTGGTTGAATTCCCGGCACACCTCGATCAGCTGCCGGGTGATCCTGAACTTCCGTTCGGCGGGTTGGTAACAGTCGGTATTGCCGCTTAGGGAGATCGGGAGGCATTCCCATTTGGGATTCATCAGGAATTTGCGGAGCAGCTCCGGCGCGTTCTTCTTGACGATGATCTTCCGCTCGAAGTCGAGGCCGGCGCTATAACCCCAGTATTCATGCGCGTTGCGGGCATAGCAATAGGTGCAGCCATGTTCGCAGCCCTGGTAGGGGTTCATGCTATACCACATTCCTACGTCGGGGCTGTCGACCTTGTTGACCAGGCCTTTGGCGTGGTCTTCCAAATATTGGGTCTCGATGTTCGGTTCGACCCAGTCGTCGATGCCTTCGATATGTTCTTTTACCCGTTCGTTCTTGAGGAACCGGTTCTTTGGATTGAATTGGGCGCCGCGTCCTTTTAAATAGGATAGAGGAGCCTGCGGGTTTTCTGCTTCTTCTGGATTCATTCTCTTCATTTTTATTCGATGTGCCTTCGACCACCTGTGGCCGTCCTAGGCAAACAATTCACCTTGCCGGGTCGAGACAGGCAGATTTTGGAAGGTGAACCGTTCGGCGATCTGCCAGCCAACGGCTGCCTTGGCAGCCGTCCCATAATTGGTGACGTCGCCCTGCCGCCGCTTCAACAGCAGCATACTGTCTGCGATGAACTTGCCCGTAAAGCTCTTATTGGAATATTCCAGCCAGCCTTTCTCGTATTGCCAGGGCAGCAGCTTGCGGGCGATGAGCAGATTGGGCTCATCGAGGAAATGCGGCTTGTTCTCCTTGTCCAGCTTCATCAGCCGCTGCACGTCTTTGATCTCCGCGACCAGGCTGCGGACCGGCAGCTTGCTGGTGACGTTGATAAAGATGCTGTGGGTGGGCAGGCTGCCAAAGTCTTTGAGCTCGATCTTGAACGGACAATAGCCCATGGCGATCGTCCGGAAGCGCTGCAGGATGCGGTCTTCCATCAGGGCCAGCTGGGTGAACCGCACCAGCGTCACATGAGGTTTCCCCGTGAGGATGGGCGCCTGGTAGGCGTCCGAGAATGCGTTCCGCAGCCGGAGGATACGGTTTCGCAGCTCCTCATGCGGATTGAGGATCAGCTGGTATTCGTTGATGGCTAACT
>Ga0310811_10007815_pt1 | contig 13704 bp, 12 predicted proteins | sample YCmetagenome_FD_207642 | JGI IMG/M metagenome (GOLD analysis project Ga0310811, IMG submission 207642) | Soil microbial communities from experimental microcosm in Duke University, North Carolina, United States - YC | ecosystem: Engineered > Artificial ecosystem > Soil microcosm > Unclassified ... | reverse complement strand
TGCCCCAGCCGTACCGTTCGGCGAGCTCTATCGCCTCGCGGCAGCGCCGCTGGGTCTCGGCGAACGCATCGGCCTTCGGCGTGGCGGGGTCATGGAAGATATACGCGAACCCTAGCTGCGCGAGGCAGCCGACCTCGAGGTACGGCCGGCCGATCTCCCGGGCCAGGACGGCGCCCTCCCGGAGGTAGCGTTCGGCGTCTGGCCGCCCGAGCGTCCACGCCTCGGCGGTCCCCAGGTTCATCAGCGCCACCGCGCGCAGGTCGCTGCCGAGCGCGATGTCCTCGTTGGACTGCCCGGTCACCGGGGAGGCGAGGAACCCGGCCTGCTCGATAACGTCGGCCAGGTCACCGCGCCGCCTGGCCAGCGACAGCTTCAGCGACGCGACCGCCACCTGGAGGCGGCGCTGGCGATCCGGCGGCGTCGTCCGAACGTGCGCCTCGGCGGCCGCCAGGTGGGCGGCCGCCTCGTCTAGGTGCCCCTGGGCGAGGTCACCAAGCGCGCGCACCAGGGCCAGCTCGGGGTGATCCCTCCCCGGCGGGAAGGCCCGAACCAGCGCCTGCATGGTCTGCGCCTGCCCGTCGAGGGTCAGGCTGAACGAATAGTCGGCGAGCAGCCGGGCCGCATCAGCCCAGTCGCCCGCTGCCTGGGTGTGCGCGATAGCGTCCACCACGTAGCCATGCCGGATCAACCACTCAGCGGCCCGCCGGTGCAGTTCGGGTACCTTCCCGGGCATTGCCCGGCGCAACTCCAGTCGCAGGAGATCCGCGAACAGGTGGTGATAGCGGAACCACGCGCGCTCGGCGTCCAGTGATTCGACGAACGCGTTGGCATCCTCGAGGTCCAGCAAGATCCGTTCCGAGCCCGGCCGGCCGGTCAGCAGGTCGGCCAGCTCGCCGTTGACCCGGTCGAGCAGGGAGGTGCGCAGGAGCAGATCCTGGACGCCGGGCGGCTGGCGTTCGAGCATCTCGGCGAGCAGGTATTCCGCGACCGTGCGCTCGCTGCCGGAGAACTCGGTGACGAAGCGCTCCGGGTCAGGGTGACCGGCCAGGGAGATCACCGCGAGCCGCAGGCCCGCGGCCCACCCCTCGGTCCGCTGGAGCAGCAGCGCCGCCCCTTCTTCGGACAGCGCGATGCCTGAGGCATGAAGCAGCTCGCTGGTCTCGCGCTCGGAAAAGCGCAGATCCGACGCGCGGATCTCGGCCAGCTCGCCGGCCAGTCGCAGCTGATGCAGCCGTAGCCGCACATCGTGACGCGTGCTCAGAATCGCGTGCACGTGCAGGGGAAGATTCATCAGCAGCCGGGTGAGCTGAGCGAGGGCTTCTGGCGAGGTCAGCTCATGGAGATCGTCAATAACCAGCGTGACCCTGCTCCGGGTACCGGCGAGCTCCGATAGCACTCGGTCGACCATCGCCGACGGATTGAAGTCGGGTGTCGCTGCGAGCGGTTCCGCCTGGCCGGTCGTGGCCAAAGCGCGACGGACCGCGTCGAGCAGGGCAAGCCAGAACTGCTGGGCATCTTGCTGATCGCGCTGAACCCGCAGCACGGCGAGTCGGCGCGGCTGTCCCGGACGATCGGCCCAGGCGCGCAGCAGCGACGTCTTCCCGCTGCCCGCCGGGGCCGAGATGATCGTCACCTTCCGCGTCGCCGCGCGATCCAGGTTAGCGACAAGATCACCCCGGTTGATAAGCCGGGGAGCCGCTGGAGCCACCGTCAAGGGCCTGCCTTGATCTCTACGCCCGGCGCGTCGCTCATCGCGCTGTCTACCTCACCCATCTGATGAGCGTAACTCCCCGGCATATCACCGGAATCCGGTGACGACCTCTCACCGTCTTGGCGGTGAGCCTGGACACGTGGGCAGGCGCCAGATTCAGCGAGTCGAAGGAGGGAAACATGCCAAAGGCGGTCAGGTACGACAAGTTTGGCGGGATCGACGTGTTGCGGGTCGACGAGGTCGCCCGGCCGGTGCCTGGGGACGGACAGGTCCTCGTGCGGGTGAGGGCGGCCGGCATCAACCCCAGTGAGGCGGCCATCCGCGCGGGTGCGGTGGCGAATATCTTCCCGTCGACGTTCCCGTCCGGGCAGGGCAGCGACCTCGCCGGGGTCATCGAGGAGGTCGGGGCTGGGGTCGGCGGGTTCTCGCCCGGCGATGAAGTGATCGGGTTCTCGCAGAAGAGGGCCTCCCAGGCCGAGCTGGTCCTGGTCGAGGCCGGCGACCTCACGCGTAAACCGGAGAAGGTTTCATGGGAGGTGGCCGGCAGCCTGTACGTTGCCGGCGTGACCGCGTGGGGGGCGGTACACGCCGTCCAGCCTAAGGAGGGGGAGGCCGTCGTCATCTCCGGAGCCGCCGGGGGAGTCGGCTCGCTTGCCGTCCAGCTCGCGCGCCGTACCGGAGCCACGGTTATCGGCCTGGCGGGCGAGAGCAACCACGAGTGGCTGAAGAGCCACGGCGTGATCCCGGTCGCCTACGGCGACGGCGTCGCGAACCGGATCAGGGCCGCCGCGCCCGGCGGCGTGGACGCCTTCATCGACACCCACGGCGACGGGTACGTCGAACTGGCCCTTGCCCTCGGCGTCGCGGCCGAGCGGATCGACACCATCGTGGATTACGCGGCTGCCCAGCAGCACGGGGTCAAGACTGACGGTGGGGCAGAGGCCGGGCCGGGCGCCGAGGTGCTCGCCGAGCTGGCGGGCCTGGTCGCCGACGGGCAGCTTGAGGTGCCGATCGCGAACGTCTATCCCCTGACGCAGGTCCAAGAGGCCTACACCGAACTCGAACGCCGCCACACCCACGGCAAGATTGTGCTCAGGCCCTGACTGAACGTGAACGACAGGAGTTCGACATGAGTGAAGCGCTTGACTGGAACGCGCAGACGATCGCGGAATTCCGCGCGAACGATGGCAAGGTTGGCGGGACCTTCGAGGGCGCTCCGATGGTCCTGCTGCATCACCGAGGCCGCAAAAGCGGCCGGGAGCACGTCACGCCGGTGATGTACCTCCCGCACGACACCGAGCCTGACATCATCTACGTCTTCGCAACCAAGGCCGGAGCACCCACCAACCCTGACTGGTACTACAACGTGACCGCCGCCGGTAACGCCAGTGTCGAACGCGGAACCGAGGCATACACGGTGACCATCAGCGAGGTGACCGGCGCGGAACGCGACCGCATCTACTCGGAGCAAGCGCGGCGCTACCCGGGCTTTGCCGGGTACGAACGCCAAACCGCTGGAGTCCGCACCATTCCCGTGCTCGAACTTAAGCGGGCGTAGCCAGCGCCTGGGACAGATCGAGATGCTCCGCGTCAGCGCGGGGTGAGGACGTCGAACTCGTTGCCCTCCGAATCGGCAAGGACCGGCCGCGGCACGTCGCCCTGGCCCACGTCGGCGAGCGTCGCGCCGAAGCTCTGCAGGTGCGCGACCAGGTCCGCCTGATGGGCCGCCGAGGTGGTGGCGAAATCGACGTGCACGCGGTTCTTCACGGCACCACGGACAGGCGCAGGAACTGCTTGATGCCGAGCATGCGCATGCTGGCCCGCTCGAGCCGGCCGAATGCGGCCCGGACGTCCGGGTCCGCCTCCTCAGGGCTGACCAGCGCGGGCGCGGAGGCCTCGTAGTCGACGCCGTCCAGCCGCAGGGAGCAGCGCCCGGCCGCGAGCACGTTGCGCGACCAGTCAGACTGGTTGCCGAACGTGAGCGGGATCAGCACCCTGTCGCCGGCGCGACGGGCGCCGATTGGCGTCACGTATGTCCGGCCCGAGCGTCGGCCGATATGGGTGAGCTGCGCAGCCATGTGGAAGTGCGGCCGACCTGCGAGCCTGACGATCAGCGGGTTGAGGATTTTCGTCATCGGGCCCATGACGATCTTGACGAATCGCGATGGCGGCACTGCCTGCTCAGCGGCCCGGCCGGGCCGCGTGCTCCCAATAATGATTTTGAGATTCAGCATGTCTGTCCCTGACGTCCGGCACGGGAGCCGCCCGTGCGGCCTGACCGACCGCATCTGGCGGTGGCACCGGTAAGGACGAGACGGGTCGGCGGATAGTGACATCGCGTGGCCGGGCGACGACACGGCCGTTTCAGGCTTGTGCGGGCAGTTGCGCGGCCACGAAGTCGAGGAGGCGGGGATCGGCGATGACCTGGACCGCCTGGATCCGCTCGCCGTGCATGTTCAGCACCAGCACGGCGGTCAGCTTGCGGTCGACGAATCCCAGCAGCACCGGCTGGCCGGCGGCAGACAGTGAGACCAGCGTGGCGCCCTCTCCCCAGAACCGCACCAGGTTCCTGGCCACGCGTTCGGCGCCGGTGACCACGGGCTCGCGCCCGGTGGCCCCAGGGCCGAGCACAAGCTCGCCCCAGGCGTCGGGATCGAGTACCTCGAGCAGGTTGTCGATGTCGCCGGTGGCACACGCGGTGAGGAACTTCTCTGTTACCGCCCGGTGCTCGCTGGCGGCGACGTCCGAGCCCAGGCCCGCCTGGCCGGCGGCGACCTTCTGCCGGGCCCGCCGGGCGAGTTGCCGACAGGCCGGAGCGGACCGGCCAACCGTCTCGGCGATCGTGTCGAACGGCACGCTGAACACGTCATGGAGCACGAACACGACGCGCTCGGCCGGGCTGAGCCGCTGCAACATGACCAGCAGGGCGATCCGGACCCGGTCATCGAATGTGATCCGGTCCGCCGGGTCGGTGAGACCGGACCCGGGCGGCGCGATGAACTCGATTTCGGCCGCGTCATGGGCGCGCTCCCTGCGGGCCCGCGCTGACCTGATCTGGTCCAGGCACAGGCGGCTAGTGACCACGATGAGCCAGCCCCGGTAGTCCTCGATCTCGCCGAGATCGGCGCCTATCAGGCGCGAGAAGGCATCTTGGACCGCGTCTTCGGCAGCGCCGATGTCGCCGAGCATCCGGAACGCGAGGTCGACCAGGTACGACCGGTGCGCCTGGTACGCCTGGCTGATTGTCTCGTCCTGCTGCATGGCACCCCTCCCCGGTTACCTGGACGGCGTAGCCCGCCGGATTGTGACATCCGGCCGCAGTGGCCGGGCCGGCGTCACACCCGGAGTTCCTGCCTCGTCCTTTACCGGTGAGCGCCACCAACCGGACGTGGCAACGGCTTTCGAGGAGACACAATGACCCGCATACCAAGCCACACCATCGAGGACGCACCGGAGGCCTCACGGGACCTGCTCGCGGACATGGTGCCAGTCGGCCCGGAAGTCGGCGCTGTCGCCGACGGGCAAGGGTAGCGGCTGATATGGAACTGGTGCAGAGCCGGATCGTCACCGACGACGTCGAGCGCTTGGCCGCGTTCTACGCCAGGCTGGTCGGGGTGCCGGTGGCCCTGAACGAGTACTACGTCGAGGTGCATGCCGGTCCGATGTCGCTCGGGTTTTCTAGGCGCCGGTTTACCGAATACCACCGCTGCTGCCCCGCCGCGACTAAGGATGGCGCGCAGGACCGTAGGCCCGAGACCATTCTCGATTTCCTCGTCGAGGACGTCGACGCCGAATACGAGCGGGTCAAGGCCCTCGGCGTCGGGTGGGTCATGCCGCCGACAACGCAGCCCTGGGGGAACCGGAGCATGATCTTCCGCGATCCCGAGGGAAATCTGATCAACGTCTTCTCGCGCCCGGAGCGCCAGAGGTAACGCCCGCCCATCAAAACCCGCCGATCTGTTGCGGGAGAACATCGACGGCACCACCGGCGTATAGCGTCGGGTCAGGCAGTCTTGGCGGAACGGAGTAACCCGTGTTCGATGTCCTCATCGCGGGCGGCGATGTCTACGACGGCTCCGGCGCGGGTCCTGTGCCAGCCGACGTGGGCGTCCGCGGCGACCGGGTGGCGGCGGTCGGCCGCGGCCTACCGCGCGAGGCGAGGGCCGTTGTCGATGCGACGGGCAAGGCCGTGTGCCCTGGCTTCATCAATATTCTCAGCCACTCGAACCTGAGCATCCTGCACGACCCTCGCTCGCTCGGCGAGCTGACCCAGGGGGTCACGACCGAAGTGTTCGGCGAAGGCGTCTCGATGGGGCCGCTGACCCCGCGGCTGAAAGCCGACCTCGAGCACACCAGTCGGCACCTAGACGTCGAGGTGAGCTGGACCAGGCTGTCGGAATACCTCCGGTACGTCGAGCGGCACGGCACCTCGCAGAACGTCGCGTCGTTTATCGGCGCGAGCACGCTGCGCGCCGGTGCCGTCGGCTACGACGACCGCCCGGCCACATCCGCCGAGCTGGACCAGATGCGCGGGATCGCCGCCGAGGAGATGGCCGACGGCGCACTCGGCATCGCCTCGGCGTTGATCTACCCGCCCGGCAGCTACGCCGGCACCAGCGAACTCGCCTCGCTCTGCGAGGTCGCGGCCGCTTACGACGGCTGCTACGCCTCGCACGTCCGGGGCGAGCGGGAGGAGTTGCCCGCGGCCCTGGGCGAGTTCCTGCGGATCGTCCGCGATGCCGGGCTGCGCGGTGAGGTGTTCCACCTGAAGGCCATGGGGCGGCAGAACTGGCACCTGATGGACGGCGCGATCTCGCTCATCGAGGAGGCGCGGTCCGCCGGTCTGCCGGTGACCGCCGACGTCTACCCGTACACGGCCAGTTCCACCGGCCTGACCAGCATCATCCCCGACCGGTACCACGAAGGCGGCGCCGACGCCCTCTACGACCGGCTGGGCGACTCCAAGGTCCGGGCGGCGATTCGCGCGGACCTTTCCGCCTCCGGCCGCTGGGCGGACGTCTCGGAAGCGGAAAACGTGCTGATCCTCCGGGTCGCCGCTGAGGAGAACCGGAAATGGCAGGGCCGGACACTGGCCGCGGTCGCCGCCGCCCGCGGGACCGACCCGATCGAGACGGCGATGGACCTCATCGCGTCGGACCGTTTCCGGATCCAGGCAGCATTCTTTTCTATGTCCGAGGAGAACTTGCTGGCCGCGTTGCGCAGGCCGTGGGTGAGCATCAGCTCCGACGGCACCTCGATGGCGCCCGAGGGCGCGTTCCTCCGGGCGCCCACCCATCCCCGCGCGTACGGCAGCTTCGCCCGGGTCCTCGGGCACTACGCCCGGGACGAGAAGGTGCTGCCGCTCGCGGACGCGATCCACCGGATGAGCGGGCTGCCCGCCGCGACGCTCGGCCTGTCCGGCCGCGGCGTCCTCCGGGAGGGTGCGTACGCCGACATTGTCGTGTTCGACCCGGCGACGGTGGCGGACCGGGCGACGTTCAGCGACCCGCACCAGCTGTCGGCGGGGGTGAGCGAGGTCCTGGTCAACGGGAAGGTCACGGTCAGCGGTGGCGCGTTCACCGGGGAACTCGCCGGGCGCGCCCTCGCCGGGCCGGGAGCGCGGCGATAAGCGCGCTCCTGATCTAGCCTCCACGGCCCGGGCTGGTTAGCCCAGCCCGGCCGTGGGGACGTCGAAGGTGACGCCGGACGCCAAGGGCTGCACCTGGATGAGCTTGCCGTCCTGCCATTGGGTGATGTAGTAGGGCGTGCTCGCCGTGTGCGTGGAGCTGTTGAACTTGATCAGTCCGGCGGTGGTCTGCGCGTTGGTCTGCGAGATCGCGGTGTTGAGCTTGCCGGGATTCGTGCTGCCGGCACTGCTCAGTGCGTCGGTCAGCACCTCGGCGACCGCGTAGGCGACCGCCGCCGTGGCGTAGTTCGGGTTGCCCGCGTACTTCTTGCCGAGCGTGGGGGAGATGGCGGAAAGCTGTCCGGTCTGAGCCTGACTAGGGCTCCAGTAGCCTTCCGACAGCGTGCCCTGGGCGAGGCTGCCCAGCGACTGCCACCAAGAGTCGGCGTCCGACGCCTTGGCCAGGAATGCCGCCTTCGGGCGGAACCCGAGGGACGTCACCTGCTTCCACAGCGCGACGCCGTCGGCCTGGTTCATCTGCCCGGCAAGCAGCTGCGCCCCCTTGGCCTTGGCGTCAGCGATGAACGAGGAGAAGTCCGCCCCGCCGACGGGGAAGGTGTAGTCGCCGACCACGTCAAGGCCGTCGGCCTTGAGCGCGGCCTGGTACAGCGGCCGTTCCACCACGCTGTCCGGCTCGTCGTCGGTGAACAGCACGACCTTCTTGCTGCCCGGCACCGATGCCAGCGCTTTAGCGGTGTCGGCGGCCTGCTGCTGCTCGTCGTAGAAGAAGTCCCACGAGTATTTCCAGCCGGCCTTGTCGCTGCTCGCGAACGCCTCCACCGGCATAAGGGACGTCAGGAACGGGACCCGCAGCTGCTCGGCCACCAGCGCGGTAGGCGTGACGATCTGCGGGGTAGCGGACCCGAGCAGCGCGACCGCGTGGTCCTGCACGACCAGGTCGTGCGCCTGCGTGCTGGCCGTGCTGGGGTCGCTGCCGTTGTCGAGGACGACCAGGTTGATCTTTTCCTTGGCACCGCCTACGGTGATGCCGCCGGCCGCGTTCACGTTCGCGACTTCCTGCTTGTAGCCGGCCTCGAGCGGCGGGCCGAGCACCCCCAGGGAGCCGGTAAGCGACAGCGTGGCACCGATGACGATCGTTCCGCCCGAGCCCGCGGTGGCCCCGTCCGAGCTAGACGGCCTGGCGCCGCCACCGCCGCTGCAGGCGGCCACAGCCAGCGCCAGCGGCACGGCCAGCGCTAGCGTGGTCAGGATTCTCGGCCTTGTTCTCAACAAAGGGCTCCTTTGCTCGGGTATCCGCGCTGATCGGACCGGTTCGCGGCGCTCAGGCGCCGAACTGCGGCACTGGCGTCTCGGGCGGCGTGATGAACACGGACCGGGACGCTGTGTAGAAGTCGATGTTGACTTCGCCGGGAGTTGCGGTGAGCCAGTCCTGCGGGTTGTGGGAGTTCACCCAGGTGCTTGCCGATTCCATGGCTGGTGCCAGTCGGCGCGCCCGCTGCAGGTCAGCCGTCCAGATGTAGGCCGCAGTCAGGGGCATGACGAGGTTGGCGAGCGAGAGCGCTTCTTCTTCGGTCTCGAACGGCACGACGCGCACTACCGGTCCGCAGAGCTGTTCGGTGAAGATCCGCATCGACGGCGTCACGTCGGCGAGCACCGTCGCTGCGAGGTAGTTACCTTGCGATAGGCCGGCCGGCCGTCGCCCGCCCGCTGCCAGCCGTGCCCCTTCCCTGACCCCCAGCCGCACGCAGGAGATGAGCTTGTCGTACTGCTCGGCGTGCGGCAGCGCTCCTAGCTGAGTCGCCGGGTCCGCGGGGTCGCCGACCCGGATGCGGTCGGCCCGCTGGGCGAGGCGGCTGACGAGCGCATCGTAGACCGGGAACTCGGCCAGGATCGTCGAGGTGGCGGTGCGCCGCTGGCCGTTGAGCGCGAACGCGCCGAACAGCGCGCTGTCCGTCGCCTGATCCAGGTCGGCGTCTGCGAAGATGAGGCAGGGCGCGTTGCCGACGGGTGCTGCGCACACCTTCTTCTGGTGCGTGGCCGCATCGAGCATGACCTGCAGGCGTTCGTCGGCGTCCACGTCGAGCGACAGCCGCGCCACGCCCGGGTGGGCGATCAGCGCGTCCCGTGCCTGGGCGCCGGGGGCTCTGGGGTGGAGGGAGCCGTGCACGATGTTGAGCACGCCGTCGGGCAGGCCCGCCGCAGTCGTGATGTCCGCAAGCAGGGCGGCCGACAGCGGTGCTCGCTCGTCGGGCTTGAGCACGGCCGTGCAGCCTGCGGCCAGGGTCGGCGCGACCGCGCGCGCCTGAGCTAGGAACGGCGTCCACCGTGACGTGATCAACCCGGCGACGCCGGCCGGACCCGTCACCACGTCGCCGGGCTGGTCCGGGGCGGCGGGTGCCCAGGTCGCCTGCGCCGTGATCAGGTCCGCGGCGAGGCGGAAGATCTCGCCCGCCTGTACGGCCTGTTCCTGGGCCTGGGTGACCGGCAGGCCGGCGCCGAGCGCCTCGGCGGTGGCTATGTCACCGGCCCGCACGTCGATTGCATCGGCGATGTTGCGCAGGATACGCGCCCGCTCCGGTGCCGCCATCCCAGGCCACGGCCCCTTCTCGAGCGCTGCTTGGGCCGCAAGCACCGCCTGGTTGACGTCACCAGCGATACCGACCGCAACCTGCGCGTACTCCTCCCCGGTCGCCGGGGCGGCAACGCCGAACGTCTTCAAGAGCGCGCTGCGCACGTGCTGCCCGCCGATGAAGTGGTTGACGGTCTCCGGTGCCACGATGCCTCCATATCTTTCCGTTGCCGCGGGGCCGGCGGGAGGGAAATCCCTCCCGCCGGCCCCGCTGGCGTATCGCGAGTGGTGCTTACTTGGGCGGGAACTGCTGGGTCGCGCCGGGGCGCGGCGGCAGCGCCTGCTGCGCCGCCGTCTGCTGGGCGGCCAGGTTGGCCGCCGTGGTGGCCGGATTGAACTGGGTGCTGGTTGGGGCCGCCTTCCCCTGGCCGGGCTTCAGCGCTCCGGTGAAGTTGCTCATGGTCGCCCGCCGCCAGCGGCTGATGTTGGGGAAGGTGACCGGGCCCTTGCCCGACAGCCCGCCGCCCGCCGCGACGGCCTCGATGAGCTGCAGGCAGGAGGTGTGGTCAGAGACGTCGGAGAAGATCCGGCCGCCCACGGTCCAGGGGGAGATGACCCATGCCGGGACCCGGAAGCCGGCGCCGATGGGCAGGCCACCGCCGGGGGTGCCGGCCGGGGAGACCAGGTGGACGAACTCCTCGGGGTACTTGTTGGGGTCGGGGGTGGGCGGGACGACGTGGTCGAAGAACCCGTCGTTCTCGTCGTAGTTCAGGACGAAGACGGTGCTGTTCCACAGGTCCTCGTTGGCGGCCAGGGCCTCCAGCTTGGTGGCGAGGAACTGGGCGCCTGCGGCCGGGATAGCCGGCGGGTGCTCAGATGCGCCGGTCCCGATGAACGACACGTCGGCCAGCGTGCCGTTGGCGCAGTCCTCTTCGAACGCCAGCTGCGGGTTGCTCGCCGGCGTCGGGTTCAGCGGGTCGCCGATCCCGCCGGGGGTGCCGTTGCCGAACAGCGTGCTGACCGAGTTGATGGCGTTGAACAGGGCATCGGGCACGAGCCCCTGGGTTTGGAACTGCTTGAAGTAGTTACCGTCGGTGGGGCCGATCCAGCCACTGGCGTGGTACCACTTGACGCTGTACCCGGCGTTGAAGAGCGTCTCGTACGACGTTTCGAAGGTCAGGTCGTGCACACCGCCGGTTTCCAGCACCGGGCCGCCGGCCTTGCCCTGCGGGTCGTTGGTGCCCATCTCCCAGAAGAGCCGGTTGGGGTCCGTGGGGCCCATGACGGCGCAGTGGTAGTTGTCCGCCAGGGTGAATGCCTGGGCGAGTGCCCAGTGGAAGGGGATGTCTTCCTGGGTGTAGTAGCCCATCGTGAACGAGCCGTTCGCGTCGCCGTCGGAGGCGACGTGGGTGAGCAGCCACCCGTCCATCGCCCCCTGGTTCCAGGAAGCGTGCTGGTCGCGCCAGTCATGCGACAGCGACGGAACCCGCGCGGCACCGGTGGTGATGGTGGACATGTGCCACGGCTCGAGGTAGCCGTCGGGGTTGGACGGGTCGGGCTGCTGGAAGACCGGCCGGCCGTTAGGCAGCCGCATCGCGTGCGGGTCCTTGAAGCCCCGCGCACCCGGGAAGGTGCCGAAGTAGTGGTCGAAGCTGCGGTTCTCCTGCATGAGGAAGACCAGGTGCTTGACCTGGGACAGGTCGAACCGCTTGGGGACGAGGGTCGCCGCCTTCGCCAGGTTCTCCGGCAGGACGCCCGCCAGCCCGGCGGCGCCGGCCACGGCGGCCGCGCTGGCCACGAAGGTGCGGCGGTTCAGCCGCGGGCCGAACGAGGGCGTGCTGTTTTCAGTCATGCGTATCTCTTCTTCGTCTCGGGGCGGGCGGGTCAGGAAGCAGCCGGAGCGGTCGGGCCGGCCGCGCTGCCAGACTGGGCGAGGTTGGTAACCTCGGCGATCTTGCTGTTCTTGGTGTCGGCGATGTACAGCACGCCAGCGCTCTGGTCGACCGCCACTCCGTATGGGGTGTTCAGCTTCGACGCCGTCGGGGCCGCGTTGTTGGTCTCGCCGCCTGCCGCCGGGATGCCGCCGTTGGCGGAGGCGGAGTTCACGACGGTGGAGATGGTTCCGGTTGGGGTGACCTCGCGGATGGCGTTGTTGAAGGTGTCGGCGATGAACAGGTCACCGGCCCCGTCAAGCGCCACGCCTTGGGGGTCGTTGAGCTGCGCGCTGGTGGCGGGGCCGCCGTCGCCGGAGAATCCGCCCAGGCCGTTGTTGGCCTTGTCGGCGGCGAAGTTGCCCGCCACGGTGGTGATGATGCCGGTCTTGGCGTCCACCCGGCGAATCACGTTGTTGGACGAGTCGGCGATGTACAGGTTGCCCTGCGCGTCCACGGCCACGCCGGCCGGCTCGTTGAGCTGGGCGAACGCGCCCAGGCGGCCGTCGCCGGAATAGCCGGCGATGCCGTCGCCGGCGACGGCGGTGACTAGGCCGTGCGGGGAGACCTTGACGACCTTGTTGTTGTAGGTGTCGGCGATGAACACGTCACCCTGGGCGTCTACGGCCACGCCCTGGGAGTAGTCCAGCGAGCTGAGGGTGGCCGGGAAGCCGATCGGGCCCGCGAAGCCCAGGCCGGGGATGCCGGTGCCGGCGAACCGGTGGATGACCCCGTCCGGGGTGATTTCGCGGACCACGTTGTCGCCGCTGTCGGCGAGGAAGATGTCGCCCTTGGCGTCCACGGCGCTGCCGCCAGGGTGGTACAGGGTCGCGCTGGCCGCCTGGCCGCCGTCGCCGTGCTCGCCGAAGTCCGCCAGCGATCCGGCGACCGCGGTGGTGGTGGTGCCGCCCGCCAGCTTCGCGAACACGTTCGCACTGGTGTTGGACACATACACGGTGCCATTGGACGCGGACACGCCGCCCGGCAAGCGCAGGCCGCCGCCCGGTCCGGTCGCGGTGTAGGTCACGCTCGTGAGTACCGGTGGCGTCGCGGCGTTCGCGGCCATCACGCCGCTGGTCAGGCCGGCGGCCGCCAGGACGGCGGCCACGGCGGTCGCGCCGATTAGTCGCCGTCGTTGATAGAGTTTCTCGAATTCCAAGGCCACAGCTCTGTCTCTCCCAGGTAGCGGGTGTGCCTGGCCGCCGAGGTACCTCAGTAGCGAGGCATTGACAACCGTGGAGCATCCTGGGTCAAGGTGAACGCCCGGTAAGTGCTGCGGGAACGACACGAGCGCCTCATTGTGATTAATGCACAGTGATTAGCCCGCCAGGGACGTGCGTTACGTGGCCACCAGAGAAGGGGCGGTCGTCGTCAACGCCGTGAAGATTTCACTTAATGCATGGCTATTAAAACCGCGCCTCCAGGATCGGCAGCGGGCCGGAGGGAGGATTCCTCCCTCCGGCCCGGTAACTCCCGGCCCCTACTAGCCGAGGGCGAGGGCGAATATGTGCATGGCGGAGCCGCTAGTCGTGCTGTTGACGTTGGGCAGGACGACGGATTCGACCGTCTTGGACGGGTCGACCGCGACCGTGGTGGCGTAGATGAACATGTTGATGTTCTGCGAGCCGCTGGCGCTGTTGCGGTAGGGCATGGTGGCCACCGCGGTGTCCCCGTTGCCCGCGTTGTTGGCCCAGTCGTTGAACGAAACGGTCCCGGTCGAGGAGGTGCCATCGGTATAGAAGATGGCGATCGTGCCCTTCGAGGCGCCATTGCTCGAGGAGCCGAGCAGGCCGAGCGTGGTCTGTCCCGCCGTCCCGCTCAGGGTAATGATCTGTCCGGCGGCCAG
>Ga0310811_10007814_pt1 | contig 13705 bp, 12 predicted proteins | sample YCmetagenome_FD_207642 | JGI IMG/M metagenome (GOLD analysis project Ga0310811, IMG submission 207642) | Soil microbial communities from experimental microcosm in Duke University, North Carolina, United States - YC | ecosystem: Engineered > Artificial ecosystem > Soil microcosm > Unclassified ... | reverse complement strand
TTCATCCCGATGGCGAGCTTGGCGTGGCGCGCGCGGCAAAAGCCAAGGGCACCTTGCAGATTCTGTCCACCTCGACCTCGACGGGGGTTGAAGATGTGAACCAGGCGCTGGGCCGTCCGGTCTGGTACCAGCTTTACGCGCCGCCTTCCTGGGAGGCGTGCCAGAAAATCCTGGAGCGGGTGTCCAAGGCGGGTTGCAAGGTGGTGCTGCTGACGGTGGACAACACAACCGGGCGCAACAGCGAGACCTATCTGCGGACCCGGCCCAAGGATTTGCGCCAATGCGCGGCGTGTCATCAGGGTGACAATCCCGGCACCGCCGTCAGCGAGCGCCGGATGTATGACGGCATCGACATGACGGCGGGTACGCAGAATCCGGCGATGGACTGGGCGTTTCTGGATCGTTTGCGCAAAGCCTGGAAAGGCCAGTTGCTGATCAAGGGGATCGAGACGGGCGAGGACGCCAAGCTCGCTTTGGATCATGGGTTGGACGGCATCCTGGTCTCCAATCATGGCGGGCGTTCCACCGAAACCGGACGGGCGACCATCGAAGCCTTGCCGGAAGTCGTGGCGGCCGTGAATGGCCGCATTCCTGTGCTGCTGGATGGCGGCGTGCGCCGCGGTACCGATGTGTTCAAAGCCCTGGCGTTGGGGGCGAAGGCGGTCGGCATCGGCAGGCCGATGCTTTGGGGTTTGGGCGCTTTCGGACAGGCGGGGGTGGAGCGCGTCCTGACGATCCTTCAGGCCGAACTCAAATTGACCATGGGCAATTGCGGCACCCAAAGACTCGCCGACATCACACGATCCTATGTCGCGTCATCTCCCTGGCCGCTCAAATGACCGCGACCGCGCCATCTAAGAGGCTGATAAAGCGACGCTTTCCCCTTACTTGCACAAATAAGGGAAATGTCCGGCAAGATATTCTTGCCAATCCAGGTTTGCGTCTGCTTTTCACCCGAAGGCGGACGCGATTAATCTAAAAAGCGGAATTGCTCTCCTCGGTTGACCAGCACAATGGCAACTGTTTCGAGGGGGCCAGGTTTGAGGCCAGTATAGTGGGCGGGCACACCAATAGCGACTTGTCGACCCGAAGCCGTCACCTCCGCAGCTGGCTAATCCAGGCAAGTGTCGTTTTCATCGCATATTATCTCGCCGGCAAGCTCGGCCAGGCGAGCGCGGAAAGAAGCAGTAACCTTGGCCCGCTATGGCCTGCCTATGGGATCGCACTGGCTGCGTTGCTGCGGCTGGGAAATCGAATGATCCCGGTGGTGGCGGCCTCCGCCTTCCTGGTTGCATCCCAAAGTCCAGTGCCGATTGTCGCTGCCGCAGGGCAAGCGTTGAGTACGACATTCGCAGCTTTTTGCGGAAGTTATCTGCTGCGGCGTCTTTCCTTCGACTGCTCCTTCGCCCGCCTGCGAGATTCCGTTGCTTTCGTGACGGTGGGTGCGTTCCTGAGCCCGGTCATCAGCGCTTCTTTAGGGACGGCTGTCTTATATCTGGCTGGTATCGAACCTTATTCACACATCATGCGCGCCTGGCTCGTCTACTGGATGGGAGATGGTACCGGGGTCTTGCTGGCAACGCCCCTCGCACTGTCAGTGAGCAATTTCAGATCGCAAATTGGGCTGAAACGGTTGCCCGAATATGTTGCCCTAAATGTTCTATTGCTGCTCCCCTGTTTTGCGATTTTTGTAGACAGCGGGCTCACCGAGGTTGGCAGGGATAGCCTGACCTTTTCCGTGCTTCCCTTCATTATGTGGGCGGCAATCAGGTTCGGTGTGCTTGGTACTGCCTTGTCGACAATCCTCGTTGCGACAGTGGCGACGGTGGCCACGGCGCATGGCGAGGGACCATTTGCCCACAACGAGACTTTTACCAACGCAGCACTTCTGGATGTATTTTACGCAGTCCTTTCGGTGACCGGCATAATGCTGGCTGCCCTAATCGCAGAGCGTACACGCGCCGAAGAGCAACGAGACGAGCTTTTCCGGGCGCAGGCCGCATCCCAGGCGAGGGAAGAAGCCGAGAAGGATGCCGCCTTGCTTCGGGACAAGCTCGCCCACCTTGGTCGCGTGGACATGCTTAACGCGTTGAGCGGCACGCTGGCTCATGAAATCAACCAGCCGCTTGCCGCAATAAGACTCAACACGGAGACAGCGATATTCTTTTTGGCAAAGCAGCCTGTCCCGGTGGACGAGTTGGGCGCAGTGCTTGGCGACATTCGTGAAGACGGAAAGCGGGCCGGAGACGTGCTTAAACAGGCGCGCGCATTGCTCAAGAAGGAAGCAACATCACATCAAGATGTGGATCTCAATTCTGCGGTCCAGGATGTCGCCAGGCTTTTACAGTTCAGCGCTTCCAGAAAGGGCATCCAGTTGGACATTGTTCTTGGTTCGCCGGCAAAGCCAATATCGGGCGACCATGTTCAAATCCAGCAAGTCGTGATGAATTTGCTGATGAATGCCTGTGAGGCTGTCGAAAAGCGGGAACCCTCGTTGCGGCACGTCCGGCTGACTACGAGCTTTCCGGGACATGCGGCTATCGTGGCTGTTACCGACACGGGTCCCGAGATTTCGGAAGAGGCTATGGGGCATCTGTTTGAGCCCTTTTACACGACCAAGCAGGGCGGCATGGGGCTTGGGCTGGCCATATGCCGCAGCATTGTTCATGCGCATAAAGGTACGCTGACCGCGATCAGAAATCCCAATGGCGGGATCACCTTCAGTGCGGAATTCCCGCTCGCGGGGTCCGCCGCTTCCGAAAATATCGAAAGCGGTCAGCAAGTTCACATTAATTCATGATCTCTCCGCAACGCACCGAAGTGACAAGAATTGTTATGGGAAGCGGTGAAAAGGACGAACCCCTTCTTTCGGGACGGATTGTTTATATAGTCGATGATGATCCAAGTGTCAGAAATGCCCTCACGCGTTACCTAGCAGTTATGGGAATGGACGTGATGGGCTTCGACTCGGCTGAAGAATTTCTGGCTCAATTGGCCGGGCTTCCTGCGGGCTTGTTGATAGTGGACATGCAATTGCCCGGCATATGCGGCCTCCAGCTGATAAGAGAAATGGCTCGCGCCGGTATTCACTGGCCAACTGTGGTCATTAGTGGATCTCATGAAGGCCATGAAGACGAGGTGGCGCTTGAGGTAGGGCCCGATCGGTACCTTCGCAAACCGTTTGACGCAGAGGCTCTATTACGAGCTCTTCATTTTGCCGGCATCGAGGAATAGCCCGAGGGCGCACGGACCTTTCAGGAAAAGCACCGGGACGATTTGCCCGCGCCGGACGAAAATGCCGGACCTGACCAATTCCGCTCTGGCACCAATTCTTCTTTTGTCTGCCTGCGGTGTATAGTGTCTCGAAAATTCATATAGCGAGGAAATGGGATCAGATGCGTTCGATCAGCCTGGCTGCCGGGTTTGTATTTCTGTCTGTCATGGCCGCAGCGGCTCAGGTGCCGGCATCACCCTCCCATTTGAAGGTTCTGACCTCCGGCGGCTTCGCCGCACCCCTGGCCGAAATCCTTCCGGAATTCGAGAAAGCCAGCGGAATCTCCGTCGAGGTTGCGCGCGGGGCATCCCAGGGCCCGGGCCCGGATACCATCGGCGCCCAGCTTCGCCGCAATGTTCCTGCCGACATGGTGATCATGTCGCGCGAGGGCCTCAACGACCTTATCGCGGAAGGATTGATTGTTCCCCAGTCGGATAGGGACTTGGCCAGTACGCCGCTGGGCATGGCGGTTCGCGCGGGAGCACCGAAGCCGGACATCAGCACGCTGGATGCTTTCCGGCAAACATTGTTGGGCGCGAAATCGGTGACGTTTCCGGCCAGCACCAGCGGCATCTATCTCACCAAGACGGTGTTTCCGCGCCTGGGCATTGCAAGCGAGATGATGGCCAAGAGTTCGAATGCCGGCGTTGCGGCGGTGGCGCGCGGCGAAGCCGAGATCGCCATTCAGCCGCAAAGCGAGGTGCTGCATGCTGCCGGCACCGATTTTGCCGGTGTGCTGCCGGCACAGGTTCAATTCGTCTCGGTCTTTTCGGCGGCGGTGCCTGCTCGCTCGGGCAATGCCGCAGCGGCCCGGCAGCTCATCGAATTCCTCGCCTCCGGCAAGGCCGCCGGCGCCATGGGCCATAACGGGATGTCGCCCACAGGGGCTCGCTAAGCAGTTCGTTACGCCCGATTGAAGCGCGAATTCAGCTCTTCGATCACGCGCACCGCCCGTTCCGACTCCGCGCGGTTTACCGATTCATCGCTGTTGTTGTAGCCCTTCATGTCGCCATACTCGAGCGCGATCACCATGATGCCGTCGCTCTTGGACAGCATTTGGACATTGCGGTAGGTCATGGCGTAGTTGACTTCCGGCTGGGGGATCAGCCAGCCGGTCTGGCCCCGCACCGGCATCATGCTCTTGTCCTTCCACCAGTCGCGCGCCGCAAAGCCGGGGCAATTGATCACCACCTTTTCCTTCAGGGACGAAAGCTCGGACGGGCTGTGGAAATCGCGCATCTCGATCTTGCCGCCGGCGGCGAAGAACTCGCTGGTCAGCAGGTGGCCATATTCGGTGAAGTTGAAGAACAGCTGTGTGGTGCGGCTGGCATATTTCACCGGGAAGGGATTGTTATCGCCGGTCAGAGCTTCGGGCTTGGGCGTCAGGTCGTGGATGCGCTCTTCGTACCGGCCGAAGTCGGAACTCTGCGCCGGAAGGCCGGTCCAGGTCGGGGGCGGCAATGGCGGAAGGTTGGGATCAGGCGGCACAGGCTGGCCGAAAGGCATGTCGGAGAGCCTGTAATGGTCGGTAAAGGAAACCGGATTGCCGGCCCGGCCCAGATAGGGCCGCAGGTTCTTCCACGACATGCGCGCCATCTGTTCCCAGGTGTCGCCGAAATTCGCCGGCGCCTCCGCGGCCAGGCAGATGCGCGAATCCGGTGTCCAGCTGCCATTGGCGCGCACCGAACGCGTGCGCGGCAGCAGTTCGCGCGTGTAGATCGTGACCTGGGCGCCGGCCCGCTGGGCGGTGATGGCGGAGGTCAGCCCGATGATGCCGCAGCCGATCACCGCGATCTGTTTGGGACTGCGGGACATGGCTTTCTGCACAGCCATGTCGGCAGAGCCCCAGGACAAGGACCAGCCGCTGCCGCCATGGCCGTAATTATGCACCACCATCGCATCGCCGATCTGCTCGACACTCAGGTTGGGGCCCTTGGTGCGGAACGGCCGGATGCAGACCTTGATGTCGAACAGCCGGTCGGCATGGGCGCGCACCAGCGCCAGCGACGGCGCCTGGTCTGCGATAGGAACATTGGAAGCCGCCGTCACCGGGGCAGAGGGGGGCGTCGCGCGCGGGGTGGCGGCGCAACCGCCCAGTCCCGCAAGCCCGCCCAGCGCGAGCGAATTTTTCAGCAGATGCCGCCGGTCCATCATCCCATCCCCGTTCAGGCCTGTTGCGAATTAACGCCCAAAAGCCGCGATCTGGCAATCCGTACGATCTAGTGCGGGGCGTGAGGGTCGCGTTCACCCGCTGCAACGGGGACTGGTATGTCGTCGGTCGCGAGCGGGCAGGTGAAATAAGGCGAGCGCGCGCAGTTTGGGTTGTACGCGAAATTGAGGTCGATGGTGACGCGGGCAGGCGGAAAGCGGCCGAACTGACCGACATCCACATACCGCCCGGAGCCGTAGGCCCCCTTGCCGGTCAGCCCGTCGGTATAGAAGGCGGACATGTCCTTGATCTCGCCGGGCCTGTTACTCTCGGCATAGAAGGGCAGGGCGACCTTGTGGCCCTTGAGAAGGAAGGTGGCGTCCCCGGCATGATAGAACTCCTTGTCGGTGCCGCGAGAGGTGCGGAACACGCGTGGACGCAAGCCGGGATCGGCGGTGAATTGCGCCGTAACCCGGTAGGCCGCGTCATAGGGAAAATAGGAGACGCCGGTGAAATTCCGCGCAGCGGGCTGGTTCTGGTTGAAGACAAAGATGCGCCAGCCCGGAATGCCGGCTCCCACCTGCGTCGGCTGGCCCACCACATCCATATCCTTGCCGAGCGAAAACCCGCTCTGGATGGAAGCGGAATCGATCGTCTTCCCGTTTCTGGTGACGGTGAGCTTTTTGTTTTTGAGTGAAACCTGGAGAATGGCGGACGCGCCGCCATTTTTCATCCAACGCCAACCCGCCGGCTGATCCGGACGGCCCTGCAGGCTCGCGGCCTCGCCTTCACCCAGATAGACCGCATCCTGGATCTTCAGCATCGCATGCGGAACCTGCGAATAATGGCGGTTCTGTTCGGCGATCTCCTTTTTCCATGTTTCTTCAGGTGTCTGCGCCGGGGCCGTTGCCGTTCCCAGCAGCAGGGCCAGAGCGGCAATGACTTGGGTTCTCGGTTTCATTTCGGAAGTTGCCCGTTGCATCGCATTTTTAAACTCACGGCGGCTGCAGAGTGAACTTCTGGACCGACTTTCCGTTGCTGGGCGCAGGGCGCGGCGCGGCGCCGCCGACATCGCCGGTATAGTAGTTGCCATTGGAATCCAGTGCCGCCTGATGCACCGAGAACAGGTATCCGGCGCCGAAGCTTGCCACTTCGACACCGTCCTTGCGGCGCAGGATCCAGATTCGCTGGTTTATGCCGTCTCCCACCAGCAGGTATTTCTGCTGTGGATCGTGCGAGAAAGTGAGTGTCCAGACCGAGCCGTTATTCACGGTCTCGCGATGCACCAGGAATTCCCGGACGAACTTGCCCTCTTTGGTGAAGACCTGGATCCGGTCATTGCGCCGGTCGCAGACATAGACATGGCTGTCTTTGGACAGGCGCACGCAATGCACCGGTGTGCGGAACTGCTTTTCGGGCGGCTCGCCGGGTACATAATCCGGCCCTTCGCGCACATAGCGTCCCAGCGTGGAAGCAGCTTCGCCGGTCGGCTCGGGCGGATTGGCGACTTCGCCCAGGCCGATGCCATAGGCGCCCCAGCCGCGCTTGAAATTTCCGGTTTCGGAATCGTAGACCACGATGCGGCTGTTGAGATAGCCGTCGGAAATATAGACCTCGCGCGCGACGCTATCGACTTCGATGCCCGCCGGTTCGCCCAGTATGGTGGTGTCCGCATTGTTGCGCGGCGCGCTGCTGGGATAGCCGATCTCCAGAAGCTGGCGCCCATCGCCGGTGAATTTCAGCACCTGGCGGTCGCCGGGCGCGTTGCCGCCGATCCAGACATTGCCGGCATCGTCCACCCAGAGCCCGTGTTCGGACTTTGGCCAATGCGGAACAAATCCCTGGCCGCCCCAGGATTTGAGGATATTGCCCTCTGTATCGAACACCAGCACGGCCGGCATGCGGTCGGCGGGCGCCAAATCATGCTTCACGCCCTTTTCGTCCACGGCATAGGGCAGGGCGCGCTGCAAGACCCAGATGCGGTCCTGGCGGTCGATGGCCAGCCCGCCGATCTGGCCTATGACCCAATGATTGGGAAAGGGCTTGGGCCAGGAGGAGTCGTTTGTGTAGCGGGGAACATCCTTGTCGCTTTCGGCTGCATGAAGGGCAGGCGCCAAAACGAGCAGGAGGCTGACAGCCAGAAATCCGAACCGGACTCGTTCCTTAGGCAACATGGCTGTGCCCCCAATCTTGCTCTGGACCATTAAAGCACGAACTGCCTGGCGGGAGATACGGCGGGAGCGACCGGGACTATCAAACCCGGCTAGTCCGCGGCCCCGTCATCGTGCGATTCAGGGCCGCTGAGCTCCCGGGCGCGCCCCAGATCGGCCTTGAGTCTGGCAGCGACAGCCATAGCGATAGCCTGCGCGGCGCGCGGGTCGGGATGCAGGTCGTCCTTCAAGTGCCAGCCTGGATCGAGCTTGACCCGCACATAGTCTATGCCGGGCTTCTCGAGAATTCGCCACCGCAGCATGCGTTCGACTGGGGTCTCAGGACCATATTGCGCATCCACGACAAGGGATATTGCGCCATACCGCCGGGCCAGGGCGGCCGTTGCAATCAACTGCGCGCGGGTTGCCTGAATGCCTTGCTCGATTTCCGCTTCGCCATGATAGGGCGCCAGAAACCGGAAGAGTGAGGTGAGCCACAGCCGGTGCACCGCGGGCCTCCAGGTCAATCCAGGTCCCAGGTGCGGCCGGTCGTCACCAAGATTGCGTGCGACGAGTGAGGGCATGAAAAGGGAAACAAGTGCGAGCGGCCGGTGAAAGCGCGGCAACTCCGACTGCGCGCGCAGATAGGCCTGGTCGTTGGCATAGCCGAACACGGCAATGGTGGCGCTCTGCATGTTCAGGGCGGCGCTCACTTGTGCCGGTATGGTCTCCTCCCAGTTAAGGCCGTATCCGGCGATGATGGATTCGCCGGTGAAAACGACGGATGGCAAATTGACGTCGACGGGTTTTTGACGGCTGGGCACACGATAGCCAAGGCGGTCAATCGAATAGGCGATCTCGCGTCCGCCGACGGTTATCCTGCCGTCATGTGCCGGCGTGAAAACCCAGCCCAGCCGCGGATCTGGCTGGCGGATTGGTTCCTCGCCGGGTTGGGTCTCGGCGGCCGCATAGGCGAATTTGTGGCCCATGGTCCATTCGGTCGCGGCGAGCGCCAGCCCGATGGCAAGCATGATGCGCAGCAGCCCGGCGGCGATTTCGCCCACCGACATCCGGCTTGTCACGCGGCCAACGACAGGCCGGACAAGAAAGACAAGGATGATCCCGATCGCCCCGGCCGCAAGACGGGCTATCCATTCGCTCATCACATATTTTTCATGCGAGAAAAAATACCGCGGCAGGAAATGCCGGTCCCACCAGTCCTGGTCCGCCAACAAGGCGAAAGCCAGGAACAGGATACCCGCCGCCGCGATCGCCATCTCGAACCCGGCGCTCAGATAGGTCGAAGGCGGTTTCCCGCTGCTGCGTTTCATGGGCGCCGGCCTACCGTCACGAACAATCCACCCTCATGCCCCAGCGTCGCCATCCAGCCGATCTGGGACAGCCAGGCCTCAAGCGGCCAATAATCCTCGTCCGCCGCGAACAGATTCTCGGTTTTCTCGCCCATCAGCAGGCTGGGATAGGTCCTCAAATATTCGATGCCGTTTTCCGCGAACCAGCCGCGTACTTCTGCGGCGGTATGACGATGCTCTTCGGGGTGGCGGTACTGGTCGCGGAGCCAGGCTTCCCGCCGCGCAGGCTCACTCTTTCGGTCGCGCAGGACAGGATCGAGCGGAACCCAGCGATACCCGGACAGCCGCGCAACCATGCGCCGCAATCTGAGCGGCACGCGCGCAAAGGCGTTGTACAGCCCGATCACGATCATGCCGCCCGGGCGCAGAAGCGGCAGGATCGCTTCAAAGGACTGCCGCGGATCGCGTGTGTGATGCAGCACACCGGAGGCATAAACCACATCGAATGCGCCGGGTCGCAGTCCCGGATTATGGAGGTCGGTTTCCACGAATTGGACGCCGGTCACACCGAACCGCCTGGCAGCGTCGGCACCGAGCTGCAACGATGCGCGGGTGACGTCGGCCCCGACCACCAGCCGGTCTGCGCTGGCAAGAAACAGACACATTTGTCCGGTGCCGCATCCGATCTCCAGGATTCGTGCATCCGTGGGGATCGCCGCGTCCAGCAGGCGCGCGAATTCGCTGCGCTCCGCGCGCGCCCGCAACGCTTCCAGGCTGTCGCGGGGGCGATAGCCGGGAAAGGGCGCCTCTTCATAAAATTCACGCACGCGGTCGGTGCAACCGTCGCCCGGCAGGCGCTCGGGCAGACGCAAGTCCGGAATTTCGCCCTTGATTCCGTATCGGGTGCCGCAATCCACGCAGCACCACTCTCGGTCAAGCGCGCCCTGACAGACGGGACAGGCCAGCAGCTCCAGCAACATTCTCAAAAGATGGAATAGATGAAGGGAGCCAGTGCCTCCACGCCTGCCGCCAAGGCAAGCAGCAGGCCTGTCAGGCAAAGAAAGACGGCAAGCGGCAGCTGCCATCGCTTGGACGCGTCGCTGCGCCACATGCCTGTTGCGAGATCGCTTATCGAGCCGGCGGCGCTGCCCAGGATGATGAGACCGCGCTGCGTTTTACTCCGTTTCTTGATCATGCGGCTTTCTCCAGAGCTTTTTTGGTGACCCTTGCCTGGCCCGCCACCAGCACGTCGATCCCGCTGCGGCGGAAGGTCAGATAGCCTTCGATTGCCCGGTTCACGATCGGCTCGCCGGCCAGGTTGAAGGATGTATTGAGCAGGATGGGGATGCCGCTCAGCCGGCCATAGGCTTTCAGCAGCGCGTAAAGCCGCGGCGCCATGCCGGGCTCAAGCGCCTGGACACGCGCCGTTCCGTCCACATGGGTGATGGCTGCCAGTCTTTCGCGCCACTCAGGGCGCACCGGGAAAACGCCGGACATGAATCTGGCCAGCCGCTTGCCGCCGGGCGGCAATTCAAAATAGCGGTCGGCATCTTCGATTGCCACGACGGGCGCGAAGGGCCGGAATTCTTCGCGATGCTTGATGTCGCGGTTGAGGCGATCGCGCATCTGGACGGTATGGGGCGCCGCCAGGATGCTGCGGTGGCCGAGCGCGCGGGGCCCGAGCTCAAGCGCGCCATCCATCCAGCCCACGATACGGCCCTGGACCAGGTCCTGCGCCACACTCGCGATCAGGGATGGATCGTCGAGCTCCTCGACACCAAGACGGTCTTCCCGCGCCAGGCGGGCGAGCTCGCCACTCTCCACCGATGGACCCCAGAACGGATGGTCCGGAAATTCGCGGTCCGGCCGGCCGAAATGGATGCGGTCGGCGTAAAGCGCCGCACCCAGGGCACAACCGGCGTCTCCGGGCGCGGGGGGGACGAAAATGCGTTCGAAACCGGATTCCTGGAGAATGCGGTGATTGGCCACGCCGTTGAGGGCCACACCGCCGCCCAGGCAAAGATCGGGCAGGCCGGTCTCTTTGCGCAGCGCTCGGGCGGTTTCCACCAGTATGTCTTCCAGGACCCGCTGCACGCTTGCCGCGCAGTCGGCGAAACGCTGTCCGTCCGTGGTTGAGAGGTCGATCGGGTCCAGCGGGTCGCGCGGCGGTCCGAACAGATCGACGAACTTGGCGGAAAAGGACCGCTTGGCCGTGGTGTGAAAGTCGAAATAGTCGAGGTCGAGCCGGAATGCGCCGTCTTTTGTCCGCGGCACGATCTTGCGGACCGCATCGGCCATGGTGGGGCGGCCATAGCTTGCCAGGCCCATCACCTTGTACTCGCCTTCATTCACCGGAAAGCCGAGATAGGCGGTGAAGGTCGAATAGAGCATCCCCAGCGAATGCGGAAAGCGGATTTCCCGGAACAGCGAGATCGCCGTATGGTTCGCATCGCGCGTTCCTTGCCCGACCGTCATCGCCGCCCATTCACCCACCCCGTCTGCCGTGAGGATGGCCGCTTCCCGCACCGGCGCGGTGAGGAACGAGGCAGCGGCATGAGAGCGGTGATGCTCGCAAAACAGGACCTTCTGGCGCGGCACGCCGAGTTGGGATGAGATGATGCCGCGTATCCAGAGCTTTTCGCCCAGGGTGTTTTTCATGGCATGGGGAAAAGAGCGCCAGGACTGCGGGAAGGCGCGCAACGCGCAGGTCAGGATGCGGTCGAATTTGAGCATCGGGCGCTCGTAGAACACCACTGCGTCGAGGTCATCGGGTTCCAGACCACCCTGTTCAAGGCACCATTCGATGGCGCCCATGGGAAAGGCGGCATCGTTCTTGCGCCGGGAGAGCCGCTCCTCCTGGACGGAAGCTACCGGAAGGCCATCGACCAGCAAGGCTGCTGCTGCGTCATGGTAGTGCGCCGATATGCCGAGAATTTTCATGCCAAAACCTTCATTTCAATACTGGCTCGTCAGGGACTGGTCGCGGTCCTGCGGAACGGCTGTCCAGCCGCGGGGCTCCCGCCGCTCGGCGCGTTTGGCGAAAAACGCAAACGGGGGAAGCAGAACGAAATATTGGAGCGTGAGCATCACCGCCCCCATGACCCCGGCAATCGCCGACATCAGGCGCAGATAGGCTTTCCAGAGCCTGCCCAGGCGCGCTTTCCAAAGGACCGTGCCGTGGTTCTGTGGCGCGACGCGGGTGAGTTGGGCGAGGGTGTAGTTCATGTGAAAGGTCTCATCTTTCAGCACCTCCTTGAAAACCTGGCTGGTCAGCGGGTCGTCCTTCAGGGCGTCGACATAGGTCGCGAAATGCCCGGCTGCCGCTTTTTCCGACAGATGCAGAAAGGCGAGCAGACTGGCATCTGTTTCGGCATTGACGCGCAAGTCATCAAGGCCCCGCTCGCCCGGCGACATCCAGTTCAACTGGAATGGCGCCGAAGTCCGGCTGGAAAGGGTGCGCAGCAGCATCGAGCCGCGGGCGCGGAACAAATCGGCGTGACGGTCTTCCTCAGCGGCATGAACGATGAACAGGCGGCGCAGCAAGGGATCCCGCGTCAGCTCGGCCGCGCGGATCAGGTCGCGGCCGCCATCGGCTTCGGTTTCCGCAAAGCTGAGGAGCTTGCGTGCGCAGCGCTCGGGGTTCTGCCAGATCCAGCGATGCAAAAGCAGGAACATCAAGCGCCTTTCTCGTCGGTTACTGGACGACAATGCTTCCATGCATGCCCATCATCTTGTGCATGAAGTGGGTGCATTCGACTGCGAAAGTTCCGGGATGGTCGGGCGTAACGGTGATGTCGACCGACTGGCCCCCTTCCAGGGCGACACGGCCCTTCTCCACCTTGGCCTGGTCTTCAGGTGCGACCTGCGCGGCGGCAAAGAAATCCGGGGCGTTGAAGTTGTGATCCTTGGAGCCGCTGTTGATGAAGTGCATATGATAGGTGACCCCCGCTTTCAGATTGAGCTCGCTCGGTGCGAAGGCGTAGCTAGTCAATGTGATGCTGATCGGCGTGACGGTCTGCGACATGGCTTCATCCACCAGCACAAGGGGGACGGCCAGCAGCACAAGGGCGCTTCCGAACTTTATCATATGCTCTCTCCGTTGGGGTAGCCGGCCGCCGGTTCAGGAAAAAAAGGGCCGGCGCGGCCGAGGTGCCCCGCTTTGTTCTGTGTTTTAGACGGAGGGACGGGCCTCGATATTCCCGCCAGGCGCCAAAAATGTTCCGGCCGGCCAGACGCTTCGGCTAGAAGGTGCGTTCCAGATTCAGTAGCACAAAATCGCGGTCCGCCAGGGGTTGGCGGGTCGATGCCCCTATGAAACCGACATAGGAGATGCCCGCCTTCCAGGCCGACAGATAGGTCCCGGAGACGCCGATCCGGAAATCGCCGGTGCCGCTGTTCTGCGCATAATAGCTGAAGCTGTGCCCCGCCATGTTGAGGCCCAGCTCAGCCACGCCGCCGACATCCAGGTTGGGCAGGACCTGGAAGTAATGGGGCTCGATGCGGGCCCGGGCTTTCATGGCGAAGCGCGAGAAGGGCGGAACACCCACGGCCATGCTGGAAAAGTTCAGGATATGGTCGGTGGCGATCTCCGCCGCAGCATCGGCCCTGTCCCACAGGGACGTTTCGGTCAGCTCTGTGGTAATGGAAACCTGGCTGTGCAGCGTGTTGCCCCGGGAATAGTAGGGCATCCCGATAGGCGCGCCGGATTGCGGCACTCTGGGATCGTAGCTGACAAGCGGCATGTTCTGGCGCGCCGAAACTTCACCGGCCAGGATGTTGCCGTCCCAGTCGGTGCTGAAGCTGGCGCCGTAGAGATTGATCC
>Ga0310811_10007813_pt1 | contig 13706 bp, 10 predicted proteins | sample YCmetagenome_FD_207642 | JGI IMG/M metagenome (GOLD analysis project Ga0310811, IMG submission 207642) | Soil microbial communities from experimental microcosm in Duke University, North Carolina, United States - YC | ecosystem: Engineered > Artificial ecosystem > Soil microcosm > Unclassified ... | reverse complement strand
AACAGGACCGTGAAACGACTTTGCGCCGATGATAGTGCTGCAACCAGTGTGAAAGTAGGTCATCGTCAGGCTTTTATCCCGCGAACCCCTTCAGCTAACCAGCTGGAGGGGTTTTGCTTTTACGGCTACGTCATTCATCAACCGTAAAACAACTGCACCACGATACTCCCCCTCGGGCATAGATTGGGCGAACCTCCATGCGCTTCTTACTTTCGATGCGTATGCAAAGAGCCTTTGCATTTGCTCAGTCAACGCGCTACTAAAAGTAGATTTGGCTTACAGTTTCCTTGAATTTCTTGTTAGAATAACGGGCTTCGCTGATGTAGCTCAGTCGGTAGAGCAACTGATTCGTAATCAGTAGGTCGGACGTTCGATTCGTCTCATCAGCACCAAATAAAAAGGGTTAGCGCACGCGCTAACCCTTTTGCTTTTTCGCCGCCTACAACTGTCCAGGAATACGCGACCGTCGCTCACTCCTGCGATCGAACTATGCTTGCCAACGTGCCGGCGACCGAGATCTCAATTTTTCCGGCAGTGACGCGCAAAAAATTAACAAAAAGTAATTACAACCGCTGAAATTTAACGAAATCTTCACATTTTTGTTGACGCTGGCATAGGGATCGCCTATGTTGAAACCAAGCAGTTGACCAGCGAATTTAGAAGGTTCTGGGGAGCTGCCGGTAGTACAAAAACCATAAACGCAATTACGCACAGGAGATAGTTATGCTCAACATTCTGATTCCGGTCGACGGTTCTCGCAGCGCTTTACGTGCGGTTGAACATGCGGTTCAGTCTCGCGTGCAGCACAACGAGCTCGTGCAGATCAACTTGGCGAATATTCAACCTTGTCTACCTAGATATGTGACCCGATTTGCGCGTGCTGAAAATGTGCGCATGTTACAACGCGAGCGCTCGGAGCGAGCACTTGCGGACGCGGTTGATTTGTTGACGAAGGCGGGTGTGCCGTACGAAGTGCATCTGCAGGTCGGCAATGCGGCTGAACAGATTGTCGCATGCGCGGAGAAAACACAATCGCATAAAATCATGATGGGTACAACGAGGAAGAATGCTTTATCACGTTTCTTTCAAGGTTCGATCGTCAGCAAGGTAATGGCGCTGACAGACTTGCCGGTCGAGGTAATCGCACGTGGAGAGGCAAGCAAATTCGAGCGCTTCGGCGTGCCGGTGGGCTTGAGCCTTACCTTCCTGTGGCTGGCTGTCGAGTAAAGGACGCCCGTAAAAACTAAAAGGGGCGGATCGAGTCCGCCCCTTTTTATTGGGATGACACTAGCTTCGCGGGGGCCAATTATGCCTCCCAAGCCAGTGCTCGTTCGACGGCGCGGCGCCAAGTCTTTAATCGATGGGTGCGTTCGTCATCGGACATGTTCGGTTCAAAGCGCCGCTCGACTTTCCAAAACCCGGCAATCTCTTCAAGCGATTCCCAAAACGATACGCCGAGTCCAGCCAGGTAAGCAGCGCCGAGCGCCGTTGTTTCGGTAATCACCGGCCTTACCACTGGTACGTTCAGGATATTGGCTTGAAACTGCATCAATAAGTCGTTGCGCGAGGCACCGCCGTCCACGCGCAATTCATGCAGATCAATTCCGGCAGCATCCTTTTGCATTGCTTCCATCAAATCGACCGTTTGATAAGCAATGCTTTCCAGCGTAGCACGAGCGATATGCGCCTTGTTCGTGCCGCGCGTCATGCCGACGATAGCGCCACGCGCATAAGCGTCCCAGTATGGCGCGCCGAGACCGCTAAATGCTGGCACAAGGAAAACGCCACCATTATCCGCCACACTGGCGGCCAAGGCCTCAACATCGGCCGTGCGCTCGATCAGCCCAAGACCATCGCGCAGCCACTGTACCGTTGCGCCGGCCATGAACACGCTGCCTTCCAGCATGTAAGTGAGTTGCGGAGCGTTCCCTTGGTCGAATTGCCAGCCCACCGTCGTCAGCAAACTGTTTTGCGAGGTGACAGCTTGCGCGCCCGTATTAAGCAGCATGAAGCACCCCGTACCATAGGTATTCTTGGCCATGCCGGGGCGATGACAAGCTTGGCCGAACGTTGCCGCCTGCTGGTCACCTGCGATGCCTGCGATTGGAATCCGGCCGCCGAACAGCGCTTCGCAGGTATGCGAAATAAGACCGCTGCTCGGTACGATGGCAGGTAAAAGCGCTGGAGGAATATCGAGCGACGCGAGCAATTTCTCATCCCACTGCAGCGTGTGGATGTTGAAGAGCAGGGTGCGCGACGCATTGCTGACATCGGTCACATGCTCACCCGACAGTTTAAAAATCAGCCAGCTATCAATGGTGCCAAATGCCAGCTCGCCGCGAATTGCGCGGGGCCGGGCCCCCGGTATCTGGTCAAGCAGCCACTTCAGTTTGGTGCCGGAAAAATAGGGATCGAGCAGCAGGCCGGTTTTCTGGCGAAACAGCGACTCCCGTCCTTCCTCGCGCAATTGCTCGCACAGCGCAGCGGTACGCCGATCCTGCCAGACAATGGCCGGCGCGATTGGCTCGCCGGTTCGCCTATCCCACAGCACCGTCGTCTCGCGCTGGTTAGCGATGCCGATCGCTGCGACGTCGGACGCAACCAGACCGTGCTCTCGCATGAGCTGTTGCGCGACAGCGAGCTGGCTATTCCAGATCGCGTTCGCGTCGTGTTCAACCCAGCCCGGTTGTGGAAAATATTGCGCAAACTCCTGCTGGGCGCAGCCGTGAATGCTGCCGGCGCGATCAAACAGGATCGCGCGAGAGCTGGTCGTACCTTGGTCCAGAGCGAGAACGAATCGGCTCATGCCACGCCTGTCTCAGGGCTGGTACAGATGCTCATCTACGCCCGGGACGTCGATGCGCAGTCTAAGCACGTATCCCGATAGCGGATATCGCGCCAGCTCTTGCGCAGGCCGATTCTTGCTGACCGTCGTGATATAGAGCGTGCGCAAGTCATCGTCACCGAACGCCATCATTGTCGGGCACCGCGCCGGCAATAAAACTTCGCGTAGGATCTCGCCTTCTGGCGAAAGTCTCAACAGGCGTCCACCTTCATACATGGCACACCAATACGCGCCTTCGCTATCGACTGCGCCCCCATCGGGGCGCCCGCCATAGTCGGCGGTCCGATCAGTAGAGAACTGCTTGAAAATGCCGTCATTGCCTAGCGCGCCGTTGGCGGCATCGAACGAATAGCGACGAATCTGGTGAGAAGTCGTGTCAGAGTGATACATGGTGCGGCCATCCAGACTGAATGCCAGGCCGTTAGAGACAGTTGCGCGCTTGCCGCTGTCGCGCAATACGCCATGCTCGAGAACATACAGCGCGGCATGGGGATGATCGCGCGGCTCGTAAATACTACCCATCCAGAACCGTCCCGCCGCATCGCAGCGGCCATCGTTGAAACGGGTCGTGGCCGGATCGTAAGGCGGATCGATGAAGTGTGTCAGTTGGCCATTGCTTGTATCAAGCAGCGCGATACCCGAGCGCATGGCGACCAGCAGGCCGCCATCGGTATGAAACGCGATACAGCCGGGCTGCGAGGGCAGGTTCCAATGATTATGTACGCCTTGTCCCGGCCGGAAACGATGCACTGCCTGTCCTTCGATATCGATCCAGTAGAGCGCGCTTTCCCGCGGATGCCAGATCGGACATTCACCTAGCTGCATGCGGAGGTCTAGTATTGGCTGACAGTTTTCCGTGGCCATGGCAGTTGCTTTTTATGAGGGGATTGCGCCATTATGCAGTGAAAATTCAGCGCAGAAGGAGTTTCAATTGATGCAGCCAGCAGCAAAACCAACCGTCGCATTTCTCGGTATCGGCCTGATGGGCAAACCAATGGCAACGCGCTTGTTGCAGGCTGGCTATCCGGTCACAGCATGGAATCGCACGCGCGGCAAGGCGGACGAGTTGGCAGCGTTAGGCGCAACGGTCGCCGATCAGGCCGCGGACGCTGTGCGCAAAGCGGACATCGTACTCACCATGCTCGAAGCCGGTCCTATCGTCGCGCAGGTGGTCGATGCCGCCTTGCCTGGACTGCGACCCAGTGCACTGTTGATCGACATGAGCTCTACCAAGCAGTCGGAAGCGCGTGCCTTGCATGCAAAGCTTGCCGAGTATGGCGTGCGTTTCATCGATGCACCGGTTTCCGGTGGCGTGGTGGGTGCACAGGCGGGTACATTGGCAATCATGGCGGGCGGGGATGCGAAGGATTTCGCAGAAGCGCAGGACATGCTTGCGGTAATGGGCCGTCCAACGCTGGTTGGCCCGGCCGGTTGCGGTCAGATCGCGAAACTATGCAACCAGTTGATCGTCGGCGGAACGCTCGACATCGTAGCTGAAGCCCTGCTGCTGGCGCAGGCGGGAGGCGCCGATCCAGCGGCGGTGCGCACGGCGATTCGCGGCGGCTTCGCGGAAAGCCGCATTCTAGAAGTGCACGGACAGCGCATGCTGGAGCGGAATTTTCTGCCTGGCGGCCAGGTAAAAAGCCAGTTCAAGGACCTTGAGAACGTGCTGATTGCCGCTGCCGATGCGGGGCTGCGCCTGCCTGTCACAGAGCTGGTCACCGCACATTATCAAAGCCTGATGTCCAGCACGCCGCAGGCAGATCAGTCCGCGGTCCTGCTGGCGCTGGAAAACGCCAATCCAGGTACGCGACTCGGTACGCAGGCGGACCGTTTGCCGGAGTGATGCGCAGCTGAACAGACGCGTGCCGGCAAATGGACTTGCCGGTATCATGCGTCGATTCGTATCTGACCATTCCGCCGCATCCTAGATTTCACCGCATCAAATATGTCCAATCAACGCACGAACTGGCGCGCCATGTGGCACCTGATCCGGCCTTATTGGGTCTCCGAGGAAAAATGGCGCGCGCGCGGATTGCTGCTGGCGATCGTCGCGCTGGCGCTTGGCATGGTGTATCTCGAAGTGCAATTCAATACGTGGAATCGGGTGTTCTACAACGCGCTGGAGACGAAGAACTACCAGGTATTCCGCGAACAATTGTGGCGCTTCAGCTACCTGGCTTTCATTTTCATCGCGGTGGCGATCTATCGTATCTACCTGACGCAGGCGCTGCAGATGCACTGGCGGGTGTGGATGACGAAGCGTTATATGGCACGCTGGCTTGGAAACCAGGCCTATTACCGCATCGAGCAGACGCATGCGGCAGACAATCCGGACCAGCGCATTGCGGAAGATCTCAATTATCTGACCAGCGGCTCGCTATCCCTGTCGCTGGGCTTGCTGTCCAGCGTCGTCACGCTGGTGTCGTTTATCGGCATCCTGTGGAGCGTCAGCGGGCCGATTTCCTTGATGCTCGGCGGGCAGACGTGGACCGTGCCGGGTTACATGGTGTGGTTTGCCATCGCCTATGCCGGCATAGGTTCGCTCATTGTCGGCTTGGTCGGCTGGCCTCTCGTCGGCAAACATTACTATCAGCAGCGTTTCGAAGCCGATTTCCGTTTCGGACTGATACGCGTACGCGAGAATGCGGAAGCGGTCGCGCTGTATCGCGGCGAACCGGAAGAAGGACGCCAGCTGGATGGTCGCTTTCAGCACATTCGGGAGAACTGGTGGGGCATCATGCGGACCACCAAGCGTCTGAATCTGGTGTCCACCTTTTACGATCAGTTCGCGAATATATTCCCTTTCCTGGCCGCAGCGCCGCGTTACTTCAGCGGTGCTATCACCCTTGGCGGACTGATGCAAATCAGCTCCGCATTTGGCCAGGTGCAAGGGGCCTTGTCGTGGTTCATTTCAGCATTTACCGATTTCGCCGCGTGGAAGGCTAGCGTCAACCGGCTCGCCGGTTTTCACGCCGCGGTCGATGCCGTTCACGCGGAACAGAGTGGCATTACGGTTAGCGCCAACAATGTCGGCGCCATCCTGATCGAAAATCTGCGCTTGAATCTGCCTGACGGGCCGGCCTTGACGGACGCATTTTCCGCGCAGATTCAGGGCGGCCAGCGCATCTTGATCGCTGGCCCTTCCGGCTGCGGCAAATCGACTCTAATGCGCGCCATCGCGGGCATCTGGCCATACGGCATGGGAACCATCGAGATCCCGCAGCAATGGAAGCCGCTGTTCTTGCCGCAAAAAAGCTATTTGCCGATTGCTACTCTGCGCGCCGCCATTGCCTATCCAGCAGAGGAACGGGCATATACGGATCTCGCCATCCGGCACTATCTGGGTCTTTGCAAGCTGTCTCACCTGAGTGCGCTGCTGGATTGCGCGGATAACTGGAGCCAGCGCTTGTCGCCGGGCGAGCAGCAGCGTCTTGCATTCGTACGTGCTTTGTTGACGCGACCGGCTGTACTGTTCCTTGATGAAGCGAGCAGTGCACTCGATACGGAAACGGAGGAGCAGGTCTATCAGTTGCTGTTGCAGGAATTACCCGAGGCTGCGATCGTCAGCGTTGCGCATCGCGAAAGCGTGGCGAAACACCATCAATGGCGATGGCAGTTCGTGCCGGAGCAAGCCGTACGCTCGCAAGGCGAGGATCAGCCCGAGCGTTGGCAATATGCGGTGCGACCTACGCAATTGACCAAATAGCCCTAGGATTCCCCATGGTGTTGCCGGGATGACCCCATTTCGCTAGAATGACGGCAGGCATGACAGGATGCCTGCTCTCGCAAAAGCCGATGCACCTGTTCGTTAGCCGTTGACCCCTGTAAATCACACGTTCAACCTGGATGTCGTAGCGAGAAACGACAATGAAAGGAAAACGCATGTGGTCTACATCCCCTCCTGAACTTTCTCATCACCCGCTCGGCCTTTCGCTCACAAACAGTGAATTCCTGCGGCGATATGCACGCCGCCTGTTGCGCGACGCACGTTCCCAAGAAGCAAGCAAAGCGATGCCGGTGTTGCGACGCATTGCCGCTGCGCGGCTTGTTCCGGAATTGCGGCTTACCGATCTGTACGCGTCGCGCACCACGTTGCAACTCAAGCATCTACTTCACATGCTGGCCAGAGAGCTAGGCTTTCCGGTGTGGGAAGTCTGTAAAAAGCAGATTGACGGCTGCGATCCGGCATTGCTGGACCGTTATCGGCTCGAGTTGGGCATGTTCGGCGACTATGAGAAAAACTGGTTTGCCGACACGGATACTGCGTGCGCATGGCAGTGCAGTCATGGCGGTTACCTGATTCGCTACGGCGAACAGGCGGTCGCGATACTCGTCTAGCCGACGATCCGAAGTCGGGGCCGGTTATGCCGGCTTCAGGAAGGTCTCGGCCAGTCGCACCCAGTATGTCGCGCCGATCGGCAGCAGCGCATCGTTGAAATCGTAGCTGGGATTGTGCAGGTTGCAGGGGCCGAGACCGTGGCCGGCAGAGCGATGATCGCCTTCGCCATTACCGATAAAGACATAGCAGCCGGGCTTTTCCTGCAGCATGTAGGCGAAGTCTTCTGCCGTCATGGTCGGTTCGACCTGCGCGTCGACACCTTCTTCGCCGACAATGGATCGCAGCACGTCGGCGGCGAAGGCAGTTTCCGCGGCCGAGTTGATCAACGGCGGGTAATTGCGCTTGAAGCGGAAATCGACCGAGGCGTTGAAGGCTTGCGCCGTATGTTCTGAAATCGTTTTCATGCGGCTTTCGATCAGGTCTAGCACGTCCAGGTCGAAGGTACGCACGGTACCGATCAGCGTTGCCTCGTCTGGAATGACATTGGTTGCGCTGCCGGCATGGATCTGTGTAATCGACAGCACGCCTGCATCGATTGGACTTTTATTGCGGGTCAGGATCGTTTGCCAGCTCTGTGCAATCTGCACCGCAACCATGATTGGATCGATCCCTTTATGCGGCTGCGCGGCATGCGCGCCCTTGCCGCGCACGATGACTTCGAACTCATTGCTGGACGCCATCATCGGGCCGGCGGTCAAGCCGAAGCGTCCGACCGCGATGCCGGGCCAGTTGTGCATGCCGAACACCGCATCCATCGGGCACTGCGCGAACAGCCCCTCGTCCATCATGCGCTTCGCGCCGCCGCCGCCTTCTTCCGCCGGCTGGAAAATCAGATACACCGTTCCATCGAAATTCCTGTGTTGCGACAGATAGTGCGCGGCGCCCAGCAGCATTGCGGTATGGCCGTCATGGCCGCAAGCGTGCATCTTGCCCTCGTTCTTCGACGCGTGCGGGAAGGTGTTCAATTCCTGCATCGGCAACGCATCCATGTCGGCGCGCAAGCCGATTGCGCGTTTGCTGCTGCCATTACTCACTACGCCGACCACGCCCGTTCCGCCCAAGCCGCGGATGACGGGAATGCCCCATTCTGTCAATTTGCGCGCGACCAGTTCGGCCGTGTCGTGTTCCTCGAAACAGAGCTCCGGGTGTGCGTGAATTGCGCGGCGCAGCGCCTGAATTTCGTTGCTGAACTGAGTAATCGGGTCGATTAGCTTCATGATGATCTCGCGCGTATATCGCGCTGCAGTTGTCTCCGGCGAAGATGACTATCTTACGCCAGCTCGATGCCACGTTGTATGGATTCGAAGCCAAGTGGAACGGCGGGGCGGCATAGTCGCAATATCGCTCCGCGCAGGCCTTACTTCCGCAGGTCGGCGAAAGGGCTTGCGCATCATGGGGGTGACCGATAGCATGATGTTAGAAGCATTCATAATAATCGGGACGGAGATCAATGGACAGATTCTGGCTTCAGTCTTATTCGAAAGGCGTTCCTGCCGAAATCGATTTCACGCAGTACGGGTCCCTCGTTCAACTGCTGGAAGAAGCCTTCTGCAATCATGCACAGCGCCATGCGTATGTCTGCATGGACAAATTTCTGACGTATCGCGAGGTCGACGTTCTGTCAAACCGGCTTGGTGCCTGGTTGCAGTCGACCGGCATGAAAAAAGGGGCACGCGTCGCCCTGATGATGCCGAATATTCTGCAGTATCCGATTGCGATCGCGGCGGTGCTGCGCGCCGGCTACGTGGTTGTTAACGTCAATCCGCTGTACAAGCCGCGCGAACTGCAGCATCAACTGGTGGATTCTGGCGCGGAAGCCATCATCATCCTGGAAAATTTCGCGTGCACGCTGCAAAGCGTGATTGCGCACACCCAGATTCAGCACGTCGTGGTGGCCTGCATGGGCGACCTGCTCGGCACAGTGAAGGGGCCTCTTGTCAATTTCGTGGTGCGTCATGTAAAGAAAATGGTGCCGGCGTTCAGCTTGTCGGGCACGGTGCACTTCAACGACGCGCTGGTGGAAGGCGCTGAACTGGCCCTGCAGCGGCCGGTACTGAAGCATGACGATATCGCTTTTCTGCAATATACCGGCGGCACCACCGGCGTGGCGAAAGGTGCCACGCTGACGCACCGCAATATCATCGCCAACGTGTTGCAGAACGAAAGCTGGATTGCACCGGTAATTCACCGCGAACCGCAGCCGGCGCAGCTGAATTTTGTCTGCGCGCTGCCGCTGTATCACATCTTCGCGCTGACGGCCTGCTGCATGCTTGGCACGCGACTGGGGGTGATGAATATCCTGATTCCGAATCCGCGTGATATCGGAGGCCTGGTTAAAGAACTCGGAAAATATCCTTTCCATCTACTGCCGGCCGTGAACACCTTATACAACGCCCTGCTGAACCATCCCGATTTTGCCAAGCTCGATTTCTCGCATCTCATGTTGTGCAACGGCGGCGGCATGGCTGTGCAGCAGGTGGTCGCGGAGCGTTGGCGCGCTGTCACCGGCTGCCTGATCAACGAGGGTTACGGGCTGTCGGAAACCTCGCCTACCGCGACCGCGAATCCGGCCGATGCGACCGACTTTTCCGGCACCATCGGCCTGCCAGTGCCCTCGACCGACATTATCATCATTGATGAAGCGGACAATCCAGTTCCGCTTGGCGAGCGCGGCGAAATTGCCATCCGCGGACCACAAGTCATGGCCGGTTACTGGAACAAGCCGGCCGAAACGGCGTCATCGATGACGGCGGACGGCTTTTTCAAGACGGGCGATATCGGCATCATGGATGCGCGCGGCTATATTCGTATTGTCGACCGCAAGAAGGACATGATTCTGGTCTCGGGTTTCAACGTTTACCCGAGCGAAATCGAAAGCGTCATCATGGCTTTCCCTGGTGTGGTCGAATGCGCTTGCATCGGCGTACCCGATCCGCATTCGGGTGAGGTGGTCAAGCTGTTCGTGGTGCGCAAGGATGCGTCGGTGACGGAAGAAGCGTTACTGCATTACTGCAGGGAGCAGTTCACCGGCTACAAGCGGCCGCACCTGATTGAATTCCGCGCTGATCTGCCCAAGTCCAACGTCGGAAAAATCCTGCGGCGTGAATTACGCGAAGAAGCGCTGGCGGCAAAACCGTCACCCTAGCAGCATCTCATCTTCATGGTATTTCGAGCGGGGGCACCGGACGCGGGCGGCGCTTGTCGTCCGTTGCGACATAGGTCAGTGTCGCTTCAGTTACCTTGACGGTTTCGGCCTGCTGCAGGTTGCGCTCGGCAAATACCTCTACGTTCACGGTGATCGAGGTATTGCCCACCTTCACAATGTCGGCATAAATCGACAGCACGTCGCCGACAAATACCGGATGCTTGAATACGAAGGAATTGACCGCAACCGTGGCGACGCGACCGTTCGCGCGTTTGGCTGCGGGCAGCGATCCTGCTAGATCGACGTGCGCCATGATCCAGCCGCCGAACACGTCGCCGTTCATATTGGTATCGGTCGGCATTGGCACGACGCGCAGCTGCGGGGTTTTCCCGTCGGGGAGTTCTGTATGGTATTCGCTCGGCATGACAGTCCTGTGGAGTGGATTTTTAACCGCTACAATCTTCAGACTGAAGGATAAACCATACACCACGGAACTCATGCGCCGCCATTCCAACTCTTCTGCCGAATTTGTTCCTGCACCACGCACGCGCAGCGATTGGGCTACATTGAAGGCGCTGCTTCCTTATCTGTGGACATACAAGTGGCGCGTTAGCCTGGCGCTGGTGTTTCTGATTGCGGCAAAACTGGCCAACGTTGGCGTCCCGCTGATCCTGAAGCACTTGATCGATCAGCTAACGCTCAAGACTTCCGACCCGCAAGCGTTGCTGGTACTCCCGGCAGGCTTGCTTATTGCCTATGGCGCCTTGCGCCTGTCGACCACGCTATTTACCGAGCTGCGCGAATATACGTTCGCCCGCGTGACGCAACGTGCCGTACGCACCATCGCCCTGAAAGTCTTTCGCCATCTGCATGCCTTGTCGCTGCGCTTTCACCTGAATCGCCAGACGGGCGGCATGACGCGCGATATCGAGCGTGGTACGCGCGGCGTTTCCTCGCTGGTCTCGTACACGCTGTTCAGCATACTGCCGACATTGGTTGAAATTGGCTTGGTCATTGGCTATCTCGGTTTGCACTACGACATGTGGTTTTCGCTGATTACCGCGGGTGCCTTGCTGACTTACATCGTGTTCACCGTCAGCGTAACCGAGTGGCGTACGCACTTTCGCCGCACGATGAACGATCTGGACTCGAAGGCGAATACGCGTGCTATCGATTCACTGATCAACTATGAGACGGTCAAATACTTTGGCAACGAGGACTACGAAGCGCGCCGCTACGATGAAGGCCTGCAGCATTACGAAACCGCGGCGGTCAGATCGCAAACTTCGCTGTCCCTGCTGAACAGCGGGCAGTCGGCGATTATTGCGATCGCGGTGTCACTGATCCTGTGGCGTGCAACCGTGGGAGTCATTAGCGGGCAGATGACCCTGGGCGATCTGGTACTGGTTAATTCCTTCATGATCCAGCTCTACATTCCACTAAATTTTCTTGGCGTGATCTATCGTGAAATCAAGCAAAGCCTGGCGGATATGGAGCGCTTGTTTTCTCTGCTCGACCAGAACAGAGAAATTGCCGACAAGGCCGACGCACCAAGCTTGCTGGTGCAGGGTGCCGAGGTGCGTTTTGCACATGTAAATTTCAGCTACGAGACCGAGCGGCAGATCCTGTTCGACGTTGATTTTGTGATTCGCGCTGGCACGACAACTGCGGTGGTTGGTCACAGTGGTTCGGGGAAGTCGACGCTCGCGCGCCTGCTGTTCCGCTTTTACGATATCGACAGCGGCGCCATTCTGATTGACGACCAGGATATCCGCGACGTTTCGCAACATTCCTTGCGCCAGGCGATCGGCATCGTGCCGCAGGATACGGTGCTGTTCAACGATACGATCGAATACAACATCGCCTATGGCAAGCCAGGCGCGACGCATGCGGAAATCGTGGCAGCAGCGAAAGCCGCCTATATCCACGATTTCATCGAATCGCTGCCGGCCGGCTATGCGACGAAAGTCGGCGAGCGCGGTTTGAAACTATCTGGCGGTGAAAAACAGCGCGTTGCCATTGCACGTACCTTGCTCAAGGATCCTGCCGTTCTTATCTTCGACGAGGCGACATCCGCGCTGGACTCCAAGGCTGAGCAGGCGATCCAGATGCAGCTAAAGGAAATTGCGCGGGATCGAACGACTTTGGTTATTGCGCATCGGCTGTCCACGATTGCCGATGCGGCGCAAATCGTCGTGCTGGATCATGGACGTGTCTTCGAACGCGGTTCGCATGCGCAATTGATTGCGGCGGATGGTCTGTATGCGCAGATGTGGGCTCGGCAGCAAGCTGGAGAAATGACGGATGAAGAGCCTTCTGACGATGAAGAGACCCGGCTTCTTGCCGCGCGCTGACTCGCTGCATTGCATGATCTAAACCTGAAGTATGTCGCTGCGGAGATCGACGCAATTCTCACGTCAAGCGGGAGATGCTTGCTCGTGAAGGGCGTATTTGACGGGTAAAATAGCGGCAACTCAGAGAGACCCACCATGACGCATTCAGCCTCTTCCCCTGTTTCTAGCATTACTATCACCCGCCCGGACGACTGGCACCTGCATCTGCGTGATGGTGCCACCATCGCGTCCGTATTGCCGCACACCGCGCGTCAGTTCGCACGCGCGATCGTCATGCCGAACTTGAAGCCGCCGGTAACCACGACGGCGCAGGCGGTGGCTTATCGAGAGCGCATACTTGCTGCCTTGCCGGCTGGCATGCGGTTCGAACCTTTGATGGTTTTGTATCTAACGAACAATACGCCGCCGGACGAAATACGCCGCGCGAAAGATAGTGGTGTCGTGCATGCGGTCAAGCTGTACCCGGCAGGGGCCACCACGAACTCCGATGCTGGTGTGACTGACTTATCAAAGTGCTACAAAACACTGGAGACGATGCAGCAGCTCGGTATGCCTTTCCTGGTCCACGGTGAGGTGACCGATTCCGATATCGATATCTTCGATCGTGAAGCCGTATTCATTGACCGTGTGATGCAACCGCTGCGGCGAGACATGCCGGAACTGAAGGTGGTGTTCGAGCACATCACGACCAAGGACGCCGCGCAATATGTAGCCGAAGCAGACCATCACGTTGGTGCTACGATCACCGCGCATCACCTGCTGTACAACAGGAATGAAATTTTCAAAGGCGGTATCCGGCCGCACTACTACTGTCTGCCAGTCCTGAAGCGTGAAACGCATCGCCAGGCATTGGTCGCTGCGGCGACGTCCGGGAGCGCTAAATTCTTCCTTGGAACCGATTCTGCGCCGCATCCGAAAGGCATGAAGGAACACGCTTGCGGCTGCGCTGGCTGCTATACCGCGCTGCACGCGATGGAACTGTACGCGCAGGCTTTTGATCAGGCTGGTGCACTCGACAGG
>Ga0310811_10007812_pt1 | contig 13709 bp, 10 predicted proteins | sample YCmetagenome_FD_207642 | JGI IMG/M metagenome (GOLD analysis project Ga0310811, IMG submission 207642) | Soil microbial communities from experimental microcosm in Duke University, North Carolina, United States - YC | ecosystem: Engineered > Artificial ecosystem > Soil microcosm > Unclassified ... | reverse complement strand
CTCCTTACCTGGAGACGAAAGTCAAAGGGGACAGCAGCATGGAGTGAAAGCGCAATGCGGGAGGCACCTTTCTCCCAAGACGATGCGCGAGCTAGGCCATATAGGGTTAGCCCTGAATTGGGCAAACGTCAGGCGACTTGTTGCAGATCGCCAACCGGAGGGTCAGGGTGCAATTGCCTCCGCCTTGAGGTGACGATGATTAAGCTTTCGTCATTGTCAACGCTCTCCTCAGGAAGACTCGGAAGGACCGAGCTAACCGCCGAACGACGAACCTACGTATGGACCAGGGGAATGAGTGAACTTCGGGATCGCCTACGCGCCGCGAGGCGTAGGGCGACGGAATCCTCGTAGTACTTCAGAGAAGAAACACCGAGTTTTTTTTTTTTGAGGGAAGGGGCAGCCCTCGAAGGAGGGCCAGAGCGCGTCCTGATCGTGACGTGCAGGAAAGGTATCAAGAAGTTACAATGCGCAAAGGAATGCGAAATGCAATTGACTGATGTGTATTTAGGGCTTCTCCGTGAACGAGGCAAGCGCGGCTTGCCTCTCAATCGAGTCTATCGACAATTGTTTAATCGAAATCTCTACCTGACCGCTTACGGAAAGATCTATCGCAACGCTGGCTCGACCACCAAAGGCGTTACGGATGAAACAGTGGATGCCATGTCACTCGAAAAGATTGATGAAATCATCCAGAGGTTACGCACCGAGCGCTACCAATGGCAACCAGCCAAACGTATCTACATCTTAAAGCGCAATGGCAAGAAACGCCCACTGGGGCTACCCGTTTGGAGCGACAAACTACTCGCGGAAGTCATCCGACTGATCCTGAATGCCTTCTACGACGGTCAATTCAGCGATCATTCCCACGGCTTCCGAGAAGGACGGGGATGCCACACAGCCTTTCAAGAGATTTACCACAACTGGGACGGAGTAACCTGGATCATCGAAGGCGATATTTCCGATTGCTTCGGCTCTTTGGATCACGATTTGCTCATCTCAACGCTGAGTGAGAAGATCCAGGATGGGCGCTTTCTCCGCTTGATAAAGAAGCTGCTCGACGCAGGCTATCTCGAAGAATGGAAGTTCAACCAAACGTTGAGCGGCGTCCCCCAAGGGTCAATCGTGAGTCCGATTCTTGCGAACATCCTGCTGGACAAACTAGACAAGTACATCGAAACGAAACTCATTCCACAGTACACCAGAGGGAAGAAGAGGCAGCTCAACCCGGAGTATGTCAAGCTCCACAAACAGATGCATAAACATTTTAAGAAAGGGCAGAAGGAGGCTGCCCTCAAAATCAGAAAACAACTACAAAAGCTTCCCTCAATCGATCCCCAGGATGAAGGTTTTCGACGGCTTAAATACATTCGTTACGCCGACGACTTCGCGCTTGCTTTCACAGGTCCGAAATCAGAAGCAGAAGAAATCAAGCGGGACATCGCTACATTCTTGCGGGAAGAGATCAATCTCCACCTTTCAGAGGAGAAAACCCTCATCACCCATGCAAGGACAAAAGCAGCCCGTTTTCTGGGATATGAGATCACGACCCTCCATTCGAACGCCAAACAGAGCAAAACCAAAGCTGGTTTCAAACGGCGAAGCATCAATGGACGAATCGGACTTCGTATCCCACGAGCTGTCTTGACGGAAAAGTGCAACCGCTACAAAAGAGGAAACAAGGCCATACATCGGGCGGAATTGCTCAATGAAAGTGATTACACAATCATGGCAACCTATCAGCTCGAATATCGAGGCATTGCGAATTACTATCACTGTGCTTACAATTTGGCCTCACTGAATTCTCTCAAGTGGGTGATGGAACAATCGCTGACAAAGACGTTGGCAAATAAGCACAAAACCACGGTGGCAAACATCTACAAGAAGTACAAAACCCACCTCATTGTAGACGGCAGAACCTACAAGGTGATGCAAGTCACCGTCCCACGAGAGGAAAAGAAACCCCTGGTAGCAACCTGGGGAGCCATTCCCTTGAAATGGGAGGTCAAAACCCCGATCGAAGATCAGCCACAACGGCAGCAATGGAACGACCGATCAGAACTCGAAAGACGACTCCTGGCCCAAATCTGCGAGCATTGCGGGGCAACCCGTTTGACAGAGACGCTAGAGGTGCATCATATCCGTGCCCTCAAAGATCTCAACAGATACGAAGGCCGAGAGAAGCCCAGTTGGGTGAAGATCATGGCCGCCCGCCGTCGAAAAACGCTGGTTCTTTGCCGAACTTGTCACCAAGATCTCCACGCAGGACGACCACTACGACACAAACGATCTCGTTCACGGACAGGACTACCCTGATGATGCTGGAAAGCCCGGTGCTCTGAAAGGAGCACGCCGGGTTTGGAGGGAGGCATTCGGAAAAGAGCAGCAATGTATCTCGCCGGGTGCCTACCCTACTTCTTTGGCACGCTAAAAGATGAATGTGTTCAAGAAACATTTTATGCATCACATCAAGAAGCAAGGTCAGAGCTTTTCATGTATATAGAGACGTATTACGTGCGATCCGTTCAGCCGAAACTTGCCCATTGGTGAGGGGATGGCTGGCAAAGGTGAACTTTGACAACTCATGATCTGATGGGAGATGCAATTTCTCCCCCACGCGGTGAACGTGGAATGGCCCTGCCCGGCGGTAGCGACTGGTCCTCAATCCGTCAAGCGGGCAGCAGCGGAAGGCATACCACGCAGTCTGAGCGTCACCCCTTCCAGGCCAGGTTCTTACGGCGAAGGCAACTGAAGGTGCATCTGAATCATCGTAACTTCTATCAAGTGAAATAGGCTGGTACACTTGCCCAAAATGGGAATGGGACTGGTATGAAAGCACAGGATGATGAGGACTGTAATATTCTTACATCACGTAAAAACGTTTTCCGTTCTTCTCAGCTCCAACCTCCGGAGACTCCACAAAAACGGGGCAGGCTCAATGCCTACTATCCCATATGCCTGTAGAACCATCCTCCAAGCGGAACCGTAACGGTGAGGGGAAGGGTTTTCCAGACGGTGGTAAGCAGGCGAAACGTAGGGCTGTTTTCGGACGTAAACGCTAGACCAGCAGCATGCGGATAGTAGTAATACGTCAGCGACTCTTGTATTGCTCCCCAACGTCGCTTGAATTCCATCAACCCCTCGTTATCACGAGCGGTTCGACCAAGATCAAACACCTTGTATCCGTGTTCACATCCCCACGTTATCGCATCCCAGAAGAGAAGATTATTAGGAGCCAGTTTAAGATGGTTTTCGTCTGATGCGCCATAGGCATAATGGAGTGTAGTGCCAAAAGCAAATATGATGATGCCTGCGATAGTATTTCCTTCATATTCAGCCAGCAGAAGTTGCAGTGTATTACTTGCAGCAAATGTATCCCACAATGTAGAGAAATACTTTCGTGATTGTACAGGCATTCCATGTTTCTTCACACGGGTCCGTAAATGCAGGTTGTAGTACAGAAGCATATCTTCGCACTTCTGTGCCACACGAATATGAACGCCATTCTTTTGCGATTTTTTGATCTGGTGCTGCACTGGCTTCCGCAGTGTCGTCCACACATCTTCCGCACGCTCAGAAAGAGGAATGGACCAGTTCACGTATAAGTTACCCTCCGCCAAATCAGAGCGTTGCGCAAGCTGTTCGTGAGCACCAGTACGCAATTCCAGGTATTTGACCTTTTGTTGACGAGCAAGACGAATAGCCTGTTCGACAAGATTATTGGCACTTGTCTCATCTACTGCGAGTAGGGGACACTGATCGGAAAACGGAAGGCTGACCAGACGTCGTCCGGTGAGCGGACTATTCACGAAGCAGAGCGGGAGAAAGCCACTAATCCGTCCCTCTCTATCCGTTGTCGTCAGATGAGTCATACGATAGCCATAGAATGTTGTCAGCAGCTCTAACCATCGTTGATCGTAGTAAAACGAGTTTTCCGCCTGTTCCTTGATGGAAGGATGCCAGGGCACGTTGATTGGAAGTAGAGATAGCACCTTGATGTAACCTCTCATTCTTTGCTTTTCACGACTTTTTCAGCTTTGCGCGCAAAATACGCGAGAACGCTACCCATGCATCTCCAAACACTGGTAGGAAATCACGCCAATCAAGGACAGAAAAAGCAGTTTTGCCCATAAGGGATTTCACATAAGCAGATCGAGTCGTAATCCGTGCACGAATTTCTTGCATCCCTGCTGGAATGTCGGTAAGCATACGTATCCATCGATAACTATAATCTACATGTGCGGGAAATAGTGGTTGTGGATCTCCAAGTGCGCAGCAATACTGTATATACGGGAAGTCCAGCCCACAAGCGATACAAAGCGTATGCCATCCCCAGGGACGGACGTTAATATCGAGGAGTTTGTATTGCTTATCACGCTCATCATATTTGAACTCAACTTCTACCATCCCTGAAACACGCATATACCGCAAGAGTTTTTCAGCCAGCGGCAACAGAGCAGGGATGTCTATAGCTTCAACGAAACTGCTTCCCAGCCCATAATCAATAGGATATTGGCGTGTACGCCGTGCGGTCATCCATGTCTTGATGTTCCCATCCTCGCAGAAAGTTGCAATAGAATACTGTACACGGCCATCACCAGGAATAACTTCCTGCACCATGACCTCATCAGGCGGAATGCTTGCTATCGCTTTCTCATACTGCATCAGTAGTTCCTGTGAAGAACTGGCGGGGAAGGCCTTGAAGTGTGTCGCATACTGGAGATGAACGGAAATGGCAGGCTTGATAATGACAGGAAAAGAAGTATTCAGAGTGGTAAGCTCGTCTTTATGGGTGACATAATGGGTTTTAGGATAGGGAACGCCTACCTCTTCTGCCATCTGATAGGTGAGACGCTTATTGTTTGCCCAGCGTACAACATCCCAATCCTGAGTAACGAGCCGATAGATCTGAGAAAGTTGTAACGTGTTGCAGGCAATAAGCTGCACGACCTCATCCTGTGTGGGAAAAAGGACCCATTGTTCCAGATGATATGTTTTCCCAATGCTCAACAAGAATGATAGGAATTTTTCATCTTCCATGCAGGTGGGCCACTTAAAGCGTTTGACAACATAACGCGAAAACCAGGCAGAGCGAGGGGTATTGTCAATCACAACACTTGGTATCCCTCGCCTACCCAGGCTGCGCACGACCCCTAGTGCTTTAAAGTCGCTACCCAGTACCACCACCCCAGGCATCGTTTGCTGAGACATATAATCTATCTCCCACATTCCATAGTCTTGGACGTAGCTTTTAGAGATAGTATAAGACACGAGCGAAGTTCTATTTTTACTCAAAAATACATCTTTTGTAAATCTATAGAGCAGAGCTTTGTGAAGTGATATTTCACGTTCGCGTTCCTTCGTCTTTCATATACAAAAAAGGGCAAAAGATGTAATAGTTACTGGTGAAAAAAGCGTTTCCTGAAGTTGCGGAATGTGGGTTTATCATCTCCTTTGAGTGAGATATATACTAAAACAAAAAGGATTAAGATCTGGAAATATGAAAAAAAAGAGTAACTATTTGCACTCAATATACAATATCCTGCTTCTGATTGTACTTGTCTCTTCTGCTGCATGCACATCTACTTCTCCACAGCCTGTGAAAAGGCCTGCTCGTCCCGCATTGCCGGGTCAGCAATCTGTGAAAAGGCCTGCTCGTCCCGCATTGCCAGGTCAGCAATTCTGGAAGCAAGGGGTTTCATCTTACCTGTTTGGCACAAATGACACGTATGAATGGTCAACGAATAATATTCAAACACAACCCAAATTTCAACAGGCTCTACGAGCTGCGGGCTTTACATTGATACGTACATTCTTTCCCGACCAGGCCAGCAACTCCGTTATTCTTAAGCGCATTCAAACCATCGAAAAAAGCGGTGCAAACTGCCTGGGCGTGATTACCAATATTAACAATATAATCTTCAATGAACGTCTCGTGCGTTACCTGGGAAACAGGTGCCAGCTTTATGAGTTTGGGAACGAAGAGGATTTGGACAATGTTCCTATCAACAGCTACTTACAACAGTGGAATAGGACGATACCACTTTTGCGCAAGATCAATCCTACTGCCAGGTTTATTGGCCCCGTCACATCCGATGATCAGGGAAAGAATAATTTTATGTCCGATTTTCTGCAAGGTGTGAAAGCGTCAGGAATTCTCCCTGATGCTGTAAGTTTCCACTGGTATGCTTGCGAGAACGATAGCGAGGAGAACTGTTTGCGTAAAGCAAGTAGTTATGGGACGGCTGTCAGCAGAGTGGAAGCTCGGATACAAGCAATATTGGGGAAAACGTTGCCAATAGGCATCTCCGAATGGAATTATGATCCCAGTAATCCGCCTCCATCATATGGAGACGATGCCAATTTCATTACCAAATTTAGTACTGAGGCACTATCTTCTATGATAAGGGCTGGCATCGCCTTTGCGTGTCAGTTTGATGCAGCGAGCTACGCTGGCTATGGGCGTCTCGACATGTTTAACACCAAAACCAATCAGTCCAAACCACAGTATTATGCAATTAAAAGCGTTATTCAGCACTATAAGATGGCAAGCCACGCAACACAGGGTCCGGCTCCTACGCCATAGGATACTTTTGGACCATCAATGCTGCGTAGCGGCCTCGCCTATTTATTTGCCTTTAGATAGACGAAAGACTATTCACCGTGTGAAAGAGCAATGGAAAGACGACTCTCACTTCCAGCCTTTTTCAATGACGTGTTGAGCCTGTTGACGTGTTGTGCTTATTAAGGAACGGTAACATCATCATCATCGATCTCGGAGGGACATTGTGTGTCTGGGAGTTGCACCTCATGCTTATATACAGGAAGGACAGAATTAGTCCTCTCACTATCTGACCCTGATAAAAACTCCTGTTCCTCTTTTATCTCTTCATCCGTAAGGAGGGGAGCATATTCAGGTACAGCATCTCCTTGCTCAACGCAGGCCTCAGTATGTCTTGTCTTATGACGCATAGAGGTATATAACGCTCTCACATCATTACGTGGAATTGTACCAAGCAGGGTCGCTATACCCAAATAGACAATCGCTGCCGCTGGCAAAATGGCCAGAAGACTGTGCTGCCGCATGAACCAGACTACCAGTCCCATTACCACGCTAGCCAGGAGGGCCTTCAGGGCTACTTTTATACTCCCGAGCGGCCATAGAGGACGAGGGACGAATAGAAGTGCAACAACCATTAACAATAATTCTGTCAACGAGGTCACAAGAGCTGCGCCTACATGCTGATACAAGGGAATGAGAAGCAAATTGCATCCTAGATTAAACACCAGTGCAATCCCTGCAATGAGTGGAATCTTCTTCTCTCGTCCTGTGCTTATCATCACAGAAGTTAACACGCTATTTATGTAGAGGAAGAGCAATCCAGGTGCAAGGCATTGCATCACAGGGATAGTGTGAATGAATCCTGATTGGCGATAGATGAAATACACCACATTAGGAGCAGCAACAATGAGCCCCGTAGAAATCGGAATACAGCAGAAGAGCAAAAAGTTCAAAGACTTCTCCACCGCTATTTTCAGCTCGGTTTGAGAATGCTTCGTGAGCTTCGAGAAAACAGGATACATAATGGTATTGATTATCAGGCCAGGTAAAAATACCAGCGTATCGAAGATGCGATATCCTGCTCCGTACCACCCTACGACCGCAGTGCTAGTCATCAAAGAGAGCAGAATAGTATCAATACGGTAATATATTACGCCCAGCATACCGTATAAGACAAAGGGAATACTTTTCCGCAACAACATGCGTGCGAGAGGAATGTCAAAAGTGCAAGGAAGACCTACCAGACGCAAGACCCAGGCGGTTTGCCAGAGCATATTTACACAAGAACAACCGAGTAGTACAAGTGCCATGACCTGTATGTTTGCTCCATGATGAAGCAAGATAACTCCAATCAACGCACCCAGGCCTTTCTCCAGAACATTGCCGATGACTGGAAAGACCGCCCTTTCAAAAGTATACTGTATCGCGCTCATAACATCCGCGATCGCATCAATCAAGAGTGTGATTCCGCAAATAGCAACCAGAGTACGCACTTCGCTGGAATAGCCGAGCAACCAGCAGATCTGGAGCATACATTCATACGCAGCAACCCAGATGATGATTTTGAAACAGAGAATGTTCGTAAAATAGCACAGAACCTTTGATGGCTCCTGCGCGACGTCACGTGTAAGTTGTTGGCCAAAGCCAGCATCAACAGGGACACCAAAGAGCGAGACAAAGGTGAGCGCAAAGTAGAGTTCTCCAAATTTCACATCGCCGAGGAAGCGTCCATAGGCGATGGTCAAAGCCATCGTCGATCCCCAGGTCATGGCCTGACCTAGTAGCAAAATAACGATATTTCCTATTACTTTACGCAGACTATTCATAGCATTAACAGCACAATCGATATATGATGTAATGGTTAAACGGTATAGATCATTAAAATCTATAACCATTTACCAGTATAGACCTGCGTAAAAAGTGTGTCGTTTTTACGCAGGTCTATACTGGTTGTATAAATATTGTTGAGTTCTAAGTTCGACTTTGTACATTTTTGGAAATGGTAGATCAGAATTGCGAGAGGAATAATGGTACATCCCCAACGAAATCGCTCCTCTGCACAGTTTGCTTCTCACCAAACTGCTTCGACTGCTAGAACAATACTAAACATAGTTGCACATGAAGATGATGATCTTCTCTTTCTCAGTCCAGATTTGCTGTATGCTCTTCAAGCTGGCCACAACGTTAGAACAATCTTCCTCACGGCAGGTGATGCTGGCGCTAGTGCCGACTATTGGGAAGATCGTGAATCTGGTGTAAAGGCCGCTTATGCGCAGATGAGTGGAGTCGCTAATTTCTGGACTCAGACTGACGCTGGAATTGCTGGACATCCGATCCCTGTTTTTATCCTTTCGGCGTATCCATCTGTCTCCCTCGCTTTTATGCGGCTCCCTGATGGTAATGTCAGCGGTTCGGGATTCCCGTCTACCAATCATATGAGCTTACAAAAGTTGTGGACAGGTAGGATCTCGACCATTGACACGATAGATAGCTCGTCAAGTTACAGTAAAGAGACATTAACAAGTACACTCGCCAATTTAATATCATCTTTCCAACCAGATCACATTCATACGCAGGATTACGTTGGCACCTATGGTGATGGTGATCACAGTGATCATCACTCAGTTGCCTACCTGGTCCAGACAGCGGTACAACAGTATACAGCCCCATATTGTATTACAGGATATGAAGGCTATAACACCTCCTTTCGTCCTGCTAACGTCACTGGAGCTGATCTCACTGCCAAGCAGAACGCTTTTTATGCCTACGTCCAGTATGATAACCTCATCTGGCGTGTGCCACAAATTTTGACAAAGTTCTGGAAAGTGAGCGTGAGGTTCCGTCGGATTGTAGGCTTGCTGCGCGCGCGTGCTCACTGGTTGCAAAAATCCGTGGCACGCATCCTTGTCCGTAACAACACATCATCCTGCGTCAATACGGGTTACGCGGTATGGCTGTGCCGTCAATACACAGTGGGTTCGGGGTCCAATGGAAGCAACCAGCCACTGGTGACCGATGCCAGCCCCAATGCTGACTCGAAGCAAATGGCTCAGTTGAACATCGCTGTCCAGCTCGATGAGTCAGGCATACACAACACACCGCACGAGGTATCGTAGAGAGCCTGGATGGTCAATCAAGTCAGGAGCAGTGTGATTTTATCTGCATGATCTAATCCTTTACAACTTTGCTATCAGTTACGCCTTCGCGATGATTGCTGTTTTAGCATCAGTTGATAGACTTGCTCGACATCGTTCGCCATACGTTCAGGATTGAAATATTGCTCTACCCGCATACGACCATATTCCCCCATCCGTCTGCCCAATGCTGGATACCTGACAAGTGTCAAAATATTCTCTGCCAATTGTTGAACGTCCCCTGTTGGTGAAAGAAGCCCCGACTTACCATGCTCTACTACCTCTGGTGTCCCCCCGTTATCCAACCCAATGACGGGCTTTTTCATTGCCATGGCTTCTACGAAACTTAGCCCGAAGCCTTCCCCATCTGAGGGCATAGCAAAGAGATCAGAAGCAGCCAGAATGTCCTGTATATCTGAACGAGGGCCTGTAAATACGACATGTTCGTCCAGATTTAGTTCGTGCGTTAACTGCTTCAAAACCGGGCCATAAACGCCATCAGCTCCGGGATTTTCTCCACCAACAATCAGCAACTTGATATCAGGTATCTGCTTTCTCACCAGGGCTAATGCTTCCAGAAGGAGGCGATGACCCTTTTTAGGATCCAAACGAGCGACAATAACAAGCAAGGGAGCCTCAGAGATAAGACCAAATTCCTCTCGGACGAGGTTTCTATCAGCATCGTAATTCCAGATTCTGGCATCTATGCTATTGAGCACACAATAGACCTTTTCAGGTGAATACCCTGCGGCTATAACAGATCGAGCTACAAACTGTGAGATCACGATAATACCATCAGCTTCCTTCATAGCCCAGCGTACACATCCTCGAATCCAATCTCCATATTCTGAATGCACGTGGACTATAGTCCTGATCCCGACTAACTTCGCTAACAGCACACCATAGAACGCATCACGAGGTTTATATTCCGAATGAATAATGTCAATGTTGTGCTGCTTGATATATCGGGCTAATCCCACCAGGCTGGCAGATGACAGGAGACCAGTGGATATTACACTCTGGGCAATCTCTGTTCTTGATCTACCAGTGATCGTCATGCCAAATTGTGTTGGGCGTAGATGGACATTCGGAATAGTTTCAAACGCTTTTAGTGCGGGAGATTTTTTACGCCCTGTACCGGCCGCGCAGGCAAGATGCACAACCAAACGCTCACGATCAAGGTAACGCATGAGCAAGCCATGAACCTGCGAGGGGGCCAGAAACTGATCCCGAGCATGTGTAAATAAGACGTCAATTTCTGCTTTCATGGTACAGCCTTCCTGACTCGCATTCCACAATTGTGGACGTAGCTTTTGAGACTAGTATACGAAGCGCATGAAGCGATATTTGTGAGTTTCTCTGTTCCTTTCAAAAAAAGCATTTTCCGATGAAAGGTGCAGAAATAAACTAATGAGGAGATATTGAGCTAGAATATCTCCTTTTTTGTTAGGAATACACTATTAACAGAAGAAATCACTGTTTGCTTTTCAGAAATCGAAGGGAGTACATATGATAAAGTTGTTAGAGGCTATTTTTTGCCATTTTATACGACTTCTTCTCATCTTGTTTATTCCAATTATGAGCGGTCTGGGGATTGGTTTTCTGCTTCCGCCTTCCTATCAAGCTTCCGCCACGCTGTGGGCTGTACAACGATACCCGACTACCGACATGACTGGTGTAGACAGCAATTTGCAAGCGAGTCCAGCTGACACACAGGTCAACGCCCTTACGGAATTGCTTCAAAGCAGGACATTCGATAGTGCAGTAGGAACGTCGACCAACCTGAAGTCAATGCTCAAGCTGAGTTCGCAAGATGCTGCAAGCCCTCCCGCGTTGGATGATGCATACCTCGCAGACATATCCAAAAATGTTCGGGTGATTTCCAAAGGTAACAACTTATATCAAATCAGCTATACTTCTGGTAATCCACGTATAGCTTCTCAAGTTGCACAAGCTATTATTACCCAATTTCAAGCGCAAATTCAGCAGTTTATCACCATCAAAAGTCAAAGTCTTCTCCAGGGAAATCTAAGTCAATTGGCGAAGGCAGAACATGACGCCAACACGACCGCAAACAATGAGTCCGCCTATCTGGCTGCTCATCGAGATGCAACCTTGAGGGATCTGCACTATGCTCTGCTTGACGCGTTGCGCGTGCAGGCACAGTCTACATTAACGAATCTTCAATCAACTATTGCCACGTTGAATCGGGAGGCAGCAACAGCCCAAAGCACAGATTTTTTCAAGATACTTGACTCTCCTGTAACACCAGAAGTGCCATTGCACGCGAAATCCTTACTTGCTGCTGGCGGCGCTGGAGCTGCAATCGGGCTTGTTGTATGTATCATCTATATCCTCATCCTCGTTCGTCGTGATCGCGCTTTGTATACCACGCTCGATGCGAAAAAGGTGACATCCTACACTATTCTTATGCAAATCCCTCACCTTCCCAAAGCTACAAGTGCTTTTCCTATTGTTACGCCTGATATCGCTAAAAACAGCGTTATAGACCTTCAACCTGTCAAGCAACATAAGGTGATGAAGAGATAGGTCTGGAATATACGAACTTCTTCTCTTCTCCATAGAAGAGAAAAGTGGTAAGAAAGAAGTAGAATATGCAGAGCAAACAAAGTCGGCAGGAATCCGAGCAGTTTTCGTTATCACTGAGCGGCCAACGTCAATCTACAAACGGCCCGGTATCCTCGTCAATAGATACGCCTGAATCCGCTTCGTATGTCCCTTCTCAGCCACCAACCGGTCAACCAAAAAAAGAAGCTGAGGTCTTACGGACTCGTTGCAGGCAGCTAGGCGTTTCTCTATTTTTCCAGCTACATGCATCGATACGTAGCCTGGGTTTTACCAGCGCGATTGCAGGTGAAGGCAAAACGTTCCTGGCGAGGCTAACAGCAGAGGTGATGGCCGAAGACAATGGTTGTCCGGTTACACTGCTCGAGTGTAACTGGGAGAATCCAGCGCTCAATTCAGTCTATAAGCTGGCTTCTGGCCCTGGCTTGTCAGAATGGTTACTGGATCGATGCCCACTGGAGGCGATTCGCCGACAGGTAACAGGCAGCCTGACGGTCATTCCAGCTGGTGATAGCATCGATAATGCAACCCGATTATTGCAGAAATTACAGCAAAGAGATATACACAGCGTGTTGACCAATCCCAATGAAATACTTCTTGTCGATCTTCCCGCAGCGATCACAACGGCATATGGACCGTTTGCGGCTCAGCTTGTCGATACGCTTATTCTCGTTGTACATATGGGAGTTACGCCTGAATCCTATGTGGCAGAAGCCTGTCATTATCTCAAGAATTCACATGTGCATGGAATCATTTTCAATCAGGCAGACAGCCACATACCACATTGGTTACAACGCATTCTTTAAGAAAAACAGGAAAAACACAATGGAGTCAGTCTTTCTGCTTCTAGTCTCTTTTCTTGCGATAGGGATATTTGCTCGTTCATATACCCTCCGAATACGAGTGGTGTTGAGTATGGCAATCATTGTCATGCTCCTGTATCTGTACATGTATAAGTGAGTTAGACATGGAAAAACAGTTAACAGTCAGCGCGTTACTAGCAGCCCGTAGACGGCATGATACGATGCTCTTTATCATGCTTTTCCTGGCGCTATTGAGCTTTCTCCCCTTACTCACATTTTGGGGCTTGAATGCCGGTCTGGGCGTTGTGCTCGGGGCATTCGTGGTCGTGATCGTGGCAATTGCGCTTGTACGCTGGCCAGTGCTGAGCTTGTATCTCATTGCTGCCTGTACCTTTGCTGTTGAGCAAGAGCCTCTTCGTAATCCTGCTCCTATTGGCACAGATCACCTCTATATTTTTTACTGGCCTCCCCAGATGGAAGGATTTATTGAGCGCCCTATCGGTGTCTTGATAGTCTTTGCGCTGTCGGTCTGGATCTTTCACTGCTTAGTCAAGCGTCAGCCATTGCTGCGAGGGGGGGCACTCATTGGACCTTTCACGCTCTACATTCTCTGCGTGATAGCTGCCA
>Ga0310811_10007811_pt1 | contig 13709 bp, 12 predicted proteins | sample YCmetagenome_FD_207642 | JGI IMG/M metagenome (GOLD analysis project Ga0310811, IMG submission 207642) | Soil microbial communities from experimental microcosm in Duke University, North Carolina, United States - YC | ecosystem: Engineered > Artificial ecosystem > Soil microcosm > Unclassified ... | reverse complement strand
CGTCTGCGGGGCGATGACGAAGTCCGCAACGCTTGGCGGAATGCGCGACGACAAGAGATGCGTTCCCCAGAAGGTGAGCACGAGGCCCAGCACGAGCCCAACACCGGCGAGCAGTGCGCTCTCGAGGAGAAGCTGCATGACGATGTCCGAGCGTGTGGCACCAAGCGCCGCACGCAAGGCGAGCTCGCGGCTGCGTGCGATTCCGCGCGCCAGCTGCAAGTTGGCCAGGTTCGCGCAGGCGATGAGAAGGACGGCAACCACCGCGGCGATCAGCGCGACGTGAAAATTCTTGAACTGGAACTGCGGCTTCGCGGCCGGGCTGAGCTGGAACCACGCTCCCGGCTCCCCGACGAGCGCGGCCAGTCGCGCGGCGAGGACCGACAACTCCCTGTCCGCGTCGACCACAGGCACATGGTCGCGCAGCCGAACGACGTTGATCGGCAGCATTCGCAGATTGACATCGGGCGGTGGCAACATCCATAGCCCGTCGGTGCTCGCCGGGAAGATCGAACCACGACGAAGCACGCCGATGACGGGATGTTTGACGCCATCGACGTCGATCGACGCGCCGACCGGCGGAGAGCCGTCCGGGAAAAGCGTGCCGGCGAGACGCTCGCTCAAGATGACCGGGTGCTCGCCGGAGGTCGCGTCGGCATCGGTGAAGATACGGCCGGCGAGCGGATGCACGCCGAGGAGCGAGAAGAAGTTCGGCGCGACGGTCCCGACGTCGGCGCGAGTGAAGCGCCGCCCGTGTTCGACAGCTGCGTCGCCGAATCTACGGCCGTAGTAGCTGACGCCTTCGTACGTGTGAAGGCCGGACTGGAGCATCGACGCCAGCGTCGCGTTGTCCACCTTGCCGCGTGGATCGCCCCAGATCCTCAGAAAGTACAGTTGCTCGGGCGATCGAATGTCGAGCTTGGGCCGCACCATCGCGTCGATGACGCTGTACATCGTGGTGTTGAGCGAGATCGCGAGCGCCAACGACAGCACCGCGACGAACGAGAACCCTCGATGCCGTAGCAGCGACCGGGCAGCTATGCGAACGTCTCGTGAGGAAATACGCATCAAAGAACGAGACGACCCCGGTCCAGCCTCGCAACGCTCACGCGCCGGGATGGCCAATCCGCGCGATCAATTAGGTGTCAGGGCTCCCTGGTTCGTCGGGGAGCAGCTCACGCGCCCGCTCCAGCGCGCTCTCGGGCACGAGCACTTTCGCGCCCTCGGTGATCGACCCCTGGAACCCACTCCCCCACATGCCCACCTGGTAGCCGCGGACTAGGACGGGAATTCCTTCCGCCTCCAACAGCGCGCGCACGGTGTCGACCTCGAGTCCCGAGAAAACCGTGGTCAGGAGCGTCCATTGCTCAGTCATCGTCAGACCCCGGCGGCTTGCGACCGCGCATGAACCTCTTCCGACGTGAGCCCGAAGATCGGCGGCGTGTGCACGCCGCGGAGCCCGAGAATGAAGTACAGCTGTCCGCGGTGATGCGACTCGTGCTCGAGCATGGCGCGCAACCATTTCCACACGGTGATCGGTGTATCGGCGGGCGTTCTCGTTTTCTCGAGCAAACGAGCGTCCGTCAGCTCCGCGAACAGTGCCCGGGCTTCGGCGTGGAGCCGATCGTAGTAGGCCACTGTCGCATCCAGGCCCTCGGCCAGCTCGCGAGAATGCCCGGGATAACGCGCGGCGCGGCCGTGCGCATTCTCGGCGTACATGTAGCGTTCGATGCCCGCGAGATGGCGAATGATATCGCCAGCCGTCATCCGACCCGGGCCTGCCTGCCACTCGAGATCGTCCTCGCCGACGCAGGCGACGACGCGCCGCGTGCGTTCGTGGACGCGATCGACGTACTCGAGAAATGGGGCTAGGCGTGTGATCTCCATCGTCGGTCTCCCCCTGAATCGGTCAGCGCTCGAGCGAGAGGACGGCGCCGTCGTGCGTAAAACCAAGTCGCTCGTACAGCGAACGGCTGCGGGCGGTTGGCCATAGGATCACGGCATCGACATCGAGCCGGCGGCACTCGTCGAGCACGACATGCATCAATCCCGTTCCAGCCCGGAGGTTTCGATGCTCCGGACGCACGAACAAGTTAGTCACGTAGGCGTGCCGCTCTGGTTCGTCGACCGGATTGGGGAGTTTCTCGACGAGCTGCATCCAGACGTTGCCAGCGAGATGGCCGTCCGATTCGGCGACCCAGGCGCGCCAGGACGAACCCTCGGCCAGCCGACGTTCCATCCACTCGCTACAGCGCCTGACGAATACTTCCTCTGTTTCCGTCGCGGGAGCAAGCGGCGCACGGAACTCGAAGCGCAGGCGTGCCAGAGCGGGCGCATCGGATGGACTTGCACGCCGGATTCGAACAGATTCGGGCGGTTGTCTGATCTCGCGCACGACGTGTACTCCAGTATGATTCATCTGTAGCGCGACTCGCCGCCGGTCGCGTTTCTCGGAAGTCCCTCTCGCTCACCGTACCATATGGTCTCCCCCGTCCAGGGCAACTGATGACCTTCAATCGAGTCGCGCGTCGCGCCACCATAGCTGCCGGCGCGTTCGCGGCGCTGGCGTCCGGTGCTTCCGTCGCGCGCGGCCAACAGCCGGCAGCGCCGCAGCTGATCGTGTTCATCACGGTCGATCAGATGCGGGCCGACTATTTCGAACGTTTTTTGCCGCAGCTCACTGGCGGTCTGGGTCGCCTCTATCGCGGCGGCGCGGTGTTTACCGACGCGCATCAGGATCACGCGATCACCGAGACGGCCCCCGGGCACTCGGTGACGCTGTCGGGTCGCTTTCCGTCTCACACCGGAATCGTCGCCAACATCTACGGCGTCAACGATCCAAAATCGCCGATCGTCGACGGCGTCGGGCCGGGCGCATCGCCCTTCCGGTTCCGCGGCTCCACGCTGATCGATTGGTTGCGCGTGAAGGACGAGCGGTCGCGTGCGCTCTCTGTGTCGCGCAAGGATCGCGGCGCGATCCTGCCGATCGGTCGTGCGCGCCAGAGTGCATTCTGGTTCGTCGACGGACATTTCTCGACGAGCAAGTACTACGCCGATACGCTGCCGACATGGGTGACGCGCTTCAACGCGCGGAAGATTCCGCAGACGTACGCCGGCAAGCTGTGGGAGCCGCTGCTCCCCGCCAACGCGTACCCGGAGCCGGATAGTGTTCCGCAGGAGAATTTCGGGTCGGGATTCCAGTTTCCGCATGGCTTTCCCGACGATCCGGAGCAGACCGCGAAGCTGTTCACGGAATTCCCGCAGATGGACTCCTTGACGGCGCAATTTGCGCTGGCCGGACTTGGGGCGATGAATCTCGGACGCGGTCCGCAAACGGACCTCCTGGCGGTGTCCTTCTCCACGACCGACGCGGTCGGCCATCGTTTCGGGCCCGACTCGCGCGAGTTGCACGACCAGATCGTTCGACTCGACAGGTACCTCGGGATCTTCATCGATTCGCTGTATCGCATTCGCGATTCGTCACGGATCGTGTTCGCGCTCACGGCCGATCACGGCGTCGCGCCATACCCCGAGCTTCACGCGCAGCGGGAACACGTGCCCGCCGAGCGCGTCAACGTGGGTCCGGTGCTCGCCGAGTTCGTCAAGCGCCTTCAGGCCGGCGGCGTCGACACGAATGCGGTCGATTTCGAAGAGGGCATGATCGCGATCGACCACGCCGCTTTCGCCCGGTCCAAGCTCAAGCCGGACGAAGAGCTTTCGAAGCTCGCGTCGGCGCTCAGGAAGGTGACCGGTGTCGCGCGCGTCGACTTCGTCCGCGAGCTCGCGCACGCGGACACCGCGCAGGACGTGCTCGCGCGGCGATGGTTCCACATGCTCCCGTCGGACACCCAGGCGGAGCTTGTGATCTCACTCAAGCCATACGCGTACTACTCGGGCGTCGACATGGCGACGCACGGAACGCCGAACGATTACGACTCGCACGTGCCGGAGATCTTCTACGGACCGTGGTTCACGACCGGCAAGTACACCAAGCGAGCCCTGGTCGCGGACATGGCGCCGACGCTCGCGGCGATCGCCGGCGTGTCACCCATCGAACCCGTCGACGGGCGCGCGCACCTGGAGGCGATCCGCAAGCCGTAGAAACGGGGGACGGGCGACGGGCGACGGCTATAACAGCGGAAGATGATACGCCGCGACCGCTACGTAGCGTCGCGGTCGCGGCGCGCCATGACGCGTTTGCCGCGGATGGTCGTTCCACGTAGCGCTTGGATGATGCCTTCCGCGGCGTCGTCGGGCACTTCGACGAGCGAGAATCGATCGGCGATCTCGATCGCACCGATGTCGCGCGAGTCGATGCCCGCTTCGTTGGCGATCGCGCCCACGAGATCGCCGGGTCGAACCCCTGCTTTGCGGCCCAACGCCACATAGAGGCGCGCCACATCGCGTGCGCCGCCGCGGCGCGCTTCTCCACGCGATCCTCGCATCGAATGAGCCTCGCGACCAGGACGTTCGCCACGACCAGGCCGTTCGTCGCGGCGCTCGAATCGGCCACCCTCGCGCGCATTCCGAGCGGGGCGACGTGTATCCGGAATCGCGACGTTGGGGATCTCCTCTTCGGGCGCGGATTCTTCGCCGCCGCTGGTATCGGCCAACTTGATCGCCGCGGCGGCGATGTCGATGACGTCGTATTCGTCGGCGAGCGATTCGATCACGACGCGATAGTGGTCGAGGTCGTCGGCGACGAGCAGTTCCTCGAGCGACGCGCGCGTGAGCTCGAGCCGTCGAGCGCGCAGGTCGTGCACCGTGGGCACCGACTCGATCTTGATCTTTCGCTTCGTGACCTGCTCGATGTTCCGAAGAAGCCGATGTTCTCGCGCTTCGGAAAGCGTGATCGCTACGCCCTCGCGCCCCGCGCGGCCGGTGCGCCCGACACGATGGACATACGCGTCGGGCGATGACGGAACATCGAAGTTCACGACGTGCGATACGTGTTCGATGTCGAGCCCGCGCGCCGCGACGTCGGTCGCAACGAGCAGCTCCGACGTCCCATCGCGGAAACGGCGCATGACGCGATCGCGCTGCTCCTGCGACAGTCCACCGTGCAACGCCTCGGCGCGATAGCCGCGACCGCCGAGTGTTTCGGTGAGCTCGTCGACTTCGGTGCGAGTGCGGCAGAACACGATCACGGACGTCGGCGCTTCCATGTCGAGCACGCGAGCGAGCGCGGCGACCTTATGACGTCGTTGAACGACGAACGCGATCTCGCGAACCCGCGGCGCAGCGCCCGGCGCCACGACCTCGCGGGCGATCGTGACGAGCACGGGTTCGCGCAGATGTCGGCTGGCGATGGCACGAATGGGGGCGGCCATGGTGGCCGAGAACAGAGCCGTCTGCCGCTCGGTGGGGACCGCCTCGAGAATGGCTTCGAGATCCTCGGCGAACCCCATGTCGAGCATCTCGTCGGCTTCGTCGAGCACGACCATCTGGACGGCGTCGAGGTCGAGCGTGCGCCGACGAATGTGGTCGAGCGCACGACCGGGCGTGGCAACGACGACGTCGACACCGCGCTTGAGCGCGCGGAGCTGCTGCTGCATCGGCTGGCCACCGTAGATCGGCAGAACGCGCACGCCGAGTTGACGGCCGTAGCGATGAACCGCTTCCGCCACCTGCATGGCGAGCTCGCGCGTCGGAACGAGAATCAGCCCACGAACGACGCGGTCCTCGTCCTCCGATCCACCGATTCGGTGCAGCAGCGGCAGCGCGAACGCGGCGGTCTTGCCGGTTCCCGTCGCCGCCTGGCCGAGCACATCGTGACCCGCGATGAGCGGCGGGATCGCTTCGCGTTGAATATCAGTCGGCTCTTCGTAACCGAGCGACGAGACGGCCGCGACGAGCGCCTCGTTCAGGCCGAGCGCGAAAAACGCACTCTCCCCCGCCGATTGCAGGTTCTCAGTTGATTCTTCGGTCATGGGCGAGCGCTCCGCGTCGAGAAATAGTGCGAATACGGATGTTAGCGCGGCCACCAAGCTGATCGGCCTTGGATCCGCACTGGGCGGTCTGAGCAACTCGGCCGCGATGCAAGCAAGAAGCCGCGGACAACCAGGCCCTGGTGGCGCCGAGTGGGCGGGCGTTGCGATGGCGTGTTCCAGTCGTCACACTATTCCTTGGAGTCTTGAAGGGAGTTGCCCTCTGTCTAACACGTCGAACGAGGCCCTCGGGGCCTGCGAACACGATCGCGGTCCTGGAACCACGGTGTGCCTTCGCTGCCGTCACGCGGCGCGCGCCGCGGCCCGGCAGCGATTCAACCGCGTGATGCTTCGCGGCAGCGCCGTTGCCATCGTCATGGCGACGTTCGTCGCCGCCGGTGCGGTCGGGGCGGCAGCAATTCGCAACAAGGCCGAGGGTCGGTCCCAGCGATCGGCGGCAGGAACGGCTGCGGCTCCTGGCACCGATTCGGTCACGCAGGCCGCGAAGGACACGCCACGCGACAGCGCGACTGACCGCCCGACCGTCTTTCAGTCGAAACCGGTCAGCTCTCCGGCTGCCGCGCCGGTCACTGCTGCGCCAGTCGCTACGGTGGCAAGAACGCCGGACCGCCAGCGGCCCACGCTGATCCCGGTCGTTCCAGCTGGTCAGTCCGACCTCGAGAGCGGGGTCACAGCGGTTCGCGGGGACACCGACGTCGTCGTGGCCTTCGATACTCCGATGATGCGGACCCGTCGCCCGGAGAAGTTCGAGCAGTTCGTGCGGACGACACTCCCGCTCGTGTACGGGTCGGCCGTGCGCAACGTGTTGGCGCGAATTCCGGATGGCACGATTTCGGGACAGGGCGAGCTGCTCACCGAGCTGCCGAAGCGCGGCGTGCGGATTCCGCTCGACGGCGCGTGGTCGATTCGCCTCTATCCCGAGACGCGGCCGGGTCAGGACGGTCCGCTCGTGATCCGCTACCGTGTGACGGTGGTTCCGACGACGGAGTAGCTGCGAATAGCTATCGCTGATCGAAGCGCGCGAGGCGCTCGATCAGTGCACCGCTGTCCGTATCGACGACGAGCGTCGCGCGCTGCGCCGGACGCATGAAGCCCTCGTCTCGCGCGTGATCCAGAAAGCGGATGAGCGGCGTGTAGTAGTTTCGCACATTCAACACGCCGTACGGCTTCGTATGAATGCCGAGTTGGCCCCAGGTCCAGATCTCGAAGAGCTCCTCGAGCGTCCCGAGTCCGCCAGGCAGCGCGACGAACGCGTCGGCGAGTTGGGCCATCGTTGCCTTTCGCTCGTGCATCGATTCGACGACGCGCAGCTCGGTGAGGCCCCGATGCGCGATTTCGCGATTCATCAACGCGCGCGGAATGACGCCGACCACGGACCCGCCGGCCGCGAGAGCGGCATCGGCGAACGCACCCATGAGTCCCACGCTCGCGCCGCCGTAGACGAGACGAATCCCGCGGAGGGCGGCTTCGGTCGCGAAGGCCCTGGCCGCGACGAGGTAGTCGTCGGACGCGCCGGCGGATGAGCCACAAAAAACGCAGATCGACTGAAGCATAGAACGACAAGACTAGACGACGCGCATCGGTGGAACCAGGGCCAACCATCGGGTCGGGATGAGCGTAAATGATGCATCGTCGCAGTCAACCCATTTCGACGCTGCATCATGGCCAAACAGATCGCACGACAATCTCAGTCATACACGGCACCACTCGCGCTTCCGCCGACCCAGCGCTTTCTCCCGTTGCTGCTGCTTCTGTTCGTCGGGAGCGGTTGCGCCGCGCTGATCTACGAGATCGTGTGGTTTCAGCTGATCGAGCTGGTGATCGGCTCGTCGGCGATATCGCTTGGTGTGCTGCTCGGGACGTTCATGGGCGGAATGTGTCTGGGGAGCTTGCTCCTCCCTCGGTTCGTGTCGACGGAGCAGCATCCGCTGCGTATCTACGCGCTGCTCGAGGCGGGCATTGGCATTCTCGGATTGATCGTGCTCGTGGTCGTTCCGGTGGTCGGCAGTGCGTACACGGGATCGTCGGCGCAGGGCTTCAGCGGTCTCTTGCTGCGCGGACTCGTGTGCGCGGTGTGTCTCCTTCCACCCACGCTGTTGATGGGTGCAACGCTGCCGGCGATCGCGCGTTGGGTGGAAACGACGCCAACCGGTGTGTCGTGGCTGGGCTTCTTCTACGGCAGCAACATCGCCGGTGCAGTGTTCGGATGTCTGCTCGCCGGGTTCTATCTCCTCCGCGTGCACGACATGACGACGACGACGATCGTCGCCGTCGCGATCAATTTTGGCGTGGCGACGATCGGCTTCATGCTGTCGAAGCGAGCGCCGCACCGACCCGCGGTCCACGCAGAGCCCGACGGCACGATCAGCGCCGCGCCCGTGGCTGGGACGAACGCCGTCTACGTCGCGATTGCTCTCTCCGGTCTCACGGCCCTCGGCGCCGAAGTCGTCTGGACCCGCACGCTGTCGCTGATGCTGGGCGCGTCGGTGTACACGTTCTCGATCATTCTTGCGGTGTTCCTGATTGGACTCGGCTTCGGAAGCAGTGCCGGTTCGTTCATGGCGCGCGGATGGCGAGCGCGTGTGACACTGGGTTGGACACAGCTTCTCATCGCGGCTGGAGTCGCGTGGGCCGCTTGGATGATGGCCGATTCCCTTCCCTTCTGGCCGATCAATCCGTCGCTGTCGCGCAGTCCGTGGATCACCTTTCAGATCGATCTGATCCGATCGCTCACGGCCGTCTTCCCGGCAGCATTCCTGTGGGGCGCGAGCTTCCCGCTCGCGATCGCCGCAGTCGTCGGGCCGGGGCAGGACGCAGGACGTGCCGTTGGACGCGTGTACGCCGCGAACACGGTCGGAGCCATTCTCGGATCGATCCTGTTCAGCGTCGTCGCGATCCCGATGTTCGGCACGCAGCAGGCGGAGCGATTCCTGATCGCGATAGCCATCATCTCGACGCTCGTCGTTTTTGCCTCGGCGCGGCAGGCGGCCGCCGTGGACGCCAGCGCGAAGCGTGAACGAACCGGTCCAGGGCTCAGCCAGGTCGAGGTGGGCCTGCTGGGCGCGGGACTCGTCGCCGCAGTGATGTTCGCCGTCTGGGTGCCGAGGATTCCCGACGGACTCGTCGCGTACGGACGATTCCTTCCCACGTATACCGAGGAGCCGAAGTATCTGTACGTTGGCGAAGGCATGAACTCGTCGATCGCCGTGTCGGAGATGTCGAACGGCGTTCGAAACTTCCACGTCGCCGGCAAGGTCGAAGCATCGAGCGAGCCGCAGGACATGCGGCTGCAACGCATGCTCGGACACATGTCGGCCCTGCTCGACAACGATCCCAAGTCGGTGCTCGTCGTCGGCTTCGGTGCGGGTGTGACGGCGGGATCGTTCATCCTGCATCCCGGAATCAAGCGCATCGTGATCTGCGAGATCGAGCCGCTGATTCCGAAAGTCGTTTCGACGTACTTCACGAAGGAGAACTACGACGTCGTCAATGACCCGCGCGTGCAGATCGTGTATGACGACGCGCGGCACTTCATCCTGACGACGAAGGAGAAGTTCGACGTCATCACGTCGGACCCGATTCACCCGTGGGTGAAGGGGGCAGCGACGCTGTACACCAAGGAGTACTTCGAGTTGGTGAAGCAGCACCTGAATCCCGGCGGCGTGGTGACGCAGTGGGTTCCGCTCTACGAGAGCGTGCCAAATGTGGTGAAGAGCGAAGTCGCGACGTTCTTCACCGTTTTCCCCGATGGCACCGTCTGGAGCAACGACATTCAGGGAAAGGGCTACGACGTCGTGCTGGCGGGTCACGCGACGCCGCAGACGATCGACATCGATTCGGTCCAGGCGCGCATCTCGTCGCCGGCCAGCGCGAGAGTCGCGCAGTCGTTGAGCGACGTCGGCTTCAACTCCGCACTCTCACTCCTCGCGACGTATGGTGGACAGGCTCGCGATCTTGCGCCGTGGCTCGCCAACGCCGAAATCAACCGCGACTCCAATCTCCGACTGCAGTATCTCGCGGGCATGAGCCTCAATCAGTACGAGAACGCGAGCATCTATGCTGAGATGCTCAAGTACCGGAGGTTCCCCGAGAACCTGTTCACGGGCGCGCCGGCCCTCCGCGATCTCCTGCGGCAAGCGTTGAACGGCCCGTCCGGCCCGTGACGCCGCACGCATCGGGTGGGTTGGTCGCGATCACACACCTGCCGTCGCCGCATCTCGAGGGCGGGGAACGAACCTACGTCGGGCATGAACCGATCGACGCGGGTCTCGCCCTCCAGCAGCACGCGGCGTATTGCGACGCGTTGCGTCAGTGCGGCGCCGACGTGGTCACGCTCGACCTGTACCGCGAGCATCCGGATTGTGTGTTCGTCGAGGACACGGCGATCGTGCTCGATGAAGTGGCGGTACTGATGTCGATGGGCGCGCCGTCACGTCGCGGCGAGGTGGCCGGCATGGAGCCGGCACTGCGCGACTACCGTCGGCTCGAGCGTGTTCGACTGCCCGCGACGATCGACGGCGGTGACGTGGTGCGCTCTGGACGAGCACTGTATCTCGGCGCATCGCCACGCACGAACGCCGCCGGGATCAACGAGCTGCGAGAGATCGTGCGACCGTACGGCTACAGCGTGACAGCCATCCCGGTGCGCGAATGTCTACATCTCAAGACGGCGTGCAGCGCACTGCCCGACGGCCGGTTTCTCGTCAACTCGAGGTGGATCGACGCATCGCCGCTGCCGGCAGGTTCGACCATCGAGGTCCCTGAGCGAGAACAGTGGGCGGGCGACGTGCTCGTGATCGATTCCAAGATCATCGCGTCGGACGCCTTCCCGGAGACAGCGCGGTTGCTCGACGAGCACGCGGCTCGCGTCATCCCGGTGTCGGTATCAGAGTTCGCGAAAGCCGAAGGCGGCGTGACGTGCATGAGTCTCGTGTTCCACCGGCTGCCTGCGTAAGGCGACCGTTATTTCCCGCGTGGTCGTTTGGGCCGGGTGAACTTCTCGCCCATCAGGCCGAGGAAGATTCCGAGTGGGATATTGAGCGCGGCCATGAGAATGGCCAACGCCAACCCCGTCCATTCCCACGGTCGCGGTGCATTCCAGAGATTGATGGCGACCGCGGCAACCGCGGCGATGATGCCGAGCACAAAGCCGAACCGTCCGGCCGCGTTCTGTCGGGCCTTGATTCGCGGGTCGTCTTCGGGGGGGCGTCTGGGAATATCCACGATCGAGAAGAGGGGCTGATGTCCGTCCGCGAGCTCCGCTCAAACTACGGTCGGTTGAGCGTGCCTGGTTTCGGTTAGACTCACCAAAGCCGTCCGAGGTTGATGACCGACCCGGCGTATATCGCGTGTGGCTGCGGGCCCGTCACCGGAACGATGATGCCGGTGTCGAAGGCCAGCCAGTTCTTCGCGAGGTAGGTTGGACCGGTCAGCACCGCGACGATGGATGACTGCCCGGACGGTCCCGATGTGGCCGGGTAGCCGTAGAGCTCCGCCACCCAACCCAGCTTCCCAATCGCCTGTCCGCCGAACGACGCCGTCCAGAGCGTTGAATTCAGCGGCGCATTGGAGCCGTTACCAGTCCGACGCGTGTAGCCGAAGTTCAGATCCATCTCGACCGGACCAAAGTCGTGGCTCGAGATGAGCAGCAGCGTGAAGTCCGTCGTGCCCGTACCGGTGCCACTTTGCACAGTACCGGTTGGAAACTTGATCATCGGCTGCACGGCGAAGTCGCCGAGAACCGGTGCGTCGTCGAGTAAGCGCCACTTCACGTCGAGGCCCGAGTCGCCGAGTCCAGTGCCGGTGCCCACCGGCTGCGACGCCGATCCGAACACGCTGAACTGCGCGCGAGGCGCGACGCCGAACTTGACGACCGTCGGCGCGACCACCGAGCGGTTGCCACCCAGCTGATCGCGCTCGAGGCCCGTCTCGACCTCCCAGTATCCGCGTGCGACAGTCCCCGCGTGCGTCGCGACCGTGGGCCGTTCGGGCTGGACGTCGCGCGGATTCTTCGTCGAGTCCGGTTGCTGCGCGGCCAGCGGGCCGCCGATCGCGAGCAGGGTCGCCGCGATCGCTACGATGGTTGGCCGCATCACGATTTGCTGGGGGGTGGCGACTGCCAGGGATTTCCCGCCGAAGCTTCGTACGCGCCGACGTCGGCGAAGTAGCGACGCGCCATCTCCGCCGATGCGGGATTCGTGTACACCTCGGCGACTGGCTTCTCGATCACCGCGGCCACGACGTCCGCCACCTGTTCGACCGTCTGCACATGCGATCCGGAGTACGACGTCGTGCCGGGCGGAGCGCCGATGGCGTTGCGCGCGAAATCAGTGGCGACCATCCCGGGCATGACCAACGTGACGTGGACGTTCGGATTCTTCGCGGCAAGCTCCACGCGGAGATTGGCGGTCAACGCGTTGAGCGCGGCCTTGGCGGCGTTGTACGCCGAGCGATGCGTCGCCATCGGCACGCGTCCGAGAAAGGACGAGATGTTGATGACGTGGCCGTGTCCGCGCTCGAGAAAATGTTCGGTGGCGATCTGCATTCCGTGGAGCGCCGTCTTGACGTTGACGTCCATCATCTCGTCGAGGTCGCGGTCGGACAGCTCGAGCACAGACCGCGTGATGCCCCGGCCCGCGTTATTGATCCAGACGTCGAAGCCGCCGAAGGCGCTGATGGCGGCATCGCGCAGCGCCTCGACTTCGGCGCGTTCGGTGACGTCGGTCTGCACGGCAATCGCCCGCTCGGCGCCGGCCAGCTCCGCGTCGGCAGCCACGGTCTGCAATTCCTGCGGCCGACGAGCAGCGAGAACGAGCCGGTGCCCATCGGCGCCGAGGCGGCGTGCAATCCCCGCCCCAATGCCGGCGCTCGCGCCAGTGACGACTATGGTTTTGGGCTGAGTCATGCGGTACACTAAAGAGTTGGGACCGAATCGGTCCGAAAGCCTTTGGGGCTCAGGAGAATCCACGACATGACGAACGTGACGACCAGAGTCGCGCTGACCAGCGCCGCGACCCTTTTGACGACGTTGTGCCTCGCCACCACCGCGAGCGCGCAGGATCGGCTGAAATCTATGCCCGGGTATGAACAGTACACGCGCATGGCTCCTCAGATTCGGTCGGCGCTGGGCGGTGCTGCTCAGGGCTTTGGTGGGCGCGGCGGCGGCAGCGGCGCGACCTGGGCCACGGACGGCAAATCATTCGAATTCGAAAACGCCGGCAAGCGGCTCCGGTTCGACGTCGCGACCAAGCAGGTGACCGAGGCAACCGGGTCCGCGGCGCAGCAGCAGGGTGGACGCGGTGGACGGGGTGCTGCTGGCGCCGGCCCCGAGCGCGGTCGCCAGTTCGACTTCGCGGTCGCGCCCGCTGGCAACCATCGCGCGATGTACAAAGATCGCAACGTGTGGGTCGGCGACTCGAGCGGCGCAAATGCCGTCCAGATCACGAGCGACGGCAGCATCCAGACGCGGATCAAGAACGGTACGGCCAGCTGGGTCTACGGCGAAGAGCTGGGACAGCGCACCGCGATGTGGTGGTCGCCTGACGGAACGAAGCTCGCCTATTACCGATTCGACGAGAGCAAGGTTCCGGATTTCTATCTCACGCCGGGCATGACGCTGGTGCAGGACTCGCTCGACATCGAGGCGTATCCCAAGCCGGGCGTGCCGAACCCCGTGGTCGATCTGTTCGTGTACGACGTGAACACGAAGAAGACGACGCGGGTCGACGTGCGCGACGGCAAGCCGTTCGAGAATGACATCGTTGG
>Ga0310811_10007810_pt1 | contig 13711 bp, 13 predicted proteins | sample YCmetagenome_FD_207642 | JGI IMG/M metagenome (GOLD analysis project Ga0310811, IMG submission 207642) | Soil microbial communities from experimental microcosm in Duke University, North Carolina, United States - YC | ecosystem: Engineered > Artificial ecosystem > Soil microcosm > Unclassified ... | reverse complement strand
TATGACGCTCCCATACCGTATACTGCATACAATCGTTGACGCAACGACAGGAGACACCGTGAAAGTCGCTGTTCTCGGTGCCGGCGCCATCGGCGCGTATGTCGGCGCCAGCCTCTGCCGTGCAGGAGTCGAGGTCCATCTCATCGCCCGGGGCCCCCACCTCGCGGCGATCCGTGAATCCGGCGTGCGGGTCCACAGCCCGCGCGGCGACTTCACGGCTCACCCGAACGCCACGAACGACCCGGGCGAGATCGGCCCGGTGGATCACGTGTTCCTCGGCCTCAAGGCCAACCAGTACGCCTCGGCGGGGCCGATGGTCGAGCCGCTGCTGCACGAACGCACCACGATCATCGCCGCCCAGAACGGGATCCCGTGGTGGTACTTCCATGGCCGGCCCGGCCCGCACCAGGGGCGGCGGCTGGAAAGCGTCGATCCGGGTGGGGCGGTGAGCGCCGCGTTGCCGGTGCACCGCGCCATCGGCTGCGTCGTCTACGCGGCCACCGAGATCTGCGCGCCGGGCGAGATCCGCCACCTGGAGGGCACCCGGCTCTCGATCGGTGAGCCGGACGGGTCGGTTTCCCCGCGCTGCACGGAGTTCGCCGAGGCGATGATCGCGGGCGGGCTCAAGTGTCCGGTCGAGCCGGAGCTGCGGAGCGACATCTGGATCAAGCTGATGGGCAACATCGCGTTCAACCCGATCAGCGCGCTCACCAGGGCGACGATGCTCGGAATCTGCGAGCACAGCGGTACCCGGAACATGGTCGTGAACATGATGCGGGAGACCCTCGAGGTGGCGGCCGGGCTCGGGGTGCACCCGGAGATCTCCATCGAACGGCGCCTCGCCGGGGCCGAACGCACCGGCGAGCACAAGACGTCCACCCTCCAGGACCTGGAGAAGGGCAAGCCCCTGGAGTTGGAGGCGATCCTCGCCGCGGTGGTCGAGCTGGCCGACCTGATCGGGGCCGAGGTGCCCACCGTGCGGGTGGTGAACGCCCTGGCCGGGCTGCTGAACGAGCAGGTGTCCCGCATGGCACAGGAGGCCGCATGAATGACACTGGCGGAGCCCCGTTCATGCGGGCCGACCGGGTGCGGGTGTCCCGCAAGACGCAGGAGGCCGCATGAATGACACTGGCGGAGCCTCTGTTGATCTGCATCCGGTGGCGACGGCCGTGGCGGACGATCCGGTGCGCCTGATCGTCAAGCCGGGCACCGAATGGTCCACTGTGTACGGTCGTTGCCAGGATCTGGCGCCCGACGCGTTCCACGATGACCGGCTGCTGAGCTTCTGGGGCGGGCGGTGGCGCCTGGAGGGGCTGCCGACCGCGGCGATCTCGCCGGTCGACGGGAGCGTCCTGACCGGACCGCCGCGGCTGGAACTGGTCGATGCGACGCGTGCCGTGCGCGCGGGGCTCAACGAGCACCGGACCTGGTCGGTCGCGCCGCTCGCGGAACGCAAGGCACGGGTGAGCGCGGCACTGGACGATCTGGCCGGGCAGCGGGAACTCCTGGCGCTGCTCCTCGTCTGGGAGACCGGCAAGACCTGGCACTCGGCGATGTTCGAGGTGGACCGCTGCCTCGACGGTGTCCGGTGGCATGTCGAGGAAATCGACGCCATGCTGGCCGGGCGCGATCCGCTGGCCGGGCCGGTCAGCAACCTCGCGAGCGCGAATCATCCGATGAGTGTGCTGCTGCACGCCATGTTCGTGCAGGCACTGGCCGGTAACGCGGTGGTCGCCAAGGCTCCCGCGGACGGGGGAGTGCACTGCCTGACGTTGGCCACGGCGCTCGCCGCACGGCACGGGGTGCCGTTCACGCTGGTCGGCGGAAACGGTGGGGAGCTGTCCGCGGCGCTGGTCCAGTCGTCGATGGTCGGCTGCGTGTCGTTCCTGGGCGGTCGTGATTCCCGTGGCCAGGCCGCGGCCCGTCTGGTCGACGCCGGTAAGCGGCACATCCTCGAAGAGGATGGGCTGAACTGTTGGGGTATCTGGGAATTCGGTGACTGGTCCGGGTTGGCGGGGCACCTCCGGGCCTCGTTCGCACAGGGCAGGCAGCGGGGCACCGCCTACCCGCGCTATGTCGTCCAGCGGTCGTTGGCCGACGACTTCTTCGGCGCATACCTGCCTGTGGCGCGGTCCCTGACCTTCGGGCATCCCCTCGCCGTGGAGGAGCCCGAAGACTCGTTGCCACGCCTGGATTTCGGGCCGCTGATCAGCGACGCGAAGGCGACGGAACTGCGGGACTGTATCGACGACGCGGTGAGTCGTGGCAGCGTGCCGGTCTATCGCGGGGAACTGGCCGACGGCCGGTTCCTGCCCGGGCAGGACACCTCTGCCTATCTCGCGCCGGCCGCGCTCCTCGATCCGCCGTCGTCGCTGCTCGACGCCGAGTCGTTCGGGCCGCTGGACACCTTCGTCCTGGTGGACACCGAGGCCGAGCTGCTGGCGGCGATGAACGCCGGCGACGGCTCGTTCGTGGCGTCGATCGCCTGTGACGACGAAGCGACCGCGCAGCGGCTCGCGGCCGAGGTTCAGGCGTTCAAGGTCGGCATTCCCCGGCCTCGCTCACACGGCGAGGGCGGCGGGCGTTCCAGCGGCTGGTGGAACGGCGCCTTCTCCGGCGGTGAACTGCTCGTTCGCGCTGTCACCGTCGGTCCGCCGGGTGAGCCGCACACCGCGCCCATCCCGAGCGTGGGCCCGTACCGGCCCGCGTGAGCTCCACGCACGAAGGATCAAGGCCTCCTCACCGGCGTTCACTGCCGGTAAGGAGGCCTTGACTACGCGGATTGACTGCGCGGATTGACTACGCGGGCTCACCCCGCGGATCGCCCACACGGATCGGGTCGGCGGACCTACCGAGCGCACAGGAAGACCTGGGACTGCCCGGCGAGGCCGTGCGCCCCACCACCGCGTCAGCGGTCGGCGACGGCGCGTTCGGCGGCCTGCATCCATTCGCGCCACTGCGCGGCTTGCTCGTCCGCCTTGCGGGCACGTCGCTCGTCTCCGGCCGCACGGGCCTTCGCGGCCTGCGACTCGAACTGGGCGACCCGTTCGCGGAACTGGTCCACCCGCGCCTGCGCCTCCGGATCGGTCCGGCGCCACCGGCTGTCCTCGACCTCGCGGATGCGGTCCTGCACGGCCTTGAGGCGCCCGTCCAGTTCACGGATGCGTTCCCGCGGAACCTTGCCGATCTCGTCCCACTGCTCCTGGATCCGGCGCAACTGCGCCTTCGCCGCGTCGAGGTTGGCGGCCGGGTCGATCTTCTCCGCCTCGGTCAGCAGCTCTTCCTTGCGCGTGGCGTTGGCCGCGAACTCGTTGTCACGCTCGGCGAACACCTCGGAGCGGCGCGCGAAGAACTTGTCCTGGGCCGTGCGGAACCGCTGCCAGAGCGCGTCGTCGGTCTCCTTCGGCGCGCGGCCGGCCGCCTTCCACTCGGTCATCAGCTCCTTGTACCGGCCCGCGGTCGAGCCCCACTCGGAGGAGTCCACCAGCGACTCGGCCTCGGCGATCAGCTCTTCCTTGCGCGACTTCGCGGCCGCCCGCTGCTTGTCCAGTTCGGCGAAGTGCGAGCCGCGGCGCCGGTTGAAGGACTCACGCGCCTTGGAGAACCGCTTCCACAGCTCGTCGTCGGTCTTGCGATCGACACCCTTGACGGTCTTCCACTCGTCCAGGATCGCGCGCAGCCGGTCGCCCGCGGACTTCCACTGGGTGGACTCGCCGGCGATCTTCTCGGCCTCCTCGACCAGCGATCGCTTGCGCGCGATCGCGGCCGAACGTGCCTCCTCGCGCTCCTGCTTCGCGCTGGCCAGCGCGGTTTCGGCGTGCGCGACGATCTGGTCAAGGCGGGCGGCGAGCGCGTCGAGGTCGCCGACCACCGCGGCGTCGTCGAGCCCGCTCCGCAGCTGCGTCGCGGTGGACAGGGCGTGCTTCGGGTCACCGGCGCCGGAGCTCAGCCGGGTCTCCAGCAGTTCGACCTCGGTGCGCAGGTCGTCGAACCGCCGGGCGAAGTGGAGCAGTCCCTCGTCCGGGGTACCGGCCTGCCAGACGCCGACGGCGCGTTCACCGTCCGCGGTCCGCACGTAGACGTTGCCCTCCTCGTCCACCCGTCCCCAGCGGGATGGGTTCGACTCGGCCATGGGTACCGGTCGCGCGCCCTGGCCTGCCGTCTGAGCGTGGGGCAAGGGATGGGGCGCCGGGGCGCCGGTCTCTGTCTCGTCGGCCATCGCAGGCTCCTTATCGCCTGTCGGCCCGCCGGTGGGGCGGGCGCCCCACCGGGGTGGGGCCGGGTCGTGCGGGTGTCGAATCTCAGGGGGTGTGTTTCGGACCCCTCGCCGCATTCAAGCAGTTCAGCACGGCTTGCGGTATTCGGGGAGGTGTCTGGAGCGGGTGATTCTACTGCTGGATCGGTAGCGAAGCGGTGTGGTGGCGCCGATGCCCTCCACCGCCGGATCCCTCCCTCCGAAGACCCCGGAGCGACCGGTGGGGGAACCCCGGTGGCCGCCGGTAATCTCGGAGGGTGTGATCTCGCATGTCGCCGTGGTACCACATCCTCCCTTGCTGGTGCCGGAACTCTCGCCGGGATCCGCCGGCCCGCTCCGGGCGGCCTGCCGGGCCGCGGTGTCGCGGCTCGGCGACCGCTGGCTCGCGGTCGGCGCATCCGACGAGGACACCTTCATTGAACCGGAATCCGCCGGATCCTTCCGTGGTTACGGCGTGGACGTGTCGGTGCGCCTTTCCTCCGATCGAGTGCCCGTCCGGTCCGGCGCCGGCGGGCCGCCGCCGGAACTGCCCCTACCCGCGCTGGTGGCGGGCTGGTTACGGGAGCAGGCCGGCGCGGCATCGGTTCGGGTCCGGCTCCTCGCGGCCGACACCGAACCGGGCGAGTGCGAGCGGGTCGGAAAAGAGATCGCGGAATCAGACGAAACCGGGTTGCTGATTCTCGGCGACGGATCCCACCGCCACGGGCCCCGCTCACCGGGAAGCGAGGACGATCGCGCGCCCGGCTTCGACGAGGGCGTCGCCCGGGCACTGGAGACCGCCGATGTCGCGGCCCTGCTCGCGTTGGACTCGCGGCTCGCCGACGAACTGGGTGCCGGTGGTCGCGTGCCGTGGCAGGTTCTCGCCGGCCTCGGCTCGGGCTGGCGGGCCGAACTGCTGTACTCGGCGGCGCCCTTCGGCGTCGGTTACCACGTCGCGGTGTGGGAGCGCGCGTGAAGCCGATCGCGGTCGTGGGCCCGACCGCCACCGGGAAGTCCGAACTCGCCGTCACGCTCGCCCGTGCGCTCGGCGGGGAGGTGATCAACGCCGACGCGATGCAGTTGTACCGGGGGATGGACATCGGCACCGCCAAGGTGACCGAAGCGGAACGGCGTGGCGTCCCGCACCATCTGTTGGACGTTCTCGACGTGACCGAAACCGCCTCGGTCGCGGCCTACCAACGGGACGCGCGGGCGGTGATCGAAGGACTGCTGGCAAGGGGGAGGACTCCCGTGCTCACCGGCGGCTCGGGCCTCTACGTCCAGGCCGTCCTGGACGATCTGCAGTTCCCGGGGACCCGACCGGAGATACGGGCCCGACTGGAGCAGGAGGCCGAGCGCGCCGGCGCTGCCCCGTTGTACGCGCGACTCGCCGAGTGTGACCCCGACGCCGCCGCGAAGATCCTGCCCACCAACACCCGGCGGATCGTGCGTGCCCTGGAAGTCATCGAGATCACCGGCCGGCCGTTCTCCGCGTCCATGCCGACGCCAGGACCGGCGCGTTACGGCGCTGTCCTCATCGGAATCGATCGAGATGTCGCCGAACTCGACGAACGCGTCGAGTCGCGGGTGGACCGGATGTTCTCGGCCGGCCTGGTCGAGGAGGTGCGGTTGCTGGCAGGCAAAGGCTTGCGCGAAGGGAAGACGGCCTCCCGGGCGCTGGGTTACCAGCAGGTGCTCACGGCTCTCGACACCGGCGGCGACCTCGGCGCGGCGGCGGCCGCGACGAAGCAGGCGACGCGCCGATTCGTTCGCAGGCAACGATCCTGGTTCCGGCGGGACACCCGGATCCACTGGTTCGACGGGGCCGATCAGGACGTGGCCGAGCGGGTGCTGTCGGTGGTCGCCAAGTAGGCTTGCCGAGTGGCAATCGAGTTTGTGAAAGGGCATGGCACACAGAACGACTTCGTGCTGCTGCCCGACCCGTCCGGCCGTCTGGAGCTGACGCCGGACCGGATCGCCGATCTGTGCGACCGGCAGCGCGGGCTCGGTGCCGATGGAATACTGCGGGTGGTCCGGGTCGAGGCGCTCGGCGAGGTCATGGCTGCCGAGTCGAAGGCCGAGTGGTTCATGGACTACCGCAATGCCGACGGGTCTTCGCCCGGTACCTGGTGGACGCCGGTCTGGTGGGCGAGCGGGAGTTCGTCGTGGGCAGCCGCGGTGGTGACCGGCCGGTGGTGGTGCACCCGGACGGCTCAGTGACCGTGCGGATGGGACCGGCCGCGATCACCGGTGCGTCGGTGGCGATCGTCGACGGCCGGAACTTCTCCGGGGTGGCGGTCGACGTCGGCAACCCGCACCTGGTGTCTATTGTGGACGACGATGTCACCGAGCTGGATCTGAGCGCGCAACCGCGCTACGACACGGACTTCTTCCCGGACGGGGTGAACCTGGAGTTCGTGAACCCGCTGGGCGAAGGCGCGCTGCGGATGCGCGTGCACGAACGCGGGGTCGGCGAGACGCGCTCGTGCGGCACCGGCACCGTCGCGTCGGTGGCCGCGGCACTGCATCTGGCCGGAACCGACACCGGGGAGTCCACTGTGGATGTCCCGGGCGGCCGGGTCACGGTCACCCTCGACCGCGGCGAGTCGACCCTGACCGGTCCCGTCGAGTTCGTGGCGCGCGGTCGGCTGGACGACGACTGGTGGACCGCTCGCGGCTAGGGCGTGCCGGCAGCTTCGTCGTGGTGCTGGAGACGGGTTTTCGAAGGTGCGCGGCCCGCGAGCCAGGACGGGGTCAGGTCAGGGCCGCGGGCTCGTCGTTCGATGCCGATGACGGCAGGTCCCGCATCGTTCGCAGCGGCGAAAACAGCAGCGGCAGAATCGCCGCGTTCTGGCCGAGCATGGTCACCCAGACCGTGGCGTGGACGCCGATCCACTCGCCCAGCGCGCCGCCGAGCAGGCCGCCGAGCGGCGTCACGCCCCACACCACGAAGCGGACGCTGGCGTTCATCCTGCCGAGCAGCCCGTCGGGGCAGACCGTCTGCCGATAGCTGACCTGCGCGACGTTGTAGACGACCACGCCGTATCCGAAGAACACCAGGCCGATCGGCGCGAGCACGACCGCCCAGCCCGGCGCGGCCAGCGGAAGGAGCAACACGGCCGGGAAGGTCACCACGCAGATCAGCCAGATCGTCCTGACCTGCCCGGCACGGCGAATCCACCAGCCGACGCTCGTCGCCCCGAGCACACCGCCGATCCCACCGGCGGCCAACAGCAGTCCCACGCCGGCGGGCGAAAGCCGGAGGTTCCCGGTGAAGAAGAGGATTTCCACCGCCAGGAACGACCCGTAGAAGAAGTTGCTGGACGCGGTACACAGGGTGATCGCCCGCAGCGTCGGACTCCCGAACACGAACCGCAGCCCCTCCGCGATCCCCGCCCGCAATCCCCCACCACCGTGTTCCCCCTTCCGGTCGCCGTGTCCCCCGTTCCGGTCGCCGAGTTCTCTGGTCGGCTCGCCGGCTTCACCGATGTGGCCGCCCTGGTCCGTTCGCTTCGGCTCGGGTTCGGGTTCGACCGCTTTGATCCGCCAGAGGAACAGCGCGGAGGCCAGGTATCCGGCGCCGGTCGTGAGCACGGTGTTGGCGGCGCCGAGCAGTTGGGTGAGCCCGCCGGCCATGCCCGGCCCGGCGATCTGGGAGATCGACTGGCTCGCCTGCAGTTTCGCGTTGCCTTCGACGAGTTGAGCCCGGCTCACCAGTGCGGGCAGGTACGACTGATACGCCACATCGAAGAACAGGGTGCCGACGCCGACCAGCAGCGTCACCACGATGAGCTGGGTCAGGCCGAGCACGCCTGCCCACCACGCGGCCGGCACCGTCAGCAGCAGTGCGGCGCGGGTGAGATCGGCGGCCATCATCAGCGGGCGACGGCGCATCCGGTCCACCCACACGCCGGCGGGAAGCCCGAGGACCAGGAACGCCGCGTTGCCCGCGGCGGTGAGCAGGCCCATCTGGAAGGGGCTCGCGAGCAGGACCGTGGCGGCGAGCAGGGGCAGTGCGGTCCTGCCCGCGGACTGGCCGAACTGGCTGATCGTGTCTCCGGCCCACAGGCGGCGGAAGTCCGGGTGAAACCACAGTGAGTCACGGCGCACTCGCCCAGTTTGAATGAGTGATTGGAAAGTGACAATCACTTTTGGTCGTCGGGCTGCCCGAGATCCTTAGGCTGAAGAGGTGGAACGACGAAAAGCCACGGAGGCGGAAGCAGCCGCGCTCGCCTCCGGCGTGCGGTTGCGCATCATCCGGCTGACCAGTGATGAGGCGCTCACGAACAAGGAACTCGCCGAGCGGCTCGGACGTGACCCGGCGACGACCCTGCACCACGTGCGCAAGCTCGTCGACACCGGCTTCCTGGTGTCGCAGTCGCCCCGCCGGGGCAACCGGGGTGCCAAGGAAATCCCGTATCTCTCCAGCGGACTGTCGTGGGCCCTGCGTTTCCAGGGCTCCGGCCGCGAGCGGGATCTCGCCGAGGCGATGCTGGCGGCCTACCTCAGCGAGATCGCCGAAGTCGACGTCGGTGACCTGCAGCAGAGCCGGCTCGTCGTGCGACTTGACCCCGACGAACTCGAAGAGCTGCACGAGCGGATGAGGGACCTGCTCGACGAGTTCCAGGCGAGGGCCGACGGGCGGACGCCGGGGGACGGCAAACCCCGGGACAAGGTCGCGATCTATGTGACGACGTATCCGAGCCGCTAATTCGCTCGCCTCTGCCCCGAATCGTGGGACCATGGAAGGACGATGACAGAACTTATCTACACAGACCTGGTCGACGACCCATCCACCGGCGAGCTGGAACTGGAGGACCGCGCCTCGCTCCGCCGCGTCGCCGGGCTCTCCACCGAGCTGTCCGACATCACCGAGGTCGAGTACCGGCAGCTTCGCCTCGAACGGGTGGTGCTGGCCGGGGTGTGGACCGAGGGTACGGCGGCCCAGTCGGAAGCGTCCCTGGCGGAGCTGGCCAGACTGGCGGAAACGGCCGGCTCGCAGGTTCTGGAAGGCGTGGTGCAACGTCGCGGCAAGCCCGACCCGGCCACCTACATCGGGTCCGGCAAGGTCCGGGAGCTGTTCGACATCGTCGTGGCGACCGGTGCCGACACGGTGATCTGCGACGGCGAGCTCTCACCCGGCCAGTTGCGCCAGCTGGAGGCCCGGCTCAAGGTCAAGGTCGTCGACCGGACGGCGCTGATCCTGGACATCTTCGCCCAGCACGCGCGTTCGAAGGAAGGCAAGGCGCAGGTCGAGCTGGCCCAGCTCCAGTACCTGATCCCGCGGCTGCGCGGCTGGGGTGAGTCGCTGTCCCGGCAGGCCGGTGGTCGCGCCGGTGGCGCGAACGGCGGTGTCGGTCTGCGTGGTCCCGGTGAGACCAAGCTCGAAACCGACCGCAGGCGGATCAACAAGCGGGTCGCGAAGCTGCGCCGGGAGATCGCCGCGATGGACACCATCCGGTCCACGAAGCGGGGACGGCGGGTCGCCAACGAGGTGCCCAGCGTCGCGATCGTCGGGTACACCAACGCCGGCAAGTCCAGCCTGCTCAACGCGATCACCGGGGCCGGTGTGCTGGTGGAGAACGCGCTGTTCGCCACCCTGGACCCGACCACGCGCCGTTCCACCACGCCGGACGGCAGGACCTACACCCTGACCGACACGGTCGGGTTCGTGCGCCACCTGCCGCATCAGCTGGTGGACGCCTTCCGGTCCACTCTCGACGAGGCGGCCGACGCCGATCTCCTGTTGCACGTCGTGGATGGCGCGGACGCCGCCCCGGAGGAACAGGTCACGGCGGTCCGGGAAGTACTCGCGGAGATCGGCCGCCGTCGCTCGGGCTCGTTGCCGCCGGAGCTGATCGTGATCAACAAGGTGGATGCGGCGGATGAGCTCTCCCTGGTCCGGTTGCGTCACCTGCTGCCCGACGCGGTGGTCGTTTCGGCTCATACCGGGGACGGGATGGCCGCGCTCGTCGAGGCCGTGAGCGACCGGCTGCCGCGCCCAGAGCTGACGATCGAGGCGCTGGTGCCCTACACCCGCGGTGAGCTGGTCGCCAGGGTGCATTCCGACGGCGAGCTCCTCTCCGAGGAGCATCTGCCCGAGGGCACCCGGCTCTGTGCCCGGGTGCGGCCCGATCTGGCTTCCGCCCTGGAGGTCTACTCGACGAACGGATCGCCCGTCTGAGTGCTCGTTGGCCAGAGTCCCGCCCGATTTCGTGGCCGGGGCTCTGGAGCGTGCCCTGTCGCGTTTGCGGGCGTCCTGTCCGGAGGATCGGCTCCCTTCTCCCCGCGGGCCCGGCCGCGTGCCTTGATCAGCCGGCGCACGACTGGGGGACTGGTATTCGGCCGTGTCCAGCCCAGCTCGGGGACGGGGCGGGCTGTGGCGACGGGGCGGGCTGAACACCGTGTGCGGGAAGGGAAAGCGACCGCCCGGATTCCACCGTGCCGTTCGTGACGCCGGGCGGCGCTCCCATTCTCGTTCCCGTTTTCCGCTCAGCTTCCTGTGCGGTCGAGGTCCCTCGGCCGGTCACAGCCTGCGCAGGACGGCCACCACCTTGCCGAGGACGGTGGCGTCGTCACCCGGGATCGGCTGGTAGGCGTCGTTGTGCGGGAGCAGCCAGACGTGTCCGCTCTTGCGCTTGAACGTCTTGACCGTCGCCTCGCCTTCGATCATCGCCGCGACGATCTCACCGTTGTTCGCGGTCGGCTGCTGGCGCACCACGACCCAGTCGCCGTCGGTGATCGCCGCGCCGACCATCGAATCGCCGGTCACCTTCAGCAGGAACACGTCCCCCTCGCCGACGATGTCCTTCGGCAGCGGGAACACGTCCTCGATGGACTGTTCGGCCAGCACCGGACCGCCCGCCGCGATCCGGCCGACCACCGGCACGAAGGCGGGCTTGGGCATGTCGCTTTCCGCGCGGCCGATGCGTGCCGCCCGTTCCGCGTCGGCCGTGAGCACACCGACCGCACGCGGCCGGTTCGCGTCCCGGCGCAGGTAGCCCTTGCGCTGCAGGGTGCGCAGCTGGTGGGAGACCGAGGACGTCGAGGTGAGCCCGACGGCCTCGCCGATCTCGCGGACGCTCGGCGGGTAGCCGAAGCGGTCCACCCAGGCCCGGATCACCTCCAGCACCTGCTGCTGCCGCGGGCTCAGCCCTTCCTCGACGTCCTCGGGATCGGGCAGCGGATGGACGTCGCCGAATCTTCCGCCGGGCCGGCGGGGGATCTCGGCCTTCTCGTCTGTGTCGGTCACGGTGCTTCCTCCTGGCTGGGTCTCGATCGGGGTGTCGGTTCTGCTGGGTTCCGGTGGGCCTCGCGGATGGTGCCGGGCATGCCGTAGCCGGCGGCGCCGGTGCCCGGTGTGTCTGGTCTTCCTCTGGTCACCCACGGTAGTCCACCGAGCCCGGAACTTCAAACAACTGTTCGAGCGACACGCCGGGTGGGGCTCGATTTCGTCGGCCCCTGGTGGTACACATTCGCTCTGGGTTTCGATAGAACGGCTGTTCGACCTGGCGGCCGGCCGGGGTGCACAGGCAGGCGAAGACCGCGAGGAGAAGATTGCGAGGAGGTTCCGCGATGGCGGTCCTGGCGCACGAAGACCAGAGCACCGGGGAGGTCCCCCGGGTGGGAACGCCCGGGCGGGCGCGGCGCGCGGCGGGCGAGTCACGGCACCCGCCGGCGAGGGCGCACGTGGTGGCGGGCCGTCACCGGCCGCCGGTGCCCGGCTGCGCCCCGCGGCGGGTGGCGCGCTGGCCGTGGCTGGCCGCGGCGGCGGTCGCCACGGGTCTGGCCGTCACCGGTCTGGGTGTATTCGCCGACGGCGTTTCGGCGGCCGTTCCCGACCGGACCGCGACCGTCCAGCTCGAACCGGGCCAGACCCTGGCCGACCTCGCCCGGCGGTACGCGCCGGACAGCGATCCCGGCCTCGTGGTGGCCCGCATCCGGGAACTCAACCGCCTCGGCGACGCCGAGGCGGTGCCCGGCCTGCCGCTGACCGTGCCGGTCGAGGCGTCCGTCGCCGGCCGTCCGTGACCCCCGGCTCACCCTCGCGGGTCTCTTGCGGGCCGGTTGCGGGCGTTCTAAGGTCCACCGCTATATCTAGTAGTTACACGGCTGTAGTTGGTCCACAGGTTGGGGTAGACTCGGAGACGAGTTGTCCACAGCCGGTTGGCGCGCCCGCCAGAGCGGGCAGGCAAGGCGAAGATCTCGGGGTGCCGTTTGTGTGGCGGCCCGCGGCGATCGGGGAAACCGGCGAGAAGGGAAGGTGTCCGGCGATGCGGTGCCCATTCTGCCGTCATGCCGACTCCCGGGTCGTCGACTCCCGTGAGGTGGACGAGGGGCAGGCGATCCGCCGCCGCAGGTCGTGCTCGGCCTGTGGGCGCCGGTTCACCACTTCCGAGACGATGGTGCTCGCCGTCGTCAAGCGATCCGGGGTGACCGAGCAGTTCAGCAGGGACAAGGTGGTCCTCGGCGTGCGCCGGGCCTGTCAGGGCAGGCCGGTCGACGATGACGCGCTGCAGCAACTCGCGCAGCGGGTGGAGGAGTCCATCCGCTCGACCGGTGTCGCGGAGATTCCGAGTCACGAGGTCGGGCTGGCCATCCTCGGCCCGCTCCGGGAGCTCGACGAGGTCGCCTACTTGCGGTTCGCCAGCGTCTATCGCTCCTTCTCCTCGGTCGAGGACTTCGAGAAGGAGATCGCGGACCTTCGCAAAGCCGTGGCGGAATCGGCAGCGCCGCACGACGGCGACGGGAACGCGGGGTAGTTCGCCCCGCGGCGGAGAGGGAGACGGCCATGACGGAGAGCGTGGCGACAGGCGGCAAGGGTGCCAAGAAGAGCAAACGCGGCCTGGCGGTGGGGCGGGTGTTCACCACCGAGGGAGTGCACCCCTATGACGAGGTGGACTGGGAACAGCGCGATGTGGTGATGACCAACTGGCGCGACGGTTCGGTCAACTTCGAACAGCGTGGCGTGGAGTTCCCCGACTTCTGGTCGGTCAACGCGACCAACATCGTCACCAGCAAGTACTTCCGCGGCGCGGTCGGCACTCCGCAGCGCGAGCACAGCCTCAAGCAGCTGATCGACCGGGTCGTGCACAGCTATGTGCGGGCCGGCGTCGAACACAACTACTTCGCCACGGCCGCGGATGCGGAGGTCTTCGAGCACGAGCTGACCTGGATGCTGCTGCACCAGGTGTTCAGCTTCAACTCGCCGGTGTGGTTCAACGTCGGCACGTCGTCGAAACAGCAGGTCTCGGCGTGCTTCATCCTCGCCGTCGACGACAACATGGAGTCGATCCTCAACTGGTACAAGGAAGAGGGGCTGATCTTCAAGGGCGGCTCGGGCGCGGGCCTGAACCTGTCCCGGATCCGTTCGTCGCGGGAGCTGCTGTCCTCCGGGGGAACCGCCTCGGGCCCGGTGTCGTTCATGCGCGGCGCGGACGCGTCGGCAGGCACCATCAAGTCCGGCGGCGCGACCCG
>Ga0310811_10007809_pt1 | contig 13711 bp, 12 predicted proteins | sample YCmetagenome_FD_207642 | JGI IMG/M metagenome (GOLD analysis project Ga0310811, IMG submission 207642) | Soil microbial communities from experimental microcosm in Duke University, North Carolina, United States - YC | ecosystem: Engineered > Artificial ecosystem > Soil microcosm > Unclassified ... | reverse complement strand
CCGCGAGGGCCTCCTGCGCGCCGGGCTGCCGGGCCTGCTCGCCGAGGGCCCGCTCGGCCACGCCGTGCGCGACGCCGACCGCCTCCACGCGGGCGCGTTCCCGGCCGGCTCCGCCGAGGAGTTCCGCGACTGGGTCACCAGCGGCGGCGGGACCAGCTACGACAGCATCATCGGCGGCGTCGGCGGCGGGAACCACTTCGCCGAGCTGCAGTACGTCGCCGCCGTCCACGACGGCCCGACCGCATACGCCTGGGGCCTCGCGCCCGGCCGGGTCGTCACGATGGTGCACAGCGGCTCGCTGTCGCTGGGCCACCAGGCCGGCGCGACCGGGCGGGACCTCGCGCGCAAGGCCTGGCCCGCGGGCCTGCCGTTGCCGGACAACGGGATCCTGCCCATCCCGCTTTCGGAGAAGACCGAAAAGCTGCGGCATCGGTACCTCACGAGCTTCGCCAACGCCGCCAACTTCGCGATCGGCAACCGGTACTTCCTGTCGCTCATGATGCGCACCGGCCTGACGGCGGCCGTCGGCGAGCTGGACACCCGGCTCGTGTACGACGCGCCGCACAACCTGCTGTGGCCGGGCGGCTCCGGCCCCGAGGACGTCGTGCTGCACCGCAAGGGCGCGACGCCCGCGGGCCTGTCCGCGGACGGCTGGGGCGAGCCGGTCATCGTGCCCGGCTCGATGGGCGCGCCCAGCTACCTGCTGCGCGGCCTGGGCAACGAGCGGGCGCTCACCAGCGCCTGCCACGGCGCCGGGCGCAGCGTGCCCCGCGGCGCGGCGTCCCGCGGCAGCGACGCCGAGCTCGACGAGTTCCTGCGCGAGTTCCGGGTGGTCACCCCGCTGAACCACCGCGACCCGGCGGTGGCGGCGCGGCGGGACATCATCGCCGCGTGGCGGCGCGACCTCAAGCAGGAGGCGCCGTGGGCCTACAAGGAGGTCCGCCCGGTCGTCGAGAGCCTGCGCACCGCGGCCGTCGCCGAGCCGGTGGTGGAGCTGCGGCCCCTGCTGACCGTCAAGGGCTGACGCGCCGCTCGACCGTCGGGGACTGACGCGGCGCTCCACCGTCAGGGACTGACGCGGCGCTCGACCGTCAGGGACTGACGCGCCTTTCCACCGTTTGCACCAGGCGGCCGGCGACCGTCGTCAGCGGCAGGCCCAGCCGCGCGGCGGTGCTGCGCAGCACGTCCAGCGCCGCCTCCGCCGAGCAGGCCCGCTGGACCATCATGATGCCGACGGCGCGGTTGACCGTCTCGCCGTCGGCCAGCGCCTCGGTCAGCTCGGCGTGCGCGCCCGCGCGGCGGCCGCGGTCCAGCACGGCGGACAGCAGCAGGCCGGCGTGCTCGGCGACCAGCATCGCGGTCAGCCCGACGTCGGTGGTGAAGAGGCCGGGCTCGGCGCAGTACACGGTGAGCGCGCCGATCGCCTGCTCGTCGATGTCGACCGGGACGCTGAGCACCGCCTTGACGCCCGCCTCCAGCGCGCGGGGGCGCCACTGCGGCCACCGGGTCTCGGCGGCCAGGTCGTCGGCGAGGATGAGGTCGCGGGTGCGGATCGCCTCCATCGAGGGGCCGGCGCAGGCGCCACCGTGCCCGTCCAGCAGCGACTCCGGCAGGCCGGGCGAGGCCGCCGCGGTGGACGGCCCGCCGGAGCGGACCAGCGTGACCGCGCACCACGACGCGCCCTCCACCAGGTCCGCGGCGGTCTCGACGAGGTCGTCCAGCGCCTCGTCGAGGTCGTCGCTGGCGATCAGCCTGGCGGTGAGCTGGCGTAGTACGGCGGCGATCTCCACAGTGTGGAGGTCAGTCACGGCTCCCCCTTCGTCGACGGGGGGCCTACTACCCTTCGGGCGCTGATCTCAACCGTCGAGCAGCGCCCGCCGCAGGCCGTCCAGGGTGCGGCTCAGCAGCCGCGACACGTGCATCTGCGAGATGCCCAGGTCGGCGGCGATCTGCGCCTGAGTGCGATTGCCGTAGAAGCGCAGCGACAGGATGCGCCGCTCGCGCTCGGGCAGGCGGGCGATCAGCGGTTTGATCGCCTGGCGGAACTCGACGCCGTCGATGTCCCGGTCGTCGTCGCCCAGCACGTCGGCCAGCGTGCCGGCGTCGTCGTCGCCGCCCAGCGGGGCGAAGAGCGACACCGGGCGGTACGCCGAGGACGCCACCAGCGCCTCGAGCACCTGCTCCTCGTTGATGCCGAGGTGGTCCGCGACGTCCTTCGGCGTGGGCGAGCGGCCCAGCCGCTGGCCCAGCGAGTCGCGCACGCGGTTGATCTCGATGCGCAGCTCCTGCAGCCGGCGCGGGACGTGTACGCCCCAGCCCTTGTCGCGGAAGTACCGCTTCAGCTCGCCGACGATCGTCGGGGTGGCGTAGCCGCCGAAGTCGGTGCCGTAGTCGGGGTCGAAGCCCTCGATCGCCTTCATCAGCCCGAGCGCGGCCACCTGGCTCAGGTCCGCCGGCGACTCCCCCATGCCGTGGAAGCGCCGGGCCAGCCGGTCGGCCAGTGGCAGGCTGTGCGCCACCGCGCGGTCGCGCAGTGCGCCGCGGCGCGGGTCGCTGCGGTCCATCGCCGCCGCCTGGCGCAGCAGCTCGTTGACCGTGGTCCACTGGCTGGGCGGCTCCGCGTCCTCGCCCTCCTGCGGCGGCGCCGGTGGGGCGCCGGCCGGCGGGTCGTCGTACGCGCGCAGCTGCTTCGCTGCGCCGATGATCTCCAGCACGTCCAGCACGAGGTCGCTCGCGCCGGGGGCGCGCAGTGCGCCACCGCGCTCCTGCGCCTCGGTCTGGGCGCGCAACAGGGTGTCCGCCGCAGCGCAGTCGAGCAGGCGCAGCCGCGAAAGGTCGACGGTCAGGTTCAGCTGGCCGGCGTCCAGCCGCCGCGAAAGATGCATTCGCAGCCCGACGCTCGCCGCATAATCGAGGACTCCGGAAGGACGCAGTACCTCGTCGTCGCCATTCCGCCAGCTGTCCAGTTCAGGCAAACAATCCGTAGGCATTGTCTCCATGGCGGAGACTCCCCCTAATCTGCTCAGGCGGATTTGCTTTCCGGATCACTGTACGCACCAATTCCCGCGCATTCTCAAAGCGAAAGGATGAGTTCACGGGTGAGCTTTTTAAATGCGCAGGGTCGCCCAAACCACCTTACCGTCCGGGACCGGGGTGTATCCCCACGCGTGTGTGAGGGCGCTGACCACCAGCAGCCCACGGCCGTCCTCGCGCAGCTGCTCCTCCAACGGCTCGGGCTCGGAATCGAGCGCCGTCGCTGATTTCACCGACGCGCTATTCGCATTTGTCTGCGCGCGCTCGACGGGCCACGGGCGGCCGGAGTGCGTGTTCATCGCGTTCATCGCGTTCATAGCGGCCCGGTCGGGCTCGCTCGCGCGCGGGCGCGGGGCCGCGTCCTCCTGCTCGCCGCCGCCGAGGCGGGGGCGGCCGGGGCCGTGGTCGCGCACGGAGACGTGCAGCAGGCGGCGGTCGCGGGCGACGCCGACCTCCATCTCGGTGCCCGCGTGGCGCAGGACGTTGCTGACCAGCTCGGTCACGACCAGCTCGGCGACGTCGCGGACCTGGTCGACGCCCCAGCGCATGCAGGCGCGGCCGACGAGGTGGCGGGCCGCGGCGGTGGCGTCGAGCATCGGCTGCAGCGTCACGCGCATCCGCTCCGCAGTGCCGGGCGCGCCGGCCAGGGCGGCGTCGGTGGTCGGGTACACGGGCACGAGGCGGGCCACGGCCATCCGGTCCAGCGCGGAGGCCAGCGGCGGCGGGGCGGCGGCGAGGGTCATCGCGCTGCCCGGCCAGGCCGCCGCGTGCTGGGCCAGCGCGGGCAGCACGGTCAGCGCGACGTCGTCGCGGTGGCGCAGGGCGGCGACGTCGAGCACGATCACGGACGGCTCCGCGGCGAGGCAGGCGAGCACCGCCGAGCGCAACGACGGTGAGCTGTCCACGTCCAGCACCCCGTCGAGGCGCACGACCGTGGCATCACCCCGCCGCTCGATGCGGGCCTGCAGGTCTTCCGCCCTCATGGGGTGATGCTCTACCCACCCGCGGCGTTATAAACACCGCGATCCCGGCACCTTGCGGGCGCCGGGATCGCGGTATTCGCAATCTGTCGTCGTTACACCGGGGCCGGCACCTTTGCCGTGTCCCACATCTGCGTGCACATCTGCAGCACGTGGTTGTCGGTGAGCGGCGGGAAGTCGTTGTAGTACAGGCCCAGGGCGAAGAACTCGCGCGGGCTGTGGATGTCGATGACCTCGTCGACTTCGGCGGCGAGCAGGTCGACCGACTCGGCCGCGCACACGGGCGCGGCGAAGACCAGGTGCGCCGGCTTGCCGGCGCGCAGCGCACGGACCGCGGCTCGCGCGGTCACGCCCGTGGCAAGGCCGTCGTCGACGACAACCACCACCCGCCCGGCCACGTCCGGCGCCGGCCGGGTGCCGCGGTAGCGCTCCTGGCGGCGGCGCAGCTCGACGCGTTCGCGCTGTACCGCCGGCGAGAGATCGCGGACGGTGAGCCCGACGGCGGCCACGGCGCTGAGGTCGAAGACGGCCGGGCCGTTCTCGGCGATGGCGCCCACCCCCTGGTCGGACTGCCAGGGCAGGCCGATCTTGCGGGAGATGACCAGGTCGAAGTCGGCCCCGATGGCCTCGGCGACGGTGACGCCGACCGGTACGCCGCCCCTGGGCAGCGCCAGCACCAGCGGCGGGCGCGCCGCGCCCATCTGGGCCGAGCCCACCTGAGCAGCGGTCATCTGGGCGACGCTCATCTGTGCGGTGCTCATCATGCCGGCGCTCATCTGTGCGGTGCTCATCGCGCCCGTGCTCATCGCGGCGGCCTCGAGGCCCGTGGCCATGCCGTTCGGCTCGAGCTGGCGCAGGTGGCTGGCGACGGCGGTGCCGAGCATGCGTCCCGCGGCCGTACGGTCCGCGAACCGCTCGTGTTCAGGCGGCCACATGGGCGTCACCTTCCACCCGGCGGGCGTTGCGCCCGGCGTTGCACGCGATCCGCAAATCGATCCGCATCAAGCGGACACCCCCTTCGGTCGGCGCGGTGTTCCGGTGCGCCGGTTCAGCGCCCATCCCTGTCGCCGCTTCTGCCGCGGCCGCCGCGCACGACCGGAAGCCTACCCGTCTCTGACCTGCGAAAACTCGGACTTGGCTACTCTTCCGAGGGTGATTGGCGCCGGTGTGTGCCACCCACTTCACCCGCTTTTCGCGTTGTCTTCGTGACTCCGCGTGACTTACCGCATAACCGAAATGTCGGATATGTCCGTCACGGAGTGGCGGACATATCCGGGTTACCTCTCGGTGTAGTAGACGCGCCTTACTTCTCGATGTAGACGCAACATACTGCTCGATGTCGACGCGCCGTGCTTCTCGACGTCGACGCGACTTACTGCTCGATGTCGACGCGCCGTGCTTCTCGACGTCGACGCGACTTACTGCTCGATGTCGACGCGGCGTGCTTCTCGGTGAAGTAGACGAGCGGCTTTGTCCTTGGCACCGCGGAGGTGGCAGGGAGACGCGCCAGCGTCGACCGGTGACTGGTGGGAACAACGGTCGTCAGTTGTACGGGCCCGAGCCATGGAATTGCTCGTGAGAAAGGCAGTTGATGGTCGCCAGGAGGCTGCTCAGCGGGCGGCCCTTGGTCATGTGCGGGTCGGCCAGAGAAAGGCCGTGCACCGACGTGGCGTGTGTGGCGTTCGCGCTGTAGAACACCACCGGAATGTGCGCGGTGGCGCTGTTGTGGCGCAGGAGGTCCAGCAGTTCCTCGCCGTCCGCGCCGGACAGGTGCAGGTCCAGCACCGCCACGTCGAAATGCTGGTGGTCCGCCGCCGCCGTCAGGGCCTCCTGCGGAGTGGCGGCGGAGATCACGTGATGGCCGCCGATCTGCAGGCGGAGCGCCGTCGTCTCACGGATCTCCGCGTCGTCGTCGATGAGCAGGACTCGCGCCATGACCACATGGTTCCCTTCCCGTGGGGGTGCAATCCCCCCACCGGTAGGGTGGCGGCGAAAATCAGGCCTTCGGGCGGCGCCGGCGCATGACGATCACGGCGATCACGACGGCGACGATCACCACCACCAGACAGCAGCAGCCGCCGATGAAGCTACCGCCGCCGTAGCGGCGGCGCCGTTCGAGCTCGAGCCCGGCGTCCAGGGCGTCCAGGGTCGCCGGGCTCAGGTAGCTGTACACCAACGCGATGAGTGCGCTCATCCCTCGACGGTAACCGGGGCTGTCACGCCCGCAGCCAGGCCGTGGTGTCCGGCGGCAGGGTGCCGTCCGCGGCGAGGTCGCCGCTGGCGAGCAGGACCTCGCCCGGCGGGAGCGGTGCGGGGACCTTGCCGAAGTTGGTGATCACCCGGACCGGCCCGTTGCGGAAGTCGACCGCGTCGGTGGCCTCGTTCCAGGCGACGGTACCGCCGCCCAGCCCGTGCGTGCGCCGCAGGCGCAGCGCCTCCGTGTACATCGACAGGGTCGATCCGGGCACGCCGCGCTCGCTGTCGGCGGCGAAGCGGGCCCAGTCCACCGGCTGCGGCAGCCAGGACTTGCCGCCGGGGCCGAAGCCGTACGCCGGGGCGCCGGCCTCCCACGGGATCGGCACCCGGCAGCCGTCGCGGCCGCGCACCTCGTGCCGGGAGCGGAACCAGGTCGGGTCCTGACGCACGGTGTCCGGCAGCGTGGTGTGCTCGGGCAGGCCGAACTCCTCGCCCTGGTACAGGTACGCCGACCCGGGCAGCGACAGCATCAGCAGCGTGGCCGCGCGGGCGCGGCGCAGGCCCAGGGCCTCGTCCGGCTGCGGGTCGTCCTCGCCGATGCCGCCCTGGGTGGAGTAGCCGGGCTCGAAGCCGAGCCGGCTCGCGTGCCGGACCACGTCGTGGTTGGACAGCACCCAGGTGCAGATGGCGCCGACCGGCTCGACGCCGGCCAGGCTGGACTCGATCGCCTCGCGCTGGTCGGCGGCGGTCCACGGTGCCATCAGGTAGTTGAAGTTGAACGCCTGGTTCATCTCGTCCGGGCGCACGTACCGCGCGAGCCGCTCCGCCGGCGCCACCCACGCCTCGCCGACCATCATCCGGTCGCCGGGGTAGCTGTCGAGGATGCGCCGCCACGAGCGGTACACATCGTGGACGCCGTCCTGGTCCCACATCGGCGGGTTGCGGTGCTCGGCGCCGGGGCTGGTGATCGGCACCTGGGCCGCGGTCCAGTCCGGCAGGCCGCTCTCCTTGATCAGCCCGTGCGCCACGTCGACGCGGAAGCCGTCGACGCCGCGGTCGAGCCAGAAGCGGAGCACGTCCTCGAACATGTCCCGCACCTCGGCCAGGTCCCAGTTGAGGTCGGGCTGGCTGGTGTCGAACAGGTGCAGGTACCACTCGCCGTCGGGCACGCGCGTCCAGGCCGGGCCGCCGAAGACGCTCTGCCAGCCGTTGGGCGGCAGCTCGCCGTCGACGCCGAGGCCCTTGCGGAAGTGGTACCGGTCGCGGGCGTGGCTGCCCGAGTCGGCGGCCAGCGCCTCCTGGAACCACACGTGGTCGCTGGAGGTGTGGTTGGGCACGAGGTCGACGACGACCCGCAGGCCGCGCTCCTTGGCGGCGGCCACGAGGGCGTCGAAGTCCGCCAGCGTGCCGAAGCGCGGGTCGACGTCGCGGTAGTCCGCGACGTCGTAGCCCGCGTCGTGCTGTGGAGACGGGTAGAACGGCGACATCCACAGGGCGTCGACGCCCAGCTCGACCAGGTGGTCGAGGCGCGACGCGATGCCGCGCAGGTCACCCATCCCGTCGCCGTCCGCGTCGGCGAACGAGCGCGGGTAGACCTGATAGATCACGGCATCGCGCCACCAGAGCAGCTGACTCACCCCTTGACTCCACCGGCCAGCAGGCCGCGTACGAAATAGCGTTGCAGCGAAAGGAACACGATCAGCGGGATGATCATCGACACGAACGCGCCGGAGGTCAGCCGCTGCCAGTCGTTGCCCCGGGTGCCGGCGAGCTCGGCGAGCCGCACGGTCAGCGGGCGGGAGCCCGGACCCGAGGTGAAGACCAGCGCGATGAGCAGGTCGTTCCAGATCCACAGGAACTGGAAGATCGTGAACGACGCCAGGGCCGGCGTGATCAGCGGGATCACGATGCGCCGGAACGTCATTGCCGGGCCCGCGCCGTCGACCCGGGCCGCCTCGAAGAGCTCCTTGGGCAGCTCCGCCATGAAGTTGTGCAGGAGGAACACGCCCAGCGGCAGGCCGAAGCAGGTGTGCGCGAACCAGACGGCGAAGAAGCCGCCGCCCCACTCGGTGTAGTGGTTGAGCATCTTCAGCAGCGGGATGAGCGCCATCTGCAGCGGGACGATCTGCAGCGCGAAGACCCCGATGAAGATCCAGTCGCGGCCGCGGAAGTTCAGCTGCGACAGCGCGTAGGCCGCCATCGCCGCCAGCGACACCGAGAACAGCACGGCCGGCACGGTGATGACCAGCGAGTTGATGAAGTAGCTGGCCAGCCGGCCGGAGGAGGCGCTGGTGCCGAAGACGACCTCGTTGTAGTTGTCCAGCGTCATCGTCGGGTGCTTGAAGAACGTCCACCAGCCGGTGGTCTTGATGTCGTTCTCCGGGCGCAGCGAGGACACGAACAGGCCGAACGTCGGGATCGTCCAGATGAGCGCGATGATGATCGAGATGATGCTGGCCGTGCGGGTCGCGAGCTTGCGCCGGACCCGGCTCGCCATGCCGCCCGTGTCCGGGCGGGTGACCGGACCGGCCTCGGGAGCGTCGGTGCTGACGGTGCTGCTCATCGGATCTCCGTTCGGTGCCGCAGTTGCCGGGCCTGGTACACGACGACCGGGATGACCAGGACGAAGAGCAGCACGGCGAGCGCGGAGCCCTTGCCGTCGTCGTAGGAGCGGAACGCCTGCGTGTACATCTCGAAGGCGAGCACGCTGCTCTTGAACTGGCCGCCGGTGGAGGTCCGGACAATGTCGAAGACCTTCAGCGTGGCGATGGTGATGGTCACGGTCACGACCACGACCGCGGGCCGGATGCTCGGCATCGTCACGCGCCAGAACATCTGCCACGGGTTGGCGCCGTCCAGGCGCGCTGCCTCGACGATCTCGGCGGGGATCGCCTTGATGGCGGCGGAGAGGATCACCATCGCGAAGCCGGCCTGGATCCAGACGAGCATCACGATCATGTAGAAGGTGTTGCCCGGCGAGGTGCTCAGAAACTGCTGCGGCTTGCCGCCCAGCCAGATCAGGATCTGGTTGAGCAGGCCGATCTGCTCCTGGTCCGCCTCGCGGTAGGCGTAGATGAACTTCCAGATGATCGACGCGCCGACGAGGGAGATGGCCATCGGCAAGAAGATGAGCGACTTCGCGATGCCCTCGCCGCGGGCCTTGTCCACCAGGACCGCATAGAGCAGGCCGAAGCCGGTCGACAGCAGCGGCACGCACACCACCCAGAACAGGGTGTTGCGCAGCATCAGCAGCGTGTCGTCGTTGGTGAAGATCCACGTGTAGTTGTCGACGCCGATGAACGAGGAGCCGTCGGCGTTGAAGAACGAGAGGTACACGGTGCGGATCAGGGGGTAGAGCAGCCCGAGGCACAGCAGCACGAGCGCCGGGCCGAGGAAGCCCATGGCCTGCAGGCGCTCCTTGTGCCTGCCCCACCGGGGCAGGATGTCGAGCACGAACATCAGCGCGCCGACCACCACGACGAAGCCGGCCATGAACATGAGCGCCGGCCAGATCTTGGCGACGTCTTCGGAGAAGTCGTAATCCATGGGGGTGTCCTCCGACCAGCCGGGTCCGGCGCCGTCGTGCGTGGCGCCGGACCCGGACCTCAGCTCATTTACTTGGGCCAGGTGCTTTCGATGTAGTCCAGCGTCGCCTTGGTGTCCTTGGTGCCGTTGATCCAGTCGGTCATGCCGGTCCAGAAGGACTTCGAGCCGACCTGGGCGGGCATCAGGTCCGAGCCGTCGAACCGGGCCACGGTGGCCGGGTCCTGCAGGATCTGCACCGACAGCTTGTCGATCGTGCCGGTCACGGCGCTGACGTCAAGGCTCTTGTTGGCCGAGATCCAGTCACCGAGCTTGGCCTTGCTGTTGGCCCACTCGCCGGAGGCGAGGTAGGTCTGCACCTTGACGACCTCGTCGCGGTCGGCGAACGCCGAGACGAACTCGCCACCCACGAGGACCGGCTTGCCCTTGGACGGGTCGACCGGCGGGAAGTAGAACGCGTAGACGTCGCCGTCCGGGCCGACCTTCGTGCCCTGCGGCCACTGGTTGGAGTAGAAGTTGGCCTGGCGGTGCATGCCGCACTTCTTGTCCTTGACCGGCAGGCCACCCTCCTGGAACGAGGTGGTCACGATGGTCTTCGGGTTGCCGACGTACTTCGGGTTCTTCAGGATCGACGCGGCGCGCTCGGCGGCCGAGAAGATCTTCGGGTCGTTGAACGGGATCGTGTGGTTGACCCACTGGTCGTACACGTCCGGACCCTGGTCGCGAAGGACGATGTCCTCGATCCAGTCGGTGGCCGGCCAGCCGGTGGCGTCACCGGACTCGATGCCCGCGCACCACGCCTGGATGCCGCTCGCGGCGATCTTGTCGGAGAGGCTGATCATCTCGTCCCACGTGGTCGGGACGGTCCAGCCCTTCTCCTTGAACAGGCCCGGGGAGTACCACACCAGCGACTTGACGTTGGCACCCATCGGCACGCCGTAGACCTTGCCGTCGACCGTGGCGTACTTGGCCCAGTCCTTCGACCAGTTCTTGTCGAGGTTGGCCTGGACCGGCGCCGGCAGCACCTTGAGCTTGTTGGTCTTGGCGAACGAGGCGAGCAGGCCCGGCTGCGGGAAGATCGCGATGTCCGGCGGCTGGCCGCCGTCGGAGCGAACCTTGATCTGGGTCTCGAACTCGCCGGACCCCTCATAGTCGATCTTGATATTGGTGCAGTCCTCGAACTGCTTCCACGACTGCTCGAGCTTGTCGGCCTCGGCGTCGCGGATCGTGGCGTAGATCGAAACGTGCTTCGTCTTGTCGACCTTGTACTGCGCGTAAGGCGCGCACTCGGGCTTGTCGGCGTTGCTGGAGCCGGAGCCGCTGTCGTTGCCGCTGCCGCAGGCGGATGCGGCGAGGGCCAACGCGGCCACACCGGCGAGCGTAAACGCCCGACGCCGCCTCGAGAGGACGGCCATGGTTAGCCTCCTTTGGCTAAACCCGGTCCGCCGGCGAAGCTTCGCCCGCGTACCCGGTGTGCTGGGGTGGGTGTGCCTGTGTTCCTCGGATGTAAGCGTTTGCAAGGTCGGTTTGTCGAGCCCTTCGGCCGCTTTCATCGATAACGAGTTAGCAACGTGCCGGACATATTGCCGTGCGTCCCCGCGTTGCCTAGCCTTCCGCGTGTGGCTGACGTTCCACCGCCCGTCAGCATGGAGGACGTTGCCCGGCTTGCGGGGGTTTCGACCGCAACCGTGTCCCGGACGCTCCGCGGGCTGCCCAACGTCTCCGACGAGACGCGCGACCGCGTGCTGCAGGCCGCGGCGTCGCTGTCGTATGTCGTCTCGCCGATCGCATCGCGCCTGGCCAGCGGACGGACGCACACCGTCGGCGTCATCGTGCCGTACGCCTCCCGCTGGTTCTTCGGCCAGATCGTGGCGGGCGCCGAGTCGGTGCTGCGCGAGCACTCGCTGGACCTGCTGCTGTACAACCTCGCCGACATCCCGGCGCGCCAGCGCTTCTTCGGCGCCCTCCCCCTGCGCCGCCGCGTCGACGCCGTCCTCACCGTCGCGATGCAGTTCACCGACGCGGAGATCGCCGACATGATGTCCCTCGGCGTCCCGATCGTCGCCGTCGGGCACAATGTCCCGGGTGCCGGATGTGTCCGGATCGACGACATGGCCGCCGCCTCCACCGCCGTGCAGCACCTGCTGGGCCTGGGCCACCGCCGGATCGGCATGATCTCGACGTTCAACGACCAGAGCATGTTCCTGCCGGTCGCGCACGCAAGGCGGCGCGCGTACGTCGAGACGCTCGCCGTCGCCGGGATCCCGATCTCCGAGGAGCTGGTCATGTCGGTACCGCACGGCATGGACGGCGGCGAGCAGGCCATGCGCCGCCTGCTCACCCTCCCGGACCCACCGACCGCCGTGTTCGCCGAATCGGACGAACTCGCCTTCGGCGCGCTCAGCGCCCTGCGCCGCACCGGACGTCACGTATCGGTCATCGGCTTCGACGACCACGAACTGAGCGCACTGCTCGACCTGACCACCGTCCGCCAGCGCGTTTTCGAGCAGGGCGTCCTGGCCGCCGGCATGCTGCGCCGCGCGATGACGACGGGCAACTGGACCCCGGAGGAGCTGCTCATGCCGACCACCCTGGTCCTGCGCGCCTCCACCTGGCCGGTCGCGGTTAGGACCGCCGGCGCCGGGTAGGTCGCCGCACGCCAGTTTGGAAACACGATCCGGTACCCACGGGGGTGTGCCATGACAGCCGAGATGCCGAATTCGCCCGTGACCTGGGACCAGCCCGACGACGAGCTGGACGAGCTCGCCGGCCCGGACTCGGACCTCCTCGAGGAGGACCCGGACCAGGCCTCACAAACAGACTTCTTCTGGGAGGACGACGAGGAGTAACGCGGGCCACTTCTGGACGGGGGTATCTCATTTTTGCGGCCCTGAGAGGCCGTGCTAGGGTTACTCCCGTTCAGCCAGCGCCGCTAGCTCAACTGGCAGAGCAGCAGACTCTTAATCTGCGGGTTGTAGGTTCAAGTCCTACGCGGCGTACAATAAACCAAGGCTCCGACCTGCGACTATTCGCCGGCGCGGAGCCTTTCGCATGCAAGCCGGTCCGGTTGGGTGCTCGGCGGGTGCTCCCCCGCAGCGTGCCACCCTGTCCACGAACGACCGGAACAACTCGAGTTCAAATGACAGTCACGAGGGAGGCCGAACGCCCGGTCCGGTTCGCCCTACTGGCGGACGCCATGTCGGCCGCAGTCACCCAGCGGGCGACCGGCCGGAAGATCCTCAGGCGTCCGTCCAGTCGCCTCGAACGTTCAATCGCAGGCCCCACGCGGGCGCGACGCTCACAGCCGTAGCCACTCGCCAACCTCTCGACACGCCCAGTGGCCGGGTCGGAGCGCCCCCGCGCACCGCAATGGTTTGCGGGGACGGTCGTCGGGGCCGGGTCACCCGATAACCGTGACGACCTGGTCAGCGCCCTGGTCGCGGCCCGCGACGCCGAAGACGGCCGACTCGGCGACCAGGAACTGCTGGCCAACCTCATCCTGCTGCTCGTCGCCGGCTTCGAGACCACCACCAGCCTGCTCGGCAACGGCCTCACCATCCTGCTGGACCGCCCCGACCTGGCCGGCGCGCTGCGCACCGGGCAGATCCCGATCGCCGGATTCATCGAGGAGGTCCTGCGGTACGACTCCCCTGTCCAGGTCGTCACCCGACAGGCCCGCACCGACGGTCTGACCATCGAAGGCATCCCCGTCCCCGAGGGCCGCAACGCAATCCTGCTCATCGGCGCCGCCAACCACGACCCCGCCCGCTACCGCGACCCCGACCGCTTCGATCCCACCCGCGTCGACATCCGGCCGCTCAGCTTCGGCGCCGGCCCGCACATCTGCATCGGCAACAACCTCGCCCGACTCGAAGCGACCGTTGCCTTCTCCAAGCTGCTGACCCGATTCCCGCGGCTGTCGGCCCCGCCGGGCACCCCTCCCCTCCGCCGCGACCGGC
>Ga0310811_10007808_pt1 | contig 13711 bp, 13 predicted proteins | sample YCmetagenome_FD_207642 | JGI IMG/M metagenome (GOLD analysis project Ga0310811, IMG submission 207642) | Soil microbial communities from experimental microcosm in Duke University, North Carolina, United States - YC | ecosystem: Engineered > Artificial ecosystem > Soil microcosm > Unclassified ... | reverse complement strand
ATCGCCACACAATGCAGCGGTACTCGACGAGCATCTGCGACGCCTGCTCGAAGCGCGAGTCGTCTACGCGCGGCATCGGCTCGGCGGGGTCTCGTATGCATTCCGCCATGCGCTGATCCGCGACGCCGCCTACGGGTCGATGCCCGCCAAACTCTGTCGCAACAATCACGAGCGTGTCGCGCACGCGCTCGCCGCGTCAGCCGGAGATCCCGCACGCATCGCCGAGCATTTCGCCGCGGCGAGCCTGCATGCCGACGCCGTGCGGCACGGACTGCGGGCGGCGCGGCGCGCGCTCGAACGCGCACTGCATGACGATGCGATCCGTTACGCGCAGACCGTGCACACGTGGCTCGAGCATTGCTGCCACTCGGACCGCGAACTGGATGCCACGCGCGCCGACCTCACGCTCACCCATGCGCGGATGGCGCGCTTCGGCTGGGCGGCCCCCGAGGTGCGCGCGCACGCGGAGCACCTGCTGCGGCGCGTCGACGGTCCCGGCGGACTTAGCGACGCACGGCTTGCCGCCAGCGCGCTGTGGACGCTCGCCACCTATCACCACGTCGCGAGCGATCGCGCTGCCGTGCGCCACATCGCGGCGCGGCTGATGCATCTCGCCGATACCCGCGACGACGACAGCATCGGCGTCGCCGCGCACGCGATGCACGGCATGAGCCTGTGGATCGACGGGCATTACGCGCCCGCGCGCGTCGCACTGCAAAAAGCACTCGAGCGCTACGACGTGTCGCGCGACGCCGGCGATTGGCGCACGTTCGGACTCGACATCCGCGCGTGGTCGATGGCCGCGCTGGCGAGCGTGATGTGGTGCATGGAAGACGGCGCCGACGCGGCGCTGCAAAAAGCGCGCGAAGCGGTGTACAGCGCGACCTGCAGCGACCATTTGCCGACGCTCGGCGTGACGCTGATGTATCTCGCGAGAATGCAGCAATGCGCGGGCGACCGCGATGGCGCGCGCGTTACCTCCGGGGAGATTCTGCGGCTGTCGCGCGTGTACGGTCTGAACGCCGTCGAGCGCTACGCGGCGATCGTGCACGCGTGGTGCGACGGCGACCGCGACGCGGCCGTCGCGCACGTCGACGCGCTGCGCCGCTCGGGATGCCAGCTTGGGCTCACGTACTACGCGTCGCTGGTCGCGGAGATCGATGCGATGCACGGCGACCGCGCGGCCGCGCTTGCCGGTATCGACCAATGCCTCGCGCTGTGCGATGCACTCGACGAACGCTATTACGAAGCCGAACTGCTACTGAAGAAAGTCCTCTATCTGCCGAATGCGGACGCGGACCACGATCGGGCCGAAGCCATCACGCTATGCCGCCGCGCACTGGCGCTTGCGGAGCCGGTCTCGATGGTTCGCGTCACCCGGAAGGCGCAGGATGAACTGCGACGATTGCAATACCCCGTTCAACCCCTCCAACTGGAGAGCATCGATGAGTGAGCTTGGCAGTTTCCCGACTTACGAAGAGTTTCTCGAGTACCGCGCCGTGATCGTTCAGGCGATCGCGGCGGCGTGGCACGATCCGGCGTTTCTCGAACAGTTGATCGAGCACCCGAAAGCCGCGCTGCTCGAGCGTTTCGGCTATCGCTATCCGTTGAACCTCGCGCTGAAGGTGCAACCCGACAGCGCGTCGTGGTCGCCACCCACCAACGGCGGCTGGATCGCAAAACAGAACAATGCGCTCGAACTGATGCTGCCGCCCGCGCCGGCGCGGCAGGACCAGTTCGCCATCGCGCTCGCGGCATACAACGCGAAGCATATCGACATTTTTGACTGCGCCGAGTGAGGCTGACATGGCACTGAACAATACCGTTCCCACGCTGGAATCGATGCTGGAGTTCCAGGAGGTTTATCTGCGCGCGATCGCGCTCTCCTGGAAGGATCCGGAATTCAAGCAGGCGCTGCTGAGCAATCCGTTCGACGCGCTCGGCCGCTACCTGGACTATCAATGTCCGTGGCTGCTGGACCTGAAGATCACCGAGCCGGGTCCGGACTTCGGCTGGAACGCGGACACGCAACGCTGGCGTCTGCCGCAAAACGCGATGACGTTCGGCATTCCGGTGCGTCCGCTGCCGAGCGACGAAGAAGCGGTCGCGCTGTCGGTCTATAACGACGCGGGGCCGAGCTACCTGTTCACCTGCTGCTAACGCGTCCGCTCGACGCGGTCGAAGCCGGCCAGGGTTCGTGCCCGACTGAACGCCGGCCGGCGTCCGGCTCACCCGGCGCTCGCGATGCGATGCGATGCGCCGGGCGTGCCGTTTCCGTAGGTTGTTTTCATCTGCCACCAGGCGTGCGTGGCCTCTATTCATGCTCGACGACTTTACGCGCACACTGCGCTTTAAACCGCATCTGCTGGTACTCGACGCGGGTCCGGACACGCTTTTTATCGTCGACGAATTCGCGCGCTCGATGCTGTCGGGCGCGGTCTACGTGCGGATCGCCGCCTGCGTGCGCGAACGGATGACCATCGCGCAAATCTTCACCGCGCTGTCACCGGCGTTTTCCGAATGGCAGGTGCTCGCGGCGCTCGACCGGCTCGTGCAGAAAGGCTGTCTGCTCACGGACGAGCCCGATGAACACGATGTCGCGCGGGGCTTTTTCGAGCGTACCGGCGTCGATGGCGACGCGGCGCGTGCACGCGTTGCACAGTTACGCGTCGCGGTCCTTGCATTCGGCACGCAGGCCGAACCGCTGCGGCGCGCGCTGTCGGACTGCGGCATCGCCGTCACGAACGACGACGATGCGCGGTTCACGATCGCCCTCTGCGATTCTTACGACCGGACCGAACTGATCGAAGCCGTCGCACGGATCGCGGCGCGCGGCGATGCGGTGCTGACGGTCGTGCAGGAAGGCGCGCAGCCGACGTTGGGCCCGCTGTTCGCGTCACCCGCGCAAGACGGTCCCTGTATCGAATGCGTGCGCTACTGGACCGCGCGCAACCGGCCGGTCGAGGCGCTGCTCGGCCGCTATCACGAGCCCGAGTCGACGCGGCTGCCGCCCGCGCATTCGCGCGCCGGGCTCGGGGCGGTCGCCGCGCTCGCCGCCGCGTTCGTCGAACGGCTCGTCGTGAGCGACGAGCGCTGGCGGCACGCGCGCTCGCATCTGCTCGCACTGCGGCTCGATACGCTCGGGACGACGACGCATCGCGTGGTACGGCGGCCGCAATGTCCGCGCTGCGGCAATCCGCACTGGATGCGCAACCAGGCGGAACGGGCGCCGCGATTGTCGGCGGCACCGGCGACCGTCCCCGGCGACGGCGGTTATCGCAGCGCCGATCCTCACCAGGTCTTTCAGCGCTACCAGCATCTGATCTCGCCCGTCAGCGGTGCGATCGCCTATCTGCATCCGATGCCCGGACGTCATGCGGGAATGCGCAAGGTCTACGTCGCGGGCTATCTGACATGTCCGGGCGCGGTGCCGCGCAGCAACCGCTTCGACCGGATCTGTTCAGGCAAGGGCCGCACCGACGAACAGGCGCGCGTGAGCGCACTGTGCGAAACGCTCGAACGCTTCAGCGGCCAGTATCAGGGCGACGAAGCCACGACCCGCGCGAGCTTCGGCGAGCTGACCGCTGACGGCGCGATTCACGTGAACGCATTGCAGCAGTTCAGCGATATGCAGTTCGAACGGCGCGACGTGATCAACGCGCGCACCGATGACATCCGCAAGCAGGTGCCGCAACGCTTCGCACCGGAGCTTCCGATCGACTGGACACCGGCGTGGTCGCTTGCGACAGGCCGGCGTCACTGGGTGCCGCTCACCTACTGCTATGCGGATGTGCCGGAGCGCGGCGAGCCGTTCTTCTGTATCCACAATCCAAACGGCAGCGCCGCCGGATCCTGCATCGAAGAGGCGATCCTGCAGGGGCTGCTCGAACTGATCGAACGCGATGCGGCCGCGATCTGGTGGTACAACCAGATCGATCGTCCGGCTGTCGATCTCGCCGCCTTCGCTGATCCGTACTTCGACGCGCTACAGGCCGAATATGACGCGATGGGCTGGCGTCTATGGGCGCTCGACATCACGCACGACCTGCGCGTCCCGACGATCGTCGCGCTCGCAGAGTGCTCGCATGCACGTGCGGACGGCCCGCGCTTTTCGATCGGCTTCGGCTGTCATCCCGACTACCGGATTGCCGTGCAACGCGCGCTGACCGAAGTCAATCAACTGCTCGACGTGTCGGCGGACGGACCGCCACCCTGGGATCACGCGCGGCTGTCGTCGACGCGCTTCCTGTATCCGGCGCAAAGCGCCGCCGAACCGGGCGCGCCGGCATCGGGGCGTGCCGCCGATGGCACGCTCGGCGATGCCATCGCCTACGTCACCGGGCAGATCGCAGCGGCGGGCCTCGACACGCTCGTCGTCGACAAGACGCGGCCCGATATCGGCTTGCCGGTCGTGCAAGTCATCGTGCCGGGCCTGTGTCACTTCTGGCCTCGATTCGGCGCACCGCGGCTGTATTCGGTACCGGTCGGACAACGCTGGATCGCGCAGGCACGCGATGAAGCGGAGCTTAACCCGGTGCTGCTGTTTCTCTGAGCCGATACGACGCCCATCGCGCCGATGGAGTCGTCACAGGCCATTTCATATGCAAGCCCACCGTTGGATACAGTTCAATTCTCAGCAAACTCGAACACGTAGACGGGACATGCGGGCAAACGGAATTTTCGGACTTTTCAGAACTATTTCGAGACCACGAGGCACGCACGGAAAGCTACGATGAAGCCTCAACCAATCGTGGAAAAAGGGGGTGCGATATGCGTATTCCCCTAATCAATCGTCGGCGCAGCTTCCAGCGCGATTGCCACGACAGCCATATTCGCCCGGCTCGGATTCACCGACAGCAGCGAACAGACGAGAAAGCACTATTTCCCCGCATACATGGAATCGGGCGATCGGAGCAGATCGCAACGCGCCGCCTGAAAATTCGCGTGATGCAGCCAGCGTGATGCTCGCCGGCGATGCTGCGTTCCAGGCGGGTCGCCACACCGAAGCAGCCAGCTGCTCGTCACGGCCTGTGGCCCCGCTACCTGTGACGTGCCCGAGCTGCCCCATCGCCGCCGATGACATCGTGCGGTTCTTCGAGCTTGCGTCGTCGTCAACCACAGAAGGAGCGCTGCGGTGAACGATGCATCCTACGTTGGCGACTCGGACCTGCACATTCGGCTCGACCGGGCAGCCAAGCTGTCGCTCACCGAACAGATTCGTATGAGTATCAGCAGGGCGATCGAGTCAGGCCTCCTCACACCTGGGACGCGATTGCCTTCGTGGCAGGGGCTGGCCACTCATCTGGGCGTAGCGCGCGGCACGGTTCAAGCTGCGTATGAACGCTTATCCGACTCCCAGATGATCGAGACATTCGGAGCACGTGGCACCCGCGTCGCGGCACGGCCACGCGCGGTGGCGGCTCGACCCGAGGCCCCGCGGCCTGCTGGTTCGACGAAAACGTATCGGGAGATGAGCACCGGGCCAGCGATCTTCCAACTCGGCATCCCAGCGTTCGAGGGCCTGCCGGAAAAGCTCTTCGCGCGCGCCCGCTCTTCGAACTTATTGAAGATGGGACCGTTCTCGTCACTGGTCTATCCCGATCCTCGAGGGGAGTTCGAGCTTCGCCGGGAGATTGCGGGTTATCTCTCCATCGCCAGAAACCTCCACTGCTTCCCGGAGCAGGTATTTATCACATCGGGATATAGCTCGGGCCTTGGTCTTGCACTGCGAGTGTTAGGTCTGGACGGCCAGAAGGTCTGGATGGAAGAGCCGGGATTTTTTCTGACGCGCAAAGCGCTGGAGCTCGCCCGCTTAAGCATCGTTCCGGTACCGGTGGACGCCGAAGGCGTCAACGTAGGTTACGGAATCGAACACGCCGCGGACGCCGCGCTAGCCGTCGTGACACCCGGTCAACAAGCGCCCTTGGGTTCGACGCTGTCTCTGAGGCGGCGTCTCCAGTTGCTCGAATGGGCGGCCTCGAGCAATGCCTGGATCATCGAAGATGACTATCTCAGCGAGCTGCAACTCGAAGGCAGAGCGGCGCCCGCCCTGGCGTCTTTGGATGAGAGCAAACGGGTTATCCACATAGGCTCTTTCAGCAAGACTGTCAGCCCGGGGCTGCGACTCGGCTTTGTCGTGGTGCCGACCGAGCTGACTACCGCGTTCTCCGAGGTAGCCACAACGCTCGCCCCCGCGCCCTCACCGGTCGTTCAACTCGCCACCGCTCGTTTTATGCGCGATGGTCACTACATCCGCCGCGTACGTCGGCTCAAGCGTCTGTATATCGCGCAGCGCGACGCGCTTTGCGAACACTTGCGAATGCGCGATACGGAGTGGGTCAAGGCTGGCCTGGCGGTGCTTCTCAGACTCCCCGATGGCGCACCCGACGCGACAATCGCTCAGGAAGCGATGACTTTTGGCATGGCGCCATCGCCTTTGTCCGCCTGGTTCGCGACGCCATCCAGCGCCCTATCCGGCCTTTTGCTCGGCGTGGCCACCGCGCCTGAAGCGTACCTTGCCACGTCGTGCCGGCGACTGTTCGAGATCATCGACCGATATCGCTAGCGCGATGTTTTGAGCCCCATGAAAGCACGAAGGAAACCGTAGTTCAGTCGACTGCGGGGCTCGGTACACACAAAAGCGCGCAATCTTGGTCCTTCTATTTGTGCGATCCATCGTAGAGAATGCGCACTTCGCGATTTCGCCAGTGCGGCTCGGGGTAGCGCATGAGCCCGGCGACATAGACCCGACGCCGCAGCCGACGGATCTTCCGAAAACAGTAGAATGAATTAAGGGGGAAGGCCCTCTCCTTGCCGGTCCAATGAGACGGGTGGCCGCACCGTCTCCCGTCGAAACAACGCCAGCGCACCGGCTCTGAACTCGATGGAGGTTGTATGAACGAGGGTGCGCCACGTCAGAATAGAGTTCAGCCGATGACACGGATGTCGGCCGCCCAACTCGACGATCTGTTATCCGCACTGAGTGTGGAATTTGTCCGGCTGACCGAGTGCCTGGTGAGTCCCGGTTGGCGCCTGAACCTCGGAGGAACAGCCGCACCAGGCATCCACTACGTCCTGTCCGGACATGGCCGCATGGTGCTGGATGGACATCCCGCCATCGAGCTGTCGCCCCACACGCTCGTTATTACGCCGCCGAGGCAGTATTTCCACATCGAGGTGCCGCCGGAGGATCCTGAAAGCAAGGTTGCCAACGAGATGGAGGGCCGCTGGAAGCCATTCCCCGAGGGCGCGATTCGGCGCTTCGTCGCAGGAGACGGGCCCGAGCTGATGATGATCTGCGGCTACTTTCACGCGTCCTATGGCACGTCGGTCAACCTGTTCTCGACGCTGAGCGCTCCCATCGTCGAACAATTCGATAGCTCGCAGCATATCGACCGCACGCTACAGCTGGCGCTACAGGAACTCATAAGCCAGGAAGTCGGCACGGGAGCAATGACGGCGACGCTGCTTAAAGTGGTGTTGATCGCATTGCTAAGACGCTCATTGACTTCGATCAATCTATGGGTCGAGCGGTTTTCGCTATTGGGAGACGTCAACATCGCCCGAGCCTTCTCTCATATGGCTGCGCACCCGGGAGCGCCACATTCCGTCAACAGTCTCGCTCGCACTGCGTGTCTAAGCAGATCGTCCTTTATGGCGCGATTCACGGAAGTACTCGGCATGCCACCCATGACAGTCCTCAGAGGGTTGCGCATGCGCCAGGCCGCCTGGATGCTAACGACAAACGAACTATCGGTCGACCAGATCGCGCGTTCGGTCGGATACACCAGCCGAAGCAGTTTTTTGCGGGCATTTCATGAGGCTCACGGTGTCTATCCTTCCGATTACCGTGCTCAGCGCCGGAGTGAAACCGAATCCGGAACAAAGATTGAACATCACGATGAACGATCGTAAGCGAGTTCTCGCTAGCGTCCGAACCTGCTGCTCGCATTCTCGATGAACAAGATCACTTGATCGGGGTAGTCAGCGGCTGGTCGTCGGTGTCCGCCACGATCACCGCAAGCAGTTTCGCTGGCTTCGTTCGACTCGCATTGCGACTAATACGGTGAATCGAACCGGGATCCTCAGAAAAGCTTTCACCAGCGTGATAGACCCGCTTCGGGCCGTCGTCCAGTTGTGACTCGATAGCACCTGATACGACATACGCATAGATGAAGGCCGACTTTGCATGCTTGTACGACGGCGATGCTCCGCCGGGAGCATAGTCAATGACGAAGGCGGTCAACGACCTGCCGGGAATGTTGGGAATAGCGTGATCGAAGTTCGGCGTAATCGTTTCGCCTGAACCTTGGGCCGCGGCAGGCAACGCCGCGCTGAACGCAACGGCTGCAAAGGCAGCGCTGATGACAGATTGAATGTTCATAAACATGATTCTCCTTTAGCCCGTTGCATTCTAGTTTTCTACCGAGCCACAAGAAAGAACCGGAAATAAGCATTTGGCTGTGTACCATGATCGGATCAGTACACCGCAGAAAATCCAGCTTGACTGCCCATCGCCCCTACACGTTCCGCGGGCCGCCACCGAGATGCGTCAGCAGGCTTTGCATCGGCGCGGATAGCGTGTGCCATTGCTGAAAGCACAGACAAAGCCGTCTGCGTGCCCAGTTATCGCTGATCGCAACGGTTTTGAATGGATATCTGCGTCGAAAGCGCCTGGCGATCGCTAGTGGGATGATCGCTACGCCCACTCCCTGCGACACCATCTGGCACGATCCCTCGAAGCTCTTCATACGGATACGCAGTTGTAGCTTTTTTCGCAGATCGGCAGCGTGTTGGTCGATGTGATCCTGAAGCGCGCTTCCGGCTTCCAGGCCAATAAACTGTTCACGCGTGACATCGGCAAAGCAGATTGCCTTCAATCCCGCGAGCCTGTGCTCGACAGGAACAATCAGCACGAGATGGTCACTGGCGACAGGCTGGATCGTGAGACCTGCTGGGTCGACCGCATCCGATACCACGCCCGCTTCGGCCATGCCCGCGTCGATCATCTTCACGATCTCCGCACTCGTACGCTCTCTCAGATCAATGTTCAGGCGTGGTCGCTGAGCCAGCCACGGTGCGAGTTTCTGCGGCAGCAGACCCACCAACGCCGCCGTATTCGCGTACAGCAGCAACGTGCCTCGCGTGCCGGCGCCAAAGTCGCGAAGTTCTCCCTGCAACAGGCTGTGCTGTCGGAGTATCAGACGCGCATGGTGCGCTAACGCCTCGCCGGCCTCGGTGGTTACCACGCCCCTGCGGCTTCTTTCAAGCAGAACGACACCGGCATCCGCCTCGATGTTACTGATGCGCTCGCTTGCCGAGGCCAACGCGAGATTTGCCTCGCGGGCCCCGGCTGTAATGCTGCCAGCATCGACCACGCAAACGAACAGGCGCAGATCCGCGAGATCGAATCTCATACTCCCTCCAGCACAGAGTTCCTTCGGGAGTTCCGAAGGAACTATCGGAAAAACCGCATTGTGTCAGCTTCTCGCTGGATATGTAATGCCCGCTATGAATACACTGACCATCGCGCTATGAATACTATGACCATTGAATTGATCTGCCTGCTCTTCGCCACATTTCTCGGCGCCGGTGTGGTGAAGGGTGTGTCCGGAATGGGCTTGCCCACGGTTGCCATGGGCGTGCTCGGAGCCACCATGTCGCCGGTTACGGCGGCGGCAATCCTGATCATTCCGTCGTTCGTGACCAATGTGTGGCAAATGCTGGCTGGGCGAGGCACGCTCCGCCTGATGCGACGGCTGTGGGCAATGATGTTTTGCATCGTGATCGGTACCTTTCTGGGAACGCGACTGCTGGTCGTCGTTGATCCCGTCTGGTCGGGACGTGCGTTGGGCGTTGCGCTGATTGCCTACGCGGCCTATGCGCTGTTCCTGCCGACGCTCCCGGTCCCGCAACGGCACGAGTCCTGGCTTTCGCCTGTCATCGGCATGGTCACCGGGTTGTTGACTGGTGTAACAGGCATCTTCACGCTTCCTGCCGTGCCTTATGTGCAGTCGTTAGGCCTTCAGAAAGACGAGCTCGTGCAGGCCCTTGGCCTTTCGTTCACCGTCTCCACGATTGCGCTCGCAGGAGGGCTCTTTGCCCATGGCGCGTTTCGGCTCGACCAGCTAGGCCTGTCGCTGCTGGCTGTCATTCCCGCTCTGGTTGGAATGTGGTTGGGCTCGATCGTGCGGCAGAAGATCAGTGCCAAAACTTTCCGCCGTTGCTTTCTGCTGTTCCTCGTCATCCTGGGTCTCGAACTGGCGCTGCGTCCGTTCTCCTGAGTCCGTCAACCAATGTGCTGGCGGCAACGGCAACCCCGCAAAGCCAGCCGAAAATTATGTCGCGGGTCTCCGGACCTCCGCGACATTCAACCGCCTGATAGTGGTGGGCGCTTCATACTCATCAGCTCAATCACCTCATGCCGTTCTTCCGCTGATGAGATCGCAACGGTCAGCCATTTCCCGTCGGGGTATGCTCGGGCTTCATCGTAGAGTTTGACCAGGCGCGGGCTCCAGGCATAGCGTCGCTCCTCGAACTTCTCTCGCTCTGCCCGCCCCAGGACCACCAGAACCGAAAACTGCTGGTGTGCCGGCAGCAACGTGCAGAACGCCTTGGTCTTCTTGTAGCGCAGTGACCAACCGCGTTTCTTGCCACCATAGAGCCAATCCGGCGCGAAAACACCGGGGTAGGACGCGTCGATCCAGTTCTGCAGTTCGACCCAGTGCTCAAACGCCTCCGGTCCCATCCACTTGCGGACAGCACGCACATCAGGGGGTGATGATTTCTCGCTGATCCTTTCGCCGATCTCGGGGGACTGTGTCATGTTGCTTTCCTCTTCCTCTTCATGAGTGAAATGCTTCAGGGAGCCGACGCTCTTTTTGCCGACGTTCTTTCCTGTCGAATAAGCCGGTCAAGATCTCAAAACTTCTGAACGTCGGGCCTTGAGGTTTGGACCGACGCCAGAAGAAGAGAAAGTGATGCAGCGAGCAGAACAAGATCCTTCAGAAGAAACTGACCAGGTACCGCCGAAATGGCTGGAAATCCACCCGCTGTCGCCTCGGCAACGCCGGGGGTGCTCAAGAAGAAAGTGAGCGTAATCAGATAAGTCACAGCCGACATCGCCGCGCCCAATGCGGAGAAAATGGGCTGAAAGGCACCGACAATCAGAGCTGCCGCAGTCGACAGCTCGACTACACCGATAACGTAACTTGCCCCTCGAACGCCGAATAGCGTGTGCAACCAGCTCATGATGGGGCTGTTGATGATGAACGGAGCGATGCCGTTGGCTTCGTAAGCGGTAAATTTCATTGCGCCAAACCACAGAAAGACGACGACCAGCGCCCATCTGAGCAGGGCCAGTCCAGAGAGCGATCCAACACTCTTTTCAGCGATTTGAAGACGGAATTGATTTGTGCGAATGCTCATCTTAGGTTTCCCATGCAGGTTGGTCGTTCGGGGGTTAGGAGACTCAACTCCAGGCTTATGCGATACCGGTTTCGAGACGGCATTGGCTCAATAAAGTATTCAGAAGGATCAAAGCAAAGAGACGATCTATTACCGCGACCACGTTTCGAGATCGCACGATAAGAACCGCTCTATGGAGATCGTGGTTCAAATGATGTGCGAGGGTCGGCGAAAGATTGGGTGTCCCGTCTTCGTTGACTGTCGCGACGAACGACAGCATCGCCTGCTTGATAATCGCCTCCACGTCGGCATTGATTTCAGTCATAGATATCCTTGCTTAAAAGAAATTAAGCGGCTCCATGCATCGCTCGTCAGAATCCGTTAGATTCAGATCCATGGGTGTGCTTCTCGTCATATGAACGGAGTAGTCGGTGCTGTATCACCGGTGTCGAGAACGAACACAGCGAGTAGCTTTGCCGCCACGGTCTTGCGTCAAGTCGCCGTTACTGCCAGTCCGCGCTGTACGGCCGGACGCGCGAGACCTCGTTCGAACCAGCGCTGGACATGCGCGAAGCGGTCGAAACTGACGAGCTCGCGCGCCTCGTAAAAGCCGATCAGGTTGCGCACCCAGCCGAGCAGTGAAATATCGGCGATGCTGTAGTCAGCGCCCATCACCCAGTCGCGGGTCGCGAGCCGTTCGTCGAGCACACCGAGCAGCCGTGCCGATTCGGTGGCGTAGCGCTCACGCGGGCGCTTGTCCTCATAGGCTTTGCCGGCGAACTTGTTGAAGAAGCCAACCTGACCGAACATCGGCCCGACACCGCCCATCTGCCACATCAGCCACTGGATCGTCTCATAGCGCGTGTTGGGATCGGTGGAGAGAAGCTGACCTGTCTTGTCGGCGAGATAGAGCAGGATCGCTCCCGATTCGAACAACGCAAGCGGCCGGCCGTCCGGACCGTTGGGATCGAAAATCGCGGGGATCTTGCCATTCGGGTTGAGCGCGAGAAACGCCGGATCGTGGTTCTCGTTCGCCATGATGTCGATACGGTGCGCCTCGTAGGCGAGGCCCGTTTCCTCCAGCACGATGCCGACCTTCACGCCATTGGGCGTCGGTAACGAAAAGATCTGAAGCCGGTCAGGATACTTCGCCGGCCAGCGCGTAAAAATAGGATGATCAAGTCTCATTTTTTGCCTGGGTGAGCGGTCCGAGCCGGGCCAGCAAATGCCCGACTCTTACACCTCGATGCATGCCGCGGCGATCACCGCGTGACCAAAGGGCAACGATGATCCGCGGGGAGGACGGAACAGTTCGCCTGCCCCGCTTTTTCATGAACGAACGCGGACAATCGTCTTCCCGTTGTTCCGCTTGGGTGCGTTGAAGGTCGCAATCGCGTCGTCGAGGGTCGACACGTTGCCGATGTTCGTGCGCAGTCGTCCGTCCCGCACCCGCTGGACGATCTCACCCAACTGTTCGCGATCGGACTCGACAACGAAGTCAATCACCAGTCCATCGGCAGGCCGTGCTTCGGTTGGTCCAGCGATAGTCACCAGTCTTCCTCCCGCGCGAATCAGGCCTGCGGACCGCTTCGCGATGTCGCCCCCGAACACATCGAAAACCAGATCCACACCGCCGATGTCTTCCAGCGTGTCGTTCTGGAGATCGACGAACTCCTGCACGCCGAAGTCGAGCGCCGCCTGGCGGTGGGCAGCGCGTCCGGTACCGATGACGTACGCGCCATACTCACGTGCAAGCTGGATGGCCATCGATCCGACTACGCCGGCCGCGCCGTGCACGAGCACGCTCTGCCCGGCCCGAAGTCGGCCGTGTTCGAACAATGCCTGCCACGCAGTCAGGCCCGGCATCGGTAGACTTGCGCCCACCGTAAAGTCGACGTCGCCCGGCAGCGGCGCGAGGTTGCGCGCCTCGACGGCCACGTATTCGGCGAGTGTGCCGTCGCGATACCAGTCCGCGAGACCGAATACCCGCTGTCCCACTGACAGCCCCGTCGTGCCGTAGCCGAGAGCGGTCACCACGCCGGCCACTTCGTGCCCGGGTATCGACGGGGTCCGGCTACGGCCTTGGCGATCGGTCCAGGTCGGAGGCCACGTCAGCTCATCCCACGTGAACCCCGACGCATGAATCTGAACGACGACATCGTTTAGCGCCGCCTCCGGCTCGGGCCGCTCCGTCAACTGCATCCCAGCCGTTCCCGCCGCCTGGTCCGTCACAATGATTGCTTTCATCGCTCATCTCCTTGTGAGTGGTACATCGTCATTTCCGGATTGCGTCGCCAACGCGATG
>Ga0310811_10007807_pt1 | contig 13711 bp, 13 predicted proteins | sample YCmetagenome_FD_207642 | JGI IMG/M metagenome (GOLD analysis project Ga0310811, IMG submission 207642) | Soil microbial communities from experimental microcosm in Duke University, North Carolina, United States - YC | ecosystem: Engineered > Artificial ecosystem > Soil microcosm > Unclassified ... | reverse complement strand
CCCGGTCATTTTATTAATCTCACTGAACATCTGCCCTAGGCTGTTTTCACATTGTTGGACCATCTCAGCGCATATGTGCGAGTCCAACGACAGGATTTACCGAAGAAAGCTGAGGGAAGAAGACCACGAGGAAATTCTGAATTTACGATACGTCAACAGCAGCTTATCCAGGTCGATTCAGTACTCTCTAGCATCAACCATGAACTCATGGCTAAAGCTGCGCTACAGTGTCGAGCTCATGCTCGCTCACTTATGAACTTTGAGAGGCAGATAGTCTCAATGAGAGAGCAACAGCCTCCTCCTCCTGGAACAGATTTCACACCCTATTATGAACACCTCCATGAGATCTACGCACAGCTTGACCAGCCAGATGGAATGGAGGGTATATCGACTTTGATATTGTCCCCTTCATTGGAACATCAAATCTGTCAACACGAAAGCACTGGATGCTGGACTGCTGCTCAGAGCTGTTGGGAAGTCCGCCTCCAGCAACAGCCTGACAAATTAGACTTCCATCTTGGACTCCTTCAATGTTTGCGCAACCTTGGACATTATGGTACTGTTTTACTTGCTTTTTGGCCATAGGGCTAAACCTTCTTAGATACACTCCACACACATGTCCAGGGTGTTCTTGTTAGAAACCCAGGGTGGCAGTTGGATTTGGCAGATTTTCAGGTCGAAAGCACGTGGATGATAGGAGCATGGGACGACATTCTTAACATCACGGCAAATATGGAACACAAGGGGCCTTCCATGGTGAAAGCCTGAGTGCTTCTTGCTATGTGGTCTAGTAAACCTGCACAGATTGAAGAAAGTCTTAGGAAGGCACGTCTTGTCCTTGGTGCTCCGATTGCTGCTTCTGGGCCAAGTGGCCATCATCATGCTTATGACACTCTGGTCAACCTGCACATGATTCATGAACTTGAATTGATCCTCAAGGCTGTGTCTAATTTGCCACCAAGTTCACAAGGCTGTAAATCTGCCATCGTGATACTTAGCCAAATTCTTAGTGCATGTTTAGACCATACATTGCCTACCTTCCGTGTACACAAATCCCTGCTTAGCATGCGGCGAACAGCACTTTCACTTAGGTAAATCACTTTGCTCAACTTGACATTCCTCTTACACTGACCATGGACAGCATGGTATCTCGACCATCAATCACAAGTCAAATTGGTCAATCATGGTTGGTGAGTGCTAAAATCGCTCAAAAAGCTGGACAATGGCAGACCGCATACAGTGCAATGCTCCAAGCCCAATATACCAATGTTCGATTCAGTTTCATGGAGAGTGGAAAGCTGGTCAGAGCATGGGGAGAGCCATTGTGCACGCTACAAGAACTTGAAAAATCCATGCGCATCCTAGGTCTTGTGGACAACAATACTATTGACTTGACAAGAGAAGATGATCAATTTAAACAGATGAAGGCAAAGGTGTGGAAATATTCATTGAATAGATGCAGCTCACAATCCCACAATCAGGCGCAAATTCTTCTTGCACGTTGGATGAACGAGTCTGATTGATATGAGGCTTCCTATGTGCTCAAGCAGTTTCAAAACACCACCGACTCAGCTCCAGGATGGGAGAGTGCCTTTTACCACCTTGGCCACTTCCAGGACCAGTGTTACAGGAATCTATCAGCAGACGACAAGTCAAGCCAGTAAGTCTCTATGGTTATTCACAGGTACCTCGACGTCTCACTAATAGGTGGTTATAGTGGAATCAAGATGAACTTCCAAACCATCAAGTGTTTTACAGAAGCTGCTGCTTATGGAAACAAATTTGTATACCAGACTATTCCTTGCTTGCTCACTTTATGGCTAGATATAGGCGAACACAAGGTACCAGCAGAAAATCTGTTGTTTGATAAGATCAATAGCATTGTCGCCAACTCCATCAATAGCATCCCAGTATACAAGGTGTGAAGTCTCCACAACCAAACGACGTGCTTTGCTGATTATTGCGTTCAGTGGTTTACCGCATTCCCTCAAATTCTCTCTCGAATTGGACATCCCAATTGTGTTGTGTACTTGGTCTTGTTGAAACTTATTTCATCGGTCATACGAGAATACCCCAACCAAGCCCTTTGGTTCTTCGCATCAGTCGTTAACTCGACGAAACTCACTTGCCAATAGTGCGGAAGAACAATATTGGATCAGCTGAAAGTGAGTCATGCATATCCACTGTTATTGAAGTATTTGGCTCAAGACAATGTCATAGAACAGCCCAGCAAACACAGACTCTAACTTTCCGAACCTTATCACAAGTCTTCACACCATGATCGACGAGCTACTTCAACTTTGTAATTTTCCCATCAGCAACCACAAAATGCTCAGCATGCACCGAGACTTTCCCAAGCTACTTGCAATGAAAGAGAACAATATCCTCATTCCTTTGCAATCGTCATTGACAGTCAACCTCCCACCTGTCTCGTCTATGAATCACCGTGATAAACGGCATAATCTTTTTGACCCTTTGTCACCCACATTTACTGGTAAGTTATACCTACAACTGAATGGAACGACCTTAACTGACTCCATACAGTCTTCTATGACGAAATCAAAATTATGCATTCGTTGGCCAAGCCACAGAAAATCACCGTTAACGGTTCCGATGGCATTAGATATATGTTCCTTGCCAAACCGAAGGACAATCTATGGAAAGATGCGCACCTCATGGATTTTAATGGGATCATCAATAAACTCCTCAAGACTAATTCAGAATCTCGGAGAAGGCAACTTCATGAGTTTGAATGAGATAATGTGGTATTGGGATGTCTAAGCACGAAAATCATCTGACATACATATAACAACAATACTGGAATAGAACAATCCTCAGTCATTATCTTTAAACACGGTGGGGTCATCAGTGAACCGATGAGTCATTGATATTGTAGCCATGAGAATTGTAGAAGAATATCATTTTCCTCGTCCTAATATGCCCATATATACAATGAGAAATCTGAGTTGTAGATACATAGTCATGGATGCCTGCAGATCCAGGGTGACGTGAGTGGTCCTTGACAATGTGGCAATGTTCCTCCGGTGCAGAGGATAAGGGATCCTAGCATACTTGTGCCATCTATGCTGAGCATTATCATTTTGCTTTATTTATGTTTCAAATTATGTTCCCATTCAAGACATTCTCGTGGGAAGTGCCTTTGGCAGTCGCCAGCAATTGTACAATGGTTTGGCACTTTGTAGCAAAATTGTAACATGGTGTCATCGTAGTAGGCATTGCTTGGCAGTACACTCCCCTCAGGCATTTTGGTGGTCCATGTTGTTCTTACACATTTTTTGCAGTATAAAGTTGTGCAAGACCTTCTGGTGCAAACTGCCTTTGACACTGCTTAACAAATCTGGATTAGCATTAAACTTCCCAACAAAATCATGCCTTCGCATCATCACAGCAGGCATGGGTTGGCAGCACACTCCCCTCAGGCATTTTGGTGGTCCATGTTGTTCTTACTCAATTTTTTGCAGTATAAAGTTGTGCAAGACCTTCTGGTGCAAGCTGCCTTTGACACTGCTTAACAGATCTGGATTGGCATTAGACTTCCCAACAAAATCATGCCTTCGCGTCATCACAGCAGGCATGGGTTGGCAGCACACTCGTCTCAACCTTGTCAATCACCCTCATTCATCCTCATCTTGGTTCAAGCCTTGCTGATCACACTCCCAAAGGCCACAAGAATTGAATTTAGGGTTTCAAAGGATCTAATTTCATTAACAAGGAATAAGAGAAGTACAACGCTCTTGGTAAGTAGTAACCAAGATATACATGAAGTATTTGCTTGACTGCAATCAAAAGCACGATCCAACCTGATAGTGCCCCAAACATGGGCGGGAGTGAGCCAAAGTGAGCTGCAATTCCCATATCGGTAGCAGTGAATGCAACACAGTTAAGTGAACCTTGGATTCCAAAAGTAGCAGGAGCCGCTAAGAAAGGCGTCAAGACCATGAGGAGAGGAAGGACAAACTTTGAGGGTGATGCTAGGCCGGGAGCAAGGCATCTTCTTGAGCGATCATGATAGTGCAAGCATTCATGTGAGTCGCATTGTGGGTATCTGCGTGCACAATACCACAGGCATCTGTGTAAGCAAAATGCGAGCATCCGCAAGTGGGCAAGAGCAGTATTGGAAGAAAGAAGGAAGTGACACCAAGACGTATGCCGTGCTAATGGCATACTACAAGGGGGATTGGTGACAGACACAAGTACCAGCAGCATTGTGAATGGCCCTACAACAAAACTAAATAGATAGATCAGTGCTACCTTATGCACGTCTTGGTTCTGTGAAGAAGCTCCGAAATTTAGCAGATGCTAGGCCATGACACAAAGTGGTTGTCTCACTGAGGTCATCTCTTGAAGTCAAACTCAGCAAAAAGCTGCATACACATCCTCTCTCAGTACCCAAACAGTGAAATCAGAACATCGAAATTGGGTGCACATGGCAGCAATAAAAACCAAATGAAGGGTGTTGTCAATCTCCTGCAAGGAATTAGGTATCTTTATTGCGAGAGGCTCTCTAAATTCTTGGTGAATCTGTTGCGATTTAAGGTCAACAGGTGAATTCGATGACAGAAAGGAACCAACCTGCTTAGAATATCATGGTAGCTTCACCATCCATTCATCTGGCATGTAATGTGTATATTGGATGACCTCCATCATAAGCACACTGAGATAAAATAAGACATTCCTACCATGTGGCATGATCTTAAGATGCAAGACCAACTAGGAGGCATCTTGTGCCAAGAAAAACCTATGAGTTTGGAATGGCGAGACAGATATACGGCTGGTGGATGTGGGGTAACGGGTGTCAATGCGGCTAAACCAAGTCTTCTAGTAAGGAGGAGGGCGACAGCTGAAGAGGAAGCAGGGACTTACTACTCAAGCTAGTGATCTGGATCGACCTCCCGAGATGGTGCGTACCATGCTGCTGTGCACCAATAGCCATTCCAGCTTTCTACTTTCACAAATAATTGTCAATCTGCGGTGAGGGAGGTAGTTAGTTACTAATCACTGTCCATTGTTGGCGGCCCTTGCCGAATATCACGTGATACATGTATCTGGACCAAGTACACACGATCATCATCAAGGCCAATCCCCTTAACCATTCCATCGTTGTCCACTACTATTAGTCCACACTAGGGCATGACACAGGTAGGGTTTGCCTGGGTACCCATGGATGGCTGTGTGGACTCTACATGGCCATCCATTCTAACTGCCTATCGTGGCGCAATTCCTAGTTGGTAAGTGATATGAAGCAGGTGCATTGTGGCTCATCAGGCTGTTGTAGATGTTCTAACAGTGCATTCTATCATCATGACTTGGATACACCAAGTTTGAGCTCCTTGACATGTGGATGTGCTCAGTTATTGGCATAATTTGGACGCATCGTAACCCGTACTGTCCCTGTTCTTACACTTGTGCTAATTGTGAGGGCAGAGCGGCCTGCAATGAACTTGAACACCAATGAGAACCGTTCATACGGGATCAAGCATTTTGTTCTTATATATGTTAGATGTCATGATGGTTTGCTGTTCCATAACGGATCTCCTGCTGACGTATATTCAAGAGGCACCAATGTATGTATCTCTTCAATTCATTGTCGAATGTCACACAACGTTTGCCAGGTTTGGGCACATGTTGTCTATGTCTGTGTCCCAATCTGAGTTGTGTGACAGTGCTTTCACTTTGACTTACATTTATTTATTCACATATTTGTACTATTTGTGAATCAAACTTTGGTATCCTGACAGTGACGTCATAACAAGCTCAGTATTGTACGATATGGCCCATGCACAAGCATGACGAAAACCTTGTACTACTACTACTACTACTACTACTACTACTATAGCCCGAGGAGCCAGGCAGAATGGACAGCCGTTCCTTATACTAAAGTTAGAATGCATGCACTGTCACTACTTATCGTTTTGTTGCACTTTGTGAGTCGTTGAGATGGAGCAGGCTGTGGTGGTGATCCAGCCTGAAAACAAAAAGCGGCAGGTACAAGCTTTGATGATAGTATTATGTAAATCAGAAAGACATAAAATCATCTTCCTTGCCTTCTATCTCCTGATCATCCAGATCCTCAACACCTAACTCTTCACCATCATCTTCACTGTCATCGTTACCGTCAGCACTTCCTCCATCATCATCGTTGTCACTTTCACCCTGCTCGACATCGCCCTCACCCTTGCAGGGTTGGATGCCATGCTCTTGCCAGTGGTCCCTGTCCCTATCATGCTCATCTTCCTTGGATGGTGCGCTGTCTATTAGTTCTGTGTTGGCGCAATCTCGTATTATCTCCCGCACGACTGTAGGGTGCCCTATTCCATGGGGTGTATAACACATAAGCATATCCCTGTCAACAAAACTAAGCGAGCTACAGCTTGAGTAAGATAAGAGAATTGGAGGTTGCACTTACATTCCAACGTAGTATGCTTCCCAATCATCTAAGTTACCACATTGATGAGCAAATGATTTTCCATAGCAAAGGGAGGTAGTTCCACGCCCAAAGGCAAAAGCTGGAATCAGGTGTGCACTTCGGATGACCTGACCTGGATCAAGAAAGCCAAAGGCATCGTGGTCGGACTCCTCAATGAAAGCAATCTTTGGCAGCCTAGCACAGCTCATGCCTGACTGGTGGTCTGCCAAGGGTGCCATCCATCTAACATAGAGCACCTCAATTTGGTGTCTTTTTGTTGGAGTTTCGACGCTTAGCCATGCATCTACATGATAGATGCCGAGAACTCGGGCGTACCAATATGGATGTTGTGGCCTGGTTTCCCTGGATAACACCATGACATCACAGTGGGTCCGAGGATTGACAGTGTCATGCTCCCGTCGAAGGTCATATGTAGTGTAATGGACCTGTAAGGACAAACACTAGCCTGAGCATGCTAGCAAGACTCAAAAGGTAATCATGTACCTGCATGGTTTGGACTGGGTATAGTTGACTGTCTGATATTATGACAGAATTGCGCTCCTCATCTGTGAACACATGGTCACAATGGCCGATGTCTAACTTTCGCAGATGATACAATATATGATCCTTCAATCTCGGTATGAATGCCTGTGCCTCATCATGAACGAGATGAACAATGACAGGAACTATGACTTACCGCTGTAGCCGGATCATCGCCATGATCTCGAAGAAAAGTAAATATATGCAATGGATTATTGTAGTCCTTCGGAATGTAGTGGTGACCTTTGAACCTGGCAGGCAAGTCAACCTACACCTGCTTGGTAGCATACAAATTGTGACCTGACTCTGCGACTTGCCAAAGAACACGACAACAATGCTTGTGTTTAGCGAGTTGTGCTAGGGTATCTAATTGATTTGTTAATGGATAGAAGGCCTTCAATGCTCTGTGTGCCAACTCTCCCTGCCAGAGATCAAATTGAGATGAGAAGACAATAGTACAGTAGACGTTCACCTACAATTTGCGAGGTAAATGAATCTGTGGTTCCAAAGAGCCGGATTGACTGTAGATAATCCCCCATAGCGTGAAATTTGTAAGTACTCAAATTAAATTTCTTGGCCTTTCAGCCACTACTCCCGATGTCTGGGTTGTTGAGACCTGAGCATTCATGGGCAGCCTTGTGATCTCGAGTGGCCTTCTCTTTTGGCAACTCTAAGGTAGTGAATGCAGCGCAGGTAAAGTCTCGGAACCTGCATAACTGACGGGAAAGCTGCTTGAAGGTCTCATCTAGGACTGACAGTGTAGTTTCGGAATGAATTCTTAGTTTGGCCAGGGCATGCCATAGGGCAAACCTGTACAAAAGCGACTGTACCAGTTTGTCGTGGCCTTCAGGGAAAAGCCCCTCAAATATTGGCATGGCACACTGAAATAGATATCAACATTGCATACCAATAAGTTAACTGATGCATCAAACCTGCAAAATATCCTCAAAATCTCTCGCTGTGAGTCTTTTCATTTCTGAAGTATTGTTTGCAAATTTCCTTATGACCCCATTGCCATATGATGGGACAAGGCAAAATCTGTTTTCAGTGCTATCACTTGTTAGCTGAGTAAAGAGAATTACATGGGGGACGAACCTGTTGTCAAGAATCGAAACCAGGTGGTTGCCACCCAGACATGCATAGAGTAGACGGATGAGGTGGGTAAACAGGGCCTTCCAAGTACCCAGCTCACATTCGTGCATGAAATCGACCACCAACATGTGACAGGTGTCCAACCCTAGAGGTCCTAATTTTTCTGCAAAGGCATTCTGTTAGAAAGTTAGGTAGTGGTCCAACGTCATTAAGTTTGGGGGCACTCACTACCATCGGTATCCATGACCCTTCTCCCATGGTTGCCTGCACATTTGAACCATCAACAGTGTTTCCAAACACATAGATAAATCCCCTGGCACTCATCACCCTGTCTAGACAGTAAGTTCAGAGGTTATCTACATGACCTTGCATATTTTTCAATAGGCCCAGGAGATAGAAGGAAGCTTTTGGCGTGAGGCAGCGCAGACACAGACAAGATCCCATGTCCTTTATTGTTGCTATCAAAACCCTGGAAAATCGAGTTACATTTCAACCAGGAAACAAAATCAAAAGTACAGACTTTTCTGGGTAATCTGCAGAGTAAGTGAATATGCATGGAAATACACGTCTCAGTATACCATCTGGACACCGGAGCACAATTCCGTGATGGTATGCTTCAAGGAAGTCCACATCTAGTAAGTGTTTCCAACAGGAATGAAATAAGTCCCGCCGACAATGTGTGTGAAGGGCGGCTATCCCAGTTTTCGATATCCGAGGTAAGGTGTTGAGGACGTCCTTGATGCTATCCAGAAGCTTGAAATATAATGTGAAAGAGGCGTATAAAGCTGAAGACCATTGACTTACTGAGGGTAGGAATCCAATAAGATGGCATGCACCCGATTTGGGCGCTGAGTGTGCATACTTGGTAAGATTTCTGAAGTAAAGGTAAAGGGGCCAAGCCTTGGCCGTTCTGAAAGTTGTGAGATGAGTCGCATTGGAGAAGAACATGAGTCCAGCGATAACTCACTCCAATGTGCAGCCAGGTTCTCTCATCTGCCACTGCAGATCATCCTGAGCTTGTAGCCAGGAGTCAGAGGTATACAATTCATCAAATACCCGCTGGTGACCATCATCAAGAGGATCCTTCCATATTAGCTTGAAAGGAAAAAGATGGAAGGCATTAGCTTGGATGTCAGTGAATACAAAGTGGATGACTGCTAGGAGCGGTCGATAATGAAACCCCGGAATGGTAAACGACTTGGAAGGGTCATCTCTTGACTTAGTAGGTATGTCCAGAGTAATGTCAGTCTCCAGCCAGTCATCCGGGAAAGTGGAAGTACTCATTCCTCCATCATTGTCATCATCCAATGCACACAAGCTCTTCCTCAAAGAAAATCCATCGAGATCCCTGGGATTAAAGTCCTCCGCCTGAATAACATCTTTTACCAGGTGTGACACCTCAGCCTCTGATTTATGATGACTTCCAGAATTCATCCAGGTTATGAGGCGGTAGATAGTCATATTGGGGAAGGGGTGAGGTGGCTTGGGAGATGTATCAGGCCTCTGGGCGTCATGTCCACCAGCGGCAGCCATTGGACAGGACTTAGCAAGTAACAAAGACAGGATGTACTTATCGGGCTCAAAGGAAGGCCGCCTAGGATATTGTCGACAAAGTCCAAAGGCATTTAACACGGTCTGAAGAGAATCCCGGAGAGTCAAAAGGACTCTTTGAATTCTGCGCTGAGGCGTATTCTGAGTTTTGGCCATGGTATGATTACAAGAAGTATCTGAGATGTTGATGTCTTCATCAGCAGGTATAATGTCTTCAACAATTCTTGGGACTGGCCCAAGGTTGCGTCGCGAGGGATGTGGAACTGGATTTACTTCGACTTGTGAGTGCCATGTAAAAAACTATGAGAAGGTTCACACCTCGTATGTCACAGTCCCATTTGTCTGCGTCCTCCATTGCAACATCCAAAACTTGGGGGTCTTGGGATGTGAATCTTGAAGTACTAGCATGAGCAGTGCTGCCTGGGTTGACGATAGGCTGAGGTAAGGACTTGAAGCTACTCAATACCCTAGATTCGCAATGAGCTATTGGTTTCAAGCAACGATCCTTGATAAATTGGATTGGCTCAAGCTGTGATGGAAGGTAGGATAGTCATATGAGGATTTGAGGCAAATACAGTATGAAATTAGAGACATACACTAACAACAGTATGACTAATAGTTGTGAGCTGCGATGACATTTGCAAGGTTTGAATAGACCTTCTTGCCCAATCCCACCTTCTTCCTGTAGCCAGTGTGCTTGCCTTCTGGTAATGCTTGCAAATAGAGCGGTGTCTGCTAAGTCCACGAAAATCTGTACCCCTCTCCCAAGAACAATGTGGCACACTGCAGCACACCATTGAAATGACAAAGATAAGCAACAGAATCCAAGGTGGTTGAGAAAGATGCATTTGATGGGTTGAAGTTTGAACTCAGACTCTTGCAGGCTGCGGTAATCATGATATTAAGTAGTGCTGCACATTTGTTTTGGGTGTTCTCATTCAGGCATTGCCATATTTGCTACTGATTGTTTTTGGCAAGTCATCCAAATCGTTCATTTACCAAAAATGACGAGCAAGGGATACATTTTTGAGATCAAATCCAGTATATAGTTGACAGTGGGATGTAGACAAGTAGAATAGTACATTAGATTGAGGATACAAACAACAAGACAAGCGAGAACTTGCTAAAATAAAACAACCTCGGAATAATAGAAGCTTCAACTTCGCTGCAGAAAGATTGAGAAGAGTTGGGCATTCTTTGGATCATCCCTGAAATGAATGACTACCTGGCTTGTAATCTGGCATTAGACAGCATGCCCTCCTAGCTCTCTGTGCCCATGCATCTTCCTCACGCTTCAACAGCATTAAAAATTGGGTGTACTGGCGCACACAATTCTGCGCTGCAAGGTAGCTCGAATGCACCATTTTGATGCATAACTTGGTGAACAGCGCATCTTCATCATCAGCTTCTGTCTCAATTCCATTGAGTGCCATCTTACAACAACAAAGTCAGTGCTAGCCATGAAGTGTAACAGGAAGATCCCCCTACCATATACGTCTGCATCTCTCGCTTGCGCCCAGCACTTTCAACTTGGAAAATTGGGCTGGCAAGTTCGGACACATCAGCTGTAATGTTACAAAGAGAGCCCCCTATACTGTGGGGTGATATTGCTGACGGTGTTAACACTGATGACATTCTGGTATGTATAGGTTCAAAATGTTGAATGAAATATTCAATCAGAGTCATTGGGGCTTTAAATGCTCCCGCACTAACGATTACCAACAGTACAAAGTTCAGTGTTCCTATCAAAATTTGCATGGATGCGACTAGTGATATCAGCAGACGAACCTTGTCGGTATTGATGTGATACCTGATGGGCTCAACGCAGGCAATGCCAAAGAGCAACTTGATCAAGTTCATCAAACCCAGGTTCAATGGTGTGATGAAGTAGGCAAACTCAGACTCGTCATCCACTGGCAGGTCATTGGCTCTGGTATGCGAGTCGATGGTATCTGAGGTTGAGGCAGAAGATAATGGCTGGTACCAGCTTTGGAAAGTGAATTGATGGTATTTAGGTTGAGGGAATAAATTGATGGGAAAAGTGCAGTCAGCTTGGGGTAGAGGCAGCTGGAGGAACAGTCAGATTAACAAACTGTAGATCAGAGGTATAAGGACTCGGATGGGGCGGCCTTGGCAGCAAAATAAGTATGCCTTGGGCAGCAAATCCAAGGCCATCGACCTAAAGGGGTGAGATTAAATGCGTGCGTCAAATTTGACCAGAGCCTGTAGTTGAAGTGTTGAGGGAACTACCTCGAGTGACAGCTACTTTCTGCCAAACGATTTGTCATGTAGGCTAGCCATAACTTTGATTGGTGAGGCCCTGGTAAAGATCATGACTGAGGTTGAGCTAGTTCTCACTTGATGTTACCATGACTAGTTGTAAATTTGAAAACTAATCTGAGTCAAAACCCCATGCAGCCTCTTCACCATGGCATGCCCAGGGCCACAGCTTGTAGTATATTGGAACATTGCTTTAATTTGAGCTCCAAATCCTTGGCGTCTATGCAAACTGCTAGATTCTGCTTGTATAAGTCAGCCTTTAGGAAAGAGAGCGCGATAAGATGGTTCGTCAAGGACCTGTGTTACATCTTCTCCACAGCCTGGTAGCTGGAATGAAGTGTCACCACATACATGTGGCGATGAATTTGACTCATCAAACACTTCAACCCCCATCCTTCATCAACGGAGTCGTTGAAGGTGAGGAATGATGAGTGGGTGGGGGCTAGACCTGACGTGGGCTCTACAGTGCTCCTCTGGATGCGAGATATAGCTCGTCCCAAGGGGATTGCTACTGAGAAAAGATTCCTCTATAAGAGAGGGGAGTTGTGGACTGGGCTTTGGTCTGGCTAAGGGCGCATGAAAATGCGCTGCAAGTCGCGAAGTGCGGGAAAAAGCGCGAAAATATTGCGAAGTGTGTTACTCTCTGAAAACGCAAAAGTGAGGCTCTCTCACTCGAGGGCAGATACTGAAGAAGGAATAGATGTGATTCTCGAGAATATCCTGAGGCTCTCGTGGAATGCAATGATGGAATAGGAAGTCAATGGATTTTCTATGCTAAGTCCTCCTAACTAATGTGTAAGTGATGGAAGAGAAGTCCCGTAAAAACCTCCAACTATGCACTGATGTGTCAGCATGCTAAGCGAGTTCCCAGGGCTCGGAGCCGAGTAGGTAGCGCTAAACGTACAAGGGTGATGTAATATAAACACATAACGAGATAAGTGAACATAAACGGGAATGTAAAGACATATATGATGTAATGCGAGTGAAACAAAGTGAAATACGCACCAATGGACCTTGGAGGATGAGGACAGGACATGCAAATGGAATGCGATGGATCCCAGGGAGGCGTGCTGTAGTGCATGTCAAAGCATGAAAAACGTGAGAAATGAAAAATACGTGAAAACGCGAAATGTGAAATACGCAAAAACGCGAAACCCGCAAGATATGCGTGTGCGCGAAATGCGAACTGTGTGAAATGTGCAAGATGCACGAGAAACGTGAGATGCTAATTACGTGAAAACGCACGAGATATGTGAGTGCGCGAAATGCGAACTGTGTGGGATCGCGAAATGTGAAAATGCGAGGTATCTGAATGTGAAATGCGTGACAATGCAAAGTGCATGAAAATGCAAAACACGAAATGCGCGAAATATGCGAGATGTGTGAAACGTGCGAAATCGCGAAAATCGCGAAAGTCACCGCGCTTCAACAGGTCCAGTATAAGGTCTTGCAATATGGTCTGTATGCGCCCATAGAGACTTGAGTCTCTACATTGTTCTTCAGTTAGAAGCGCTTGGCATGATGGAGGTTCACTGTCAAGGTGAGATGACTTACCCTGCTTTCGTGCTGCTCTAGGAGTTGACTCGCTCCAGGACACGGACTCGGAGACCATGATGGTACGTGAAGACGTAGTAGTAAGCACCGCAATTTTTGAAGAGGTTGTTGCCAAGATCAGTTTTTGACCAAGCAAGCGTTGTCATGCATGGTATGAACTCCATACCATGACATATATGATAAGGAATATAGAAGGAGATGATTAGGGAAGTATACTAGGATATATTTCTCACTATCATAAGCTTAGTTTCCTATTCTGATTCATTT
>Ga0310811_10007806_pt1 | contig 13714 bp, 13 predicted proteins | sample YCmetagenome_FD_207642 | JGI IMG/M metagenome (GOLD analysis project Ga0310811, IMG submission 207642) | Soil microbial communities from experimental microcosm in Duke University, North Carolina, United States - YC | ecosystem: Engineered > Artificial ecosystem > Soil microcosm > Unclassified ... | reverse complement strand
CTGGGGCGCTGAGCCGTTCCGGAAGCAGTTGGAGCCGTTTGCGGTGCTCCGGCGCCACCGTTGTCGAGCGTCCGAGCGCGACCTGGGTTTCCTGAAGCAGCCTGGCGACGCCGCGAAAGTGGCCGGCGGTCAGCATGTAGACCATCACCGTTTCCAGATGGTCGATAACCTCCGACCGAATGGCCGGGTTGTCCTGGGCTTCGAAGATGTCGAACAGGACGGTGACGATGTTCGTCCGGAGATCCTGTTTGTATTCCCGCTCGATCTCGGCGTGCACGTACTCGATTTCGCGTTCGTCGAGGAAGTACAGCGTCGTGTCGAAGTCGGCCATACTCACGAAGCCTGGCTCCCTCGACTCGCTCACAGCCTGGCTGGTTGCGCTCTTGATGTCTCCGGCACTCGCCGGCGACGCGTCGCCTCCATCCGAGAGGTCACCGGCCGCGCCTTCCTGCAGGAGATCGACGTACTTGTATTTCAAGAATGCGAAGTCGGCTTCCCAGAGCATCGCGACGAGGTCGTCTTCGTCGGGTGAGCCCTTTCGTGCCCGCTGGATGAGCTGAAGGAACTTCGCGACTTCGGTCTCTTCGAAGCCGGGCGCGAGATTCAGCTCGCGGATGCCGTCCTTGTAGAACAACCAGGCGAGATTGTCCGGCGACTTTCCCCCACCCGACACTTCGCTCCCACCGCCGGCGACGACCGCGTCGTACCACCGAATCTCCTGCTCGGCGATCGTGAGCGGCAGCTCGTCGGTGTCCCGCCAGATCGGCCCGAATCCACTCCGCAATGTCTCGATCGCGTTCTTGTAGATCGGGTTGTTGGGGAGGTACAGCTGCTGGGCGCGAGCGGCCTTGGAGACGAGTCGCAACAGCTCCTCGACCCGCGAGGGCGGAAAGGGCGGCTCGAGCGGCGCTGCGTCAGGAAGTTGTCCGGGTGCCGACGTTGGCGAGGACGGGGGGGAAGTCACGGTCACAAGATATTCATTTCACTCACTTGCGCCACGTCCTTGTCACCGCGTCCGCTGACGCAGAGCAGCACCGCATCATCTTTCTTCCAACGGCCTTTCTGCGAGGTGATCCAACTCACGGCGTGCGCCGTTTCCAGCGCCGGGATGATGCCCTCCAAGCGACTGAGAAGTTGGAATCCTTCGAGTGCTTGCGAGTCGGAGATCGCGACGTACTGGGCGCGCCCGCTGTCTTTGAGGAATGCATGCTCCGGCCCGACACCCGGATAATCGAGACCCGCGGAGATCGAGTGGGCCGGGTGAACCTGTCCGTACTCGTCCTGTAAGAGATAACTCAACGAACCGTGGAGTACCCCCGGCCGACCGCGCATCAGCGAGGCCGAATGGTGACCGCTATCGAGTCCCTCGCCGGCCGCCTCGACACCGACCAACTCGACGTCGCTGTCGTCGACGAATGCGTGAAACGCGCCCATGGCATTCGAGCCACCGCCCACGCAGGCGACGACCGTCTTCGGGAGGCGGCCGATGCGCTCGAGCAGCTGCCCGCGCGCTTCCCGCCCGATCACCGCCTGAAAATCGCGGACCATCCGCGGGTACGGCGCCGGACCGACCACCGAGCCGATGATGTAGTACGTGTCGTTGACGTTCGTGACCCAGTCGCGAATCGCCTCGGTCGTCGCGTCCTTGAGCGTTCGTGTTCCACTGGACACGCCAACGACCGATGCGCCGAGGAGCTTCATGCGAAACACATTCAGCGACTGCCGTCGCATGTCCTCTTCGCCCATGTACACGACGCATTCCAGACCGAAGCGCGCGCACACCGTGGCTGTCGCCACTCCGTGTTGCCCTGCCCCGGTTTCGGCGATGATCCGCTTTTTCCCCATGCGCCGCGCGAGCAGCACCTGCCCCACCGTGTTGTTGATCTTGTGCGCGCCGGTGTGGTTCAGGTCTTCCCGCTTGAGCCACACCTGGGCGCCGACGTGCTCGGAGAAGCGCGGCGCACTACTCAGCGCCGAGGGGCGCCCGACGTAGTTCGTGAGCATCTCCGAGAGCTCCGCGCGGAAGGCGGGATCGCGGCACGCGTCGTCGTAGGCGCGCTCGAGCTCATCGATCGCAGGAATGAGCGTCTCGGGGACATAGCGCCCGCCGAACGCACCGAATCGGTCGTGAAGAACGGTTGTCATGTGTCCAAAGCCCGCACGGCGTTGCTGAACGCCTGCATTTTCTGGTGATCTTTGATGCCGGGAGACGACTCGATTCCCGACGAAACGTCGACTCCGTACGGCGCCAGCGTTCGAATCGCTCGCGCCACATTGTCCGGATTCAGCCCGCCGGCGAGAACGATGCGACGTCGCGATCGTTGCAGCGCATGAAACTCCGGTGCGATCTCGTCCCACGGGAGCGTGATACCGGTCCCGCCTAACGCGCCCGCTACGTAAGCATCGACCAACACCGCGTCGCGCTCCGTCAGACCGGTCTGGTCGACGTTCAACTGACCGGCGCCCGCGACGCGCTGCACCTTCCAGATCTCGCCCTCGAAATCGCGGCGAATCTCCTCGATACGACGAGGGCTGCTGTCCCCGTGCAACTGGACGACACCCAGCTGCGCCCAGTCGGCCGCGCGCACGACTTCATCGACGGTTTGATCGCCAAAGACGCCGACTCGGCGATATCGAGAAACGGGCGCCAGAACTTCCATCGCCTGCTGCACCGTGAGCACCCGCGGGCCGCCGGCGAAGATGACGCCGACATATTCCGCATCCAGAGACGCGGCGAAGTCGGCGTCTTCGGCCCGCATCATCCCGCAGAACTTGATCTCAGCCACGTGACGTCCGCGGGACACTCGCGAGGGAGCGGACGGCCTCCGTCGGGTCGCTCGCGGCCGAGATTGCCGAGCCGACAAGCACCGCGTCGGCACCGCACGCGGCGACGCGCTCGATATCCGCGCTGCTGCCGACGCCACTCTCGGCGATAGCTATGACGGCCGTCGGAATGAGCTGGAGAAGTCGTTCAGAGGTCGCAGGATCGATCGAGAGAGTCTCGAGGTTTCGATTGTTGATGCCGACCACTTCTGCGCCGAGGTCGAGGGCGCGATTCAGCTCGTCTTCGTCGCGAACCTCCACCAGTGTCTCGAGTCCCAGGCTCCGCGCGGCGGTCATCATCTCGCCAAGGTTTTCCGGCGACAGAGCGCGCGCGATCAACAGAGCAGCCGACGCGCCGAGCGCCCGCGCCTCGATCAGCTGGATCGGGTGAACGTGGAAGTCCTTCTTGAGCACCGGAATGGCGACCGTCGACCGAACCGAGACGAGGTCCTCCGAGGAGCCACCGAAATGCTCGGGCTCGGTGAGCACAGAGATCGCGGCGGCGCCGCCCTTCTCGTAAGCGCGTGCCTGGTCCGCCGCCGTAATGCTCGGATTGATCCAGCCCTTCGACGGGGAACGCCGCTTCACTTCCGCGATCACGGCTACGTTCGGGCGGCGAAGCGCCTTGGCGAATGCCGGCGGCGTGGGAACGCTGGCAGCTTGCCGCCGCAGCATCGATTCGGCCGCGCGAAGCGACGCAACTCGAGCATACGCCTCGGACACGATCTGGCCCAGGGTCCCAGTTGGGGGCGTCCAGACAGGAGAAGCTTGCACTTCGGTCCTTGTTCGGATATAGTATTTCGGGGCTTATTCGGGAAGGCCTCGCCGCCGCTATCCCTCTCGTAAGCCGAACCGGGGTCTCAGCCTATGCCGCTCACGAAGCGCCAGCGCGAAATACTAAACTATCTCACGGTCTACTCCGAGCAAAACGGCTTCGCGCCGAGCTTCGAGGAGATCGCGGAGACCTTCGACTACAACTCGCTGGCGACGGTGCACGAGCACCTCACGAATCTCGAGCGCAAGGGCTACATCAAGCGCAATTACAACGAGAGTCGCGCCATCGAGATCCTCCCGAGCGAGGCGGCGCCCAAGGCGGTCGAGCTCCCGCTCCTCGGCAGCGTCGCGGCAGGCATGCCGATCGAGGCGCTCGAGTTCAACGAGACCTTCTCGGTCCCCGAGACCTTCATCGGACGCGGCGGCGGGCACTACGTGTTGAAGGTCCGCGGCAACTCCATGGTCGACGAGCAGATTCGCGACGGCGATTTCGTCGTCGTGAACGAGCGCCAGCGCGCCGACAACGGCGAGATGGTCATCGCCCTGGTCAACGGCACCTCCGCCACGGTCAAGAAATACTACCGGGAGCGCGACGGCCGGATTCGACTGCAGCCCGCGAACGAGGCCATGCAGCCCATGTACGTGCATGAGAACGACATCACGATCCAGGGGATCGTGGTCGGGGTGATGCGGCGCTACTAGCGATCGACCGGTCAGTGCCGCGCGAATGACGCGCGAAGTTTTTCGAGGGCAAGCAGGCCGGCGCCGGAGCCGATCGCGGTGCGCGCGGCCTCCACGCCTTCGCCATACGTGTTGACCCGCCCGCTTACATAGAACGCCGCCGCGGCATTCAAGACCACGGCTGCCGTCGACGGCTGGTTCCCCTCTCCCCTCAGCACCCGAAGCACGGCTGCCGCGTTCTCGTCCGGAGGTCCGCCGGCAAGCTCTTCCGGTGAGCCTCCCCCGAAGCCGAAGTGTCGCGGGTCGATCGTCCATTCGGCGATTTCGCCGTTTCGGATCTCGATCACCTGGGTCTCGGCGAATGGCGACACTTCATCCATTCCCGCGCCGTGCACTACGACCGCATGTTGCGCGTCGAGCTCACGGAGCGCCCCGGCCATGAGCGCAAGGCGGCGCGCGTCGGCCACGCCGACGACCTGGCGCCCGGCGCTCGCCGGGTTCGCGAGCGGGCCGACCATGTTCATGACCGTCTGCACACCGAGCTCGCGTCGCACCGGACCGACGTGTCGCATCGCCGGATGCATCAACGGCGCGAACATGAAGACTATCCCCGCCTCTTCCAACGCACGCGCCATCACGTCGAGCGGCGCATCGATCGACACACCGAGCGCCTCGAGAACGTCGGCACTCCCGCACTGCGTCGTGAACGATCGATTGCCGTGCTTGGCGACGCGAACGCCGGCTCCCGCGACGAGCAGCGCCGCCGCTGTCGAGATGTTGAACGTGTTGATCGTTCCGCCGCCGGTGCCGCAGGTGTCGACGAGGTCGGCGCGCCGCGCCGCCGGGAGCTCGACCATCGCGTTGCGAAACGCTCGTACGACAGCCGCCAGATCGGCCGGCGTCTCACCTCTGACCCGCATACCGATGAGAAGCGCGGAGATCTGCACCGGAGTTGCATCACCCCGGAGCACGACATTGAAGGCTTCCGTGAGCTCGCTCGGTTCCGGTCCTTCACCCGCCGCCAGGCGTTTGATCGTTCCGACGAGCGCGTTGGGTGGATTAGCGGACACTCAGTGCTTCGCCTAGGCGTTCGGGCAAACGGGCGCGCGACGCGATGAGTGCGACGACCATACCGAGGATCCGCACACGATCGACGTCTTCTTCGACGAACATGCCGTGCATCGTGCGATTGGCAAGGTTCACCACGCCCACGAGCTCATCATGATACACGAGCGGAAAGCTGATGAATGAACCGGTGGTGAAATACTGATCTCGCAGCAGCGGGTGCTGGCGCGCATCCGCCACGTCGCGCACGAGCATCGGCTCGCGCGTCATCGCTACCGTTCCAGATACGCCCTGCCCAATCAACACCCGTGCGCCGTCGGCGACGCCTGGGGCGATTCCGCGAGCCGACGCGAGGTAGAGCGCTTCGCCGTCCGACGTACGAAGCATCAGCGAGCAGCGCTGCGCGTGCATGTCGTCGCCGACGAGTGCGAGGAGTCCGTCGGCCAACTGCTTGGGATCGTCGGTCGAGGCGTCGAGCGTGAGAACGCGATCGAGCAGATAGATAGTTCGCGTCTTCTGGCGAAGCGACTCGCTCCGCCGGTGCAGCTCGACGTGCGCTTTCTCGAGTTGTTCGACCGCCGATCCGATGGTGGCTTCGACGGCCGCGGCGCGCTTGATTGCGCGCCGCGCGTCCTCGTTCGCTTGCGCAAGCTCCTGCTCGAGCGTGATGACGCGCGCCGAGTCGACCGCCGCCTGGCTCGCACTGGCGCTGGTCAGCCGCGTCTCCAGCTCGGAGAGACGGCGTTTGTAGTCGCCATGAACGCGCTGCGTGACATCTTCGAGCGTGCGCACCGCGTCCTCACGGGCCTCACGCTCGATGAAGCGAACATAGGCGAGCTCGTAGAGCGCGATCGCGGGAAGAAAGCGCTCCGACGTTCGCGCCCCGAACATCTTTCGGGACTCGTACAATACGAGGAGAGAGCTGAGCTCACCTTCGTGACAGAGGCCACGAACGCTGAGCCACCCCGGCTCGCCGAGCGACGGCAGCTGAAAGAGTCGGGCGAACTCGTCACCGGCTTCGCCGAAGTCGACGAATTGACCTCCAGCCTGAATCGCCACCCGTTCCCGGCTTGGCAGATGGTCGAGGGTGGTTTCGATCTTCGCGGAGCTTGTCTTCGCGCCGACGACGAGGATGCGGTCGAGCAGCATGCTTCGCCGCCCATCGAACGTCAGCAGCGCAAGCTGCGCGTAGCGGTCGACTTCGGCCAACGCCTCGCCGAGCGCTTGAAGCGCCGCGTCGCGGCTGGTGGCAACGGTCAGTGCGTGAGCAAGTGAGGCGAGCGTGCGCGGCGGCATCGATTGGCAGCTTGGCGCACGGCTGTACGGCTCAGGCGCGCGCGACGCGAGGAAGGATCGAGGCGAAATGTGAGTGCGTAGCTTGCGCTATGTCAATCGGTTCCGTCACAGTCAGCGAGTGTAACGTTGCTTGACACTCCCCCTTGGTCCGGTAATTTTCACGCAATGGCCGAGCGCACTGTGCAACTCGTGTTGCACTACGACGGCGCCGGGTTCAGCGGGTGGCAGCGCCAGCCGAATCAGCGAACCGTTCAGGGCGTGTTGGAGGAGGCACTGGGGCGCTTGTGCGCCATGCCGGTTGCCGCGCTGGGCTCAGGTCGCACCGATGCCGGCGTTCACGCGCGAGGCCAGGCGGTCGGAGTACGAGTTCCTGAACGATGGCGCAGCGGCGTTCGGGAGCTTCGGCGAGCGTTGAACGCGGTGTTGCCCGGCGACGTCTGGGTTGCGTCCGCCGCCGAGATGCGGGACGAGTTTCATGCGCGCTACAGTGCGGTAAGCCGACGGTACAGCTACTACGTCGGCACGGATGAAGAAGCACACTCTCCGTTTCGTGGTCGGTATGAGTTGGCATTCGGGCAGCCCTTGGAGCGGGGCGCTCTGGATGCGGCGGCCGCCCAGTTCGAGGGTGATCATTGCTTCCGGGGCTTCGCCGTGATGGGTACGGCACCTGCCCATGACGATCACGGCTGTCGTGTGCTCAACGCACGATGGCGCGATCGGCCTGGTGGGCTGGTGTTCGAGATCGAAGCCAACCGATTCTTGCATCACATGGTCAGATTTCTCGTCGGAACAATGCTCGACGTCGCCACCGGCCGTCGGCCGCTCGGCGATATCGCGCGTCAACTCGCGGCCGCGGACAACAGCGAGGTGTCGCCGCCCGCACCGCCGCATGCGCTGTTTCTCGACGAGGTGAAGTATCCGCGAGAGCTCTACGTCGAGGGAACATGAAAACGCTCGTGCTTCGCCGCGCAACGCACGTCGTCGCCGCGGCAATTCTGATTGGATGTTCGCGGGAGCCACAGCGATCGGCCGCCCAATCGTCGGGCGTCGTCGCGGCACCGATCAATGACCAGGTCTCGCAGAGCCGGAAGAACGCGCTGACCGCGGCCGTTGCGAAGGTGTCGCCGTCGGTCGTCACCGTACAAACCGAGGCCGTCAATCAAGCGCCGCAGGACCCGTTCGACATGTTCTTCGGGCGCGCGCAGCCGCGCACTCAGTCGGGCCTCGGGACCGGGTTCATCGTGCGCAAGGACGGGGTGATCGTCACCAACGCCCACGTGGTCGCTGGCGCGACGAAGATCTCCGTCATGATGCCCAACGGAACGGTCTACCCCGCCAAGCCGCTCGGGTCGGATGAGACGAACGATCTCGCGGTCCTTCGGATCGACGCGAAGAATCTCCCCGAGGTGAAGCTCGGCAACTCGAGTAACCTCGTCATCGGCGAGTGGGTGATCGCCATCGGAAACCCCTTCGGATTCTACCTGGGGAACGCCGAGCCGAGTGTCAGCGTCGGCGTCGTGAGCGCGACGCAGCGCAACCTCGTTGCGCCCGTCGAAGGCGGCGGATCCTACTTCGACATGATCCAGACGGATGCGGCGATCAACCCCGGCAACTCCGGCGGTCCGCTCGTCGACGCCGACGGAGAGGTGATCGGCGTCAACAGCAGCATCTTCTCTCCCTCCGGCGGGTCGGTCGGACTCGGCTTCGCGATACCGATCAACCGCGCCATTCGTGTCGTCGAGGACCTGTTGAGTCATGGCGCGCTGCGCAGCCCGTGGATTGGCATCGTTCTCCAGCAGCGCCAGTCGAACAATCCTCGCGACATCCTCACGCAGGGCGCGGTCGTCGCGCGCGTCACGCCTGGTTCGCCGGCCGCCGACGCGGGCCTGCAGCCCGGGGACGTCATCCTGACGGAGGGGACGCGCATCGTACACAATCCGTTCGATTGGAATGCCGCGCTGTTGGACCTCCGCGTTGGCGCGACGACGCGGCTGCACATCAAGCGCGGATCGCGCGAGATGGACGTCGACGTCAAGATCGCCGATCTCCCCGAGGTGAACGCACCGAAGATCCAGGTGCTGCGTGAGCTCGAGCTCGTGTCCGTCACACCGACCATCGCGGCCGAGCGTTCGCTGCGCTCGCAGTCGGGTGCGTTGATCTACAACATCAGTCAACTCGCCTCGGACCAAACGGGGCTTCTCAAGGGCGACGTGATCATACAAATCAACAATTCTCGGATCAGCTCGGCGCAGGACGCCGCGCGCGTGATCAATGCGATCGGCGGGCGCACCTATCTTAGCGTCGTGGTCGAGCGTCAGGGACAACGCCTGCTCAGCGAGTTCCCAATTCGATGACGACGCACGATCGCTACTCGTCGCCCCTCGCTGAACGGTACGCGTCGAAGGCCATGCTCGAGCTGTGGTCGCCGTCGATGCGACACGGCTTGTGGCGCCAGCTGTGGCTTTGGCTCGCCGAAGCGGAGCAAGAGCTCGGCGTGCCAATTCCGAATGAGGCGATCGCGCAGATGCGCGACAACCTCGACGCGATCGACTTCGACGCGGTGGCCGCGTACGAGCGTCGCTTTCGGCATGACGTGATGGCGCACGTCCACGCGTTCGGCGACGTGGCGCCCGCGGCGCGAGGATTCATCCACTACGGCGCCACGAGCGCGTTCGTCACCGACAACGCCGACCTGATCCTGATGCGTCGCGGCATGGAGCTGCTGCGCGGCAAGATCGTGAATGTGCTCCGTGCCCTCGCGCTCTTTGCGCGCGAATGGCGTTGCGAAGCGACGCTCGGGTCGACACACCTGCAGCCGGCGCAACCGACGACGGTGGGCAAGCGGGCGACGCTCTGGATGCAGGATCTCGTCCTCGATCTCGCCGACCTCGATCATCGCATCGCCACGCTGCCCTGCCGCGGCGTGAAGGGTACGACGGGAACGCAGGCGAGCTTCCTCGAGATCTTCGGTGGCGACCACGCCAAGGTGCGCGAGCTCGATGCCCGCGTGACGAGCAAGATGGGCTTTGCATCGTCCATCCCGGTGTCGGGGCAGACGTATAGCCGCAAGCTCGACGCCCAAGTTCTCGGAGTCGTCGCCGGCATCGCATCGAGCGCCATGAAGTTCAGCGGCGACGTCCGCGTGCTGCAGTCGGTCGGGGAAATCGAAGAGCCGTTCGAGACCGAGCAGATCGGGTCGTCGGCGATGGCCTACAAGCGCAACCCGATGCGCTCGGAACGGATTGCGTCGCTCGCGCGCTTCGTCGTTACCCTCGAGCCGAACGCGAATCTCACGCATGGCGTGCAGTTCTTCGAGCGTACGCTCGACGACAGCGCGAACCGCCGGCTGGTCATTCCAGAGAGCTTCCTCGCGACCGACGCGATTCTGATTCTCATGGAGAACATCTCGCGCGGCCTCGAGGTGCATCCGGCGCGCATCCGGCGTCGCCTCGAGGACGAGCTGCCGTTCATGGCAACCGAGGAGCTGATCGTCCGTGCCGTCCGTGCCGGCGGCGATCGCCAGGTCGCGCACGAGCGGATTCGCCAGCACAGCATCGAAGCGGCGCGCGCGCTGAAGAATGGCGCGACCCGCAACGACATGCTCGAGCGTCTCGCTGCCGATCCCGCGTTCGGCGTATCGTTCACCGACATGGAATCCGCGCTCGATGCGTCACGTTTTGTCGGCCGCGCGCCGGAACAGGTCGACGAATTTCTCGAGACGGTGGTCGGGCCGTTGCTCGCGGCCGGCGCCCCCAATCACGGTGTCGGACCCGAGGAGGTTCGCGTATGACGGTCGCCAACCTTGCTCCGCTTCCGCTGCGTCATCTCCGACGCGGAAAGGTGCGCGAGGTCTACGTCGTCGACGACGATCGCCTCCTTCTCGTGGCCACCGACCGCGTGAGTGCGTTCGATGTCGTGATGGCCGAGCCCATCCCGTACAAGGGCGCGGTGCTCACGCAGATTACCGCCTGGTGGCTGCGGCAACTCGAAAGCGACGTTCGCCATCACATGCTGTCGGCCAACGTCGACGAGATCGTGGCCACGATTCCGGCGCTCGCCGAGCATCGCGACGTCCTTGCCGGGCGCGCCATGCTCTGCCGACGAACCGAGGTGTTTCCTATCGAGTGTGTGATCCGCGGCTATCTGTCCGGGTCGGCCTGGAAGGAGTACTCGCAGTCGGGAACTCTTGCCGGGGAGTCGATGGCTCCGGGGATGCGCGAGAGTGAACGCCTCGACCCTCCCCTCTTCAGCCCGGCGACGAAGGCCGAGTCGGGGCACGACGAGAACATCACGGTCGCGCGCGTCGCAGAGACGGTCGGGCCGGATGTGGCGCGCGAGCTCGAGCGACTGAGTCGATTGGTGTACGAGCGCGGTCGCGCCGTTGCGGCGGAGCGCGGCATCATCATCGCGGATACGAAATTCGAATTTGGTCGCGATCGCGGGGGCACGATCACGCTGATCGACGAGGTGCTCACGCCCGACAGCTCGCGCTTCTGGCCGGCCGATCAGTATCAGCCGGGGCGCGGGCAGCCGAGCTTCGACAAACAGCCGCTGCGAGACTATCTCGACGGTGAACGCCGCGCGCGACGGTGGAATGGCGATGCGCCGCCCCCGCCGTTGCCCGAGACCGTCGTCCAGGCGACCAGCGCTCGCTACCTTGATGCCTTCCGTCGTATCACCGGACATGCGTTGGATCTCGCGGAGCTATCGTGAACTTTGCACGTGAAGGCTTGAGCTTCATCGTCGTTTCAGCGCTCGTCGCGGCGGGCGCGTTCGGCGTCGCTCTCTCGCGGCGCTCGTGGCCTCTCTGGCTGCTCGCGTTCGCACTGACGCTCATTGCGTTGTGGGTCGCGTATTTCTTTCGCGATCCGCAGCGACACGGCGAACGCGGTGAGCGGCTCGTCATCGCGCCGGCGGACGGCAAGGTCGTGATGATCACCGAGGTCGACGAGCCGACGTTCATGAAGTCGCGCGCCATCCGCATCTCGATCTTCATGAACGTCTTCAACGTGCACGTCAATCGATATCCGGTGAGCGGGATCGTGCGCCTCGTCCAGCGCAAGCCGGGCCGGTTCCTCAACGCGGCGACGGAAGAATCGAGTCTGGCCAACGAGCAGTCGTCGATCGGCCTCGAGACCGGGTCCAATCACATTCTCGTTCGACAGATCGCGGGATTGATCGCCCGTCGCATCATCACTGACGCGAAGGAGGGCGACCACGTGCAACAGGGCGAGCGAATGGGGCTCATTCGTTTTGGCTCGCGTGTCGACGTGTTCATTCCCACGACTTCGACGGTGCGGGTCAAGGTCGGCGACATCACCTTCTCCGGCGTCACCGTGATCGCGGACCTGGCGGGGCAATGAACGCACTGCAACGCGGGCCTCGCCAACAGAACGACCGTCGCCAGGGCGTTCGGCGCGCCGTGGTCCTCATGCCGAACGGCTTGACCCTGTTCAATCTGTTCTGCGGGATCTACGCAATCATTCTCGCCATACGCGGCAAGTACGCTGACGCACCGTTCTACATCGTCCTCGGCGGAATCGCAGACACGCTAGACGGCCGCGTCGCGCGCGCCACGGGAACCGGGAGCCGCTTCGGAGAAGAGCTCGACTCGCTCGTCGATGCGATCTCCTTCGGGCTCGCTCCGTCGCTGATCGTCTACCTCGGAATGTTGAACAGCGGCAACCCGGACTGGCTGCTGGTGTTCATCTTCACCTCGTGCGCGGTCATGCGGCTCGCGCGCTTCAACGTCGAGCAGGCAGGACGCAAGAAGACGCACTTTCACGGGCTTCCGAGTCCGGCTGCCGGGCTGACGCTGGCGACATACTACTGGTTTGCCCAGACGCCGCTCTACAACCAGACGGTCATCCTCTTCACCGACAGCAAGACGCTCTCGGACCTTCCCTGGCCCACGATACTTCGTGGCCTGATGGCGATTCTTGCCGCGTTGATGGTCAGTGACGTCCCATATCCCACCGTGCCGTCGATCGGGTTCAGCTCGATTCGACGAATCTTCGGCACACTGGTCATCGCGGCCGCGGTCGTGCTCCTCGTCGTGCGACGAGAGGAGTTCATTTTCCCGGCGCTGCTCGCGTATGTCGCGTACGGCGCCGTCCGCGCGCTCATTCTCGGATTCCTCGGTCGATCGAGCACGCCCGACGAGGTGTTCGGGACGACCGGCGGCTTTCCCACTCCCGCCGATCGTCCTCCGGACGGACGTCGACCGGGTTCGCGTGGCACACCCGCGTCGGCGCAACCGATCGTCGAAAGCCCGCGCGAGGAACGTGTTCGCGACGAGCGTAATCGCGACGAGCGTACTCGCGACGAGCGCGTTCGACCCGATCGGCGGCGCGATGACTCCGAGCCGTCCGACGAACGTCGCCCGACGGAAGGTCAGCCGCAGCGCCGCAAGCGCCGCCGTCGTCGCGGCGGAGGCAGTCGTCCGCCCGGCGCGAATCCCCCAGGTCCTTCTCATCCCGACTTGCCGACAGATCAGGCCGAATGAATCACTATCGCATCGCCGTACACATCACTCCGCGCCGCGGCATTCTCGATCCCCAAGGTCGCACGGTTGCCGACGCGCTCCACTCACTTGGCTTTGGCGCCGTCCGCGACGTCCACGTTGGCCGGCACATCGTCGTCGAGATGGATGCCGGCGATCGCAAGGCGGCCGAACAGTCCACCCGTGAGATGTGCGAGCGATTGCTCGCCAATCCGGTGACCGAGGACTTCGAGATCGCGAGCGTCGAAGGAGACTGACATGAAATTCGGGATCGTGACGTTTCCAGGATCGAACTGCGACTACGACGCCTATCAGGCGGTCGTGGAGAAGCTGGGCGAAGAGGCGGTCTACCTCTGGCACAAGGATCACGACCTTCAGCAGAGCGATGTCGTAATCCTGCCGGGCGGTTTCAGCTACGGCGACTACCTCCGGGCGGGTGCGATCGCCCGCTTCAGCCCCGTGATGCAGGACGTCGTGGCATTTGCAAAGCGCGGCGGACCTGTACTGGCGATCTGCAATGGATTCCAGATCGCCTGCGAAGCGGGACTGCTTCCCGGCGCCCTGCTCCGCAAC
>Ga0310811_10007805_pt1 | contig 13717 bp, 14 predicted proteins | sample YCmetagenome_FD_207642 | JGI IMG/M metagenome (GOLD analysis project Ga0310811, IMG submission 207642) | Soil microbial communities from experimental microcosm in Duke University, North Carolina, United States - YC | ecosystem: Engineered > Artificial ecosystem > Soil microcosm > Unclassified ... | reverse complement strand
CCAGTACCAATTAAGATCACCTACGGCTACTCTCGCGATCATCGCCCTGACTTAAAACAATTCATTTTAGACCTAATTTGTAGTGGAGATGGAGATGTGCCACTATTTTTGCGAGTAGCTTCAGGGAACGAATCAGATAATTCCATATTTGCCTCAATTTGTCAAGATTTTAAAAACAACTTAAATCTCGACAGTTTAATGGTAGCGGATAGTGCATTATATACCGCTCCAAATTTAGAAATGTTAACCAATTTAAGATGGTTGACTCGTGTACCGCTGAGCCTCAAACAAGCGCAGCAATTGGTATTTCAATTAAATGAATCAGAATTTCATGATAGTTCTGTGACCGGCTATCGTTGGTCAGAACACAAAAGTAATTATGGTGGAATTACACAAAGATGGTTAGTAGTAGAGAGCAGTTTGCGTCGTGATGCTGACCGACGTAAATTAGAGAAAAACCTCAAAAAAGCTGAAATTGAGGGTCAGAAAAAGTGGCGAGAATTATCAAATATTGAATTTGCTTGTGATGCCGATGCGGTAGCAGCAGCTCATCGCTTATCCCAACAACTAAAATATCATAATTTAACCCGAATTAGCAGCAGACAAGCGACAGCAAAACCCGGTACTAATTCCACCAGTTCTCATGATAGCTCTAGCTCTAGCTTGATATTTAAAGTTCAAGCACAACTAGAATTAGAGGCTAGTGCGATCGCGAAAGTAACCCAAGCTAGTGGCAGATTTATTTTAGCTACTAATGTGCTGGATGTGTCACAATTAAATCCTGATGAAATGATTGTGAAATATAAGGAACAGCAGGCAGCAGAGAGAGGGTTTGGGTTTTTGAAAGACCCCCTGTTTTTTACGGATAGCGTGTTTCTGAAGTCGCCGGAAAGAATCGAGGCTTTAACTTTGGTAATGGGTTTGTGTTTGTTGGTTTATACTTTAGGTCAAAGGCTACTCCGGCAAAACTTACACCTCACAAATTCGACAGTAAAAAATCAGTTTGGCAAAGGAACCAATCGACCTACTCTACGCTGGATATTCCAAATTTTTCAGTCGATTCATGCCGTTTGTCTTCAAGGGATTCAACAAGTTTCTAATTTGACAGCCGAACGGGTGGCGATCTTAAATTTGTTTCCAGTTACCTGTCGGTCTTATTATTTCTTGTTGTGAAATGAAGTCGATTATTGATTAGTAAAACAGACTTACATTTAAGTAATTGTAGATGCAGCAGTGATGTAGAATTGTCAGATTGCTGAAAATATATGCTGGAAATTAATAGTTAGTAAGGGTCTGATTATTGACATTTTATGGGTGAAGAAGATTTCATTCATGCCCTCATGTCACTTTTTAGTAATTCCTAACTGAGTGATGCGATCGTTGCACAGATTTTTGGGTGTTTTTACTCACTATTATCTCGGATGATTCACTTTTACCCCCTCAATCCGCCTATGTGCCAGTTGGGGGTGCGGAATGTGGGTTATAACGACGTAAGACCTAATCACCCCACAGCAAGCACTTTGACCAGATTAACAACAAGCAAAACGACTAACCCAACCCTAACCATTACTGGCTGGCAACACCAAAAATGAGCCAACCTCTGAGCAGTATTAGGGTAGTTCTTCTGCTGTGATGGACGCCTAAAACCACTGAGTAAGCCATGAATGATGAAATTGTGAACGAAGGGGCAGACCACAATCACATCAATCCACAACCGCTCATCACCCAAGTTCTCATAATTCATGTGGTGGACATTGTATCGAGCTTTCTTGCCGCATTTGATGAAAGGGAAAAAGCTGCATCGGTAGTGGGAACGCTTGAGGAATTCCTTGTGCTTATCTCGCCACTCAGGAGAGGTGATGTAGCCTCTATAATCAGCCTTGCTTAATGCCATTTTCCAATTCCTCTAAAACTAAAGCAGTTTGTGAGACTGCCAATTCAAGCAATTTCTCGGAATTGATTTCATGATACGAATTACTGTAATTCTCAAACAGGAGATAGGTTACAGCGTTAATCTCCTCTATCCGCTTGGAATGTTTACGCCTAACCTCCTCTAAGGTAATTCTGAAATCATAGTCACTTGCAGCCTGACCGTTTGTGATAGCTTCCTCTCTAATTCCTTCTGGAGTTCCTCTTTTATCCCTAGATGTTCGATAAGCCATGCCTAAATCTCCTTTCACTTCCAGATTACTTTGCTATTTACAAACCGCTTTGTACAGCCTTTGCATTGATAACGTTTACCGTTTTCAATTACTTTTAAATCACTCCCTCCACAGTGGGGACAGTGGGGAATTTGGCTGGAATGGCTGGAATGGTCAGACCCCCCTATAGTCGGAAAAGGTGGAGCGGCTACCTTTTTGGTAACTCCTTCACCGTAAGCGTTCTGGACTTCATTTGCCAAACCCGATCCATTTTTGCCAGACGCTCTTACCAAAAATTGGCGCTTCATTTGGTCAGCTTGCGTTATCACAGATTCTATTTTTTCGTTATCAAATTCGGCGTTATCGAGATTAGGTAAAAAGTAGAGTTTAGGTGACTTGTCATCCAGGATTAAACCTAGTCTTAGGAGCCTAGCCGCGTCGGTAATCATCGAATTTTTATCTTCGATGTATGGCTCTAAATCATCTAGGTTCTTGACCAATTGCGATACAACCTTGGCGCTCAAAATCTTCTTCCCGTATTTCTCTAAATACTTCCTAATCTTGGAGGTGTCGATGATGATTTGAGTGAATAATTCACGGTCATCATCCATGAATCCTGGTATCTGAGAAGTCATGACCGACTGACCGCTAACTATCCAACCGACCCCCGTGTGATGGCATTGTTTCAGGATTTTTTTGAAGGCTTCACCAGTTCCTTTAGGGTCGTCGCAACTGCTTAAAGTGTTGTCCAATTCATCCCAGACCCAAAGTTGAAAAAAGTTTTCTGCGTAGGTTGTATCTCGCTTCCGATACTGCCAATCCTCTAAAGCATCATCAATGGATTTAACTGCGGTTGTAGTATTGCCGTATTTCAGGAAAATTTCTAATGGATAATCGCTATCCTTCTGACTTGACTCGACATCTGGACAGGAAACAGTAACCAGTGTGTGAGGAATTTTCTTACCCTTGCCAGTGTTGCCGCGTGTACCGCCAACCTTGAGAATCTCCGATACCATCACCGCCGTTACAGGGGTCTTACCCTGACCAGGGTCAGCGATCAATCGATACCGAATGGGGTGGGAAGTAACATAGGAGATGAACTCTTGAGAACTTCCAGCCAGTAACTTAACCGTGTCTTCCTTGACGGCCGGCTCACGTCGGAACGTTACAACCAACAGATCTGCTATTTCCAGCTTCCGTATTGAGGTGATTTTGTGAATGCCTAGCCACTTCGCTAGGTTCCCTGAGTGGCGGTTTAAATCGGCTGTGAGCGCTTCTACTGGGATTGAACGGCTGTAACCATAGCCAACGTCTACTGACCCATCTGGCTTGACTTGGTAGCCTTTCACAGCCAAGGGAATTTGTAGATCTTCCCAGACCCGTCGCGCTATGTCGTTGGCGATTTTCCCTTCTACCGCATACCCAAACTGACCATACTCAGGCTCTATCAAGTCACCCTGCAACTTTCTTTGGAGCATTGCGACCTTGACATTCAGGATCTCAATCTGCTTAACATACTCGCCAACCTGGGTAGAAATAGACCCCTTCAACCCTTCTAGGTGGTCGTTGTATTGGCTAGTAACCGACTTGACAAATTCTCCTCTATCCTGTAAACGAGCATCGACCTCAATCCCCCACTGACGGAACCCCCGTACAATATCCATTGCTTCGCGGGTAATCTCATCATTCTCAGCTTCAATCTTCCGGATTTCGGCTAATTTGGCAACCTGGAAGCGCTTATCGGCTTCTACATCGAGTTTTGTATGGAATGTTTGCTCCCACTCCTCAACTTCAGCCTCTAGCTCCTCAAGTCGCTCATTGCGCTGTGCTAGTGCCGATCGCAGATCTGCCAGTTCACATTGCAACTGGCTGATACTCTCAGCCGATTGACAACGCTCAGACTCACAAGCCTTGAGCAATTCCTTGAATCGGGTAAGTGTGCCCTGCATCTGTGCTAGGTCTACTTTCAATCTGGCTTGTCTCTCCTCACTGGCTGTAAGTTTGGTACTCATGCCATCTAAACTGCGTAAGGCATCACTCGCCTTAGATTCTGCCTGATTAATTCGTTGTTGTCCCTTGGTATCCGCCACAATCAGACCAACTGCCACAGTAGGCACGGCTATCAACCCAGCTAGCGCTAGAGTTTGCGCTTTGATACCTTGAGCGCTCATCACTAAGCCAAGGCATAATCCCAAAACTCCCGAACCACCAACCATCATTAGTTTTTTCATCGTTCAATCTCCTATAAACAGGGGTGGAAAAGTCCACCCCATAAACTCAAACTTGACCAACTAACTGCTTTTGAAATTCCTGTAAACCACTCAGTTTTTCTGTGGTTTGAGCCTTTGCCAGTTCAGCCGCAATCCTTGATTGTTCAAGCTTTTCATCCATCGACTGAATGTCGTAAACTGCTTTTTGAGTGTCGGTATTTGTCTTGTGTTGGCTAACACCCAGAGCAACATTTTTCTGTTTGTTGGTTTCACCCTGATTGAGGTAATCCAAGAAGTCTCCTTTGACCTTCTCTACCTCAGTGGCAAGCTTCACACCAGAACCAAACGCCGATACTTTCTTACGCAGTGTGACAAAGCGCTCTTTAGCTAAATCGAAACCCATTCCAGTGAGTTTTAATGCTCTGATTCCACCTTGGTAAATTGCCTCACTCTTATCGAATTGCTGTTGACTCACTTGAGGCATATCCGCAGGGGGATTAAGCGGGTCTGTTACCTGATACTTTCCCTCATCAAATTGGGGTAGCATCCCCTGGATACTGTCGGGGGTAAACTCCATTAAACCGGGTACTACTACACTCGTTTGAGCCTTGGCTATTGCACTGGCTTGTGTTGCTGGGTTGTTGACTGTGGTAGATGTTGAGGTACTGTTACTGATTTTTGAAACCACACTATTAGCGGCTTTTTTGCTGGCACTTGATAATCTTGGCATTGGTTTATTTTCGTGAATTAATTAGTGATTGAAACCTGATTTCTAGACTGCGTAACCGCTCATCTAGGCTTCTGAATTGTTCGTGCAAATATTCGTCAATATCAAAATTCTCTAAAGCTTCCGAAATCTCGCTGAGATTGACTTTAGAGGATTCGATTTGATTGGATAGATTCTCTTCATTCATGAGGAAAAGAGGGGAATTTCACCCCCCAAAAGTTCTATCGCTTGGTTTGGGTCGTTACTCAGCTTTTTCTAACGCTTGCGAACTTATCGAGCAATCTGGTTTCCCATCAAGCGTTTCAAGTTCAACTAAGGCGTTGCCTTGATTGTCGAAGTAGTCTTTGGAAAATCCGGTAACGACGGCTATGTCTTCCGGGTCGTTGAAAACGGTTACTTTGTCGCCTTTCTCAACCATTTGAATTGCTCCGCTTGCTGATGATTTGAATGCTTTAGGTAGTCGAGCCGTCTAAGTCTGTCCGGGTCGTGGTTACGTTCACCCAGGTTTTGTTTGAGTTCTTGACCTGGCTGTATTCTGGCAACGGCTCGAAGTCTTGCCCGGAAGTGGCACTCACACGACCTCCGCCACGGTTGTCAGATTCAGATAAAATCATGGGATTCCTTGGTAAATTTGCTTGACTGAGGTTTAGAGGGACGATCGCACACTTTTGCACGGGAATGCGATCGCTTCCCTCTAAAACGCTGATTCTGGTGGCTGAAATTTGCCTTTCGTCGCAGGCAGGTGATTGACGGCTAAATCCCAGATCTCCCACTCCTCTTGGTCACCTTCAGCCTGGAGATGAATAGGTAACCCGCGTGAGTCGGTGCCTGTGTACTCATAGCCAGGGGTCGGCTCTAGCACTTCCCCCTGAAAGAGCGCTTCATGTCCAATCAGGCAAGCCAAGGGGGAATGTGGATATTCTGGGTTATCCCAGTCCCAGTAACGTCCTTGTTCTATGCCTTTAGATGCTTCTTGCATTGTGCGATCGCTCCTCTCTACTCCAGATAAGTCTGTGGGTCATTGAGTACGGTCAAAGCCTCTTGACATCCGGTCAAGGCATCGCCAATGCCAGCGGCTAAGTCAGGTAGTCGGCTGTACCCTTGAGCTGTCTTGAGCGCTGTTTCCAGCTTCAATCGGCATTCTGTAAGCACTTCTGCTAGATATTGCTCATCAGCCGGGGTGAACGGGGATTGATTCTGATGAGCAATGGATGCTCTCAATTCGCGCTCGGCTCTTAGGTTGGCTGTTAGGTTTGGGTTCATGTTCAGGCTCCTTTCAAAGTGTCTAGGTTTTTAAAAACTTGACTCTAGATAAACTTGCCGAATCCGAAGATATCCAGATCAGCGTGTCCAGCCGCTTCTAGTTCCCTCTGGTAGCGCTCCTCATCCGCTTCTATTGCATCTAGAAAGCGGTGCCAAAGTGGGGTAATATCGGTCGCTAGAAGTTGCTTAGCACGTTGCAGTATGTTGCCAAATGTAGGGAATAAAGCTGTCATTGTTTGATGCTCCTTAATTTCAATTAGCTTGGTTTTTACTGCCAGCAATCTGATGTAAATTCGTTGCAATTGAGCAAGCTCTCTAGGTTGCCAAGTTCGGTTTCTAGATCGATTCCGTTGACCCAGGAATTCTCCACAATCTCCGCTGTGGCGCTCTCCAGTTTTCCCAGTGCAGGCTCTAGCTGTTCTCGCAAGTCTTCAAAGATTTCGCTATTAGAGTCGATCCCTAGTTCAGCTAATACTTGAATCGGGTCAAAGCCAGATTCAGACGCTATCTCAGAGGTGAGTTGAGCCGTTTTTCTGACCAACGCCTCACCCTTAATCTTGCGGTAAGTTAAATCTTCTGCTGCTAACTCAATGGTTGCCAGTTGAGCGCCCGACTTCTGACCTTTCCGAGCATGTAAGGCTACCTTTACCTGTTGGTCACTGGCGGCTAGTTGTTGAGCCTTTTGGTCTGATTCCTTAAGTGCTGTAGACTTACGCTTGGTGATGGCTGTAGAGTCCTTCTTAGCGCGTCCACCACGCTTTTTCGGCTGTGGCTCATCTTCAATCACTGGTGGTTCTGAGGTGGGGATTGAAGGTTCTGTTGCAGACTCCAAACGACGGACTGAGTTCTCGGCTTCTAGGTCGCGTTTGACCGCCTCAATCACTGGCTGATGCTCATTTGGTATCAGTTCCCAAGCAAAAACAGTGTCACCCAAGCGTGAGGCCATGCGCTCTTGCAATTGGGGGATGCTCAAGCCAAGGGTATCAGCCGTTTCCTGCCAATCGAGATCGATGGGCGTATCCAGTGCTTCAGCGATTTCTTGAGTTGCGGATTTCTTAGTAGAACGTGCCATTTGATTTTTCCTCTATTTGCAATTGATGGACTAAGCGGCGATATTTTCGATTTCATCTAACCAGGATTCAAAGCTGAAATATTTATTCTGAATCTCTGGATTAGCAAGCGTCTGAGCGATTATCGGTAGATAGTTGCACCCGTTCAAGTCGCTCCTAATTTGGGTCATTAGGTAAGACAGCTTGACCACGCAATAGAACTGATACTGGTCAAGGCTGTAGCCAGGTAGAAAGTTTCCTCTGGCATCCTTGGGAATACGTTCGCGGTAAGGCTTGATCACCCTCAACAGAACTTCCCATTTTGCGATCGTGTTCTTGTCCGCTCCTAACAATCCTTGGGATTGCAGATATCGAGCAATAGCGCGACGTGACCAACGATTGCGCGTGGGGGGTTTGGCTATTGCCGTCTCCAAAATTACGTTTATCCGTGTTGTCACATTTATCATTTGTCTCCTCTCAGTCGGTACTCTCTCAGTAAGCAGTCACCCGACAGACATTTAGTGTATTGGTGGGATAGCGGGTTAGTGGCTTATGCTTTAACATAACACTATGCCACTAAAGCGACAAGTCGCCTAAAAACCTTTGCTCTAGATAGACATGGTGGGATTACACATCCGACAATGGATGACAAGCTAGAGGTATTGAGGCTTAGAGGGATGTCACTATAGTGGAAAGCAAAACTGTAAAAATTTCTTTTTATGCGGAAGAAGAACTAAGAACTAGGCTCAAGTTGGCTTGCACCGCCAAAAACCTGAGTATGAACGAAGTATTAACTGAACTTGTTCAGGCTTGGGTTGAAGAGAACGACCCATTTAAAAAAGGCACTGACAAGTAAAGCGATCGCACATTAGGGAAGTAAGCAGCCGCCATGACAAAAACAAAACAGCGATTAACTTTTGAGGAATACCTAAGCTACAACGATGGTACAGATAAGCAGTATGAGTTTGTGGGTGGAGAGTTAATTGAAATGCCTCCTGAAAGCCCAGTCAACTCGAAAATCGCCTTATTCCTACTAGCAAGATTGTTAGAAGTCTTCAATGAGGATCGGCTTTGCCATAAAGATACTGAAATTGTTGTGTCGGGAAGCCAGGTTCAGACAAGACTACCTGACCTTATGGTGCTTTCAGAAGAACTGACTCTCGTTCTGGCAGAGTCCAATAGAGGGACAATCACTCTTGAGATGCCTCCACCTGAGCTAATCGTTGAAGTTGCCTCACCTGGTAAAACTAACGAAGAGAGAGACTACCGATTCAAACGATCTGAGTATGCTGCCAGAGGCGTTCCTGAGTATTGGGTCATCAATCCTCATGAAAGCAGAATTACGGTTTTTACCTTAGTCGCTGGATTCTATGAAGAGAAAAACTACACGGGAACAATGGTGATTAAGTCTCGCATTGAAGCGCTGCAACTGACGGCTGAACAGATTCTTGCGCGAAAAAAGATTAAGTAAGTGTGATCGCACCCAGCATCTACCAGTACGATCGCTCTGGCAAGTACGAAACGCGATCGCAGATCGCACCCAAGCCTAATCCGCAAAATGAGGATTACCTATGCAACTTATTGAGTATTGAGCGCGATCTGCGGGAATTGCTATATAAGCGTCTGTGTGGATCGGTAGATCAAAACTATACAGCTATTTAGCTATATAGCAATAAAGTACATTAAAATGCTGGAATTTCGAGCGATTTTCTCATTAGCTGAAAATCAGTGAAAAAATGAAAACGGTCGATCCCTCTGCCCCCGCTGTTACGAGCGCTTACCACAGCGCTCACAAGAACAAAATCGGAACCAACCGAAACACAAAAAATATCAATCTCACGCTAACAGTTTTTGGCTGAAGAATAAATAACAGCAAAAAAGCAGAGGGACGCCAAGTACACACTACACCCGCGTCCCTAATGAAAAAATATCACAGTACTAACTTACTATATCAGAGCGATATAGTCAACAAAAAGAATAGTCAACAAGTTGAATATAGACAGCTAGCACTGCCGCTCCAAGTTCCTTTTGCAAAGCGCCAGAAGCCACAAATAACAAGCGTTCCGGGGATTTCGGTGAAGGTGCGCGATCGCTACAGACTGGTGCTCGGTGATAAAATTTTGCGCGATCGGCTCACTCTGGATGAAGCGTTAGCAGTTGCAAAGCGGGGTGAGGGCTAATGCTCGGATTAATCCCCCAATTCCTCCAAAAATCGAGGCTTGAGCCTGTAATCAAGGAATTACTGGCGCTCGGTCTAGCCCCTATCCCTGTTGTTCCAAAGCAACACAGCCAAGGCTTCAAAATCATCAATGGCAAAGCTCCTAGTTATTTTGAAGACGGTAAACCCAAACTACTGGCACATAAACAGGGGGGGTTGCACGACAGGTTACCGACTTCAGAGGAACTTGACCTCTGGTTTAAAGACCCGCGTGTGGGAATCGGCAGTTTTGGCAGCGCCGATGGACTGACCTGCTGGATCGATTTCGACTCGAAGCATTTTGAGTCTAGGAAAGCTTGCCGCCGTGCTGTAGCTCAATGGCGGGAACAAAACGGAATTAAGGATTCATGGACTGACGAAAGTGGCAGCGGCGGTTATCGCGTCCTGGTCAGGTTTGATGAAAAACCCCAGTTCAGTAAATTCAGCCTCACACCTGGAGGCAAGCCCGTAGGCGAGATTTTGGGCAAGGATAGTTTCTGCGTCCTCGCTCCGAGCCTTCACCCCACAGGCCGCAGGTACAAACGAGTAAAAAATGGGGGGGCGGGTAAACTACAGTCTCCTGAATTGGCGGGATTATACCCAATCACAACCGTTACCGCAGCACAGCCGCTAACAGACTATAAACCTGTCTACGAGGCTCCTGATACCAATAAGGCTTGGGAGAACTCAGATTGGGCTAGAAGCTACCTGCAAGCCCTACAGTCCTGGAGAGCAGATGATTACGACATCTGGTTAAGAATTGGGATTGCCCTGCGATCAGTCAATGACCCAAGTTTGCTTGATGACTGGGTTGAATTCTCCAAACAATCATCAAAATTCAAGGCCGGTGAGTGCGAGAAGAAGTGGGGTAGCTTCCGTCCTGGTCAATTGGGACTGGGAACGCTGCACTTCTATGCCGTCCAAGACGGTTGGGAAAATCCACTCATCAATCATTGCGATGATGCTTGGTTGGAGTCTCTTAACCTTGGTAAGTCAGATTTCAACTGGAAACGCTGGCTAGACTCACGCAAATACACCCCAGATATCACCATTGATGAACAGTTTTTCAAATTTGGCAATATTCCAGATTCAGGCGTAATCGTTGGAGGCAAAAGTGGGCTGGGAACAGGTAAAACGGCTGCAATTATCAAACAAATCAAGAAGTCTGGACGCGGCTCTAGACTAATTGGCTATCGAAATAATCTGTTAGTTCAAACGACAGAACGAGCAACAGAGTCAGGTTTAATCTATCACCATCTTCACAAAGATGACAGCTTTGCTTTATTAGCAGATAACCAAAGTCACATTGCCTTTTGCTTAGACAGCATTACTCACTCAAGTCCTAGTTACTTCGAGGGTACAGACATTATCCTAGACGAGACTTGCTCAGTGCTATTGCACGGTGTTGAGGGAGGAACTTTGGGCGATCAGCAATCCATTTGCCTTGAACTGCTCAAGCAAGCACTAGAAAACTGCGAACGAATTTTCTGTTTGGATGGCAACCTCAGAGATATTGATTTAAACCTAATCCAGAAACTAGCAGGTAATAAAAAAGTCATCAAAATCAAAAATATCTGGAAAGGCAACCCTCACCAAATTACTTTTGTTGAGGGAATGGACGTTGAAGGGGAAATCAAAAAACGGGATAGGTCTGCACTACTCAAGTTCCTCTTGTCTCCTAATGTCGTGCCCTGGATATCAACTGATTCACTAGGCAGGAGTAACACTTTCTACAAACTCCTAACAAAGCAAGGAAAGACTGGATACGTTCTGAACTCAGAGACTTCAGGTGAGGAATGGGCAAAAGAATTCTTGACCAACCCAACCAAATTTATTGAAAATCACAAACCCGACTTTATCATCGTTTCTCCTAGTGGAGATTCGGGTCTGGACGTTCACGGTAACGGACACTTTACGCACAAATTCACATTTTTTAGTGGGGTGCTGGGAACCAATTCCCAAACTCAGATAATGTTCCGCTTACGTGATAATCTGCCTCACTATGTCAGTTGTCCGGAAAAGGGACAAGCTAAGGATAGAAACATACCTAAAACTTACTCAAAGAAGAAATTTAAAGAGCAGCAGGAAAAATTCATTTCACAATCAGCCTTTCTTGCAGCAGAAGCCAGCGAAAGACCATCTGACGTATTATCTGCCCTTCAGGAAACTAAAGCACGTTCCAACGAGGACTATTGGGAATACGCTTGCGAACTAGGAGCGCTTTACCAATACGAGAATGCCAATCTAAGACGTTGCCTTCTATATGCACTAGAGGACGCGGGTCACGAGATTGAAATTATTCAATGGGGCTTAGATGAAGCAATTAAAGCACGGGAAAAGCAGACTAGCGAGGAAGTTTTACTCGAACACGCTACAGAAATTTTCAAAGCTCCTGATATCTCTTTTGAGCAAGCCAGAAAATTAGCCAAGATACATAGTGGACGAAAAGACGAGCAACGGCAGATTGAAAAAGCTTTCCTGGTTAACCGACTACCAGAAATAAAAGAGTCGGAGCATTGGACGCCAGAATTCATCCTCGACAAACACATCAAGGAGCGGGATTTCATCAGTAAACAGGAACGGTTCTGGTTACTGGAAAATCCACACATCTCATCCAAGCGTCACGAGGTAGATTGGTTCTTTCATTATCAGCGCGAGTTCTTCTATCTAGGCGCAGCTAGAAAATCAAATCACTCTACCATTTGGGCGCTGCAACAGCTTGATATTGTTCGGTTCTATGAGGGAGAGTGGTATAAAGATTCGCCTGAAGTCAAAGACCTGATTGAGAAAGGGAAAAATCCAGATATCGCGTTAGCGTTGGGATTCCTGCCAGGAACGGAGACAGCCAACGGGAAAGAGCGAGTTGAGTACCTACGACAGGTGCTAGACCTGGTAGGGATCAAATTAGGCAAGGGTCGTAAGGTCACTATCGGGAACCAACGAGTACGGGTGTACTCTGTCGATAAAGAGGCGTGGAATGACCCAATTCGGTTAGCCGTGATCGGGTCTGTCGGTAAGAAATTTTCAGACTGGTTTGAGTCAGATAAGTCGAAAGTGACGTGGTTTGAACCTACCCCAAAAAATTCACCAGAAATGACCTCTAACCCAGAACTGGAGACAGTTTCGGCGACTGTCCGAACCCCCCCTATTACTTATAAACAGGGGGGGGTTCGGACACCATCTGAAATTCAGGTAGAGGATACCCAGGATATTGTTTTCCAAACGGCTGAGGAACAACAACCTACGCTTGAACAACTCGTAGAAACATTACCGCATTGTCAAGACGTTGAAGATTTGAGAGCGATCGCGGCGCGATGCCCAATAGAAGCCTTGGTGGACGCGATCGCGCTGCAAGATTCTCAGCCAAGGCGTCAGCGCCTGATGCTTTTGCTCGAACTGTCCCAAACCGAGCCAACCCAGAGCGAGCTCCTACGCGATCGCTTAACCAAATGCTTCAACATCCCCACTTTTAGACAAATTGTTCATGGGCTTCCGGTTGAACAAGTCAAGGCGGCAATTCGGCAACTACCTGAACGCGATCGCGATCGCGTTCTCCACTACTGGAAGTGCTGCCAGCAGCGGGGCGTGTACACGAATCATTTACATGGGGTAGATAGTCCGATCGCGAATCCTGCCAGCATCCGTGTTGGCACTGTGGTTGAGTTTACAAATCCCGACCGATTAGACCAGAGCAAAGTTTTCGAGGGCATTCGGATGAAAATCAAGAAAATCTTTGAGGGTTTGTCGCTGGCTTTTTGCGAAATGCCAGACGGTTCTGAGCAAACTTTTGGCATTCGTACTCTAGTGCCGGTTACCTGATGGCGAGTACGCGATCTGCTGCCTCACTGAAAACAATCAAACAATCAAGGAAATAGTCTGCTAAATGTTCAGTCGCCGCCGTATCAAATACCACGCCCAAGTACTAGGGATGTCTTACGAAGATTTGAAAAGTCAATTAGATCCGCTTTCTAAGAGTTTTCGCGATCGCTACATGGCTGGGGATTGGAGGGGTTGTGTCGAAGTGGTCAAGCTTCAAAATAGGCTGCTGCGTTTATGTCCAGTTGAGAGCGTACAGGATGATTCTCTTGAGAATGTCGTAGTCATGACGGTTATCAAAATTGTTTCTCCGA